>ULXG01000330.1_pt1 | contig 16191 bp, 11 predicted proteins | sample 1961141 | NCBI WGS metagenome assembly ULXG01 (sample SAMEA4835834, study PRJEB28245) | human gut metagenome | biome: gut microbiome; material: fecal sample | place: Denmark | collected 2008 | reverse complement strand
CGCCGTTTCATCTCCGGAAACCGCTGCGAGCGGGGGCTGGGCATCGAGAAATCCAAGAAGGAAGTTCCCAATCTGTTCGACTATAAGTACCACCGGATGTTTGACTACGAGTCTCTGCCGGAGGACGAGGCCTCCAGAGGAATCGTGGGGATTCCCCGGGTCCTGAATATGTATGAAAACTTCCCCTTCTGGGCCGTTTTCTTCAAGAAGCTGGGCTTCCGGGTCATTTTATCCCCCCAGTCTACCAGACAGATTTATGAGCTTGGCATCGAGTCCATCCCCAGCGAATCCGAGTGCTACCCGGCCAAGCTGGTCCACGGACATATCAGCTGGCTCATCCGTCAGGGCGTGAAGACCATCTTCTACCCCTGCATCCCCTATGAGCGCAACGAGTCGCCGGATGCAGGAAACCACTACAACTGCCCCATGGTAACCTCCTATGCGGAGAACATCAAGAACAACGTGGAGGAGCTGGCGGAGAACAACGTCCGCTTCCTGAATCCTTTCATGGCCTTTACCAATGAGGAGATTCTGACCAATGAGCTGGTAAAGATCTTTGACAAGGAGTATCAGATTCCCGCCGCCGAGGTAAAGATGGCAGCCCACGCCGCCTGGGAGGAGCTGCTGGCCTCCCGCCACGACATGGAACAGAAGGGCGAGGAGACCCTGGCCTGGATGAAGGAGCACGGCCGCCGGGGAATCGTCCTGGCCGGACGTCCCTACCATGTGGACCCGGAGATCCACCATGGAATTCCGGATCTGATCACCTCCTACGGTTTTGCCGTGCTGACCGAAGACTCTGTCTCCCACCTCGGAAAGGTGGAGCGGCCTCTGGTGGTGACGGACCAGTGGATGTATCACTCCCGTCTCTACGCTGCAGCCAGCTTTGTAAAGACACAGGACAACCTGGATCTGATTCAGCTCAACTCCTTTGGCTGCGGGCTGGACGCGGTAACCACGGACCAGGTGGCGGACATCCTCACCCATTCCGGCAAAATTTATACGGTGCTGAAAATCGATGAGGTCAACAATCTGGGAGCCGCCAGGATCCGCATCCGTTCCCTCATCGCTGCCCTGCGGGTAAGAGACCAGAAGCACTATGAGCGCCATGTGGTGTCCAGCGCCTACAACCGGGTTCTGTTCACCAAAGACATGAAAAAGGACTACACTCTGCTGTGTCCCCAGATGTCCCCCATTCATTTTGATCTAATTGAGCCGGCCATCCGGGCCTTCGGCTACAAGCTGGAGGTGCTGCAGAATCATAACCGCAACGCGGTAGATGTAGGACTTCAGTACGTCAACAACGACGCCTGCTACCCCTCCTTAATCGTCATCGGCCAGATTATGGACGCCCTGCTGTCCGGCAAGTACGACCTGGACCACACTGCAGTGGTCATGAGCCAGACCGGCGGCGGCTGCCGCGCTTCCAACTACATCGGATTTATCCGGAGAGCTCTGGAGAAAGCCGGTATGGGCCAGGTACCTGTCATCTCCGTCAACGCCAACGGCATGGAGACCAATCCGGGCTTTTCCATCACCCTGCCTATGCTGACCAAGGCCATGCAGGCGGTCGTCTACGGCGACATTTTCATGCGGGTGCTCTACGCTACTCGCCCCTACGAGAAGGAGCCCGGAAGCGCCAACGCCCTTCACGAGAAATGGAAGGCCCGGTGCATCAAGTCCCTGTCCAAGAGGAGCGCGGCCATGATGGAATTTTCCAGAAATGTCCGGGGCATCATCCGGGATTTTGACGCCCTGCCCAGGCTGGATATCAAAAAGCCAAAAGTAGGCATCGTGGGAGAGATCCTGGTAAAGTTCTCCCCCCTGGCCAACAACCATATCGTGGACCTGCTGGAAAGCGAGGGAGCAGAGGCGGTAATGCCGGATCTGATGGATTTCCTCCTTTACAGCTTCTACAACAGCAACTTTAAGGCGGAACACCTGGGGACCAAGCGCTCCACCGCCCATCTGTGCAACGCGGGGATCGCTCTTTTGGAGTACTTCCGCAAGACGGCCAAGAAGGAACTTTCCGCCAGCAAGCATTTTACTCCGCCTTCCAATATCAATGAGCTGGCACAGATGGCCAAAGGCTTTGTGTCCCTGGGCAACCAGACCGGCGAGGGATGGTTCCTTACCGGCGAGATGCTGGAGCTGATTCACAGCGGAGTAAACAACATCGTGTGCACCCAGCCCTTCGGCTGTCTGCCCAACCACATCGTGGGCAAGGGCGTTATCAAGGAGCTGAGGCGCCATTACCCGCAGTCCAATATCATTGCCGTGGACTATGACCCCGGCGCCAGCGAGGTAAACCAGCTGAACCGGATTAAGCTCATGCTGGCAACGGCTCAGAAAAATTTGAAGAAGGAGGCGGCGGCGACGGTGTAGGCCGCAGGATCCTGTAAAGCAAAAGAGATTCCCTTTCAGCAGTTTTGCGCTGCCGGGAGGGAATCTCTTTTTATTAATTATTTCTTTACTGATACAGCGGATACTTGTCACAAAGCTTCGTTACCTCATCGCGGATATAGTCGGCCTTGTTCTCAAAGTCTGTTGCAGCCAGCCAGATGCACTCGGCAATCTTGGCCATATCTTCCTCAACCAGCCCTCTTGTGGTGACGGCGGGAGTTCCGATGCGGACACCGGAGGTCACAAAGGGGCTTCTGGGATCATTGGGCACCGTGTTCTTGTTCAGAGTAATGTACACTTCGTCGCAGCGGTTCTGAAGCTCTTTTCCTGAAATTTCCATTCCTCTCAGGTCAACCAGCATCAGATGGTTGTCCGTACCGCCGGTGAGGATCTTAAAGCCCTGCTTCTGAAGAGCCTCTGCCAGAGCCTTGGCGTTTTTCACAACCTGGTGCTGATATGCCTTGAATTCCGGCTTTAAAGCTTCTCCCAGGCATACGGCCTTAGCCGCAATGACATGCTCCAAAGGTCCGCCCTGGGTTCCCGGGAAGATGGCCTTGTTGAAGTTGAACTTCTCGGCGGCTTCCTTATTTGCCAGGATCATTCCGCCTCTGGGGCCTCTTAAAGTCTTATGGGTGGTGGTGGTCACCACATCTGCATAGGGGATGGGACTGGGATGCTCGCCTGCCGCTACCAGCCCGGCAATGTGGGCCATATCCACCATCAGATAAGCCCCTACCTTGTCGGCCACCTCGCGGAAACGCTTGAAGTCAATGGTTCTGGCATAGGCGCTGGCTCCGGCGATGATCAGTTTAGGCTTGGACTCAACCGCAATCCTCTCCAGTTCATCGTAGTCAATGTAGCCCTCGTCGTTTACACCGTAAGGAACAATGTTGAAATACAGTCCGGAGAAGTTTACAGGGCTTCCGTGAGTCAGATGTCCGCCGTGATTCAAATTCATTCCAAGAACCGTATCTCCCGGTTTCAGCATAGCCAGAAATACTGCCATATTGGCCTGAGCTCCGGAGTGGGGCTGTACGTTGGCGTAGTCGCAGCCAAACAGCTTCTTGGCTCTCTCAATGGCCAGATTTTCCACTACATCCACCCACTGGCAGCCGCCGTAGTAGCGCTTTCCCGGATAGCCTTCCGCATATTTATTGGTCAGTACCGTTCCCATTGCCATCATCACCGGCTCCGACACGATGTTTTCCGAAGCGATCAGCTCCAGGTTGCGTCTCTGGCGGGCGCATTCTGCCTGAATGGCCTCTCCCACTTCTTTGTCGTAGCCGGCGATCAAATCCATAACCTCATTAACCACTTGTGTACCCATCCTTTCCTTTGTTGCGTCTGTGAACTTGTTGTAATGATCCTTTTCTGCGATTATAGCGTTGGATGGGAAATGTGTCAAGTAAAAGGGGCCAGACTACAGCTAATTTTCTGTATAATCTTCGCTTTTTATTAATATAAACTTCATATACTTTCTATATCATTCATATTTTATTCACATTTTCATCACATCTATCCTCTAACATGAATATTGTTATCAAAATATGAACTTTTTGTTAACATATCAAAGGAGAGGAGATCATTATGAAAAAGAATTTGAAGAAGTACGGGATTGCTGTGATGGCCGCCGCTATGCTGGCTGGCTCTGTAACTGCCTGCGGCGGAAGCGATGAGAAGGAAACGACCGTTGCCGAGACAGAAGCCGTAGAGGAGACCACCGAGGCCGCCAAGGAGTCCTCTGAGGAGGCGTCTGCTGAAGATGAGTCTGTTGAAGATGCGTCTGTTGAGGCAGAGGCTGAGGATGAATCCTCTGAGGCTGCCGAAGGCGAGTCCGATGCGGAGGCTGCTGAGGATGAGTCCGCTGAGGCTTCCGAGGAGGAGACCGCCGAGGCTGAGGCTGAGGAAACTCCCGCAGAGTCTGCAGAAGAAGAGGCCGCAGAATCGTCTGCCGAATAATCCAGAAGATACTTTAAGATTGTAAAAACTGCCGCTCCCACGGCAAACCGTCAAGGATTTGCCTGGGCTGCGGCAGTTTTTCTGCATTCATTTCATTTGTTTTTATTTAAAAAGGAGTATTTGCAAAAAATCGGATGCAGACGGGAGAGCCGCAGTCAAACCGGCTGATCTGAGTCAATGTCCCTTCCTTTCCAATCTCAAACACTATGATTTGATCGCTGTCCTGATTTCCAACCAACAGATACCGTCCCGACGGGTCGATGGCGAAATTCCGCGGCGTCCTGCCTTCGCAGGAATACTGACCGGCAAATTCCATGGTGCCGTCCTCTCCTAGCTTAAAGCAGGCCAGGCTGTCGTGGCCCCGGTTGGAGGCATACAGCCACTTGCCATCGGGTGTGATATGAAGGTCCGCACATATATTGTCCCCTTCAAAGCCCTCCGGCAGGGTGCTGACCATCTCCCGTTCCTCCAGCATTCCATTCTGGTAGGAATAATGGCGGACCTGGGAGCTGATTTCATGAATCAGATAGAAATTTTTTCCCTGATGGTCAAACTCTCCAAACCTTGGGCCGCTGCCATCGGGCGTTTTGATTCCCGGTTCTCTGACGCAGTCCCAGCCGTCCTCCTTCCAGGCGTAAACCGCCAGCTCATCCATTCCCAAGTCCGGCACATACATCTTTCTGCAGTCCGGCGCAAAGACCGTGCTGTGGGCGTGAGGTCCTTTCTGGCGGACCGGATGGATGCTGTGTCCCTGATGCTGGTACAGACGTCCCTCTCCATCCAGATTCCCATCCTGGTCCAGTCCAAAAATGGTCACGGCACCGCTGGCAAAATTCGCTACGGAAAGAAAGTTTCCATCCGGCGAAAGAGCCACATGGCAGGGGTCCGTTCCTTTTGTAGGGAAGTCCCGCTCCGCCGTCATTTTACCATCAGCCTCATAGGCAATCTGGGTGATTCCGCCGCCAAAGACTCCCTTATATTCCTTCATCTCGTTGACCGCGTAAATTTTCCGTTTTTCTTCATTGAGGCACAGAAACGAGGGATTACGCACCGGGAGCGTGCTGATGAGACGGATCTGGCCATCCTCAAACTCACAGATGGAAACGCCTTTTCCTTTCCCGTGAAAAACTTCCCCGGTTCCAAATAATATGTCTTCTGTGTAAGTCCCAAGGGCAAAATACTGTTTCACCTTATGTTCCTCCTCGCCCCTTATGATTCCTGGTCCAGACGGCTGGTGGCTTTCACCGCCTCAATGATGAACTGGTCCCGCTTCTGCATATCCGTTTCAATGCTCCGCTTGCTCCAGTCGTAAAAGCCTTTTCCCGTCTTCACGCCCAGGTTTCCGTCTGCCACCAGCTTTTTCAGGTAATCATTGGCATGGTCATCCCGGTTAATATCCGGCAGCACGGTCTCCTGCACCGAAAGGCCCAAATCCAGGCCGATGGCATCCAGATGCTTTAAGGGTCCCCACTCAGGGAAACGCATAGCCATGCCGCAGCTGATTGCTGTATCTACATCCTCCGCTGATGCAAGGCCGGAGGCCACGATGGCGATGGATTCCCGGATAATGGCCTGGAATACCCGGTTGGCCAGCTGTCCGGGAAGATCCCGGCGGACCAGAACCGGTGATTTCTTCCACCTCTTCAGCTCATCTCTCACCTGAATGGCAATGGACTCTTCCGTCTTATCCCCCATCACCACTTCCACCAAAGGCACCAGGTGGGCCGGCAGCCAAAAGTGGGTGGTAACGGTTCGCTCCGGATGGACCGCACACTTGCTGCTGATATCCGTAATCCGAAGGCCGCTGGTGTTGCTGCAGATGGGCACCTCCTGCGGCAGGATCTGGTCTAATCTGGCAAACAGTTCCTGCTTGGCCTGCAGATTCTCTACGATGGCCTCAATGACCATCTTCGCCTGACCGGCCGCTGCTTCCGTGTCCGTACTGGTTTCCAACAGCTCCTGCGCCCTGCGCGCCTCATCCTCCGTATTCAGTCCCTGTTCCACTCTCAGGCGAATGCAGCTTAAAGCCCGCTCTTTTCCTGCCTGGACCCGGCTTTCATCCACATCCACCAAAATCGTTTTATTTCCCGCAAGGGCACTCATGGCGCCGATTCCGCTGCCCATCATGCCGCTGCCGATAACTGCTACATATTCTCTCATAAAGTCCTCCTACGGATGAATTACTACTTTCACTGCTCCATCCTTTTTATGTTCAAAAATATCTACTGCCTTCTCATATTCTTCCAGAGAAAATCTGTGGGTAATCAGCTTTTCTCCCTGGATTGCTCCTGTGGAGAAGAAATGCAGCACCTGCTCTGATACATTTGGATTTGCCTTGGAACCCACCAGCTTAATTTCATTAAAATTTACGATATTGGCCGGAATCGGAACCGTTTCATCATGATATGTGGCAATTATCGCAACTGCCCCTGTTTTCTTAACCATTTGGCAGGCCTTCATGGGAGAATCTGCAGCTCCGGAGCACTCCATCACTTCATCCGCTCCCACTCCGCCGGTCAGTTCCAGAACTCTTGCCACCGGGTCTTCCTTCTCAAAATCAATGCACACATCGGCGCCCAGCTCTCTTGCCTTTTCAAGCTTCGCCCCTCTTCCAATCATAATGACCCGACCAGAACCCAGAGCTTTGCACTCCATCATGGCACACAGCCCGATAGCCCCTGGGCCAAATACCACGCTGGTTCCTCCAGGTGTCACCCCCGCCAGCTCTACTCCGTGGAAGGCCACTCCCGCACAGTCACACATGGACGCCACATCATAGCTGACATTGTCCGGGATTCGATGAAGGGCGCTGGTCTTATAGACATTATATTCCGCATTTGCTCCCTGCCAATAGAATCCATAATGACGGTGTCCCATATCCAGAGTACCGTCCCTCCCGACCTTTCCATAATTCAGGCAGACTGTATAATGTCCCCTCTTACAGTTGTCACACTTTCCACAACCCACGTGCGCCTCTCCTGCTACCCGGTCTCCAGGTTTAAAATTTTCTACCCCTGGTCCGGTCTTTACGACCTGACCTGCCCACTCGTGTCCCATAATAAAAGGAAAATAGGGAGGCCAGTTGGCAAATCGATAACCTCCATGAATCATCTTAGGATCGGACCCACAGATTGCCACTGATTTGACACGGCACAGTACCTCTCCCGGCCCAGGTTCCGGCACTGGCACCTGGGCTAAAGCCAAGTGATCATAAGCTGTCAGTGTCATTGCCTTCATAGTTGGTGGTATTTTAAACGCTTCCATTATTTCATTCCTTTCTTAGTTCTATTTTTAATCATTCAGGGCTGCTGCCTTCACTCATCAAAGACTACCGCAGTCCTGCCTAGGCTCGCACCGTGCCGCAGCTGCTCCAAAGCCTCATTAATTTCATCCAAATGATAGGTCTTATAAATATAAGGCTTTACGATCCCTTTCTCTACCAGATGGATGGTCTCTACAAGATTCTGACGGGAACTTCCTCTAATTCCGATAATTTCTTTTTCCTTAATAACAATCCCCTGGTAATTGGCTTCAAATTCCGGGTCATTATATCCCACTACCACAATCTTCCCTCCGGGTCTCAGCACCTTCAGTGCCTGCTCAATACTGGACCTGATTCCGATATTATCAAAAATCACATCACACATCTCACCATTAGTCAATCGAGCAATCTCCTTTTCCAGATTCAATTTGGAGGTATTAATTACTCCATCAGCTCCGAACTGCTTGGCGATTTCCAGCTTCTTATCCTGACGGCTGGTGGCGTAAACCTCTGCCCCGAAATATTTGGCAATCTGAATTCCCTGAAGCCCCAGTCCGCCTACACCAAGAATCATAATCCTGTCTCCTGCCGTTACCTGCCCCTTATCCTTTATAGCATGATACATGCATGCCACCGCATCCGGAATCACCGCAGCCTGTTCAAACGGAACCCGATCAGCAATAGGAAATACATTGCTTTTCGGCACCACCGCATATTCTTCATGGGAACCGTTAAGTTCAAATCCAATTCTCTTTAAGGAACGGCATAAATGAGTCTGTCCAGTACGGCAGAACCGGCAATGACCGCAGATCACATCGATGGCTGCTACCATATGCTGACCAACTTCAAACTCTCTCACATTTTCACCTAGCTGGCAAATCACTCCTGCCATTTCATGACCGGGAATATAATTTACCTTTACCGTGGGAAGAATTCCATCGATAATATGTAAATCGGAGGCACAGAGACCACTTGCTTTAACTTTCACTAAAACCTCATCCGGTCCCGGCACTGGAATATCTGTTTCCTCAATACTCAGCCCCTTGTGGAACTCCCGCAGAAAAGCTGCTTTCATTTTTCTTTCCATAACCATTTCCTCACATTATCTCTTTTTAATATATTTCTGAGTATCCACCGATACCGCCAACAGAATGATCACACCTTTTACAAAATATTGGAGATATGGATTTACCTGGGCAAATACCAGACCATAGCTGATAATCTGGAACAACAGAACACCTGTTACCACACCGCCGATTGAGCCTACTCCGCCACGCATGGAGACGCCTCCCACCACACAAGAAGCGATTGCATCCAACTCATAGGACTGCCCTAGGGCATTTGTGGCGCTTCCGGTCCTCGCTACCTCCAGAGAACCCCCAATACCATAGAGAACACCTGCAATCATGTAAATAATCAGTGTATTTTTTATAATATTGATACCCGAAACCGTTGCCGCCTCGCTGTTTCCGCCAATTGCGAACATATTTCTTCCCAATACGGTTTTATTCCATATAAACCAGATAATCGCTATTGCTACAATTGCATAGCATACCAGATAAGGAATCCGGATACTTCCGATATTAATCGCACCCTGTGCCAAATTCGAAAACTTTTCATTCAGAACGCCAATAGGAGCTGAATCATTTACCACATCAAAATAAATCGACATAAGGCCGTATATGGACAGCTGCATACCAAGAGAAGCAATAAAAGGCGCAACTTTCAGCTTCGCCACAAAAAATCCATGAACTGCGGAAAATGCCACACAGAGAAGAACTGCTCCTAAAATCGGAATAATAATAGGCAGTTCTGGCAGATTCGGAAACACTCTGCCGCTGTAATCGGGATCCTGAAGCAGGGAAGCAGTAAAAATAGCTGCCATTCCTACACTGCGTCCCAGAGACAGGTCCGTACATCCCAGCACGATAATACCGCTTACCCCAAGTGCCAGTATAATTCTGGTAGAAGCCTGACTTAAAATAGCGGAAGCATTCCTAAGACTTAAAAAACTAGGATCAATATAAATAATTGCCAGAACCAGCAGCAGCAGTACAATGTAAATTGACCAGTCTAGCAAAAGACTTTTCCATGTCGCTCCCTTTTTTACAGGCAGCAGTTTCTTCACTTTATCCATACTTGTTCGTCCTTCCCCCTATAAATACTTTGCAGACAGTTTCAGAATTTCTTCCTGGGATGTTTGGATCGTGTCGACAATGCCTGCTACTCTGCCATTGCTCATTACCAGGATCCGGTCCGTGACTCCCAAAAGCTCCGGCATTTCGGAAGAAATAAAAATAACCCCTTTCCCTTTTGCCGCATATTCCATCACCAGCTGATAAATTTCATATTTTGCGCCTACATCAATGCCCCTGGTCGGCTCATCCAGCATCATGATTTCTGAATCTACCAAGAGCCATCTTCCCATAATCACTTTCTGCTGATTCCCTCCCGACAGATTTCCAATTTTTTCTTTTTGGGATGGAGTTTTCACCTTCATGCGCTGAATCACCCAATCTGTATCTTCTTTCATTTTCTTCTGATTAAGAATTCCCAGAGCATTTGCATAGCCTCGGATATTCGCGATAGTTGTGTTGAACTCAATATCCAGTCCTGCAAAAATACCATTTTGACGCCGGTCCTCCGTAATCAGTGCAAATCCATTGTCAATGGCCTCTCTGGCATTATGGTTGCCAATTATTTTTCCGTCTTTTTCAATGGTTCCATCCTCTTTCGTCCGAATTCCAAAAATGGTCTCAACCATCTCCGTTCTTCTGGAACCCATCAGACCTGCTATTCCAAGTATCTCCCCTTTGTGCAGTTCAAAAGAGGCATCCTTCACTGCCGGATCATAGAACCCCTTTAAGTGTTCTACTTTCAGCAGGACCTCCTTCTGTGGATGACTGATCTTTTCCGGAAAACGGTTGGTCAGTTCTCTTCCCACAATCAAAGCGATCAGCTGATCCGTGTTCATCTCCTCTGCCCTGCCGGAATAGATATACTGTCCGTCCCGCATAACCGTAACATCATCAGATATCTTCAAGATTTCTTCCATTTTATGAGAGATATAAATAATTCCGCAGCCCTGTTCCTTTAGAGAATGAATAATTTGAAACAGATGTTCAACTTCCCGCTCTGTTAAAGAGGACGTAGGCTCATCTAATACCACTATCCGGGCCTCTGCCGATACTGCTTTGGCAATTTCAATCATCTGGCGCTGGGACACAGAGAGACGGCCAATCTTTTCTTTCGGGTCAATGTCGAGTCCCAATTTGTCAAATATCTCCTGCGTATCCTTCAGCATCTTCCCATCGTCTACAATCAACCCTTTTTTCGGCATACGGCCCATCCAGATATTTTCCATAACTGTGGTTTCCGGCACCTGATTCAGTTCCTGATGCACCATTGATACCCCATGGTCCAACGCCTGCTTTGGGTTCTGGAACTGTACCTTTTCTCCTTTAAATATGATCTCGCCTTCATCCGGGATATAGATTCCAAACAGGCATTTCATTAAGGTGGATTTTCCTGCTCCGTTCTCCCCCATTAAAGCGTGTACGGTACCTGGCCGTACATTGAGGCTTACATCATCCAGCGCCTTAACACCCGGAAAGGTTTTTACAATGTGTTTCATCTGCAATATATATTCCATCGAATTTCCCTGCATCTTCTACCACCACCACTCCTTTTAAAAGCTTTCCGGGAAGCTTTCAAACTGAAAGTTTCCCGGATTGCCAGAATTTTCATCCAATTTTCAGGCAGTATTTCTACTCGCCCAGCACCTTCGCGTACATATCCCTCGCCACCTGCACATTATCCTTTCCAATAGGCTCATAGGGAACTCTCAGGTCCTTGATATCCCCCAATTCCCCATTGATTCCTTCCATAACATCCTGGCCCGTTACCAGATTATGAGCCATCGTATAAATGGAGTATCCCTCTTCATATGCATTGGACATGATGGAACCGATGATGGTCTGGTCCTCAATCAGATCCAGTACCTCCGGAAGGGCGTTCACGCCTACCGCACCCATCACTTTGTCACCGGCGCCAAAGTATCCTTCCGCCTGGCAGGACTCAATCGCGCCCAGTAACATGGCATCGTTATTGCTCAGAATCATTTCAATCTCATCGCCGTACTTGCCCATCCAGACATCAGTTACGTCCTTTGCCGTAGCCGTCTTAAAGTCTCCAGTCTGGGTATCCAGCAGCTCTGCGGCAAATCCAGCTTCCTCAAAGGTATCCTGATTAGCCTGGGTTCTTGCCACTGCATCCGGATGCCCCATCGTACCCTGAATAATCACGTACTGCATCACACCATCGCCGTTTTTGTCAAAGGCAGGATCCTCCTTGAATGCATTCATTGCCATTTCCGCCTGCATCTTTCCGCTCTCATATGGGTCGTTTCCTACATACCAGCATTTATCATAGCTGAGCATATCTTCGTCTGAAGGGCAGCGGTTAAAGAAAATTACCGGGATATCAGCTGCTTTTGCCTTTGAAATAATCGACTGCGCAGCAGTTGGGTCTACCGCGTTTACACAGAGAACCTGAGCACCCTTATTGATCATCAGGTCAATCTGCTCCACCTGTCTGGCCTGGTCATTCTGGGCATCCACCATCTGGATTTCCACATCGTCCCCGGCTACTGACGTAATAGCGTTCCTGACATAGGTAACGTAATTGTTGCTGTAGTCAAAAATCATTACGCCGATAATCGGCTTATCGCCGCTTGACTCCTGCTGGACCTGTTCGGTCCCATCTGCCGCTGTCGTTGAAGCCTCTTCTGTTGTCTGGCTTGAACATCCTGCTAATAAAGAAAATGCCATCACGGCTGCTGTTAAAACGGCAACACTTTTTTTCATCGATCTGTTCCTCCTTCTCCATACAGATTTCCTATTTTTCATTTTTCAGTTTCTCAAACTTCCGGCGCAGGTTCACAATGGAATTATACTGATGCTGATAGCCCGCTTTCTCTGCCTGCTGAGAATCTCCACTCAAAATTGCAGCAATCAGCTCGGAATGTTCCCTTCTTACCTGTTCTCCACGCCCCTCAATGGAAAGCCCCATAGCACTGTTATGTCTCACCATAATATAAAGTTGCTTTGCCATTGTCTGAAGCACCGGTGTTTTCATGCTCTCATAAATCAGAAAATGCATCTTCTGGTCCTCTTCCATAAATCCTTCCTCATCCCCATCAAGGGAGCATGCCTCTGCTGCTTTTGCAAACTCAATCAGTTTTTGCTTGTCCTCCTCTCCCATATAGCAGGCTGCCGAGCTGGCCGCAATGCCCTCCAATGCCGAACGAGCCTTGAAAATCTCGTAATTCTCATCTGACATAAAGTCCGCCACTTTGACTTCTTTATGGACGAATTTAATTGCCAATCCTTCTGAAACCAACCGATTAACCGCATCTCTGACCGGTGTCCGGCTGACATTAAACTGTTTCGATAATTGGCTGGTATTCAGCACTGAATTAGGCGGCAGCTTTCCCGACAAAATACGTTCCCGCAAAATCATATACACTCTGTCCTGTAAGGATAAATAGCCATCCATCAGGTTAATCATTTCATCATTTTCTTTTTCCATACGCGCGTACCTCGTTCATTTTGCTATGGCCTTAACAAAATATCTTGGGATGTTGTCTCATCTCATGTGATAACTCTATCATATTGCATAAATATTTTCAATATAGATCAAGTTTTTTATATATTTTGTACATTTTCTATTAAAAATGCTGGATGTTGAATTTTTAGTGCAATTAATAATATTTTTATGTGAAAATGGCTTTTGTATACAAAAATTGCCGTACCTGCGAGCATATTTGCCCGCCTGCACGGCAGTCCTTTATCTACTTCTTGCAATTCAGTAATACTTGTCCGACCAAATTCACTCACCCCCGAAACTTCCAATTCCTCACCACAATCTGCACGGTCCTCCGCCCATTGTACTCATTCACAGTAGGATAATACACCACATCCATCCGGCGGCTGTTTCCCATTTCCTCCAGAAACAGATCCCCGTCCGTAAACACCACCGCATCCAAAGCGGCCCCCCTCTCATTGACCAGCATGAGCTTCACCACATTCCGGTTTTTTCCCATGACCCGGGCGCTGCGGACCAGCAGATTCTTCTGGGCAAACTGGGGCTTCTCATTCCCCTGGCCGAAGGGTTCCAGCCGCTCCAGTTCCTCGATCAGGGCTTCATCCACATACTCAAAGGGCAGTGCAATATCAATCCACACCTTGGGAATAAAATCCTCCGGCGTCAGCTTCGCGTTCTCATTGAGCCTCCGGCGAAACTCGTCCACATTTTCCAGGGGCAGGGAAAATCCCGCCGCCATGGGATGTCCCCCGAACTTGGTCAGCAAATCCTGCACCTCCACCAGGCCCTGAAACATATGGTAGGCCTCGATGGAACGGCCGGAGCCCTTTGCCCCCTCCTCGGAATGGGTGAGGATCAGCGTGGGCTTGTGGTACCGCTCCCGAATCCGCCCCGCCACAATCCCCGCCAGCGACTCATGGCAGTCCGGCAGAAATACCACCAGGACCTTATCCTCCATATAGCGCTCCTCCACCTGGACAGCGGCCTCGTCCACTCCTTTCTGGGTCATGTCCTTTCGCTGATCGTTCAGGTTCTTCAGCTCAAGTGCCCGTTCTCTGGCCTTCTCCTCGTTCTCCGCCAGCAGCAGGGCCAGGGCCAGCTTTGCCGTATAAAGCCTTCCCCCCGCGTTCAGGCAGGGTCCGATGACAAAGCCGATGTGGTAGGCGGAAATCTTCTCCGGGTCCAGCTGATTCGCCTCGATCAGCGCTCTGAGACCCAGATTTTTCGTATCCTTCAGCCTCTTAAGCCCTTCCTTCACCACGATCCGGTTTTCATCCTGGAGCTTCATCACATCTCCGACTGTGGCCACCGCGGCCAGCTCCATCATATCCAGCCACTCCGCTCTGGGAATACCGGCCCGCTCATACATGACCTGGATCAGCTTGTAGGCCACCATAGCGCCGCAGATTTGGGGATAGGGATACATGCTGTCCCGCCGTTTGGGATTCACCAGCGCATCCGCAGGCGGGAGAAGGTCCTCCTCTTTTCCATCCTCCGACACGACTGTCTGGATATCATGATGGTCTGTCACCACCACCGTCATTCCCAGTTCCTTTGCCAGGGCAATCTGGGAAATGGCGGCAATACCGTTGTCACAGGTGAGGATCGTGTCGATTCCATCTTCTGACGCGGCCTGGATAATGGACTCGTTGATCCCGTATCCGTCCTTCACCCGGTCCGGAATTTCATAGTCCACCTTTGCACCCAGCCGCTTTAAACCCTGGTAAAGGATACAGGTGGAGCAGACGCCGTCAATGTCGTAATCTCCCACAATGCGGACCGGCGCCCCGGCTGAAATCTTCTGCTCCAGAATCCCGGCAGCCAGCGTCAGATCCGGCAGCAGCTCAGGGCTGTGCATCTGGTCCACCGTACCGTTCAGATACCGCTCAATGGCCTCATCTCCAACCACATCCCGGTTGCGGATCAGCCTGGCCAAAATAGGGCTTATATGAAATTTATGGCCGATTTCCAGGAAATCGGCCTTTTTTGCGTACAACATCCATGTTTCTTCTGTCATGTTCTTTGTCCATCCTCTGCTTTCTCTGAGGTTTTCCCCCGAATGCTCCAAACTGCAAATCCGATCAAAATCCCTGCTGCTCCCGGAAGGATCCACCCCAGGCCCAGTCCATAGCCCGGCAGCCAGCCCAGGGCCTTCTCGATCGTCCCCCTGGCCGTCTCTCCTAAGGCCCCGCTCTGTTCCAGAGCATAGATCAGACTGACGATTCCTGTACAAAGCACAGCTCCTACATAGAGCTCCCTTCTTCCGCGGACGGCCCGGTCAGCCAGGGCCAGGAAAATCAGGATAATCGCTACCGGATAAATGGCATTCAGCACCGGAACCGATACCGCCAGGATCTGAGTCAGGCCTGCATTGGACACCGCCATACTCACCAAGGCAAAAATCATAACCCAGCCCTTATAGCCGGGCGCCGGCACCAGGGTAACGAAATATTCACTGCAGCAGCACAGAAGTCCGACGCAGGTATTCAGGCAGGCGATAAGAAAAATCAGTCCCAGAAGCGTCATTCCCAGCTGTCCGTACAGACTGTCCGCTACCAGCGTCAAAATTCTGGCTCCATTATCCGCCTGCGGGAGAGCCCAGCCCATAGGCGTTCCGATGTAGGCCAAAGCACTGTAGATCAGCCCCATCAGGATTCCAGCCGCCGCCCCTGCCCAGATGGTCTCCCGCAAAATCATGTACTCTTCCTTCACACCCTTTTCCCGGATGTTCAAGCCGATCACTACCCCGAAATTCAGAGCTGCCATGGTATCCATTGTCTGGTATCCCTCCAGGAACCCGCGAACAGAAGGATTGTCCGCATAGGCAGCCTGGGCCGGTCCCGGCACACCTGACGGCCAGATCAGGCAGCCTGCAAAGATCACGCCGATCAAGATCAGAAGTGCTGGGCAGAGAACCTTTCCCAGTGTGTCGGAAAGGCGCTCCGGCTTCGCCGCCAGAAAAG
>ULXG01024882.1_pt1 | contig 16192 bp, 15 predicted proteins | sample 1961141 | NCBI WGS metagenome assembly ULXG01 (sample SAMEA4835834, study PRJEB28245) | human gut metagenome | biome: gut microbiome; material: fecal sample | place: Denmark | collected 2008 | reverse complement strand
ACTTATAATCAGGGATTTAATTTATAGAAGTCCCCTAAAGTTAATGCGCATCTTGAAGGTACGGGAATAACTCTAAAACATCCTGATATAGAAATGCGCTATGTCGGACGAGAGTTCTCGGATGTTGTACGGGGCATCGAATTAAAATGTCCGATTTATAAAACAATCGAAGCCGGGCAAGAACAGAAATATTTCACTCTATCTCAAAATGGATTAGGTGAGAACAATCTTATTTTTACATCTGTTGTATTAGGCGATCTTATCAATAGATGCGAAGACCATGCTTTGGAAATCTACAACGCTTTACTTGTGGAAGAACCCGAAGCACACTTGCATCCACAATACCAGAATACTTTCTTTGAATATTTGAATAAACTACAAAGCAAAGGGCTTCAGATATTTGTAACATCGCACTCTCCGACGATTACGGCAAAATCGGATGTCGATAATATTTCCGTTTTACAACGGAAACAAAGCATTATACGGTCATTTTCATTTGACGAATTATCGGAAGAAGACTATCCGAAAGAAAGTAAACGACATTTGCGAAAATTCTTGGACACGACAAAAGCTCAATTATTTTTCGCTAACGGAGTGTTGTTGGTTGAAGGTGTCGCAGAAGCCATTATTATACCGATTCTTGCAAAGAAATTCTTGACCAAGAAAATAGACTTGTGCAAAAGAGGAATTGAATTAGTTAATATCGGAGGTGTCGCATTCAATCATTTTGGGTTATTATTCAACAATGATGATGAGAGAAAGCGACTATTGTCTAAATGTGCGATTATTACAGACAGCGATCCCAAAGACGACAGGGATATATCTGACAGAGCACAAAAAGCAAAGGATTTAGAGAAACATAACCTAAAAGTATGTTTGGCTCCACACACTCTTGAGCATGATTTATTCGAACAATCTGAGCACAACCAGACTATAATGCGAGAGGTATATCGAAACATGCACACTCAAACAGATGATTTAAGAGGTGATTTTAATGTCTCTACTTTAATGGACAAACTCAAATCTAATAAGGATAAAGCAGAATTTGCCTTGCAACTTTATGACCGATTAGAGAAAGAAGAAGCATTCGATGTGCCTGATTATATCAAGGAGGCTATTTTGTTCGTAGTACCAACAGAATAAGAGTATGGATATTCAATTATCAGCGCAACAACAAGCCGTTGTAGATTGCAACAAGCCGAGAATTGTTGTGAAGGCTTGCCCTGGAAGCGGCAAAACATTCTCGGTCGCGGCACGTATGGCCAGATTGTTATGTGAAAACAATTTATCAAGGCATCAAGGGATAGCGGCTATATCTTTTACAAATACAGCTTGTGATGTAATTAAAAAAGAGTTAAAAGAAACATTTGGTTATCCCAATGTATCCTATCCTTCATTTATCGGAACGATCGACAGTTTTATAAATACGTACATATTTCTGCCTTATGCTCATTTAGTTATGGGATGCGATTGTCGTCCTGAGATAGTAGGAACCGAGTTTAATAAATGGGATGATTATGATTCGACCCAAACAAGACATATTAGAGATAAGTCTGGTAGAAATATTATTGTGTCTCGTGATGCCAATTACTATTTCGATCTCATATCGTTTGGGCTTAATGACCAATTATTGCGATTGGCCCCATATCATGCATATCATTTCGGAAAAGCGGACTGGGAAAATCCCAATAAGAAAGAAGGTTCACCCAAAAAGATTATATCTGAATTGAAAGAAATGAAATGGAAACATTTCAATGCAGGCAAAGTCAATCAGGCAGATGCAATATATTTTACATTCAGAATCTTAGATAAATATCCTGCAATAGCACACAACATCGTCCATCGGTTCCCGATTTTGATAATTGACGAGGCCCAAGATACCACTGAATTGCAAATGGCTATAATCGATATATTCTCTCAATGTGGAGCAGAGTCTATTATGTTAATTGGAGATCCCGATCAAGCTATTTTTGAGTGGAATACGGCCAATCCACGTTTATTTATGGAAAAATACAATAGTCCAAATTGGCATTCTTTGGATTTATTGGAGAATAGACGTAGTTCTGAAAGCATATGCAGATTAGCTAATCGTTTATCTGGAAATGAGATGCAATCAATAGCAAACGATAAAGACTACACAGAATGTCCACTTTTATTATGGTATGCTAATACGCCCCAATCTGTCAATCAAATTACCGATAACTTCATCGAAAAATGTAAGGAAATAGGATTGAATGAATCCGAATATGCAGTTGTATTTAGAGGCCAAAGTTTTGGAGCTACTTATTTCGGCTTAAAGAATAATGATAATTCTGTAGAACAGCATAGTCCGTGGATAAATGGCCACTATTACGTCCGAGACATAGTATATGGAAAATATTTAATTGATCAAGGGAAATACTCGGAAGGATTCGCGCTGATCGAAAAAGGTTGCTATAAAAAAAAGAAACAGGTAAGATATGTTTCTGCAAGCATTATACGAAGAGAAGCATCAGAAATAGGATTCAGGTCTCATAGAGAAAAAATGCTATCTTTTATTCAGCGACTACCATCAACGAATAAAACATTATTAGATTGGATTACGGAACTTCAACAAAAGGGCATAAATCTTCCTTTTGTATTTAGAAGCGTAGAACAACCAAAAACAATCAGAAATATCCAATCATAAACATTTAATTATCAATATATTCTAAAAATTAACACTTTTCGGCTGCTTTTTGATGCTTCCCAAATTTCCACATATTTTTGAGACGTATTTCTGACGTGGAGAATTTGCGGGGCTTGTTTTTTGTCACACCGTGCAGACAGTTGACAAGAGTTTACAACCGTTTACGACAAGCGACAATATCCGCCCCGACATTCAGTGACGGTCACATCGTGTAGAAAGGCGACAACCGTTGACTGCCGTTTACATCCGTTCACCACTTCAGGAATACAGGATTGAAGAAATGAACCAGTAAACGATAAAGCAGTATGAAAGCAACCCGAAAATGCAGTTTTTGCGGCAAGTCCTTTGTAACCCGCAGCGGAATGCAAAGGTATTGCAGCGAGGCTTGTCAGGCGGAAGCCCGGCGAGCCAGAATGACACAGAAGAACAACTTCTTCAAGGCAGTCCGGCCAATCATGGAGATACAGCATCAGGAGTATCTCACCTTTTCCAAAGCAGCTATACTCATGGGCTGTTCCCGACAGTACATCTATAAACTTGTAGCCATGGGCAAGCTGAAAGCCTCACGCATCAGCAACCGCATGGCATTCATCCGCAGAGCCGACATCGAGCGGATGCTGGAGGGCAATCCTTACCACCGCATCCTGCCCGGCAGCATTTCCACACCGAAAAGATCCGCTTCATCTTCCTTCCCGGCTAAAAAAGAAAAAAGGGAAAAGGTAACCGATGAAGTGCTGGACTTCTATTCTGGTGAAGAGGTGATGTCCCTTTATAAAGTCAAGCAGTCATGGCTCTATACCACCGCCAAACGCATCCGCATCCCCATCTGCCGCATCGCCGGAAAGAACTATTACAGCAAGAAGCATGTTGACGAGTTCTTCGTTACGGCTGTTGATATGGAAAGTATCACCGACTGGCTCCTGACCGAAGAAGCGGAAGAGCTGTTCGGCATGAAGCCTGCCGCACTCCGGGCATATGCCTACCGGCACAGGATACCGACCAAAAGAGAATACGGCCGCACCTATTACTCCAAGTCCCATCTGGACGTACTCCGCAGAACCGACCTTGTGAACGACGAGCGTTATTACACCGTGGAACAGGTCCGGCAGATTTACGGGCTTTCCTCCGCCAACATCTGCCATATCGTCAAGGTTAAGCACATCGAAAAGATAAAGGTAGGCGTGAAGAACCTGCTTCTGCGCTCCGACGTGGAGCGTGTCATGGCTGAAAGGAACAAATAACCGCAAACAACCGCCATTACCGGAAAATTATTTCAAAATGATTGCCGTGGAGATATTCACGGCTGTTTCACGTTGTTCCTTTGCCACCGTGAACACGGAGACACCTCCGGAAATGTACAACCCGTTAAAACATCATCAATATGAGTAAATGCAAGACAGTAACCTTGCGCAAGCGCAAGATCAAGAACGGTACACAGTATTCGCTGTGTCTGGACTATTATCCCGGCTACCGTGACAACACCACCATGAAAGTGATCACACGTGAAGCTCTGGGTATTTACATTTTTGCCAAGCCTGCCAACCAGCAGGAGCGTGATTTCAACGCACGCATGATGAAGAAGGCGGAGATACTCCGCAACAGGCGTTACGAAGCCATCTTCAACGAGAACAACGGTTTCTTTGACAAGGCCAGGATGAAAGGGGATTTCCTCGCCTACTTCAAGGAACTGGCAGACAGGAGGAATATCAAGTGGCAGCACGTCTACAAGCACTTCGAGCGGTTCGTGAGCAGCAAATGCACCTTTGAGGAAGTGGACGTGGACCTGTGCCGCAAGTTCATGGAGTACCTGCTGAACGCTCCCCAGACCATACACACCAACCAAAAGCTGCATATCAATTCTGCAGCGGGCTACTGGTCGGCTTTCCGTGCCGTCCTGCACACGGCCTACCGTGACAGGAAGATAAAGGAGAATCCCAACGGCTTTCTGGACCGTATCGAGGGTATTCCCACCATGAGGGAGCATCTGAGCCAGGAGGAACTGATACGGCTTGCCGAAACGCCATGCGAGGAAGAGGTTCTGAAAAGGGCTTTCCTTTTCGCCTGCCTGACGGGATTGAGGAAGAGCGACATCAGGCAGCTTACCTGGCAGCAGATACAGCCGTACACCAACGGCAAGATGTTCGTTACCACCCGTATGCAGAAGACGAAGCAGATCGTACACAACCCCATCAGTGATGAAGCCTACGGACTGCTCGGGGAGCGGCATGAAGGGCTTATCTTCGAGGGCTTCAAGGATAAGATGCTACAGGGGCCCCTGAAGCGTTGGCTGTCAGCGGCAGGCATAACCAAGAAGATAACCTTCCATTGCACCCGGCATTCATTCGGAAGCCTGCACGTGGAAATGGGAACGGACATGGCTGTCATACAAGCCTGTCTGGGACACAAGAACATTACCACCACACAAATCTATTCCAAGATGGCAGCACAGCAGATGTGTGACGTGGTGGACAAGATAACCCTGAAACGCAAGGAGGCATAGGCCTGTTTCAGGGTATTCAGGGGGGAGCGGTTATTGCGTGAAGGCTTTAACCGCTCCCTCTGTTTCTGATGGCACCATTCCTTAAAAAGTCATTATCGTATGATATTTTGGTATGATTCCGGACTTTTGGTGAAAAACATTGAAAAAGAAACCGCCAACCAAGGCTAATGAGCAATAATTGGAAGAATACCATTAAATTTGCAAAGACCTGACAGTTACAAGTAATAACCGAAAAAAACGATATGGAACCAACGATAAAGGACAAATACATCATTCTGGGATTCATCGGCGTTGCCATCTGCCTGATTTCCTTTTTTATCACGCTGATTGTCTCCGCAAGTTTCAATCAGGACAATTTTGTAAGGTTGATAGTCTTTGTATGCAGCAACATTCTCGGCTGGCTGTTCTATCTCTCTTTCCAGACGGTCATTTTCGACTCATACGAGATCTGGAAACTCAAGTCCGGCAAGAAAAAGGCATCTGCCGGAATCATAAAGGCTCAGGAAGAACAGCCACAGGATGCGCATGAACCTGCAGCTCCGACACCGATGCCGACAGGTGGGGAAGCAACCCCGGATATAAAACCGGTAGAGATTGCCATTGCCCCGGAACTTCACGAAAAGAACCGTGCCAGCTATGAGGACAGACAGAAGCAGGAAGAGGCGGAACGGATCCGCATGGTCATGGAGTACATCCACTTCGTCATGCCCCGCATTGCAGACAAGGAGACCGTCAATCATATCTGTGCCGAGGTCAACAAGTGGATGTGCCTTCACAGCTACAAGCCCAAGCCGATAAGAGGACGGCTGACCAGGGAGATTACCAACATTCCGCTCCGCCATTTCGTGTGGAACATCTCCGAGCGTTTCATGTACAAGAAATACTACAACGGAAACAACCGTGCCAATTTTATCAAGACCCTTTTTCCACGTGAGTTTGCCGACACGGATATAGCGACCATAAAGAACTTCAAGGTCAATCCGTCAAAGACGCTGATTCCCATTGACGAACCCGAAAACGGCAGTCTGGACTTCCATTATCCCGAAGATTATGCACGGGAAGTGAACAGTTGACCGTTTCCCGGGGATATAACAGCAATAACGACAAGTATCAGGCAACACGCAACAGCCTGTATCTCATTGTTTCCCGAATAGCTTTGCCCGTCATTCACGGTTGGGCATCGTTATTCGGGAATTATTTTGCAATGACCTTTCGTGAAGATATTCACGGCCATATCATTGCGCTCCTTTGCGCCAAGCCTTACAAAAGAGGCGAGTACGCAAATGGAAAAAACAGTGATTACATTCAACGACCTTCCCGAGGTCGTAGCCCAGCTTCGGGACGAAGTGATGAGCTTGAGAAGCCTGCTTACCGAGCAGCGCAGTGTGAACAATGCAAAGGCGGTGGACACCCATGTCCCCATGTCCGTGGATGAAGCGGCGGAATATCTCGGTATTCCCAAGGGAACGCTCTACATGAAACTGTCGGACGGAAGCATTCCGGCCACCAAGCCCGGCAAACGCTATTGCCTTTACCGTGACGAACTGGACAGATGGCTGGAATCCTCCCGCAAGAATCCCGTACCCCTGTCTGATGAGGAACTCAGCGAGTCCATGTCCTCCTCCCACCGCCGCAAGCCCGGCCAACGTAACTGGTAAAAGCCATGGAAGAGGACAAGAACTATATCAGCATGATCCATGGCGACCTGACAAGGGCAGCCCAGATGCAGAACGGTATGCCGGAAAATATCGGCGTGATGAGCATAAAGACCGCCAACCGGACCATACTCGAAGCATCGCAGCTGCCCACGCCCCGTGCGTTGTGGGACAGCTTCTGGTACGAGGGGGAACTGTCCTGCCTCTTTGCAGATTCCAACGTGGGGAAATCCATCCTTGCCGTGCAGATAGCCGACCGTATAGCCCGGACTGACAACGTGCTTTATCTGGACTTTGAACTCTCTGAAAAGCAGTTCCAGCTCCGCTATACCGACGAGTACGGAAAGCCTTACACCTTTCCCGAAAGGCTGTACCGGGTATCGCTTGACTGCGACGCCCTTCTGGATGCCGACTTTGAAGGGACAATCATCGGCAGCATCGAACAGATGGCACAGCAGACCCGCTGCAGGATCTTCATCGTTGACAACCTTACTTACCTGTGCTGCGCCATGGAGAAAGGCGATGCTGCGGGACGGCTGATGATACAGCTCAACAATCTCAAAAAGAGATACGGGCTTTCCATCCTTGTCCTGGCACACACTCCAAAGCGTTCACTGGACTGTCCCATCACGTCCAATGACCTTGCCGGAAGCAAGCGGCTCTACAATTTCTTTGACAGCGTGTTTGTCATCGGGAAAAGCGCACTGGACGGGGGACTCCGCTATGTGAAGCAGCTCAAAGTCCGTTACGGGACATTCTCGTACGATGCAGACAATGTGATCGTCTACGAGATTGAGAAAACGGACGCCTTCCTGCAATTCGTGTTCAGGGGCTATTCAACCGAAAAGGAACACCTGAAGAAACCGGGTGACAACGAATCGGGACAAAGGGATTGCCTGATCCTGCAACTGTCCCAATCCGGGAAGTCAGTCCGTGAGATAGCCTCGCAGGTCAATTGCGGCAAGTCCACCGTCAGCCGGATAATCCAGCGCAGCAAGGAGGACAGGAACGCGGCCGTCCCGGGTGTCCCGCTGTCCCGTCCCAAGGAGAACGGGACAATGGGACAGGTGGGACAGCATGGGACAGATGGGACAAGCGGGACAGCAGGAGAAGCAAGGCAGGCGGAGCTGTTTGCAGGACATGAAAAGGAGGACAAGCCATGAAAAAGCAGCCTGTACACGGCTGTATGCCAGCTGACCATATAATTTGCAGAGCATGGGAGCATACAAACCGGGCCCTGATTTTCCAGAGTGTCCCGGGGTGTCCCAAGTGTCCCACTGTCCTAGCCTTTAGGGGACGGGACAGTGGGACAGCGGGACAAACAGTAGAAAACCAATCATCAAAAAAAGTCATGAGCAACTATTCATTACAGAAATATAAAGGAACGTCAACACGGCATACCTGTCCGAATTGCGGGGACAGACGTTCCTTCGCCTACTATGTGGACGAAAGCGGTACGCCCCTTCACCCGTCAGTCGGCAGGTGCAACCACGAAAGCGGCTGCGGGTATCATTATACGCCCAAACAGTATTTTCACGACCACCCCGAATGCCGGACCGCCGGTGGTTTCTCTTCCGGCAGGCAATGTATGGCGCAGAAGCCCAAGCAACCGCTGCAACAGACAGCCATCGGTTACATACCGCCACACTATGTGGAGAATTCGCAGAGCTTGCATAGCAACTTCTGCCGTTTCCTTTCAGTACTGCTTGATTCCTATTACGGCAGCAAGGCAAAGGAAGTGCTGAAAAGGTTAATGGAGGATTACCGTCTGGGAGCAACCCGTGACGGTGCGGTCATCTTCTGGCAGATTGACCGGGAGAACAAGGTGCGGACAGGCAAGGTGATGCAGTACAATCCCGGGGACGGACACCGTGTAAAGGACGGACAGACATCGGCAGTGAACTGGATACACAGCATACTGAAAAGGCAACGGGTACTGGCGGAGGAATGGCAGCTTTCCCAATGCCTTTTCGGGGAACACCTGCTGAATGTCTATCCTGACAAGGTGGCGGTTCTGGTAGAATCCGAGAAGAGTGCCGTTATCGGATCCGCCCTCTTCCCCGGCTATGTATGGCTGGCGGCAGGAGGCAAAAGCCAGTTGCGGGAGGAAAAGCTCCGTGTGCTGACCGGGCGGACCGTGCTTCTCTTTCCGGATGCCGATGCCTATGCCGAATGGAAAGAGCGTGCCGACGGCATGACCTTCTGCAAGGTGATGGTGTCTGACCTCATAGAGAAGAACGCAACGCCGGAGCAGAAGGCGGCACATATCGACATAGCCGACTGGATAATCTTCCAGATACAGGAAAGCAGGATAAATTGTACTGCCGACCATCTGGTGGAAGCGGAAAGAATCCTGCAAAGGATGATAGAAAAGAACCCCGCCCTTCAAAAGCTGATAGATGATCTGGGGCTTGTGCTGGTCGGTGCATCCTCAATCGGCAGCGGTGACGGAAACCCTCCTTAACGGAGGAGAGCGGAAACCGGAGGTTATAGTGTACGGACAATGGCTTGCCATTGATATAGCCCACTATAACTACACGCTCCGCTTTCGTAGTTGTGGGCTCTCCCGAGGGGCTAGGCTTTGCCCCGTCCCACTCAGGACTTTGCCCTAAGAACCCACTCAGGGCGTTTCTCCCCTGAGAACCCCGAGCAAAGAGTGACCCTCTCTTTGCAATCTCCGCTTATGGGTTACACCCCTAAGAACCCTGTGCGGTTATGAGCGGACAACAGAAGATTTCATCAACAATCAAAATTTAAGAATATGGCAACAAAATCAAGCATACATATCAAGCCCTGCAGAGTCACATCAAGCGGGGCTCATAACCGGAGAACTGCCGAGTACATGCGCAATATCGGCAAGTCTCAAATCTACATCGTGCCCGAACTTACTGCCAGTAACGAGCAGTGGATAAACCCGGGCTTCGGCAACCCCGACCTGCAGGCGCACTATGACTACATCAAGCGGATGGTCAAGGAAAAGACAGGACGTGCGATGCAGGAAAAGGAGCGTGAACGAAAAGGCAAGAACGGGAAAGTCACCAAGGTGGCTGGATGTTCGCCAATCCGTGAGGGCGTGTTGCTCATCAGACCGGACACGACACTGGCAGATGTACGCAAGTTTGGCGAGGAGTGCCGGAGACGCTGGGGCATCACTCCGCTCCAGATCTTCCTGCACAAGGACGAGGGACACTGGCTGAACGGTCAGCCGGAAACGGAAGACAGGGAGAGTTTCAAAGTCGGCGAAAGATGGTTCAAGCCGAATTACCATGCCCATATCGTTTTTGACTGGATGAACCATGACACAGGCAAGAGCCGGAAGCTCAATGACGAGGATATGACAGAAATGCAGAATCTGGCATCCGACATACTTCTGATGGAGCGTGGGCAGTCAAAGGCTGTTACAGGCAAGGAACATCAGGAGCGGAACGATTTTATCATTGGGAAGCAGAAGGAGGAAATGAAGCGGCTTGATGCCACAAGGCAATACCGGGAACATCAGCTGGAAATGGCAAATCAGAAGATGCAGGAAACTGAAAGCATTACCAACGCCCTTATCGAAAAGGCAAATGAAAAGGAACGACAGAGTGAAGACCTTGACAGGGCTATCAGCGAGAAACGCTCCAGACTGAACAAGGAAAAAGGAAGCGAACTTCTGAACGCCGCTGTCGGCTGGGCTACCGGAAAATCGAAAGCCCTGAAAAATGAAATAGAGGATTTGCACTGTGAGATTTCCACGCACGAGGAAACCATTGAACGGTTGCAGGATAAAATCCAGACCATACAGAACGACCACAGCCGTGAACTGATGCAACTGGAGGCCAAACACCGGTCCGAACTGAACCGCAAGGAAACGGAACATGCGCAGGAAACTACGAGACTCAAGAACCGGATTGCATGGCAAAGCCATATTATTGGCTGCCTCAGTTTCCTGCTGCTAAAAACAAGCGACATCTTCCGTAAGGCGGTACACAGTATCATCCGTTTTGCCCGTGATTATTACAAGTCCCGTTTTGACACGGAACAGGTATCTGACATCAAGAACGCCCTTAACCTGTTCGGGGATGACAGACAATCACATCAGGCGGCAGGGGATTTCCTGTACTTCACTGCCAGGCAAAAGGGTGAATTTGACAACCGGGAGCAAATCAAAGCCAGACGGGAGGTTGACAATGTGGTGGAAGGGAATTATGACCAGCAGCAGAAAAGAGGATTTTCGATGAGAAGATAGCCAAAAAATAAGGTCAGAAGTATTCATATTCCGAATTCTTGTAATATGGATACTTCTTACATAGCCTAAATATATGATTATTAATTTTCTATACTTACTTTTCTTGAAAATTAGTCAATGCTTGTTTTCGCAAGAGCATATAGAATATTATTTATATTTCTTGATAAAATCCGCACCTGTAATTCCTGTTTTCCAGCCTCCTGCTTCATACACTATCATTGCTGTATTGATGTTATTTTCTGATACGAATATGAGATGTACAGAGAAAGTAGAATAACACCAATGTTTAGCATTATATCCACTAGTGCCAAATCCTGGCGGGTAGTTTGTTACAAAACTATCAACCATTTTGTCAAACCACATTCTTGGAAACCCATCATTCGATTGAACAATCATACATTCTTCTATAACTTTATTGTCTTTGAAGTAGAAGAATGTCGCTATTCCATCTTGTGGATATCCATCCTCATATTGCGTTCCTTTCGAGTCCGTTTTAGTATAACGCAATTCTGGGAACAATTGCTTCATCTGGGATAGTGTTCTCCCGATATTGTTTCCCGGTTCATTGGTTTGTGCATATGCACACGCTAAAATTAATGTTGCAAATACAGTTGTAATTAATCTTTTCATTTCTGTAATTTTATCTTATACGTGAAATCTTATGGAATGATTGGCTTTGTATAACCTCCCCTGTCGTTGCGCTACAAATTGAAACCATGAAATAATCTGGTATATTTGATGATTTAGTCAAATCGTATACTTCAAAGATTTGCAGAGGGACTTTATGTCCATTGAATTCTTGAATAACAAGATATACCGTCATCCTTGTCCCCGAGTTTACACTTTCTAGCTTTTTACTATGTACTATACCCGTATGCGCCTCCTCATCACCGATTGTAATAGAAATACATTCTTGTCTTCCTGCTTCTGCAAACAGTATAATTCCTCCACAGTCAAGTTCATCAACAACGTTACCATTCTTATCCAAGCATTCAATATAACCATATTGATACGCTGCTTTTGTCTTTATTTCCTGAGCACTGACATATAGCATTGGCATTAAAGCCATAAAGAAAAATAATAATCTTTTCATCTTAATGACTTATTTAAAGTTGAATGTTTCTATTATTTCGGAAGTTAGCGTCTCTTGGGCTTTTGTTGTTACGCTGCCAAACTTGATATTGTAAAGCATGTTGCCTCTCTTAAATGTATAGGAGATATGTTTTACGTTCTTGTTTTGTACACTAACTTCATGGATTGCCCTGTAGCACTTCAGACCTCTTAGAGTAATAGTTTTCTCTTCTTTTATTCTGAATCCTGCTTGTCTGATGCTCTTATTTCCCTCTGCATTTATTTCAGAAAGGGGATAATCTGTCTCAAATCGAACTATTGTGAATCCGAAATTATCAGTTTCCGAACCAATATACACATCGGTCATTTCATTTAATTGTTCTATAACATTCCATCCCTTAGGGTATTTTATAGAATAGTAGTTATTGGAATACACACTACTAATAGTTTCTTGTGTATCTTTTGTTGTAAAAACCACCTCCTTCGATTTAATCTCTTGAGACATTGAGTTGTAGATATGATTTATGATTTCTATCATCTCTGATTTACTCAAATGATCTGAATTAACATTGATAAGATAATTTGTACTCTCTATTTTTTTTAACATGTAAAAGTCGTAGGCTGACCACATATTGTTCCCTCGTGTTATCTTGAAGTAAGAAGTCGTATCTGACGATTGAAACAAGTTGTATGTGAAACTATTATCCTTGATGCCTTTATTGCCGATATATTCATCTATACTACTTTCATTAATACGTTCTACTCTGATTAATAAATTATATTGACTATCTTCAAAACTCATAAAGTCCGCAAAACATTTCCCCTGCACAACATTAGAAGGGACTTCTATGCTATAACTTTTATCTAAGCATATATATTTTTCATAAGTTATCTTTTTCTTTTGTCCGCATGAGGATAAAAATAGTATAAGGATAACAAATCCAACTCCAAATATTCTATTCATATTACCAATATTTAGTGACACATTCTTATTAATGCAAATATAATGGATGCTATAATTGCACCTATTATATAGCAGGACGCACCTTCCCAAGCTCCTTTTACCGCATTGTGTGATGCCTCTTTGAAAGATTTCAAAAATTCGTCCACCATTTCTTTCGCATACCGTCTTGCTGTAGCTATATCTTCTCTTAGTGTTTCATCTTGCACATCGTAATTGTATACATACGTTTCTGTCGAAGAATGGGATGATGTGTGTTGTTCGGAACAATTATAAGCTAATTTCTCAAAGAATATGTCATACTCCATGTCGTATCGCTTTCGTTTTTCTTCGTTCTTTAAAATTGCATAGGCTTCGTTTATGTCCTGCATAACACTTGTTACATCTACATTCGGATTCTTATCAGGGTGCCATTTCATTGACATAATTCGATATGCCGATTTAATTTCTTGGACTGAAGCTTGCCGTTGAATACCTAATATCTTATAATAATCTTTGAACATACTTCCTATTTTTGTAAAATAGAACCATTGCCTTTGTCATTATTATTGTCTTTTCCACTTTTCCAAATGGCACGAATAGAAAAGACTACGGCCGCAAAGAGAATCAAGCTCAAAAGCCCCGGAGTGTGTTGTCCTGTTGCACTTCGACTTCCAACAACAGCCCCAAACAAAAGGAAAAACACTAATAAGACTACAATTGTTACAATAATTTTTGCGAGTTTATTCATCTCTATTTTATTTTCCCATCCAGTAGCCCAATATGGGTGTTTATATATGAAGCGTGGCACTGCTATTAACCACATCTTAAAGTGCAGGCCCTGAGAAAACCTTAATCAACAGATATGGTAAAGCAGCCCACGCTATAACGTGGGAACTGCCATGCCAATTCTTGTTGATTTTCGTGTTTCAGTTTCTCAGGCTTTGCACTTACAAGAGTAGCATAACGCTCCTTTATGTTCAAATGTCTGGAAATAGTTTACCCAAATCCGAATACAAAAATACGGAAAACATTTGGAAAAGAAGAATGTAGAATGAAAAAGTTTGTCTGTTTTTTAATTTTCTCTTGGCAGATTGAAAATAATAGATTATCTTTGTGTCAACAAATCCCGCCCGCTTCCCGTAAGATTAGCGTACCCAGCGGGACATTTTTTATTTATGGGAGTTAGGTACACGCATCAAGCCATAACAACAGAACAGCAAATTGAAATTCTCAAAAAGAGAGGGTTGCTCATTGATGATGTTGAACAAGCTATTGAAGTTCTTGACACCATCAGTTATTTTCGTCTTGCAGGTTATTGGCGGCATTTTGAAATAGACCGTTCCACCCACCAATTCAGAAAAGACTGTAGTTTTGCTGATGTCATAGACCTTTATTCTTTTGACAAAAAGCTTCGAGCTTTATTGTTTACCGCCATCCAGACGATTGAGGTTTCTGTCCGTACCAAAATAATCAAGCACTTTGCTCTTGAATTTGGTGCGTTTTGGTTTATGGACGAAACCTATGCCACCAATGAAACACGGTTCGCAGCAAATTTAGCTGTTGTACGCAAAGAGGTTTCACGCTCACACGATGATTTTATAACCGAACATTTTCGTAAATATAGCGAACCCGATCTGCCTCCAGTATGGAAGACATTGGAGGTTATTTCAATGGGGACACTTTCAAAACTCTATTCTAATTTTTCGGATGCTTCAGCGAAGCATGCTGTAGCGAGAGAGTTTGGATTGAATCATCACAAATTTTTGAGAAGCTGGTTGGAATGTCTTGCCGTACTTCGTAATTGTTGTGCCCATCATTCAAGGTTGTCAAATCGGGTCTTTCCAGTCAAGCCTATGATGCCTGTGCGTATGCCAAACACATGGATTACGGATTTTTCGTTTCGAGAACAAACACTTTATCCACAACTCTGCTATGTGGTGTATTGGCTTAACTCCATTTCTATTGACAACACTTTTGTTGCAGATTTCAAGCAGCTTTTATCGAAATACCCCTCAGTAAGAACCCATTTATTAGGCTTTCCTCATAATTGGGAAGAAGAGCCTTTGTGGAGATAAAATAATTCTCCTGTTTCTTGAAAAGCATTTGGGCAAACCAGCCCCGTCTTTAATTGTTTCCAATAAATGGATTGTTTCAAGCCCCTATAGAAAGAGAACAAAAATTCCTGTGTGAAAATTAATCTACGACAAGGAGCAAGCAAGGATCAATATCAAACAAAAATCAATACCTTTGCAGTATATATGAGATAGACCAAAACAAAAGTGGAATATTGGAAATAAATTGCAAGAAAAAGAGAAGAAACGACCCGAGTTGATTTATTTTTGAGTTAAAAATCAATAAAAGCGTTAAATCTTTACCCTTTAGAATGTACAATTAAAGATAACGACCATATTTCTGACTTATTACCTATAAAATATTGAGTAATAATCGGTTATAAATACAACTGTTGATTTGGGAAAGGCGAATGTCCGTATTGAATCGCTTTTTAGAACAGTAAATCATCAATTTCGGCAAGAGCGACCTTACCTGAAAACAATTCATTCAGTAAAAGGAATGACATTAGAAGCAATTTTGGTATTTCTTACGAAAAAAGGTGGCAATGGTGGCTATGTAAAAATGTTGAATGATCCAGCACAAAAAAATATTCAAAATAAAGAGGAACTTCGAATCGTTTATGTCGCTTGCACTCGTCCTAAGAAACTGTTGTGGATTGCAGTACCAAAAGAAGATGTTGCATATTGGAGAGATAAGTTATTTGAAGAATAAAATTGGTAATACTTGTTTTTAAGACTAAACTTCAACTCCTTGTTCTCTCTCCCGAATTTTCATTCTTTATATGGGCAATAATATTGTCTTGGCATTTCATTCGTATTATAAATTTTCGGAATCATTCTCCGGATAAGTGTATGAGTACAATGCACGATTGTAATACGTGAGTTCATTCCAACAATGAGTGCAGTCATTCAGTGAGTGTGTGAGTGCTGCGCGTTCATTCATCCGATGATTGCAAAGCCTGCGGTCATTCATTTGCAGACAAAGAGACTACTTGAAAATCTTCTCGGATTCCGTTTCGGGAATACGACACTCACAGGCACCCGCAGGCCGTTTC
>ULXG01042619.1_pt1 | contig 16677 bp, 9 predicted proteins | sample 1961141 | NCBI WGS metagenome assembly ULXG01 (sample SAMEA4835834, study PRJEB28245) | human gut metagenome | biome: gut microbiome; material: fecal sample | place: Denmark | collected 2008 | reverse complement strand
AGCTACCTCGTTTTTGCTGTCATTGATAAAGCCTGGTCCAAACTGCTCGTCTCCCATTACCGGAAGCTTATACCACGGAACCGGCGGTACATTTCCAGGTGTAGTAGACGGATCTGTCACTTCCGTCACCTGTGAAACAGAAGGATCCGGCTGATCGGCTCTTCCCGGTCCGGGATCGGGGTCGCTTCCGCCTCCACCTCCTCCGCCGCCGTTGTTTCCTCCTCCGGAGCCCCTGTAGTTTTCAAAAGCAGCTGTTTCTACGCCTCCGCCGATGATAACGCCGCTTCCTCCTTCTACGCTGGCGGAATGTCCGTAGGAATTGGTTTCCTCTGCCAGATAGCTGGTTCCCTCAGGCAGTCCCTTAATTATCAGCTGCTGATTATGCCTCAGAGTAAAGGTGAAACTTCCATCCGTCAGGCTGCGCTTCTCTGCCGCCTGACCGGTCTTTTGAATCTCGTAGGTTCCGGTCAAGTTGTTTCCATCTTGATCCTTTAACGTCACCTTAAAGGAAAAATCCCGCTTTGTATCTCCCCGGCTTCCGGTTACCCTCTTGGTAATTCTCAGTTCTCCTTCATCTGCTTCTCTGGGAAGAACCGGAGTCGGAACATCGTTAACCGGATCGTCTCCTTCCTCAAGAACCGTATCACCTTCATTTGTGTCAAAATCCCCTGTGGGATAATTTCCATTTTCATCCGGCTTCAGGATTTCCTGAAACTGAAGGGTGTGTTCCTGGAACGGCTCGCCTCCCAGCTCCCAGGTAATGGTCGTGTTGCCCGCCTGATCTTTCCCCACCGTGACTGTTCCGGAAGAAGCCTTGATGCTGTCGACATCCAGTTCAAAATCCGGATCTACCGTATCCGTCAGGGTGTAGGTGGTATACGCATACTTCACCGCATCATTAATCGCTTTGCTGAATCCCTCAAGGTCCGTAGATGCGAAAATCTTATCCGCAATCTTTCCCATATTTTCCTTGGAGCTCTCAAGTTTGCTGGCAGAAACCTGCTGAAGAACACTGATAAGCGGAACTCCCTCCGCCCGGACCGCAGCCGCCTCCGGCACTCCATAATACTCCTCAGGTACTTCTTCCGGATGGAACGGCTGTCCATCGGAAATAAAAATCACCGTTGTGTTTCTTCCTTTGTTTTCCTGAACCAGCTCCAACGCATCCTTAAAGCCTACGCTGTAATTTGTATTGGATTCATAATCAACAATCTCATTCCAAATGTATTCTTGTGCCTCCTGGCCCTGCCCTTTTTCAAAGAACGGAGATTTGGAATGATCCCATTCTCCAAAAGTGGCGAATGCAATCCTGGTATCCAGCGTGCTGATATCCAGCAGTTCCTTGGACATATCCATCACCTTGGACTGCATATTATAGAAGTTGGCGTTCATTGCCTCGTCGCTTCCAAAGCCGGACATAGAGTTGGAGCAGTCCACCACAAATATAAAGTCCATCTGCCGGTTTGTGGTATAGTAGGCTTTAATCAGCACATCTGCAACAGTCTTTTCCTCGTTGTTCCACTTTGCTTCCTTGGTCAGCTGAGTATCCCCCGCTTCCTCCGTCCGGTTCTGAGTGCCGGTCCGGACAGAATACCAGCCCTCCGGATGAATCTCATCAATGGGGATATCGGGATCAATCATGTCGAATTTCCCGGCTAAAATCGCGTTTACACGCTCGCGGATGTACTCTTGTCTGACAAAAGAATCGCTGTAGCCCAGCTTGGTAGAGCCGTCAATGGTTATGGTTGTCAGCTTATCGCAGCCGGAAAAAGCGTGAGCTCCTACGTACTGGCAGGTCGGTTCCACATTAACTGTTTCCAGATTTTTGAAACCCTTGAAGGCATAATTTCCAATATATCGGACATTTTTCAAGGTAATCTCCGTGACATTGTTGCTCAGCATCTCATCGTAAATCTTAAAGGTGTCCTCTTCTAACTTATCTACATTTTCAATGGTCAGGCTGGTCAGGTTCTTACAGCCTCCAAAGGCGCCTTCGCCTATTTCTTTGATATTCGACAACGTTAGATTTTCAATCTCTGCTCCATTAAACGCATACTCTCCTATCGCTGTTGTATTTTGAATCGTAAGTGATTCAATATTTGCATTACGGAATGCCCACTTGTCAATCGAACAGCTGTCCAAAATCAATTCTTTGATTGGATTTCCTACACCAGAAAATGCCTCCTCGCCAATAGAGTTACATTTTGTAATTGTCAGAGTCTCCACATTCTTCAGGTTATAAAATGCGCACTCCCCAATACTCTCACACTCTTCAATCACAACCTCTTTTAACGCACTGCAAGATTCTGCTCCTGTTGAAGTAAACAGCGTACCAAATGCATATTGGCCGATAGCGCCGCATTTCTTAATCGTAACCTTCTCCAGGTTAGTCATTCCAAGAAAAGCTTGCTGGGCAATATCGCCGCACTGTTCAATCGTAAGTTCTTTCATACCAGTACAGCCGGAAAATACATTGCTTTCAATATTGCCGCACTCGCGCAAAATCACTGATTCAAGGGAAGTACAGTATCGAAAGGCCCATTTGCCAATGTTCCCGCATTTTTCAAGTGTAATATTTTTCAGCTTACTCTGGCTTGCAAACAGGGATTGCGGAATATCGCCGCACTCTTTAATCGTAACGCTCTCCAATGCTGTCGCCCCAGCGAACATGTCTTCGCCGAAGTTTCCGCAGCTGCTAATCTCAAAGTTTTTTAACTTGGAACAGTTCTGGAATACGTAGGGGCCAAAGTTTCCACAACTGCCGGTGATTTCCAGGCTCTCCAAAGCCGAACATGAGCCAAAGGCCCTGTCTCCGATATCACCGCAGCTGCCGATGGTTACGGATTCCAACTTAGAACAAAAATTAAATGCATGATCCTTGATGTTTCCGCAAGTCTTAATTTCCAGCTCCGTCATTCCTTTAAATTTATAAAATGCGTAGGAACCAATCTCCGTATTCTCATCGCCGTCAATTACAATTTTTGCCGCTGTGTCTTTGTATGCTTGATATGGCTTGTCAGTTGCAGCAGACGTATAATCCCCTGTACTTTCTGTAATCGTCAGGGTTTTCGTATCCTCGTCCCAGGTAAATCCCTCCCCCTCTACCAGCTCTCTCGCCGCAAAGCGCACGCCATAGAGAGAAAAATGTCTGGCATTAAAGGCAAGTCCATCCTCTTCTAAGTTTTCCTGGTCCATGGGAATCGTCTTTACTACTTCTTTTTCCCCATCCTCGTCTACATGAACGATTTGGGAATCCTTAGCATGCTCTTTTGCCTCATCAATCGCTTCACCAGTAAACGTTACCTGAACGCTCCCCTTCTTCTGCCACTGGCTAGACAGCTCATTTCCCTCCTCATCGCAGAGGGTGATATCGAAGTAAAACGCTTCCTCCTCTGAAGATGATTCTTCCGTTTCCGCTTCAATATTCTCCACCTTCTGAATCCGGGCCGAGGTACCCTGAGGAAGAATTCCCTCCTCCGCGTGAACCGTAACTGTTATATCTCCAAATTCTTCACTCTGGTCGAATTCCGGATAAGAAATTTCGTCCAAAAGAATTTCAACCTCTGGTTCCTGAAAAATGTCTTCCGCCTCATAATACCAGCGTCCGTTTTCTTCCTTTACCGGCTCCAGGCTATCCCCGGACAGTTCCACACCAGATAGGCTATATCCATCTTTTACTCTCACCTTAAATTCCAGTGTTTCTCCGCTTACCACTGAGTCCGGCCCGCTTACTACAGCTCCTTTTTGCGGGCTGATCCGATAGGTAACCTCAAATTCTTCCGTTTCCTCCTGGTCAGTGGCTGTGCTGGGAGTAGCTATACTGGGGCTTGCCGGCAAATATTCTTCTGTTTCTTCGGCAAAATCATCATCCTCCTCTTTTTCTGCTAGAGGCCGCTTATTCTCTCCGTCCGATACGCTTTCACATTCTTTGCCAACATTACTCCTTTCCCCTTCTTCCATAGCCGCAAAACCATAAATGCCCGTCCCGGCCTGTCCCGATAACATGCCGGCTGGCTGTACGGTAATCGCCATAGTAAGGGCAAGCAAGGCCGCAGCCTTTCGCTTTACCCTCATCTTTTCTCATCCTCTCCCTTTTATTTTATAAATTAGCCCTTCTATCCTGCCGTTTATTCTGGCCGTCAAGAAAAGTATCCTGCAAAGTAGTCATTTAGGTTCTCTACTTATGACATAATTCCTATTATGTCGCATCTTTCTTCGGCACATGAAAGCCCCAGCTCTAATTTCGCTAGACAGGTTTGAAAATCTGCTGTCCTAGTATAGCGCCTTGTTATATCCACGCTGCTGTGTCCGAGGAAATCTGCCAGACGTACTAAATCCTTCTCCTTCTCATAATAGCATCTGGCAAACAGGTGCCGCAAATTGTGTGGAAATACCTTTCTCGCCTCCACTCTCGCCTGACGGCACAATTTTTTCATTTCCATCCAAATATTCCTGCGGTCCAAAGTCCGCCCGCTTCGGGTAATAAAAATAGCCCCTTGCTTAATTCCCTGGCTGCGGCAGTAATCCTTTAGAATCTGTACCAGCGATTTAGCCAGCAGAATCACCCGCTCCTTTCCCTTGCTGCAGATTCGGACTGTCATGGTTTTCAATCCCTCTACTGTTATAAATTTCAATTCGCTGACTCGGATTCCGGTTGCTCCAATAGTCTGAAGCAGGCAGTTCAGCCGCTGGTTTCCCCTCCGTTTGGCCTCTTTCAGCAAACGCTGATACTCCTGCTTGGTTAGTTCTCGCTCTGCATTCCGAAAAATCTGCCGCTGGATTCGGCAGGCCTGAACCCGGCAGTCCTCTCGTCCAATAAACTTTAAATAACAGTTTAACGAAGCTACCATAGAATTCACACTCGTAGTTCTATAACGTTTTAACAGTTCCTCTTTGTAGCTCAATACTATTCTTCTGTCCTTCCAGTCTTCTAAAGAAAGATTCTGTTTCATCTCATTCGCGTAAATTAAAAAGTTTTTTACATCCCGCGTATATTTTTCTACCGTATTTCTGCTTTTTTCCTGCAGAAACAGGTACTCCTCAAATTGCCTCAGTCTCTCATTCTGTTCCATAATTTCCCGTCTCCCTTCTCTGTTCTGAAATTATCGTTCAAAACCACTGTTCGCTGCAATTCCCGCTACTGTGTTTTTATATTATACTGGCAGGTATGTCTTCTATCTATACAGAACGTATAAAAAAACTTTGAAGCAAACAGGCTTGAAAGGATTTAGTGGTTATAAAGCAGGGATATCAGAAAATCGTGTACTACTAGAAGAGCTGCTAAGAAAAGAATTGAATCCTTTCTTAACAGCTCTGGTATTGCATTTATAAATATACTGCAGCGATTAACATAATAGTAATTCAAGCCCAGATAGAACCGGTCATCTCTAAACTTCTTAAATTCATTTGCCGCCATAAGTGAGGCTAAATATCAAAAGCCCAATTCTATTCCACCATGTCATCTCCCAAACGCTTAATGTTATCCCGGTTTCCAATAACCACCAGGGTATCTCCCTGGCTCAGCACATAATCTGGTTGGATGTCCGTGGTAATAGCCTTGTTATGGCCGATGGCAATAATGTTAATTCCATACTCCTTTCGAATCTGGGACCCCTCTACTGTCTTCCCCACTAAAGTTCCGCCTACAGGCAGCTCAGAGATGTCCGTCTTGTCATCCAGCTCAAAGAGATTGAATACTCTCTTGGAAATCAGGCGTTTTGCCAAACGAATCGCCATATCCCGCTCCGGATATACCACCTCGGCTCCAATCTTTTCCAGAATCTGTCCTTGTTCAGAGCTGGTTGCCTTGGATATCACATGAGGCACGCCCAAATTAATCACATTCAGGGTGGTCAGGATGCTTACATCCACCTGAGTTCCCACACACACGATAACCTGATCGCAGTTCTGAATTCCTGTCTCCTGCAGGGTTTCCTTCTGAAGATTACGTACCACATAGGCATGCTCCGTCAGAGGGCGCATCTGCTTAACTTTCTCCTCATCCCTGTCCAAAACCATAATCTCCTTGCCCGCCTGAGCCAAAGTGGTGGCCAGTGCCGTTCCAAACCTTCCCAGTCCAATGATTCCATAAGACATGGAATCCTCCTCTTTTTTCTTTCCAAACATTTTTCAATCCTCCTAGCAAACGATTATCCGATGGAAATATTGCCCTCTGGGTATGCAATGGCTGAATCCGGCCGGAATACCCACAGAGAAGCTATCGTCAGGGCGCCCAGACGCCCAATATACATAATCACAATCAGCACAAATTTAGCAGCCGGCAGCAGAGTAGGTGTAATTCCGGTGGAAAGTCCCACAGTACCAAAGGCTGACGTTACCTCGAACATAATCTCCTCAAAGGGGATATGAGGCTCTATAATACACACCAAAAAACTTCCTATCACTACCACACAGGCAGAAAGAGCCGTTACGATAGCCGCTTTATAGAACGCCTCCTGGGAAATCCGATAATGAAAAGCTCCCGCCGGCTGGTTGGTAGCTGCTCCTTTGATGAAATGGAATAGGGTAAACACAGTGCTGGTCTTAATACCGCCTCCAGTAGATCCCGGTGAAGCTCCCATAAACATCAAAACCGCCACAACCAGAAGGCCCGCACTGGTAAAGTCGCCAAGTGAAAATGTGGAAAATCCTGCTGTTCTGGCGGAAACGCTGGTAAAAAAGGCTCCCATCCAGGTAATATCCTCTGTCATTTGAATTAGAAGGGTTCCTGATACCAACAATACAATCGTGGTGGTAATCACCGCCTTAGAATGAAATGCCAGCTTTTTAAAGGATCTTTTTTTCAAGATATCCACAATCACCAGAAAACCTAGACCTCCGAAAATAATCAGGAGGCAGGTAGTCATGTTTAGAAGCACATCATCCTGATAGGGAATCAGATTTTGAAAATTTCCCATATTGTCAAAGCCTGAATTATTGAAGGCTGCAATGGAATGGAAAATGCTAACCCCCAAAGCTTTCAGGGGGGGATAGCGCCTGGAAAAACAGATAAAACTCAAAACGGCTCCCGCTACTTCAAAACAGAGAGTTACCTTTAATACATTTTTCACCAGACTGACCATACCTTTTCCGGTATCCATATTCATGGCTTCCTTAATCAAAAGACGTTCTTTCAAATTTACCTTCCGCCCAAGGGCCAGAATCATGCCTACTCCCACAGAAGTAACACCCAGACCGCCAATCTGAATCAGTCCCGCAACTACCGCCTGTCCAAAAGGAGTAAACGTATCACCCACATCTACAGCAATCAGTCCTGTTACGCAAACTGCACTGGTGGAGGTAAACAGTGCATCAATGTACTGCAAATCCACCCCCGTTCTGACGGAGCAGGGTAGCATGAGAATCCACGACCCCAAAAGTATAACCGCCAGAAAGCCGGCGGCAATAATTCTGGAGGGGGTTTGTTTTTCAAGAAACTTCATTATCTTTCCTCTCCTCACTCTGCATGTTGTCTATCTAAAATCTTCCTTTACCTTATCATTTATCTCATAAAGAAAGTATAATAACAGGGCACCTGGTATAAAGTTTATATAAAGATAGCACAAACGCTTCCGCTGTGTTATACTGGAATCCATAGTTTGTACTCAAAAAAGGAGGGGAACCTGATTGCTGATGCCATCAAAAAAACGCGGAATCTTATCTTTTCTGATGCCATCCGAACATCCTGCAAAGCTTCTCAACCAGATTGACATTGGATTGATGGCCTGGATTCTGATTCTCACTTCCCTGATAGGGGAACTCTTTGTTTACCTTGGCTTCTCCAATACCAATACCGTTACCATTTTCATATTGGGTGTCCTGTTTATCTCCGTCATTACCTCCCGCAAGGAATACGGACTTTTCGCCTCCATAGCCAGCGTAGTCATTTACAACTATTTTTTTGCTGTTCCCCGCTTTTCCTTTAAGATTGTGGATTTCGACTCGGCAGTTACCCTGGCTGTCACCTTCTTTGCAGCTTTTGTTACCAGCACCTTTGCAGCCAAAATTAAGGAACGGCTTTATTCCGCCTCACGTACTGCCTACCGAACTCATGTTCTCTTGGAAACCAACCAGCTGCTTCAAAGGGAAAGTGAGCTGACCGGTCTGCTGCATCTGACTGCGGCTCAGCTGAATAAGCTACTGCGAAGAGATACCCTCTGCTGCCAGCCTGGAGAACAGGGGCTTCTTCCCCCTGAGGTCTTTAAAGACTGCACCGCTCCAGAAGCCGCCAGAGGCCCCTCTCCCTATACCTTGGAAGAACGCGCTGCTGCCCGGAAGGCTTTTTTGGAAAACAGGCTGACAGGACCTACAACCGACCTTCTTCCCGATGTTTCTTTTCTGTACCTTCCGGTATCCGGCTCAGACTCCTACGGTGTCATCGGAATCCGGCTGGGCCGGGAAAAACCAGATGAATTTGAAACCAGCTTGATTCAGTCCATTCTCTGGCAGTGCATTCTGGCCTTGGATAAAGAAAATCTTTCTCGTAAACGTCAGGAACAAGAAGCTAAAAACCGCACAGAACAGCTACGCTCCAATCTGCTGCGCTCCATCTCCCACGATCTGCGCACGCCTCTCACTAGCATCTCCGGCAATGCAGGCCTTCTCTTAAACCAAGGGGATGCGCTTGCACCAGAGCGAAAAAAGAAGCTCTGTCAAGATATTTACGATGATTCCATGTGGCTTATCCAGCTGGTGGAAAATCTGCTGTCCATTACACGTATGGTAGGCGGCTCCATTCAACTGCAGATGGAGGGAGAACTTGTGGAGGAGGTAGCTTCGGAAGCCCTGCTTCATGTAAGCCGCGATACGGGAGAACATATCATTCATATGACTGGACAGGAGGAATTTCTCATGGCCCGTATGGACTCCCGGCTAATTATTCAGGTTATCATCAATCTGGTCAATAACGCCTTAAAATATACACCGAAAGGTTCCCATATCATAATTTCCTGGCACCGAAAAGGAAATTTTGCCGTTATTGAGGTGGCGGATGATGGTCCGGGCATCCCAAAAGAACAGCAGGATAAGGTATTTGAAATGTTCTATACCTCCCAGTCTCCTTCCGGCGACAGCCGGAGGGGAATGGGACTGGGGCTGGCCCTGTGCCGCTCCATTATCCAGGCTCACGGCGGCCAGATTACCCTGCGGGATCAGGTTCCCCACGGAAGTATTTTTTCCTTTACATTACCTATAGAGGAGGTTCACATTCATGGTTAAAGCCCATATTTTAATTGTGGAAGACGACAAAGCAGTAAAAAATTTGATTTCCACCGCCCTGGAGATGGACGGCTACTCTTTTTCCTCAGCAGGGAACGGCTCTCAGGCCATTTTGGCCGCCGCTTCCGGCAAACCGGACATTGTTCTGCTGGATTTGGGGCTTCCGGACATGGACGGTGTTCAGGTGATTGAAAAAATTCGCTCCTGGTCCCAGATGCCCATCATCGTCATCAGTGCCCGCAGCGAAGACCGGGATAAGATTGAGGCCTTGGACGCCGGAGCTGACGATTATCTGACCAAGCCATTTTCTATTGATGAACTAAGAGCTAGACTGAGGGTTACTTTAAGACGTCTGAATGCATTAAAAAACCAGGACCCGGAGAGCCACCTGTTTTCCAACGGTTCCTTGACCATTGACTATTCTGCCGGGTATGCCATGATAGATGGAAAAGAGCTGCATTTAACGCCCTATGAATATAAGCTTCTCTGTCTCCTGGCCCAAAATGTGGGGAAGGTACTGACTCACGCCTATATTACAAAAGAAATCTGGGGAACCTCCTGGGAAGGGGATGTGGCTTCTTTGAGGGTATTTATGGCCTCCCTCCGTAAAAAAATTGAAAAAGACCCGGCCCATCCGGAGTATATTCAAACTCACGTAGGGGTCGGGTATCGGATGCTTCGCCAATAATTTTTCTGGCATTTCAAGCAACACCTACTCGTACCGGAGGGCATCAATGGGATCGGCTTTCGCGGCTTTTGATGCGGGATAAAGTCCAAAAAAGATTCCCACCACAGCAGAGAATCCCACCGCAATCAGCACTACCGCTGGGCGGATTACTACCCTCATTCCCAGAGCTGTTCCTCCCGCCGCCACCAGTCCTACTCCCAATATAACACCGATGAGGCCTCCGCAGGCCGACAGAATCGCGGATTCCGTGAGAAACTGAATCATGACATCCCTGGTCCTGGCTCCCAAAGCCTTACGGATTCCGATTTCCCTGGTCCGTTCCGTAACAGATACCAGCATAATGTTCATGATTCCGATTCCTCCTACCACCAGTGAGATGGCTGCAATACCGCCTACTGCCACTGCCAGTCCTCCCATAATGGAGTCTACCATATTCATTTCCTCTACTGCCGTCTGCACATACATATCCTGGGGATTTCTGGAGTGGAGCTTTGCGCAGTAGGCCTGAACCTGGCTGAAAAATGCGTCCAGGCTGACCCCTTCCCTGGCGTACACATGAAGCATATAAAAATAGTCATTTGGCCAGGTCAAGAGAGTATAGGGGATAAAGGCAGAGCCATTTTCCGACTGTCCCATCATCATGGCCTGAAATGCATTCAGCTCCTTCCGGTACACCCCCACTACGGTAAAATCATCGGTGGTTCCATAGAGTGTGGTCCTGAAGGTCCTTCCCACCGCGTCCTCCACGCCGAAAAGCTTCTTGGCGCTGTCCGTATCCATGACTACATTTTTCTTTCGTCCCAGAATGTCCCCCTCATTGAGATATCGGCCGTAAACCATATTAACCGGCTGGACGTCCTGGTAATTCCAGTCAATACCCTGATAAGAAAAATCGATGCTGGTCCGCTTGTACACTGCTTTTGAGCTGGCGGAAGCGCTGCTGTCAATATAGGCAATTTCATCTGAAAACGCTTCCTTTACCTGCTCCATCTCATCCAGGGTAAAATAATCCCCCTGTCTGGTATCCTCGATCCAGTAGCCTATGCTGATATAAGCCTGAGTCAGTCCCACATTTTTATAAAGGTCCGCAAACATGGCTCTCATGGTATCTCCGATTGAGACAATGGATATGACGGAGCCGATTCCGATGATGATTCCCAGCATGGTCAGAATGGACCGCATCTTGTTGATCCGGATGGCGAAAAAAGCCATCTGCATATTTTCAATCAGCATCTGCTTCCTCCTTTTTTCTGGTCCAGGGATGATTCCGGTTAATCTCATCGCTCAAAAGCTTCCCGTCCCCAAAGCGAAGGATTCGGTCGGCAAAGGCGGCGATGTCCTCCTCGTGCGTTACCACCACAACGGTTGCCCCCTCCTCATGAAGCTGCCTGAACAGCTCCATAATTTCAATGGAGGAGGCGGTATCCAGATTTCCGGTCGGTTCATCTGCCAGGATCAGCGGGGGCTGATTGGCCAGGGCGCGGGCTATGGCCACTCTCTGGCGCTGACCGCCGGACATTTCATTTGGCATATGGTCCATACGCGCTCCCAGTCCCACGCGGGTAAGCAGTTCCTGGGCCCTGGCTCTCCGCCTGGCCTTGGGAACCCTCGCATAGGTCATGGGCAGTTCCACATTTTTCAGGGCGGAAGTTCGGGAAATCAGATTAAAGGACTGAAACACAAATCCAATCTTCCGGTTTCGGATATCCGACAGCTCATCGGACGTCAGGCCCGCCGTATCCTGTCCGTCCAGATAATAGTGCCCCAGCGTAGGGCGGTCCAGACAGCCCAGTATATTCATCAGTGTAGATTTTCCTGAACCGGAGTGGCCCATGATCGCTACAAATTCACCCCGGTTAATTTCCAGGCTCAGCTTGTGAAGGCCCATCACCTTCAGAGCCCCCGTATCATAAATTTTCACCAGATTTTCCAGGCGCAGAAGAGGACCGCCTTTTCCATCCGCCCTTTTTTCAACTTCATGACCCGATGCTGCCATGTTCACCGCCCTCCTACTCCTGAGATGTCACCGTCACATCCATGCCGTCCGCCAGTTCTGTATTGGGATTGGTGATCACCATCATTCCCTCTGTCAGCTCATATCCTTCTCTGGGAATGACCTCAATCTCCACATCTCCGTCCACTCCGGTGGAAACGGGAATACGGCGCACCTTTCCTTCTTCTGCCGCCGCAATATAGGTGCCTTCCCCATCGTCGATCAGGGCAGTGATGGGAACCACGAACGCATCCTCTGACTCCCGGATCAGGATCTCCGCCTTTGCCGTGATACCTGCAATAAGACCTGAGGAGCTGTCTTTAATCCCGATGGTAATGGGTATGACCCGTTCTGTAGAACCTCCCCCCTTTTCTTCTCCGGTGGGAGAAATCTTGATTACCTCCCCTTCTACCGTTTTTCCCTCCAGAATATCAGCGCTGATCTGTACCTTCTGTCCCAGTTTTACCTTGCCGATGGAATACTCGCTGATTTTGATCTCCATTTCCAGCTGTTCCAGGTTCTCAATGCTTAAAATCGGCTTATCATCCTCCACCTTGTCGGCAAATTGGCCCACCTTGGAGTTGACCCGGACCACAGTGCCGTCAATCGCGCTTTTAATCTCCGCATTCTCCAGCTCCTTCTGGGCTTTTTCTAGGGTAAAGGCGGCGGCTTTCACCTGCAGCTCATAGGACGGCGCTGCCGTTCCCACCCCGTTTACCACCGTATATTCCTCCATATGGCGTCTGGCGTCCGCCAGGGCATTGGCAGCCGTCTCCATCTCAACCTGGGAAATATCCCCGCTCGCGTAGAGAAGGCTCTTCCGGTCATAGTCCGCCTGGGCCGCCTGACAGTCCTGGACCGCTTTTTCGTATCCTAACGCCTGGGTCTTATTCTGCTCCTCCTGATTGGCTGCCGCCAGCTCATAGGCATTCCGGGCAATTTCCACCTCCCGCTCCAGGTCCGTCTGGTCCAGCACAGCCAGAATCTGACCTTTCGTCACCTGATCCCCTTCCTTTACATTCATGGAAAGGATCTCCGCATGGATATTGGAAACTACATCCACGCTGTCGGTTCCCTCTACCGGCCCGCTGACGGAAAGCTTCTCCTGAATGGGCTTTTTCTCAAGGGCCATCACACTGGCAGAAAACCCGCTGGGGGAGCCGCCTGACACGCAGCGGGAAAGAAGAAACAGAACCGCCGCCACAGCTGCTCCGGCCAGCAGCTTCCGCTTCCTGCTCCACCTTTTCAGCCGTGCGGTTCTCTTCGGTTTTTCTTTTTTTGAATCCCCCTCCTCCGAACCAGACATGATCTCCTGAATCTGGCGGTCAATCTTCGCCTCCTCATTTACCTTCTCTTCTTCATATCTCTCTTCCATAGGAATCTCCCCTCCTGATTCTTGCATCATGAACAACTTGAGTTCTGCTGTCTCGCATTATAACAGCCTGCTCCAAAAAGCAGGCGGGGAAAATTTGGAATATTTTTGAAAGAATTCTAAAGAAAATCCAAAACTGAATATCCAGCAGGCTGTCTCAAATGAATACCGGCATGCCAAACACGGAATTTCCCGCAATATCGGTGGCCAGAACCCTGGCCCATTTCATCTTGCTCGGAAACTCAATATGTATAGTTTCTTTCCCATAAGGCAGGGTATCTTCCCGCAGGATATCCACTGTTCTCACATTTACTCCATCGGAATAAACCAGCTGCACAAAGGCCAGCGGATAGGTCCAGCTGAAGGTAGCATTACAGCTGCCATCCTCCATCTGGCAGGACTCCAAAAGGATTTCCCCAGTGGAATAGAAATGACGTCCTTCACGCAGCGCATCTGTCAGCTCTTCCCAGTTATCCGGTCCAGGAAGTTTCTCCAGCTGTACATAGGTACAGTTTGTCATGGGATACATTTCCCAGTCCTCTTCACTCTCGTCCACTTTCGTATAAGTATCCAGCTCGCTGATAATGTATCTGGGCCGGCTGCTCCAGTTGTTGATATCGTTCCACACCCGCTCGATGCGGCCGCTGATCATGGTAGGCACGGAATTGTCGGCAGGGAGCATCCGGCAGCCAATCCCAAACCACCTCTCATCTTTGAACCAGGATTCATCCCGGCAGTCATAGGGCAGGCCGTCGTTTGCCTTGGTATCCGGGTGAGGCATCAGGATAAAGCAGTTTTCCCGCCTGCACATTTCAACGAAATCTTCCGAGGATTTCAGATGATAGTAAATCCGTCCGTCCGGCAGTTTCTCCGCAAACTCCTGATCCTCATCCCTCCATCTGGAATACAGCAGGGGCTTTGAAGGGAACAGCATACAGTGAAACCGGATCAGCGCCTTCTTTCCCGTCCGGTCCGCCAGCTCTTCTGCCGGAACCACCAAAAAATCCGGGGTGCTGCAGCATTTTGCCATTGCCTGATAACGCTCCAGATCCGCCTTTCTTCCCTCCCGGTTATCCTCACATCTGCCTTCCGCCCAAAAATCGCAGGGCGCAAAGATATCCATTCCCAGCTCCCGAATCAGCATCTCCCAGGGTCTCTGCTTTCTCGGATCCCGTATCCATGCCGCCTGAGCCGCCACATGCATGTGGGCTCCGAGCCGCTTATACCCGGGAAGGTCCCGCAGATGGTCAAAATTGGTATATCTCATAACCCTCGCCCTGGTGACATAAACAGAATCCGCAGAAGGCATAAAGAATACCGACATTCTCTGGATGGTACCAGGTTTGGCGTTATATCCGGGCCAGCGCACATTAAAATGTTCCGGAGACTTATTGTGGCGGATGCCGATTTCCATAGTATCCTTACCCGCTTTCCGGATATAGTAGTTGTTTCCCACAATATTCTCCGTCTGGCCGCCCCAGAAAAACCGGTGCGGGGAGGGAAACACTGCAGCAGCTCCATTTTTCAATCCCAGAGTAAGAACTCTTCCCCGGGTATAGACCCGCTCTCTGTCCTGGTCCGGTCCGCTGTTGGTATGAAAACCGGGATTCTCATAAACCTCCCTGCGCTTGGGGGATACATAGTAAAGCTTCCCGATTTCAAATCCGTCCATCCCGGCATGATATAGGTATGCCACGCCATCTTCCTCTGTAAATGCTACAGCTTCCATACGGATCAGATTTGTCCCATCAAAGAAGTTGAAATCACAACCTCCAGTAAACGGTCCCAGGGTAAGGCCATCAAAGGATACGGTTGTGTGCTTTTCCGAAGATTTTACCTCAAAATGTTCCGTATTCCACTCCTGGATTGCCTCATTCACATCCTTTTTCCCAAAGGGATCATCGGAATAGGTATCCCACTGATAATCTGGCTTTTCATGGGAATCTATCGGTTTTTCACGCTGGGGATTATGTACTGTACGCTTGCCTGTTACAACTTTAAACTGAGGAATCAGTTTTTCTGCCAGCACTACCCATTGATGATTTTTCTCATAGGCAAGTGTAAAGATACAGGGTTTCTTTTCTAAAATTCCAAGTTCAGCTTTCCACTTTAAGCCGTCTTCTCCATTCCAGCAAACAGTTGCCTGATTCATTGCTATTCTCCTTTCCGGATCGTGTATTTATAAAAAGAAGGTGTCCGGCCTTATGGCAAAAGCTGGACACCCTCTGGAGGCAGCGTATAAAATGTAACGGTTTTCTCTGATCAGGCCGGGAATACGGTCATACAGAACGCCACGGAACAAATTCCCAAAATAGCGCAGGGCAGAATACTCATCTTTGCCAGATCCTTGATGGTATATCCGCCGGCAGGCATAACGTAAGCGATTGCCGGGCTTGCCATAGGCGTGAAGTAGGAACAGGAGCCTGCTACGCGCAGGATGCACAGCACCCCTACCGGGTTCATCTCCAGGGACATACAAACCAGGATAGCCAAAGGAGTAAACACGTTGTCTACCGCAGTATTGGACATAAACTGGGTCAGGATGAACGGCACGATAAAGAAGATTGCACCGATGGCGTAGGGGTTGGTAATTCCACCCATTGCGGCTACCATCCAGTCGCCTACCAGGCTCGCGGCTCCGGTTACAGCCAGGGCTTCCGCAATCCCCAGGGAACCGGCCATCAGGAATACGATATTCCAGTTGACGGATCCAAAGGCTTCTTTATCATTCAGGATACCTAAGGCTACCATTAACAGCGCGCCTACGCTGGCTACTGCCCAGGAGTCCAGTCCGGTAAAGCTTCCGGTCAGCATTCCCACGGTAGTCAGGATAAAGATAATGTAAGCAATCTTCTCTTTTACAGGAGATAAAGGTTCTTTCTGCTTTCTGGCTTTAGCCTCCTGGATGGGGTAAGAGGGTTCCTTGGGAGCAAGCTTCCAGCCCCAGAGCAGCATAACGATGGTGCAGATGATAACGGCGGGAAGGCGTCCATACCACAGATCCCAGATTCCAAGGCGCTCCGTTGCTCCCAGGGTTTCCAGGAAGCCGTTGTAGCGTCCGTAAGCAGAAGCTCCGTTTGCTACCGGGAACCAGCCTACCCAGCTTAACGCTCCAATGGAGATGGGGAAGATAATCCGGGAAGGGCTTACCTTTAACTCCTCGCACATGGAGTAGATGATAGGAAGCAGGATGGCCAGAGCAACGGCCGCATTCATAAACTGGGCCAGGATGCCTACGATCAGATACATGCAGATCACAATGCTCTTCTCACTTTTTCCAAAGCGGTATACAAATTTCGTAACCTCCTTGGCAAAACTGGTGCGGTTTAATCCGCCGGTTACAATCATCATAGCGAAGATCAAAATTACGTTTGTATTCTGGAAGCCGGAAAATGCCTCCTCGGCAGT
>ULXG01021476.1_pt1 | contig 16803 bp, 8 predicted proteins | sample 1961141 | NCBI WGS metagenome assembly ULXG01 (sample SAMEA4835834, study PRJEB28245) | human gut metagenome | biome: gut microbiome; material: fecal sample | place: Denmark | collected 2008 | reverse complement strand
GAGCGTTCAGCTGCTCCAAAACTCTCAGTATTATCGGCAGCAGAGGATGAAAACATCTACCAGGCGGCGAAAGTGACGAAGGGAGTGAAGGATCAGCTCTCTGAGGAGGGAAATATTCTTTTCACGGCAGATCACTTTTCTACCTATGTGGTAACCTTCATAAAGGATGCTACGACACATAAATCTGTGACCTATCATCTGATGAAGCTTCCGGCTGAGGGAGAAGAAGCAGAGGAGCTTGCTTACAGCAAATTCCAAGGAGAGGAATTTGACGTAACCCTTGGTGATCAAGCGATTACCATTGACCAGCATGTGGCGACTCACGATATGGCGGAAATCCAGGAGGATGGAGCAGATGGACTCTATTATACCTATCAATATGCCACTGCTTCTGAGGACAGCACGGGAGACCGCTTGACAAAGCTGAGCTATGAAGATATCGTGAATGAGGATAATCCAATTACCGATATCTATCTTTGGTATTCGCCCAGCGATTACACCATAATTGAGGCCACAGCCCATTTTGATGATGATCTGGATGGGGACTATGATACTCAAAAAAGAGTGGATTTAAGAACAGGCAGCATTGACTTTGAACGGGCTCAGGAAGCTTTGGAGAGCGCCTCGGTTGAAGGAATCTATTCCTTCTCCCATGCGGAAATCCACGGTCCGGACGGAATGGTTTCCGAAATTGAATCCGTTAAATCTGTTAATGGGAACTACTATGTGACGCTGGACGGAGAAGAATCCCGCTACGAAGGGGACGGATATTCCATTCACCTTTATTTCAAAAAGGGAACGCGCTTAACAATTCATGTGGAGGGCGCAAGCACTGCCTTTGGAAATTTAGTGGACGGGTTAGCCGAACCTACAATTAACAGAGAAATTGCGAAGGGCGAAACAAGAACTATTCCGATTGAGGTAGCTAAGGGCTACAAATTTACTTTAACATACCCCGATGGATCCACATACGACTCTTCCATAGAAGAAACCCAGATCAGAACCTTTTCCTTTGATGTGACAGGAACGGATGAGAATCAGACATTTAATGTTAAGTTTGAGAAAATTACCCCATACCTGGATTACTCACATTATCAAGGCAGAGATGATCTGAATAACGGAAACTATCATGGGGCAGAGGTAAAGGTAAATGAAAAAGTTGTAGATCCAAATGGAAATACATGGGAAACTAATATTGATGGCCAATCGATTACAATGACGGTTTATTCGGAGGTAGGCGTCAATGATACCCAGTGGATTCTGGACGCCTTTGCAGTGAATGGACAGGCAGTAACAGTTCCGGAGGATTCTGATGGAGCTTCTTCCACTGGCATTATCTATGACCAGCAAGGAGATCCGATTGCGAATGTCGAAATAACGGTTGAAAAAGAGGAAAAAAGAAACTGGTTCTGGGGAAATGTAGAAGGATATGCCAGAACCTACACCATTAGGTTTACCAATGTTGCTTCCTATTTGAAAATTACAAACTTTAACTTGAGAGCAAGCGGACATTCAGAGGTGGTTGTGCAGTCTCTGGGAGAAGGCCTCAGCCTGAAGTCAACGCCAAATGGACAACCTCAGGAGAATGTAGGAGTCAATGGCCTGATTTGGAATTCACCCGCACAGCTGGAAGTAACGCCGGAATTTGGCTATTACATGTCTGAAGCAGTTACATCAGATGGAAACGCTTCTCTAGGTGAATGGAGCGGAGAGTGGTATGGCACTCAGAATGCTGAAATTCGCTTTAGCGGCGGACTCAGCTATCTTGATATTAGCAGCGAAAAGGTACCGTTCCATTTTAGCTACAGCGAGGCAGTCGATGAATTAGGAGTTCCGATTCCAGACAGCGATGGATTTACACTGGGGCAGACAGACTATTTCTCAAAGGCTATTACATCTGCTGTTCCCAAATATCCGGGAGGTGATCTTGCAAACCCAGTATTTGCAGGGTGGAGACTTGGAGAAGAGGAGGGACTTTATTCCCAAAATTCTTCTATATCAAGGGAAACTCTTCAGAAATACGCTAACAACTCAGATGTAATCCAGTATGAAGAAAATGCTTCTTTGGGAGCAAAGATTGTACTGGAGCCGGTATTTGTCGATGCGGCAGAGGCGGTGACAACACAGTTTAGCGTAGAGATTTATTTTGATGATGACTTGGTTGAAACGATTTCAAATGCTGGAACAGGAAATGTTGGCACTTATGTAACAGCAAATGACGTAGAGGAAATCCAGGCTGTAAAGGCTGCGATTGAGAAGAAGAAGGACGAGAGCGGGTACGGCGATTATGAAAGAGACGGCGTAAAAACTCCGGTTCGTCTGAGTTTGGGTCAAGAAGCGTCTAAAAATGTTTTTGAGCTGTACTATTCTGCACCTGTAAAAAATGTAACGGTAAAGAATGCTACGGACAATGGAACTATTCAATACGGTGAGGAAGAAGTTGCAGGAACAACGCTGAAACTGAAACGCGGCGAGGAAGTCCAATTTGTAATAACACCCGATTCAGGCTATGTAGTTTCTAAAGTAAGCATCAACGATCAGGAATACCCGGTTAATCAGACAGGAGCATATACACTGACGTATACGGTTGAGGGTGACGATGAAATTATCGTATCCTATACAAGAGCGTACACCCTGACATACGATGGAAACGGAAATACCGGAGGAAGTGTCCCGGCAGTGGAAACGTATGTGGAGGGAGCGGAAGTAACACTGGCGCTACAGGGAGATTTAAGCAGAGAAGGAGCAATCTTCCTGGGGTGGAGTCAGACGGAAAACCAGCTGATTACGACAGAAGCCGGAGCCGAAACAGCCGGAATCACCAAGACCCTGACAATGCCTGGAGAAGATGAAACTGTCTATGCAGTGTGGGCGAAGGATGAGGATGGAGATAAAACTCCTGACTATGAGGAAACCAGCTACACCCTGACATACGATGGAAACGGAAATACCGAAGGAAGTGTCCCGGCAGTGGAAACGCATGTGGAGGGAGCGGAAGTAACCTTAGCAGGAAGAGGAAGCCTGGTGAAAGCGGAAGCGGTATTCCTTGGCTGGAGTCAGACGGAAAACCAGCTGATTACGACAGAAGCCGGAGCCGAAACAGCCGGAATCACCAAGACCCTGACAATGCCTGGAGAAGATGAAACTGTCTATGCAGTGTGGGCGAAGGATGAGGATGGAGATAAAACTCCTGACTATGAGGAAACCAGCTACACCCTGACATACGATGGAAACGGAAATACCGAAGGAAGTGTCCCGGCAGCGGAAACACATGTGGAGGGAGCAGCCGTAACACTGGCGACACAGGGAGACTTAACCAAAGAAGGAGCAATCTTCCTGGGGTGGAGTGAGAAGCAGACAAAGCCGATCACGACAGAAGAAGAGAAGGAAGCAGCCGGAATCATCGAGACCCTGACAATGCCTGGAGAAGATGAAACTGTCTACGCAGTGTGGGCGCAGAATGAGAACGGTGATGAAGTACCAGATTATCAGGAAGAGAAGTACGATATCCTGTATATGGCCGGAGAAGCCGGAGAGAATGTGCAGAACATGCCAGAGAACGTGGAGGGAGTACTGCACAATACAAACCAGACAATAAGCGGTGTGAAGCCGACCTGGACAGGCTATGTATTTACCAGCTGGACAACAGACGATGTCACTGTGGAAGGAAACAGCTTCACAATGCCGAAGAATGATGTAACGTTTACGGCACAGTGGGCGGTAGACAGCAACGGTGACGGAGTGCCGGATGAGGAACAGACCGTCACCATCACCTTCGACACCGCCGATACCAGCAAAGGCTATTTCGGCACAGAAGAAAACAAAGAGCAGACCAAGGTAGTAACCCTGCTCCCAGGCGATCCGATCACAAGTCCTGCAGATTTCGTAGATGTAATTGGCGATGACCAGGCGTTTGACGGATGGTTTGATGCAGATGGAGTGGAGATGACGGTAGTACCGGAGACGGACGAGCCGCTTGCAATCACCTTAACTGCCCAGTGGGCTTTGGACCGGAACCACAACAATGTACCGGACCATGACGAAGAAGGAGAAGGGATCTACAGAGATGTAACCCTGATCCCCTACGCAACCACCGTATACTCCGGCGGAGCCAATGACGATACAGACGACAGCGCTAACAGCGGATTCCCGAACCTGGAAATCGAGTATAAGGAAGCTGGACGTCCGATCCGCAAGGAAGCCATTGAGGGAATTTATATCAATGGAGTAAACGTTGGCTCAAATGTCGACGAAGTATTTAAGGCTGTATATTGGAATGAAAACGGCGCAGCTGCAAACGACCAGGTAAGCGATGCGTACACAATTACCGTTGTACTTGGAGATGCTGCTCTGGGAGCAGTAGAAGGAGCAACAGCTGAAAACGGTTATCTGTATAAAGATGGCCAGAGAATTGCAGCAAGCTCACAGGAAGTAGAGATCGTGGCAAATGAGGAAGCCTCTACAGCAAGAGCGAGAGCAGCCGTAGATTCAGGGCTTATTACTTATGATGTAGAGATTCAGAACAGCACCCTGACAGTACGTCCTCTGTCAGATCCGGCACATCCGGAGGAAACCTACCGTCCGCTGGTCAGCGATCCAAGCCAGATTGACGATCACACAAAGGCGGCGGCTGTAATCAGCGAGGGTTCGGTATTCCTCACCAATGACCATGAGGACCGCTCTGTAGACCGCAGCGGAATCAGCCTTCTGGTTGATACCATTCAGTCCCACGACTTTGACCGTCAGGGACAGCTGGAGGCAAAAGCTGTCGAGACCCTTGGCGTAAACGCCCAGGATTGGAACTATGTAACAAGATACTTTGACCTGGTAGACACCAGCAACGGAAACGCATGGGTAAGCAGCAGCGCAGGAACAGACGTATATCTTCCTTACCCAGAGGGAACCGACCAGAATACAGAATTTGTTCTTTACCATTTTGAGGGTCTGCACCGAGAGGAAGGCCTTAAAGGAAAGAGCGCGCAAGCAGCCATTGCAGCCTGCGTTCCTACCAAGATGGAAGTAACCAACACCGAGTATGGAGTGATGTTCCACACTGAGAAGGAAGGCTTCAGCCCCTTCGTGCTGATGTACCAGACGGCGGACACGGACGATGGTGACGACGGCGGACACGGCGGAAACAGCGGAAGCTCTGACAGCGACCACAATATCCGTACCGGAAGCAGCCGCGACAGCGCTTACATTGTAGGCGTAGACGGAAACTGGGTACATATGGACCCGGCAAACCCCAATATCCCCATCACAGTGGATGTGCCTGAGTGGGCAACGCCTGTAACTAATCCGGAATACCATCAGTGGAAGTTCTATCTGAACAATGGACTGATCCTCTGGAGCAGATGGGCTTACGTTAAGAACCCCTATGCGGTAGACGGACAGCCCGGCGAGGGGTGGTTCTACTTTGACCAGGATGGAATCATGCAGTACGGCTGGTATCTGGACACCAAGGATAATAAGTGGTACTATCTCCACAGAACATCCGATGGAATGCTGGGAACTCTGATTGAGGGCTGGCATTTTGACAACCAGGATCAGAAGTGGTATTATCTCCAGTATGGCACCGGACAGATGCTTACCGGATGGCAGCTGATCGACGGCAAGTGGTATTATTTCAATCCCGTGGCTCCCACGGCCACTTGGAATTACAACGAGGCCACCGGCGGCTGGACCTACAACGGAAGCACTTCCCGTCCATACGGATCCATGTACCAGAATGAGATGACGCCCGACGGTTACTGGGTAGATGAAAACGGAGCCTGGGTGCAGTAAAAAACTTTGGCACAGGGCAGAGAAAAATACCAGGCCCGCAGGAACGAGATTTTCCGTTCCTGCGGGCTTTTCAATTTCACAGATGATAAAGCCTGACTACCAAATAAAAGGCAGCTCAAAGATAAAGGGGAAAAACTGTAAAAAGAATGTTTTAAGAAGCAGAGAAAATGGAGGAATTTTCTTGCTTTTTAACCAAAAATTATAGGCGAAACAACGGGAAAAATGATGAAATCACAAGGCATGGAGCTGGATTGTGAAAAAAATAACGAAACCTTCTAAAAATTCAAAAAAGGGCTTGCCAATTACCTAGAAAGTGGTTACAATATAGGAAGGTTGATGAATATTTAACAAATTGGTAAGAGCTGTTTCAAAAGGCGAAAGGTGAGACCGGAAGCTGCTTGGGGCAGATACCAATAATAACAAACTAGGAGGAATCAATCATGGCAGTAAAAGTAGCGATTAACGGTTTTGGACGTATTGGACGTCTGGCATTTCGTCAGATGTTTGGAGCTGAGGGCTACGAGGTTGTTGCGATCAACGATCTGACCGATCCCAAGATGCTGGCTCATCTGTTAAAGTATGATACCGCTCAGGGCGGATACGCCGGACGTATCGGCGAGAACAAGCACACCGTAGAGGCTGGCGAGGACTGCATCATCGTAGACGGCAAGAAGATCACCATCTACAAGGAGCCCAAGGCTGCTGACCTTCCCTGGGGAGAGATTGGCGTAGACGTAGTTCTGGAGTGCACCGGATTCTACTGCTCCAAGGAGAAATCTCAGGCTCACATCGATGCCGGCGCTAAGAAGGTAGTTATTTCCGCTCCTGCCGGAAACGACCTGAAGACCATTGTATACAGTGTAAATGAGAAGACCCTGACCACCGAGGACAAGATCATCTCCGCAGCTTCCTGCACCACCAACTGCCTGGCTCCTATGGCAAAGGCTCTGAACGACTACGCTCCCATCCAGAGCGGAATCATGAGCACCATTCACGCATACACCGGCGACCAGATGATTCTGGACGGACCCCACAGAAAGGGCGACTTGAGAAGAGCAAGAGCCGGCGCTGCCAACATTGTTCCCAACTCCACCGGAGCTGCAAAGGCGATCGGCCTGGTTATCCCCGAGCTGAACGGCAAGCTGATCGGCTCTGCACAGCGTGTACCGGTTCCCACCGGCTCCACCACCATCTTAACCGCTGTTGTTAAGAAAGAGGGCGTTGACAAGGACAGCTTAAAGGCTGGCATCAATGCTGCTATGAAGGCTGCCGCTTCCGAGTCCTTCGGATACAATGAGGATCCGATCGTATCCTCCGATGTGATCGGCATGAGATATGGTTCTCTGTTCGATGCAACTCAGACCATGGTTTCCCACATCGATGGAGATCTGTACGAGGTTCAGGTTGTTTCATGGTATGACAACGAGAACTCCTACACCAGCCAGATGGTTCGTACCATCAAGTACTTCGCTGAGCTGGGCTAATTGAAGCAAGCTGACGAATTGATTTAAGATCCATGGCGGGTCCGGTCGTTTGGACCGGGCCCGCTTTTTAGTGCAACTGCAAGCACTACCATGTAAAAAGGAGATAAGCGACTATGTTAAACAAAAAGACAGTTGACGATCTGAAGGATTTAAAGGGCAAGAAGGTTCTGGTACGCTGCGATTTTAACGTACCCTTAAAGGACGGCGTGATCCAGAACTACAACCGTATCGACGGTGCTATTCCTACCATCAAAAAGCTGCTGGACCAGGGCGCGAAGGTAATCCTGTGCTCCCATCTTGGAAAACCCAAGGGACAGCCTCTGCCTGAGATGAGCCTGGCCCCCGTAGCTCCCGCCCTCAGCGAGAGACTGGGTGTAGAGGTGAAGTTCGTGGATGATCCCCAGGTAACCGGACCGGAGACCCGGAAGGTTGCGGCTGAGTTAAAGGACGGCGAGGTCCTGCTGCTGCAGAATACCCGTTACCGTGTGGAGGAGACCAAGTTCAAAGACGGCGATGAGGCCACCGAGAAATATTCCAAGGAGCTGGCTGATCTGTGCGATGACGGAATCTTCGTAGACGATGCGTTCGGAACCGCTCACAGAGCTCACTGCTCCAATGTAGGCGTTACCAGATTCACCAAGGTGAATGTAGTTGGATACCTGATGGAGAAGGAGATCAAGTTCCTGGGACAGGCTGTTGAGAATCCGGTTCGTCCCTTTGTTGCTATCCTGGGCGGCGCTAAGGTTTCCGACAAGATTAACGTAATCAACAACCTTCTGGACAAGGTTGATACCCTGATCATCGGCGGCGGCATGGCTTACACCTTCGCCAAGGCACAGGGACAGGAAATCGGAAACTCCATGTGCGAGGAGGACAAACTGGACTATGCTCTGGATATGATCAAGAAGGCGCAGGAGAAGGGCGTAAAGCTGCTGCTTCCGGTTGACCATGTGGAGGGCAAGGAGTTCTCTAATGATACTGAGCACAAGGTAGTGGATACCATCGATGCAGGCTGGGCTGGATATGATATCGGACCCAAGACCATTGCTCTGTACAAGGAGGCCCTGCAGGGCGCCAAGACCGTTGTTTGGAACGGACCTATGGGCGTATTCGAGTTCTCCAACTTCGCAGAGGGCACTCTGGAAATCTGCCGTGCGGTAGCATCTCTGGAGGGTGCGACCACCGTGATCGGCGGCGGTGATTCCGTAAACGCAGTAAAGAGACTGGGCTTTGCAGATAAGATGACCCACATTTCCACCGGCGGCGGTGCTTCCCTTGAGTTCCTGGAAGGCAAGGAACTGCCCGGCGTAGCTGCTGCGGATAATGCTTAAACAAGATTGACATTTTGGCGGGGCTCTCCTGAGAATGGGAGGGCCCTACAAAAATAGCGGATAAAAAGGAGATTTTTTCGTTATGGCAAGAAAGAAAATTATTGCAGGAAACTGGAAAATGAATATGACCCCAACCGAGGCAGTTGCCCTGGTGAATCAGTTAAAGCCCCTGGTAGTAAATGACGAGGTGGATGTGGTGTTCTGCGTTCCGGCTATTGACATCATCCCCGCAATGGAGGCTGCTAAGGGTACCAATATCCAGATCGGTGCCGAGAACATGTATTTTGAGGAGAAGGGCGCTTACACCGGAGAGATTTCCCCTAATATGCTGGTAGATGCCGGTGTCAAATATGTCATTATCGGACATTCTGAGCGCCGTGAATATTTTGCAGAGACCGATGAGACGGTGAATAAGAAGGTTCTGAAGGCATTTGAGCACGGGATCACTCCCATTATCTGCTGCGGCGAGTCCCTGACTCAGAGAGAGCAGGGCATCACCATCGACTGGATTCGCCAGCAGGTGAAGATCGCGTTCCTGAATGTAACGGCAGACCAGGCCAAGACGGCTGTGATCGCCTACGAACCCATCTGGGCGATCGGCACCGGCAAGGTTGCCACCACGGAGCAGGCTCAGGAGGTTTGCGCAGCGATTCGCGCCTGCATCGGTGAAATTTACGATGAGGCGACTGCTGAAGCCATCCGCATCCAGTACGGCGGTTCCGTATCCGCTGCTTCCGCTCCGGAGCTGTTCGCTCAGCCGGATATCGACGGCGGCCTGGTAGGCGGCGCTTCCTTAAAGCCGGACTTTGGAGCTATTGTCAATTACAACAAGTAAAGGAGCAATTAAGTTATGAGCAAGAGACCGACCGTTTTAATGATCCTGGACGGTTATGGACTGAATAAAAACTGCGAGCACAATGCGGTCTGCGAGGGAAAGACTCCCATCATGGACCAGCTTATGAGCCAGTGTCCTTTTGTGGAGGGGCAGGCCAGCGGTATGTATGTAGGGCTGCCCGACGGACAGATGGGAAACTCTGAGGTAGGCCACATGAACATGGGCGCAGGCCGGGTGGTTTATCAGGAGCTGACCAGAATTACCAAGTCCATCCAGGACGGAGACTTTTTCCAGATCCCAGAGTTTTTAACTGCTGTGGAGAACTGCAAAAAGCATGATTCCGCCCTGCATCTGTTCGGACTGGTATCCGATGGGGGCGTCCACAGCCATCTGACCCATATTTTCGGACTGCTGGAGCTGGCCAGGAGAAATGGACTGAAGAAGGTGTACGTTCACTGCTTTTTGGACGGCCGTGACACTCCTCCGGAATCCGGAAAGGGATATGTGGAGCAGCTTGAGGCGAAGATGAAGGAGCTTGGCGTAGGAGAGGTGGCTTCTGTTATGGGCCGTTACTATGCCATGGACCGGGATAAGCGCTGGGACCGTGTGGAGAAGGCTTACAATGCGCTCACCAAGGGTGAGGGCAAGGAAGCAGAGAGCGCCGCAGCCGGCATTCAGGCCTCCTATGATGACGGAAAGGCTGATGAATTTGTAATTCCCTTTGTGGTGAAGAAGGATGGAAAGCCGGTAGCGGTGATCTCCGACCACGATTCCGTGATCTTCTTCAACTTCCGCCCGGACCGCGCAAGAGAAATCACCCACGCTTTCCTGGACGATACCTTTGAGGGATTCCCCAGAGAAAAGAAGCTGGATCTGGTTTATGTATGCTTTACGGATTACGATGAAACCATTGAGCACAAGCTGGTGGCTTTCAAGAAGGAGACCATTACCAATACCTTCGGTGAATATCTGGCGGCTCACGGAAAGAAGCAGCTGCGCCTGGCCGAGACGGAGAAATACGCCCATGTGACATTTTTCTTCAACGGCGGCGTGGAGGAGCCCAACGAGGGCGAGGACCGGATTCTGGTTCCCTCTCCCAAGGATGTTGCCACCTACGACTTAAAGCCGGAGATGAGCGCTCCCATGGTTTGCGACAAGCTGGTGGAGGCCATCAAGTCCGGAAAGTACGATGTGATCATCGTGAATTTCGCTAACCCCGATATGGTGGGACACACTGGCGTGGAGAGCGCTGCCATTAAGGCCATCGAGACCGTGGATGCCTGTGTTGGCCGTGCGGTGGACGCCATCAAGGAAGTGGACGGCGTGATGTTTATCTGCGCTGACCACGGAAATGCAGAGCAGCTGGTGGATTATAAGACCGGTGAGCCCTACACCGCCCACACCACCAACCCCGTTCCCTTCATTCTGGTAAACGCTGACCCCTCCCAGGGCCTGAGAGAAGGCGGAGCACTGTGCGACATTGTCCCGACTTTGATCGACCTGATGGGTATGGAGCAGCCCAAAGAGATGACTGGGAAGTCTTTGCTGGTGAGGAAATAAGAGCAGCGAAATAAAGTTCAGATCAGGCAAAAGGCCGCAGCCGGGAGCAGAAAACCTCTGGCTGCGGCCTTTTTGGCAGGATGGAACAGAGTGCTGTATATTTCGCTTTCATTTTTGGTCAAAATAGGGTAGAATAAGCTCAAACAATGTTTGGGAAAGGCGGAGAAAGGACATCATCAATGGGGATCACCATATCATTCACCATGGAACCAAAGAAAACCCTTCTGGGCGCCAGGGCCTGGGACCAGGAGAAGACGGCGGAATTTGCCAAAGGCCTGGGAAAGGAACTGGGCTATCACTGCGATCTCATTTCCGGCTATATCATTTATCAGCTTTGTCCGGAAGGGTTTTTGTGGATGACCTGGAAGGGGAAACAGTTAGTTGGGGATTCCCAGACGAATATTGTGGGGCCGGGCTTTCATGGAGCGGTGATCCATTTTTTAGAGCTGTTTGCGGCCAGAGGAGATCTGAAGCTGAATGTAAAGGACCCTACGGGCTACTATGCGGACCGGAACTTTGAACGGATGACCAGGGAGTATTTTTATCCCTGGTTTAAGGGACTTTTGTCCAGCATTGTGACCAGTCAGCGGATCCGGGAGGGAGAGCCGGTATGCTGGCCTTCGGATTATTTTGTGCCGGAAAGTCAGCCCGGGATGGTGATGACCCATATACGGAGCTTTTCTCTGCGGGAGCTTTCCGGGATCCTTCGCTCCGGACTTTCTGCGCCCTTTGCAAAGGAGTTTTTCATCTGGAATGAGGAGGAGAAGGACGCATGGTATTTCAGAAACTGTGCTCTGGTACTGCTCAATCAGCAGTGCTATTTTAAACCTTCTTCCAGAAGCCAGGAGGACAGACTGGTGAATCAGGAAGTGATCCGCCTGCTGGAGAAAGCCCTGGAGATGGAGCCCTCGATTCCGTTTCCAAAAGAAGAGTATCTGGAAGTGTGCGGACTGGACGAACACCAGCCGCTGGATCTGTCCGGAGTGGAAGAGATGATCAGGGAAGGACGAATCGGCTGCCGGCGCGGTCTCCTGTACCGTACCATTGGCCTGATGCGCTTTGCAGTGCCGGGCAGCTTTCTCTATGACATGCGGGCCGGAGGGAATTCCGAGCGTTATTACGATGGAGAGAAAACAGGCTGGCATGAGTATTATATCTGCGGGGTCCGGACCGGGGGGCAGAAGGCGGTAATCCGCCAGGAGCCTTTTGGAAAGGAGACAGTGGTTCGGACTGAAGAATTTTCCAGAGGGGAAATGGAAGTGAAGATAGCCTATTACCGGCCTTCCAGGGGAAACGGAGTAGGAGCGCCCAAAGTGGAGCGCACGGTGCTGGTAGGCGAGCAGGTGGCCTGCGAGCCAGCGGAGCCGGAGACTGGCCAGGGAGAAAAAAGGCAGGAGGACTGGGTGTACACCATTGCTGCTCAGATTGCCTATCGGGACCAGCTGACAATTGTTAGTGTGAGCTTCGCCGGGGCAGCCGATGAAGACTGGGCCAGAGAATTGATCTTGAAGGTGGAGCCGGCCAAATAGGAGGAGATAGCGGATGAGAACGGCAATCGTTACAGACAGCAACAGCGGTATTACCCAGAGTCAGGGAGCGGAGCTGGGAATTTCAGTTCTGCCCATGCCTTTTATGATCAACGGGCAGACCTTCTTTGAGGATATCGATTTAAGCCAGGAGGCGTTTTATCAAAGGCTGGAGGAAGGAGCTGATATTTCTACTTCACAGCCATCTCCTGCCGCGGTGACGGAACTGTGGGACCGGCTTCTGAAGGAATATGAGGAGATCGTACACATCCCAATGTCCAGCGGACTCAGCGGCTCCTGCCAGACTGCCCGGCTTCTGGCAGAGGATTATGAGGGCAGAGTCCATGTAGTGGACAACCACCGGATTTCCGTAACCCAGCGGCAGTCTGCACTGGACGCACGCAAGCTGGCGGCCAGAGGAATGAGCGGAGGCAGGATCCGGGAGATACTGGAAGAAACGGCCAGGGATTCCATGATTTACATTACGGTAGATACCCTGAAATACCTGAAAAAGGGAGGAAGGATCACGCCGGCGGCGGCCGCGCTGGGGACCATTCTCAGAATTAAACCGATCCTGGCCATTGACGGAGGAAAGCTGGACGCATTTTCCAAGGCAAGGACAATGAATCAGGCCAGGGCGTCCATGATCAAAGCGGTGGAAAAAGACCTGGGAGAGCGGATGGGAGATCCAAAAGCTGATGCCACTTATCTGGAAATCGCCCATACCAACAATGAGGAGATGGCGAGAGCGTTTGAGGAACAGATTCGCAGCCTTTATCCGGAGGCGGAGATCTATACGGACCGTCTGTCATTAAGCATCGCCTGCCATATTGGCCCAGGTTCTCTGGCCTTCGCCTGTACAAAGAAGCTGAAGGAGTTGGAGTAAGTGAAAGGGTTTAAATGGATGGGGCGGCTTCGCTCCTATGGGATCAGTATGAAGGTGGTGCTGGTGATCTCGCTCGTCCTGTTCGGCGCGGTTCCGCTGCTGGTTCAGAGCCAGGTTTTGACAGGATCTTTCCGCCAGGCCCAGCTGGAGTCCAGGAGTATTGAGCTGCAGAATCAGTGCATGATCCTGAGCAATAAGATGACCCGGGCCGGATATATGGATGCGGAGTTCGCAGGCGCAGCGACAATCGATACGGAGATGCAGACCATAGCGGACACCTACAATGGACGGATTGTTCTGGTGAGCCAGAGCTACCGGGTTGTGAAGGACACCTTTAATCTTTCTGTAGGCCGGTTTTATCCCTCTGAGGAGGTGATCCGGTGCTTTCGCGGGGAAAACAGCAGCAACTACAACCGGAAGCAGCAGTATTTTTCCCAGACCATCCCGGTGTACAACCGGAACCAGGAGACGGTGATCGACGGAGTGATGGTAGTGACTGCATCGGCGGAAAATATTATGACGCTGATGGACGGCGTGGAGGGAAAGGCAGAATTTTTCCTGATGGTGGCAATCGTGGTGCTGGCAGTGGCAGCCATGGGAGCGGCGTCTGTATTTATGGGCCCCATCCGGCGGCTTCAGAGTTCCCTGAACCAGGTAGCCCAGGGAGATCTGGAGGCAGATATCATGGAAGACAGCTTCCGGGAGACCAGCCAGCTGTCTGCAGCAGTGAATAAGTCGCTGAGCAAGCTGCGTGCGGTGGATCAGTCCCGCCAGGAATTCGTTTCCAATGTTTCTCATGAGCTGAAAACGCCTATTACTTCTATCCGGGTGCTGGCGGACTCCCTGATGGGAATGGAGGATGCGCCGGTAGAACTGTACCGGGAATTTATGTCCGATATTTCCGATGAAATTGACCGGGAGACCAAGATCATCGATGACTTGCTGACCCTGGTAAAAATGGATAAGTCCGCGGCTGACCAGATGAATATTTCCCAGGTGAATATGAATGCCCAGCTGGAGATGATCCTAAAGAGGCTGCGGCCTATCGCCAAGAAGGGAAATGTGGAGCTTATCCTGGAGAGCATGCGGGAGGTGACCGCGGATGTGGACGAGATGAAGATGTCTCTGGCCATCACCAATCTGGTGGAAAATGCCATTAAGTACAACGTGGATTCCGGATGGGTCCGGGTAACGCTGGATGCGGATCACAAGTATTTTTATCTGAAGGTGGCGGATTCCGGCATCGGCATTCCGGAGGAGGATGTAGACCATATTTTTGACCGCTTTTTCCGGGTGGATAAGGCGCGCTCCAGAGAGGTCGGCGGAACCGGCCTTGGGCTGGCTATTACCAGAAGCGTGGTGCAGATGCACGGCGGTGTGATCGATGTGGAGAGCGTTCTGGGTGAGGGGACAACCTTTGCCATGCGTATTCCGCTGAACTATATTCCCAGACAGGAGGCGAGAGCATGATGGAAAGAAGAGAGCCCGGATCCTGGGAAAGAGCCTTGAAATGGCTGGCTCTGGGAGCATTCCTGATTTTGGCGGTCTTCTGGACGGCAGGCTGCAGTATAGGGCAGGAGGAGCATCCTAAGCTGGAGGCCGGAGAATATTGGGTTTATTACCTCAATTCCGCCGCTACCAGACTGGTACCCTATGCCTACTGTCCTCAGTCAGCGGACCCGGATGATCTGATTGACGAGCTGATGGAGCAGATCCGGACAGTTCCGGCGGATTTGGACTGCCAGCCGCCATTATCTGACCGGGTGGTTTATCAGAACTGCCGGTGGGAGGACCAGGTACTGTACCTGTATTTTGACGCGAATTATACTTCTATGAAGGCCGACCAGGAGATTCTCTGCCGGGCGGCCCTGACTCTTATGCTGACACAGATTAACGGTGTGGATTATATTAATATCTACTGCGGCGACCAGCCCCTGATGGACCGAAATCAGAATCCGGTGGGGATGCTGACGGCCAGTGATTTTATTATGGGGACCAGCAATGTGAACTCCTATGAGAAAGTGGAGCTGACCTTGTATTTTACCGATGAGAGCGGCACCCGGCTTGTGCCGGAGCAGCGTGAGGTGATTCACGATATGAATACCTCTTCCATGGAGCAGCTGGTGGTGGAGCAGCTGATCGCGGGTCCTGCTCAGGAAGGACATTACCGGGTTCTTCCGGAGGGGCTGAAGGTGCTGAATCTGAGCGTCAATGACAGTGTCTGCTATATTAATTTCGATGCCACGTTCCTGGAAGGAGTGACGGACGTCAGCGAGTATGTCCCCATTTATGCCATTGTCAATTCACTGACGGAGCTGACTACGGTAACGCGGGTGCGGATTCTGGTCAATGGTTCCCAGGATGTAATGTTCCGGGATGTGGTATCCCTGAATACAGCTTTTGAGCGTGATACGGAGTATATGGAGGAGGAGTAGAAAAAAAGCCGGCAAATAATCCGGCAGGAAAGGAGAATATTTGATTAAGCGGCCCATTTTTGTAATTGCAGGGAGCTTCGTACTTGGAGAGGTATTGGCTCTGCTGAATGTGGCTGTGTCGGTTTGGATCCCGGCGGCTGTCTGCGCGGTCTTTGTTTGCGGTGCGCTGTCTGCCGGAATATGGCGGAGCAGGAACGTTGATTCGTTTCTGCTCTTTTTGCAAAAGGGATTTAAAAGATTGTGCCTGCTTCTGTGTCTGGCAGCGGCTTTTGGAGCGGGATATGGGAGAGGAAGAGCGGAGATGCTCCGTTTTCGCAGGGAGGCAGAGGCAGTCCGGAGCTTCGGGAATGTCCGGCCTCTTATCATGGGAAGGGTGGTGAAAATCCAGGAAAAAGAAAATGGGACTAGCCTGATCCTGGAGGATGTGACCGCCCGTGCAGGGCGGACTGAGGGAAAATTCCGGCAGATATCGATATTTGCGGAGGAGACCGGTTATCTGGAAATCGGCTGGCATATCAGCCTGCGGGGAGAACTCCGGGAAACGGAGCGGGCCGGGAATCCGGGAGAGTTTGATTTTGGACTTTACAGCCGGTCTGCCGGATACTGCTGCCAGGTTTTTGGGGAGGGGATCCAGGCGGTGAGAACGGAAACAATTCCCTATCTGGAGGCGATCCGCCGGTTCAAGAACTGGTGCGGTGAAATTTTGGAGCGGGTATGCCGGCAGGAGGATCTGGGGGTATTTCAGGCTGTTGTGCTGGGAGACCAGTCCCGGATGGAACCGGAAATGAAAGAAATGTACCAGAGACATGGGATTTCCCATATTCTGGCGGTCAGCGGCCAGCATTTGACGGTTGTAGGCGGCGGGATTTATCTGATCCTGCGCAGGATGGGGCTCAGACAGACGGGGGCCGGGATTGCCGGAGGAATTCTGGTGGTGGCTTACGGGATTTTGACCGGAAGCT
>ULXG01015789.1_pt1 | contig 16872 bp, 18 predicted proteins | sample 1961141 | NCBI WGS metagenome assembly ULXG01 (sample SAMEA4835834, study PRJEB28245) | human gut metagenome | biome: gut microbiome; material: fecal sample | place: Denmark | collected 2008 | reverse complement strand
TAGGCCTGCCGTCAGATTCCTCGCGCAGCTTCGTCACCAATGCTTTCAAATCCTCTTTCGTATTGATATCAGGAAACTTGGACGGGCTGATAACATCTTCACCCAAAGGTTTATTCCTGATCGCCGCGATTTCCGGTGTCACTTTGCTGCCGGGAAGATGCCCGCCCATACCGGGCTTCGTACCCTGGCCGATCTTGATCTCGATCGCATCGGCATTACGCAGATTTTCCCGTGTCACACTGTATAAATTGGGGATATATTCAAAAATATATTTATGCGCCGCTGCCATTTCTTCCGGCAGAATACCGCCTTCACCACTGCACATCGCCGCACCTGCCAAAGCGCTGCCCCTGGCTAAAGCCACTTTAGTCTCTTTTGACAAAGCTCCGAAAGACATATGTGAAACAAAAATCGGATTAGTCAAAATCAACGGCTTTTTGGCATTTTTACCAATCACAGTCGTCGTATCAACCGCGTCATGATCATTGAGCGGCGGCGGATTCAGCTGATTACCCAGCAGCAGGATATCGTCCCAGCCAGGCATCGGCATCGGCGTACCCATAGCACCGATGATCGACTTACCTGTTACAGCCATTTCATGGATATCGTCCATATAACGGCAACTGGCGTCACAACGGGCGTATGCCGGATCATAAGCCAGCTCCTCCGGAGCTGCATCTGCTTCCAGAGCAGTAGAAGCAGCAGCTTCGCTGTCGTTTTCCTCCATTAATACCATCGTCATTCCACAGACCGGGCATTTACTGTCAAGCAGTGGCTGCCCCTCTTTTTCTTCGTCATAAATATAACCGCAGACACTGCATTTATATTTTGCCATTTCTCCTCAACCTCCATTTTTTCGATAATCATTATCTAATAATATATTCTATATCTATTATAAGTTTTCTGAAAATTATCGTCAAGCCGTTTTCTGTTTTTTCATAGTAAAAAGCACAGACCAAAATGGTCTGTGCTTTGATTGTAATTTTATTAGCCCTGTGATGGAATAATACCACCAACCCAGCAGCCAAAACTACCAGGATTACGGCTTTGTGTATAAACTTTTCCCGGCCCGGTAAACTTACATACCAACATCTCACCTGAAGTCAGGCTGGACATGATCCCGGAACTTGCTTTCGTTACCTTATAATTCATATCAGCATCCCAAGCTACCAAATGACCTGTATCAACAACCATCTCTTCGCCCACCTGCAATTCTAACGGATAGATAGCCCCGAACGAATTGAAGAATAAGGTTCCCGTACCTGAAGCTTTAACGACAAATAACCCGGCGCCGGAAAAAAGACCTTTACCCAGATTCTGCATCTTAGTCTCTATTTTTACACTCTCTTCCGCCGCTAAAAAACCGCCAGAAGTAATACATAAGGTATTGCCTGTCAACTCATAGGCTGAAACATCTCCCGGTATCGGCGGGGCTAAAACAGCCTCCCCAGCTTGCCCCTGTGCTGTCAGATGCTGAAAAAACAAGCTTTCGCCGCTTAAAAATTTACGTGCCAGGCCGCCCAGCATCCCGCCCTCCATTTTACCTTCAACTTTGATATTACCTGACATCGCCATCATAGCATCAGATTCCGCTTTAATACTCTCGCCTGCTTCCAGCTGTACCTTTAAAAAGGCAAAAGCGCCCGGCTGCATAATTTCATAACGCACCAATAATCATCTCCTTAGTTTATTAATTTCAAAAGTACTATGTCAATATAGCATTTTTCTCACCATGAAAGCAATCCTAATATTGAAATGGTTCAGTTTTTCTTAAATTTTTTCAAATTTCCATCTAAGTCAAAATCTGCAAAATACTTAGCCCTTGGACTTTTAGCAGATACAGAAATATCCCACTTACCCTGCCAAAATCTGAAACTCATATAATCATCTATTTTAGCGCCTTCGATATCTTTTATTTGGGCTTCCATGCTTTTATAAACTTGAGGAATCTTGGCAAAATCAAGCTGCTCTAAAGGTATACAATTGTCGATAGCTTTGCCACTGCCGGAAAGCTGTACGGGCCTTGCCTTACTCCACCCGCCGCGATACTCATAGTTATCCACTTCATCATCAGTACCCGGTTTTAAAATATTAATAACAACTCTGTTTCCTGTTTCACCGGTATACATATTAACATCTTGAAAAATAAGTATCTCTTTACCTTTTAGTCCATCCAGATTTTTAAATTCATCCATGATCTTAACCAAAGAACCCTCGTCTTTAATGATATTGCCGACAAGACTGCTGCTACCGCAGCCAGTCATAGCAAATACCCCCACCAGCATCACTAACATAACTAAAAACTTTTTCATCTTCAACACTCTCCTTTTCACAGCTGATTTTTATGACTTATGTATAACAACAGTTAAAACTCCCACCTGAAACCGCCTTCAATACGGTAAGGTGTTTTTACCGTACCGCCGAAAGTTTTTTCAATATCAAAATAAAAATTAGTCCGTTCACTCAACAGCACGTCCGTACCAATACCAACCTCCAACCAAGTACCACCCTGACTGTCGTTAAAAGTCAGCCTGTCGTCATTTTTACTGTCACGTAAAGTAACACTGTCATCACCAAAAAATTCGTGCAGCAGCGAAGCCTTAGCATAATAACGGGAAGCCTTGACCGTATTTCTGTCAAATTCACGACTCAATACGAAACCGAGCCGCCCCACTAAACTGTTTATCGAATCTGTTTCAACTTCAATACCATTTTTAGTAGTATATGAATCGCCCCATAAATGCCCATAAGTCAGTTGGGCCTGCGGTTCAACAAACCAGCCAGCTTCGTTAAGCTGTTTTTTACGCCCGTATTCAGCGCTTATACTTGTCGCCCAGTTTTTGCCGCTGCCGCTGTCCGCAAACTCGCCGTAAGTTTCGTGGTCGCTATGCAGCCTGCTACCCTTGGCTATAAGATCCAAATAGTGCCCCTTGTTGCCCAGCCATGTACCATATAATGCCAAACTATTGTTGCTGTTTTCGCCATTGCCTTTATTATATGAGCTTTTGCCCACACCACGGCTCAAAGCAATACCTTTACGCCAAATACCGTTTGTGCGTACTTCGCGTTTATCGTACCCCAGTTGTACTGTTGTCATATGATTGCTGAAACCATATTCTCCCCCACGATTATGCTTACTGCGGATAATACGGATCCAGTCTCCACCAGCGTCAGTAGAATAACGCAGCTCGCCCATTCGTTTAAGTAAGGTGTCGTTTTCATTCCAGTAACGCCAACCGGCAAACCCTGCTGCCAAAGCGGCCACCGGCACCTTGGGATCATCGGCAGTCACTTTGTTATAGCCTGTTATCCACCAGTCACGGTTGGTAGAATCCACCCATTGCAAATTATCAAATTCATCTTTGGATACTAATTCACTGTTAGCTGCCTTATCTTCTTCCTGCGTCTGTAACAGTACAGGCTTATACGAAAACAGCTCCGAAACCTGCTTTGTACCTGCGTTAAAGGTCACATCATCAGTTACGCGGGCAAATTTCAAGTATTTTCCAGTCACATCAGCCTCATTTTTAAAAGCATCATCATCAACATACACCGTATGCGTCATAGCTCCTGCACTGTTTTCGGCATGAATAAAGTCACCATAACGTGTATAAATGACAGGATCACTTAAATTTATCGTTTGGTCACTGCCATCAGCAGCAGTGTAACTGTACGTATTACCGTTAAGCGTACCGCCATGATAGATCTCCGTTCCGACTTTCACCACTGTCACACCGGCATCATTCAAAATATCTGTATTGATAACAAAATTACCGTTATTTCCCGACAAAGTATCTATAGACATTTTTTGATACGGATTCGACGTCTTATAATAATGCTCCTGGTGCGAAAGATCGATCAGGCCCTCGTTAACATTAAGCGCCATAAAGTCACTGTCACCGGTCACCTGCCATTCAGTATCCTTCTTGGCCGTAATATACACATTGCCGTTGGCAGCTCCGTATAAATACGAACCGGCCTTATCCATCACAAAATTGATATAAGAACTTCCGTCAGTTGGCACATCAGCACTCAAAACCGTCGGTTTATTACCCTGCATATAACGTAAATCCGTATCCTGCTCCCAATGTGTCCAGGGATTGACAACTATCTCAAGCGACATAGCGCTGCCATCAGTATAACCCTTACCATCGGCATACAAATCGCCGTCGACAGTAACCAGATTACTCTTACCGCTGCTATCGACCTCTATCGTGCCGCCCTGCACAGCGTGCAAAGCCCTGACAAGCTTAAAATCACTGTCGTTGGCCCCTCGGTCTACCTTAATATCCGTCTGTCCATCAATCATCATCTTACTGTTTGCTTTATTGGCCCAAACGCCAAAGCCGTCATTAGCGGCAGCCTTGGCTGTAACATTCAAAGCACCGTTAAACGTTACCCAACCGCCCCTCTCTGCCAATACCCCCACCGTTCTGCCCTGTGCCGATTCAGCCTCGATATTTACAGCACTGTTGGCATCAGTCGTCACACTGCCGCCAACACGCTGAAACTCAAAGCCGTCAGTTTCATAACGCCCAACAAGACCCATAGCATCGCCGATATCAGTTGCAGCTCTTAAATTTACAGTGCCGTTGATAATCGTTTTGCCTCCGTTGAGCAAAGCATAAGCATCATTCTTTTGTGATACGGCGTTAATATTGCTGACGGTATTTGCGCTGAACTGCGTCGCACTGTACTTTTCCGTATACACACCAGTAGCCGTGCCGACAGCATCGGCGTTGATCCTCGTTTCTGCACTGTTGAATCTGATCACGCTACCATAATTATCTCCCGACGTATTAACCACAGCGATCGCGCTCACTCCTGCTTTGCTACTGCTAGCACTCAAATCAGTACTATCGGCGTTAAACTCCACGTTCGCCCCGTCATAAGCAGTCAATGCCGTGACCTGCTTACTATTTATTCCCTGCATTTTGATAACAGTCCCTGCACCGCTGAAAATCGCCTTGCGTTCAGGATCACCCTGCGCATTCAGCAAATAAACGATCTGCTTCTCGCCGCTGTAAGGCTTATTCAGATCAATAAATTCCTGCCTCTTATCTCCATCTGCAGGCAAAGTTATATTTTGATCGGCACTGGTTACCAATGCCGCAGCTTCAACCAGAGGCAGCACGGATGTCCCCCCCCAGATATACACACGACATTGTCAGCAAAGACGCCAACACCTTCTTGCTTAAATCCTTATTGTTCATAAATTTCATCCTTCCTTATTGGAGACTAACCCAAATAAGGGCTAGTCTTTAGAAATTCCACCTTACACCGGCATTCCAGGTCCAGTCTTTCTTAAAATCACTGCCGCTGCTGCGTTCTACATCCACATAAAGCTGGCTGTTAGAACCCATTGTCACTGCCGCACCGAGACCGTACTCGAACCAGGTATCGTCAAAGCTGTCACTAACTTTCACCCGGCCTGTGCTGTCAGTCATGGTCACATCGTAACCGCCGCCAAACTCGTGCAGCAGGTTGGCTTTAACATAAACTACACCTTTATTCCCCACTTCCTTACCGATATTGAAACCGATGCGGCCTACGGCGCTTTTGATGCCACTTTGATCTACATTGATACCATTGCTGGCAGTGTAGTTATCGCCACCCAGATAGCCTAAAGTAAACTGGGCCTGCGGCTCGATATACCAGCTGTTTTGTAAATCATTTTTGCGGCCGTATTCGGCGCTCAGCGATACGCCGGTATTATTAAAATCACCAGTGATCTTGTTGCGGTTGGTATCATAAACTGTAAAATCATTATCCATATTGCTGATTTTAAATACTAAATCCAGATAATGACCATTGCTGCCGATATCAGTGCTGTAGAAGCTGATCGACTTGCTGCTGTTGTCACCGCTGCCACGGCTGTAGCTGCTGCTGCCGTCAGTATAGCTTAAACCAACGCCCTGATAACGTGTTTTGTCGGCAGTACGTTTAGTTACCTGATCGTAGCCCAGCTCATAAGCAGTGTATTTGTTCTCAAAACCAAACTTACTATCACGGCTGATCTTGCTGCCCTTCACGCGAAACCAGGCTCCCTGTTCTTCCTCGCCATTATGTCTCAGCTCGCCCATGCGTTGGAGCAGCTTGTCGTTTTCCGTACGCCAGGTGTGGTAGTTCAGCGCATTAGCAGAAAGTATGGTATCCACGCTGGTAGTAGGTTTAATGTCAGGGTTATCCGGATTATCCGGTTCTACTGGCACTATTTCAAAACCATCCAGTTTCCATTCTGTCATCCCGGTGCCAAGCACTTCGTCTTTTAAGTTATACTTCACATAAAATAACGATTGTTCACGTTCGTTAGCCGTAAATTTAATCGCATCCGGCGCAGTTGCCAGCAAAAGCCCTTTACCTGCATCAGCAGCAATCTGATCCATCGTCACTTCGTTAACATCAATAATATCGATGCTGTGCGTGCCTGCATCTGTACTGGCAAGAATATTTACCTTGTCACTTTGCATATTCACAACATCTGTTTCCAACCTGAACAAACCACCAGTACCATTAACACTGCCAATAGTTAAATCAGCATATTGATCAGCAGTCTTCGTCATATCAACAATGCCACCGTCATGCAGATTCAAATTCATACCTTTGTTATAAATAGTACTATCGCAGCCGGGATACCAAACTGCACCATTAGCCAACTCTAAATTGATCGCATTGCCACTGGCATTCAGCTTGGCATCGCCTTCCCACCAGGAATTCGCATTATTAAAAACAGCATTAATAACACCCTTAGATGTTGAAACAAAATGTCCCTTGACCTGTACTGTTTTATCTTTAGCACTATTAATATTTACGACACCGCTGTCCTGTGCATTTACTGCCGTAGCTTTCATTGTTCCACTACTCGCAGAATGATTGTTCAAGGTAATCTTGGTATCGCCTGTAAAATCAATACTGCCATAAGCAGCATTTACCCCGCGCTGTGTAGAACCTCCCGTCATTGTAATCTCAGTATCACTAAAGATAGCAGACGAATTCTGGCCGTTTACCTGAATGGCATAACTTATTTGTCCTGCTGAACCAATATCAATGGTAGTTTTGCCTTGGACTGTAAGCGTATTATGTTTGCCGAACACATTGATGCCGTAACCAAGATTACTGCCCTGTTGAGTACTGTTATGATAGAGTTGCAACTTCAAATCTTTCTCAAAAGAAACACTTCCCATGTTATCTGTATAGTTATTAAGATAGATACCATACAGCGCATTGTTGCCATTACTAGTACCTTTTATATTCACATCGTCCTTAAAAGTGCCTTTAGCTCCGCCATTTAAGTAAATAGAATTTATACCCTGACCTTCAATATCAATATTCACCTTGCCATTGAAAGTTATATCACTAGCATCGTTAATAGAATCAAAAGACCCGGGATTTATATATTTAGTTCCTCCATCAATAATAATACCTCTGGATTCTCCTGCATCAGACTTGATATTCAGCTGCCAGTCACCGTTTATAATACCCGTTGCTCTTACAAAACTTTTGGATGGGCCACCCCAGCCTCCGGTCTCAACATCTTCACTGCTGCCGAAAACCATGCCATAAGCCTGACTGATTATCCCACCATTACCGTTGATCGTATAAACGCCGCTGCCAGTCATAGGAATATCAAGATTCTCTCCATAAAATCGCAATGCTGTAGAATTTGCAGTGTTCTCAGACGTAAAATTAAAAATATCACCGCCAGTCAGGCTGCCACCGACAGTAATAACTTGTCCGACCGTATTATTGGGGTCATTTTCTGCCGCCTCTGCCATCGGGAGCGCGGATGTCCCCCCCCAGATATACACACGACATTGTCAGTAAAGACGCCAACACCTTTTTACTTAAATCCATCTTTTCCATGATACATTTCCTCCCATTCATCTTTTTTCCTTTGGATTAGGCCTTTGTTTATAACAGGAATAGCTGCAGTAATATTGCCGCTTTCTTCCTACCAAAGCTGTATAGACATGATATGTTTTATTGCAGCCAAATTCACGGCCGCAGATCAGACACTTGACTGTCAGCCCTCCTAATCCTGCCCTGTTATCTTTGTGTATCGATTCCTCCCAGCTTTCGATATGCATCTTAAACATCTCCCTAAAGCTACTCGCTGCAGCGTACGAGTTTGTATCTTTTTACCCGTTCCTTCTTTTTCTCAAATCGGTCAGGATCAACCAATTCATCCAAAGTACATTCAAAAATATCTCGCAGCTTTAACAGTGCTTTCAAACTCAGCATCACTCTGCCGTTTTCAGCATTGCTCAGATGCGTTTGAGATATCTTAAGCTTCTTGGCAAGATTAGTTTGAGTAATCCTTTTTTGTATCCTTTTGATCTTGATAGTCTCCCCAATCCTTAAAGGATCCATTCCTTCCATCTTTTTCACACCTTTCTTTTTGCTTTATCACTTCATTAGACAACCTATTTCCATAGTGTTGTAATTGTGATTGCCTATTAGCTATCATTCCTGTTAGCTTCATAACCTGCAGTAAAATTTGCTGACCTGATAATTTACTGCAGCAGAGCTACTTTCATCTTTATTAATTCTCAAGCAATTGCCAAGCTTAGCAGTAACGCTAATAAAATAAAACTATTATCTTTTGATTCAAATTTTCCTATTACAGTTAATATTTTTAACTATTTACTATATTATCACGTTCGTCCCCCCCGCAAGACATTTTTGTTCGCTTTTTTAAAAAATTTGTTCAATGGTCTTGCAACTGATAATTTTTAGGTGTATAATACAAAACATAAAAGATAAGGCGACGCTTACATTTAGGTTTGCATCGCCTTATCTTTTTTATCATTTTTTATGGTTCCGGCTATCGCACGTCGCGCTATAGCTGTGTTCAAGCCTTTATTCCGTTTTTTTCTGTTCCTTGACAATGGCGCTGCTCAGCTCGTGCAGGCAGTCGCCCAGCTTGTCTAGCCGTTGCTCCATACGCAGCAGCAGGTACCAGCTCAATACTATCGGGAAGCCAAAATTGCCTATTGCTGTAAATAGTTCCTGGGCTTCCACTAAGCAAGCACATCAATAATGACCGTTTTGATGCGGGCTTCTGTAAATTCTGTCAGTTCCAGACCGCCGCTGGTCAGTACGTTGGCGGCTATGATCTTGTCGGCTGCCGTTTTGGCGGCGGCAAGGGTGAGTCCTTCGCGAGGGTCGGCGATGCTTAAGGTTTTTTTTGCGCCGTCGCTTTTGGTGAAGATGAGTTCTAAGGTTTTTTCCATGGTGTGTGCTCCTTTTTTGTAGGTTTTCGGCCTACTTTATTTTTTTGTGTTTTTTCAGGGCTTTTGCTTTAAAATCGGGTTATATGCGCTTTTTTGAAGCAGGGTTATTTTTTTGCTGTTTTTCGTATTTTTAGAGTTTGTTTTTAGAGTTTTGCTATGCAGCTTGCTTCTGGAAGAAAGCTGCATAGCAAAAACTTATGCCGCTAAAAGAAACGTATCCCCTTTCTTCTAAAGAAAGGACTAATAAAAAAATCTAAACTTTAAATCAAAAAGTCAAAAAACATTTACTGCCAGGCGGATGATCTATAAAATCATTCCGCCTGAGCCAGCTCGGCCTTTTCCGTAACGTAGACGTTGACCACTTCGTGGCTCATCAGCTCGTTCATGGCATTGGCCACAGCAAGGCATTTGTCGTCGGCGGCGTCCAGCTTGACGCTGCCTACAGATACGGATTTGACCTGCGCTGCCCCCAGCGCATTGACGCCGTTTTCGACGCCCAGGGATAGTTTGTAGGATGTTGCTGTTTTAGTCGTGCTCATTTTCTGTACTCCTTTTGTTTTTTAAATTTTACTGTGTTCTAAATACCAGCGAGCTTTGCCGCGCAGTATGTCCCCACCCGGCTTCATCTGTCCGTCGCCGGGTGAATCGCGCATATACCACAAGTCCCAGCGTGTTTCGGCGTCGCCGCTGTAAGGGCCGTAGCCATCCAGCAGCGCTGCTTCGCAGTGGGTCATTACGGTATCGATAGTAAGCTGCAGGCCCAGCGCCGTTACGAGCAGCGCCACTGTCTGTGCCATTTTATCGGTCTGCACTGCCGTAGGGGCAAACTGCCCCAGGTCGGCATCATAGCCGCGGTTGGCCTGCGCCCCCAGCCCGCAGCACAGGGCGACGGCGATACTGCCGCTGTTGCGGCGCCAGGTGTGGCTTTTGTACTGCGACAGGCTGCTGGTGCGGTAGACTGTGCCGTCGGCGTCGATATTGAGGTGGTAGTCGTCATAGACCTGCCCGTAGCGGCCTGCCGTCCAGTGCAGGTAGAGCTGCGTGATATGATCGCGGCTGCAGCCTGCCACCGCGGCAAGCTGCGTAAGTGAGATAATCTGCGACTGTTCTGCCAGCATTGCTGTCCCTCCTTTCCTGAGATCGAAAGCAGCAGCAGGTACAGGGACCGCCGTTCTACTGCTTACACTTACTAAGTACATATCTTTTTTAGAAAAAATCAGGCTTGCTGCCGAAAAAAAATAAATTTATTTTTTTCGCGCGAACCTGATTTTTTGATTTTTGGCTATGTATTTAGTAAGTGTAAAACAAAACCGTCTTTTTCTTTTAGTATTTTCTTTTTCTTAATAAGTTTCTACCTCTCTCTAAGGTTTTACAGGCTCTTATGTTTAAGTGTTAATCAAGTTTGTATCAGTAGTGCTTACTAAGAAAGTACAGTAAAGTGACGGCGGTGTTTTAACGATCTAAGGAGGCGTATCATTTTGAATTTATCGGTATTTGTGAAAGGCGGCGGCAATGATGGATTATGACTGCAGGAGCAGTGAAAAGCGTTTGGCCGCTGTCGAAAACGACTGGCTGGCGGCCCCGGAGAATGCAGAGCTGCTGGAGGTATATACCTGCAGTTTATGCGGCAATCCTATTTTTGAAGGTGACGAGTATCTTGCTGTGGACTGCTGCGGCGAAGTATGCAGCGAATGTCTGGAAGGGCTGACGGCCAAGGATTTTGCTTTGGCTGCTTTAGATTTAAAAACCGGCGCAGCCGGTACTGAGGGGAGATAGATCACAGATGGAACATGAGTCAAATATACAGAAGCTTGATTTTGCTGTTTTGGTGCCGCAGGCACAGTGCGGCGACAGCATAGCGGTCAACAGCCTTTTGCTGGGTTTTACGCCGATGGTACGGGCGTTTAAATATAACAGTTATTATGTACATTATCTGGAGCAGGACGATACGGAGGTCCTGGCTTTGATGGCTGTCAATGATGCTATCAAAAGCTTTAAGCAGCACAATTTCCACTTTTTTGCCACACACGTAAAATATACGATCCGCCGTCAACTCAATATCCAGGTGCAAAAGAAGAAGAACCGGTTCGATGCGGAGCTGGCAACTTTGGACGAGGAGGGCTGCACGAGCCTGGATGCCCTGGCCAGCGAATGTTATAAGGAAAGCATCAGCAGGGATGAGCGCAGCGCCTGCGTGCTGGAGCTGGTGGCACGGCTGCCGCAGATGCAGCGGCTTGTGATCAGCGAGGTGTTCCTGCGGGGCAAAAGCCAGCGCGAGGTTGCGGCAACACTGGGTGTGACCAGCCAGAGCGTGTACTGCTCTAAAAAGGCAGCGCTGGATACTCTGCGCCGGGCTTTCGGCCTTAGGCAGGAAGGGCTGCGCTGATGGAACGGCCCTATGTTTTTATGCAGCGTGCTTTGGTGACGTTTAAGGTAGCCGGCCTGCATTCACCGCTTGCCGGCCCTGCCCAGGAGGAATTTTGGCTGCAGCTGTGGGTCGAGCGTTATGGAGCTTTAGAAGCGAGCCTGTTTACAGGCTGCGTCAAAAAGCTGGCCGGAGAGCGTTATTTTCCGCGGCTGCACGATATGGACGAAGCTGTTCAGGACGCTCAAAAAAGGCTGCTGCTGGCACGGCGGCGCACGCAGGAGCACCGGGCAGACTGTCATGAGCCTGATTTGTTTGATCTGGTGAACAGCAAGCGCCGGGTGCGTGAGCTGATCGAGCATCTGGAAAAGAAGTTTACAGCTAACTGTTCTATAAAAAAATGCAGCAGCCACTGCATAGATAATTGTATAAACAACTAAAAAATCCCCTGAAAGCAACTGCTTTCAGGGGATTTTTACTGCCAGCTCATCTGGTAAAAAGGATACTATTCTGTTCCCGATATTTTATTTCGCGTACTAATTCATATACGGTAGAACTTGAAATACATTCTGATGGTTTTTTACACTGTCGGCGATATTCCTCCATTTTATTTTCTGCACAGCTGATAGCCTTATCTTCATCTCCATGTTGGCATAATAATCCATAATTCGCAGGATTACTTTTTTTGTAAACATTGCCTGTTTTATCTGAAAATTTTCTTGCAAATCCTCTGCAGCAGTCCTGAGAAGAACCATAATATGTCATATTACCAAAATAAGCTTCAAACCAAACTTCTATGCAGGGATTAGACCAACCCACTTTTATATTCTTATTGTCAGCTTTATCGATGATCTCATCAAAATTTTGTACCTGATCCCGATCAAAAACGATACACGGAACGCTGTATTGCGGAATTTTACTACTTTCATCTAAGCATCTTCTTATCAAATCATTTGTTGCTGACTGATAAACTTTTATCACCAACCGATCCTGCAAATCATCCTGCAACGAATTGCGTATAGCTTCAAAATACAGTTGTTCAGTAGCTTCCGCGTCTGTTACGATAACATAATAACCCAAATCAGGTTCACGTGTTGTCCGTGCATTTCTGGACGGCCTGACACTATTTCCACGTCTAGTCATTGTCCTTACCTTCGGCTATGCTAAAATTTTTCATTTTAGGGATCGCTCCATAGCGCCCTAACAAGTAATTTTTAGCATAGGCTTCGTCCTTGCGAATCTTATCACCATTTTCTCCTTTAAAATCAGCCAATGAATACAGTTCAGAAACACCCTGATCACTTTTTTGAGTAAACCAGATTTCATCACGGCGCAAAAGATCGTTTTCAATCTGCCATACATCATGTGTTGTAAAGATCAGCTGTGCATTATCAGGATTCAATTCAGGATTAAGAAACATTTGAATACAGGTACGCACCAATAACGGATGCAGCCTGGCATTAAGTTCGTCTACAAATAAAATTCCGCCATTACTAAGTACTTTTTCAAAATATGGATATAATGCAAACATTTTTAATGTTCCGGACGACTCATTTTGCAAAGACATCGTCACAGTCTCATTACTGTCAAGCATTTTATGTTCTGTTTCAATATTATAAATTACGCCGCCTTCAGCATCATTTGGACTTTTTGTTATGACACTTTCTGCCTGCTTTACCTTAAAGCCACAAATTGAACTGTCGAATGTATGAAGATATTTTAACACCTTATCCTGCACATTTTTATCGACAGCAAAATTTTGAGGTAGATTATTAGCCAAAAACAAATTTATAAACGGATCTCCAAAATCAGTAAATTCATTTTTTAAAAACCACTCTCTGACAAAATTCAGTTCTTTTATTTTTAATTTAGCACCTAACGAAACCGCTAATACTTCTGCCTGCAAGGAAATTTTTAAATTTTCCTGCAAATTTTTTTTCAATTTATCAAATTCCAGTTTTTCTTTAGATCTGTAAAATATTTTTTTATATTCTTTACCGGTCTTATTTTTAACATTCAGCCATTCTTCAACTATCCCTTTAGCATCAAGAGTAAAACCATAATTATAAATTTTATGATTTTTATCATTATTATCAATAAAATATACTTCAAATACGGTTGGCTTAGCCTTGTTTGCTGCTGCTAAAGTAAAGGCAGGCGGTTTGGGATAGCGATATTGATTTATAGAATCAACAGTATTATCACCACCAAAATTAAAGGACGCTATAACATAATATGTCATAAACTGCATGGCCTGATAAACATTTGATTTACCGCTGGCATTAGCGCCATAAATAGCAGCAACTGGCAGAACACGTTCTTTACCATATTGGCGAACATGATAGTCATATTCAGTAATTTTAGCAGCAGTTAAATCCAGTACATTGGCATCTTTAAAAGATTTAAAATTTTCAAACTCAAATGATAAGAGCATCTTTCTCACTCCTTACTTTGATATAATCTTATGCTTTTTCTGTATTTTTGTCAATTAAATGAGTGTTTTTCTCGTTTATACAATACAATCATCTTATTTTTCAAATTTTATCGTCACCTGATATGTTTTTGTATTATCATCTGTACTAAACATATTGTTTTGCAAATCGTCTTTCAATTTGAGCCAACAAAAAAAATTATGTATTCCTTCAACAAAAGAACAGAAAGCTAATATATAACCAGCTAATTCTAACTTTTTAGCATTTAAGTCAAATTCTCCGTTCACAGAAAAACTTACTGCTAGCACTGTCACAAATAAATATATTATGGTTTTTACAATATAAAAATATAGTACATAATGCTCTTTATAATTTTTATATGTTTTCTTTAGATAATATAAATATAAAACTGAAACAATAGAAAATATAAGCAAAAAAGTCATAAGAATTTCAGTCATTCGTTCACTTAAAATCACACTGCTCATTTACATACCCTCCTTTTATATTTATCAAATACATAACAATATTAAAAATATTTTATTACTTTGTCAACTGCAGCTGATTGCAGTATAATGTTATCCAATGAATAAATTTATACGGAGTTGATTAGGATGCCTGAGATAAAACCTTTGAGCCCGGAGATCAAAAAACGGGTGCTGCAAATGCAGCAGAACGAGCTGACGGAGTACCATATTTATACCAAGGTCGCAGGCTTTGTAAAAAACCCGGAGAACAAGGCGACGCTGCTGAAAATAGCCAATGAGGAGCACCGCCACTACCAGATCTGGGAGACTTTTACTAAAGAAAAGGTGCAGCCCATACAATGGAAGGTCTGGTGGTATACTTTTCTGTCGGTGATCTTTGGTTATACCTTTGCCCTAAAGCTGATGGAGGGCAATGAGGGCGATGCCGCCTATAATTATGAGGATATTGCCGCAGAGATACCGCAGGCACAGAAGATAGCCGAGGACGAAGAGCGGCACGAGCAGAAGCTGCTGGCGATCTTGGATGAAGAACGCCTGCAGTATGTGGGCTCGATGGTATTGGGGCTGAACGATGCTCTGGTCGAGCTGACTGGTACTTTGGCAGGCCTGACTTTAGCGCTGCAGAATACCAAGCTGATCGCGTTATCGGGGCTGATCACCGGGGTTTCGGCAACTTTGTCGATGGCTTCGTCTGAATTTCTTTCGGCCCGCAGCGAAGGACGCGAGGATGCTTTTAAGTCCTGCGTTTATACCGGCATTGCTTACTGCATTACCGTGGCGCTGCTGGTACTGCCCTATCTTGTTTTTGATGACGAGCATTATCTGCACGCTTTGGGCACGATGCTGGTGACTGTGGTGCTGATAATCCTGGTGTTTACTTATTATATTTCGGTCGCCAAGGACCTGGATTTTAAAAAGCGTTTCTGGGAGATGGCGCTTATCAGCCTTAGCGTTGCCGCTTTCTCCTTTGTTATCGGCCTGCTCGTTAAAGAGGCTTTGGGGATCGACATTTGATTGTGACGTCATTGTGCCAGCTTAACGGTGCATAACATAAAAAGACGCAGCTTTTATAGCTGCGTCTTTTATTTTTGCCTGTTTTCAGCAGGCAGTTATATTTAAAAACGATATCTGAAACCGACTTCACCACGAAGTACATGGCTGTCGCCGAAGTTTTTGGCGCTGGTGCTGATGCCCAGCTCGCCGTACAGAGAGTACTGCGAATTTCTGCCATAGTTATAAGTTCCTCCTACTGCCAGTCCCAGCCAGGTAGGGTCATTTTTGCTGGCAAAGTTGTCGCCGGCGATCAAAACGTTAGTACCGTCGTGAAATTCATGATATACATTGAGCAGTCCATAGGCTTTTACACTGCGGTAATTTTCGTCATTTTCGTTTTTAAAGCTTTTTTCATAGTTCAGTGCTGCGCCAAGCCGTCCCTGCAGACTGTCGGCGCTGCCGCGTTTTACTGCCAGTCCGTTGACGTCGCTGAAGGAATCGAAATCAACATTGCTGTAAGCAAGCTGCATTTGCGGTGTCCATGACCAATGCGGGCGTTTCAGGGCGATCCGTTTGCCTGTTTCCACACTCAGACCGTAACCAAAGCCTTTGTTGCCTTCGATCTGCTGCGCTGCAGCCGAGGAGCTGGAGGAGATATCGCTGTCGAACCAGACGGCCTGCGCCTGTGTATCGACGTAAACGCCGTTGTCTTTATACCAGGTCATAGTACCGCCCAGGCCTTTGCCGTCGCTTTTGATTTTGCCGTTACCCACTGCTGATTTGATCCTGGCCCGCGCCTGCCCCATTTGCAGGTTCAAACCGCCGACAACTGTTGTTGCCGCATCCTGACGTGAGATTATTTTGTCGTAGCCCATCTGCATTTTCCACGAATCGACATCATAGCTGCTGTCCGGGGCGGCGGTGCTGCGGTCGGCTTTATATTTACCGCTCAGTCCTTCGGTCTTGAACCAGGTGCCTTCCTGATACTGTAAATGCTGCTGCGGTTCGCCGTCCTCTATGATATGCCACTTACGGTTGCCGACACGTTCTTCCAGGGTATTGACTTTCATATAGCCCAGCATGATCTCCGGATAGGCTTCATAAAGGGGTACGGAAGGGTTGACGACGGGTGTGTCGTCTTTGTTCAGCAGTGTTTTTAAATACCAGTCGCCGTCTTCCTGATTATATTGCAGGTGATAGAGGTATTTGCCGGCGGCGACAGCAGCGGTACCGTCCGGCTGCTTATAGTCATAGGCCAGTGTGAAGGCGTTGGGGTCAGACTTGCCCTGGACGTCGACAATAAGGATCCCTTTATCGGTATAGCCGCCGCTGCCGTTTTGATTGATGACCCTGATATTGGTAGG
>ULXG01036934.1_pt1 | contig 17047 bp, 16 predicted proteins | sample 1961141 | NCBI WGS metagenome assembly ULXG01 (sample SAMEA4835834, study PRJEB28245) | human gut metagenome | biome: gut microbiome; material: fecal sample | place: Denmark | collected 2008 | reverse complement strand
CCCGCCGGTGCAGTATAAGGCAGACGGATACGTTCTGTCCTGTATCGAGCTATGCGTCCGGTGCGCCATGACCTCCCTCTGGGAGCGAGCGATAAACACTGGCCGCAAAGCAGGTGTGGCGTCCTGCGGGCGATGACATACAGGGCAGGTTAAAGATACTCGCGCGTTGAACGCCCACAAAGCATTGCGCGCCGCACCCACAAGCATGGGCCGGGGTGAGACTCCCGTGGAGCTGTGCCAGCAGCCGTCCGTTTTTCTGCCTCTTTTATAACTTAACGAGTGGTTTTGTATATGAAAGGGTGAAATTATGCAGAACGAGAAATCAACTGCGCTATCAATGGTGCGTGAATATAAAATCGGGAATACAACTTATGTTGTGAAATCCCATTCAAGACCTGACGCCACGGAGGACGCAGTTTCCAAAGTGAGACGTCTGATCCGAAACGACCTCCGAAAAAAGCCCGTAAATTCCTGAAAGGCAGCAGACAGTTCCCAGGCAGCGCGGTATAATAGAGTTGGAAAAAGCATTGCCTGTTTGACTGTCGGATAAGGAGGTTGTAATGTTACAGTCAAACACCCGCCCTGCCGCAAACAGTTTTCCTTTTGCAGTTTTGAACCAGGAAGAAATAACCGCTCTGTACTGCAGGTTATCCCAGGATGATAAACAGGAGGGCGATAGCAACAGTATTGTCAATCAGAAAAAAATCCTCAAAAAGTATGCGCTGGACAGAGGATACACGAATATCCAGTTCTATATTGATGATGGCGTCTCAGGGACGACGTTTAACCGGGCCGGTTTCCAGAGCATGATCGCTGATGTGGAGGCCGGGAAGGTCAAGCGGGTCATCGTAAAAGATATGTCCCGCCTCGGCCGTGATTACCTGCAGGTTGGGATGTACACGGAGATTTTCTTCCCGGAGCATGATGTTCACTTTATCGCAGTCAATGATGGGGTGGACAGTAACCAGGAGGACAATGAGTTTACTCCCTTCCGCAATATCATCAATGAGTGGTACGCAAAGGACACAAGCAAGAAAATCCGCGCCGTAAAGCGGTCAAAGGGAATGGCCGGCGAGCATATCGGCTCCCATCCTCCCTACGGCTATATGAAAAATCCTGAAAACAAGAAGGAATGGATTATAGACGAAGAAGCTGCTGAAGTCGTGCGGGAAATCTTCCGGCTGTGTGTCGGGGGCTACGGTCCTACGCAGATTGCCAACATCCTGACGGAACGAAAAATCCTCTGCCCTACGTATTACGCATTGGAGAAAGGCGGAAAGCCACGGACAGCCCTTCCTGCTGACAAGTTTACCTGGAATGGGCCGGTGGTCGCAAAGATACTGGACCGGATGGATTATCTGGGGCATACAGTGAATTTCAAGACTCATGTGAAATCTTATAAAGTTCACAAGACCATCTATAACAGCCCCGACCAGTGGAAAATCTTTGAAGGAACCCATGAGGCAATTATCGACAAGGAAACTTTTGAGATTGTCCAGAAAATCCGGGCAGGTAAACGGCGCCCTACCAGGATGGGGGAAATGCCGATGTTCTCCGGTTTGCTCTATTGTGCGGACTGTGGACGTAAGCTGTCCTTCCATCGCAAGGCAGATGACCCGCCGGAAAAACACAATTATCTCTGCGAGAATTATCGGAGCAACACTTCCAAATGCACTATGCACTATATCCGTAATGTAGTTGTGGAACGGATCGTCCTTGAAAATCTGAAAGAGGTGATCCAGTATGTTTCCAACTATGAAGATGAATTTGTGCGGATGATAATGGATTCCGATATGCGGCAGAGAAACCGTGAGTTATCGCAGAAGAAAAAACATCTGGCAGAGATACAGAAGCGAATCGGGGAACTGGATACCATTTTCCAGCGTATCTATGAGGATAATATCATTGGCAAACTTTCTGACGAGCGGTTTATGAAAATGTCGAAGGGCTACGAGGATGAACAGCATACCTTGCAGGCCGAGGCGGATGAAATCCAGAGTGAGCTCCAACAGGAAGAGAAGAAAAGCGTGGATGTAAAACGCTTCCTTGCCATTGTAAAGAAGTATACAGACCTGACCGAGCTGACACCTGAAATCCTCCGGGAGTTTATTGACAAGATTATTGTTCATGCTCCCGATAAGAGCAGCGGCAGACGGTTACAAGAAATCGAGATCATCTATAACCATATCGGAGAATTTGACCGTTCAAAGGTCACTCTTTGGAAAGGAAATGCGGTATAGCACCTATAATGCCATACCGCAATATCCTAAATCTAAAAAACATCCTTATGAAACCCTTGAGAAATCAAGCTTTTTTGAGGTTTCCCCAAAAAATTATTTAAAAAATTAGCACTCACCTCTTGACAGTGCTAACAATATGTGTTATATTACACGTAGAACAAAGGAAGAGGACAGCAGGTGAGAGAAAATGGAAAGCTCACCGGAACGCAGTCCCCGGTCCCAGGTTCTTTTACATAGATCATTACATACAAGGATATCAAGGATTGGAGGAGTGAGTTATGTTGATGCCTAGTATTTTTGGAGAGAATTTATTTGATGATTGGATGGATTTTCCGTTTGAGAGAGAGTTCTTTGGAAAGAATCCGCTGTACGGAAAGAACGCGAAAAATATTATGAAGACCGATGTGCGGGAGCTGGATGACCATTATGAACTGGACATTGACCTGCCGGGATTTAAGAAAGACGAGATCTCCGCAGAGTTAAAGGACGGCTACCTGATCATCTCCGCAGCTAAAGGCCTGGATAAGGATCAGAAAGACAAAGAAGGCCGCATGATCCGCCAGGAGCGCTACGCAGGAAGCTGCAGCAGAAGCTTCTATGTGGGCGAAGGCGTTACGGAGCAGGATATTAAGGGCAAATTTGAAGACGGTATCCTGAAGCTGTCCGTGCCGAAGAAAGATGCAAAGAAAGTGGAAGAGAAAAAGACCATCGCCATTGAGGGCTGATGATAAGATAGATCCCCCTGGGGGCCGGATTTCCGGCCCCTTTTCTCTGTCTTGGGAAAATCCAATAAACTTTTTCATTCATAGAAGAAATCTGGCTTTTTCTTTGCCGGAAAACTTGCTATAATGAAGAAAAGCTGTGGAGCCTGCCGGATGAGAAGCGGCTTTATGGGTTTAATTTGTAAAAACAGGAGGGCGAAAACATGAGAATTTTAGTAACAGGAGGAGCCGGTTACATTGGAAGCCATACGTGCCTGGAGCTGTTAAACCAGGGACATGAGGTAGTGGTGGCCGACAACCTCTGCAATTCCTGCGAGGAGGCCTTAAACAGAGTCAAAGAGCTGACGGGAAAAGATCTGACTTTTTATAAAGTGGATATGCTGGACAAGGAAGGCCTGGACCAGATGTTTGACAAGGAAAAAATTGACGCGGTCATTCATTTCGCCGGCTTAAAAGCAGTGGGAGAATCTGTGGCCAAGCCTCTGGAGTATTATCACAATAATATTACAGGTACTTTAAATCTCTGCGATTCCATGAGAAATCATGGGGTAAAAAAGATTATTTTCAGCTCCTCCGCTACCGTTTACGGCGATCCGGCCTTCGTCCCGATCACAGAAGACTGCCCGAAGGGAAAGATTACCAATCCTTACGGCCAGACCAAGAGCATGCTGGAGCAGGTGCTGACAGATCTTCATGTGGCGGATCCGGAGTGGAACGTGATCCTGCTGCGCTACTTTAACCCGGTAGGCGCCCATGAGAGCGGCCGCATTGGCGAGGATCCCACAGGCATTCCCAACAATCTGACGCCCTATATCACACAGGTGGCAGTGGGCAAGCTGAAAGAGGTCAGCGTATTTGGAAATGATTATGATACCCCGGACGGAACCGGCGTGAGAGATTACATCCACGTGATGGATCTGGCGGTAGGACATGTAAAAGCCCTGAAGAAGTTTGACGACAAGCCGGATGTCTACATCTACAATCTGGGAACGGGCCGCGGCTACAGCGTGCTGGAGATGATCCGTGCGTTCTCCAAGGCCGTTGGACACGATATTCCCTATGTGATCAAACCCAGAAGAGCGGGAGACATCGCCACCTGCTATGCAGATGCCACCAAGGCGAAAAAGGAACTTGGCTGGGTTGCGGAGAGAGACATTGACGATATGTGCCGGGATGCCTGGAGATGGCAGTCCCAGAATCCCAACGGCTACAGAGGCTGAGTTTTAAGGGGAAACAGGCCGGAGGGGGCGGGATGCCCCGGCAGTAAAATACGGCAGTGAAAATGTAACGGTAAAAATGTAACAGTGAAAATGTAACAGACAGCAATCAACGGGCGGCTGGAATTTCGGTTCCTGCCGCCCGTTTGCTGCAGCTGCGCCTCATTTTTCCGTCATTGATTTTCTGACGGGCTATGGTAAAATGAATAGGAAAAGGAGAAGAACCCATGAGAGATTTTTTTAAGAAGCGGTACGGCGTGGATCAGCTGAACAAGTTTCTGCTGGGCGTTGCCATTGTCTGCGTGGTATTAAACTGGATATTCCGCAGTTCCGTATTTTATATTCTGGGAATGATTGCTCTGATCCTGTGTTATTTCCGTATGTTCTCCACACACTATGGAAAGCGGATGCGGGAAAATGAAGCGTTTCGCAATGTGGTCTATTCTGTGCAGCAGAAGCTGAAACCCAGCGACTACCATATTTACCGCTGTCCCAGATGCGGTCAGAAGATCCGGATTCCCCGGGGAAAGGGACGGGTCAGTATTCATTGCCCCAAATGCGGGAATGATTTTATTAAACGAAGCTGAAACTATGTCTTTGAGACAGACATTAATATGGATGAAGGAGCAGAGGAATACAAATGAATCTGGATTTTAAGCCGGTACAGGCAGAAGACATTATAAAAATGAGTGAATTTGCGGGTCTGAGACCCAACAAAACCTGTGACAGCGTAGTTCTGGACAGTTTTCTGTGGCGGGAATATTATCACGTCCAGTATGCCATCAGCGAGGGCAGGGCTCTCCAGCTGCTTATGGAACTGGACGGCGTGCCGTTCTGCGCCATGCCGCTGTGCCGGGAGGAAGAACTGGAGTATTTCTTCAATCAGATGGTGGAATATTTCCATGAAGTGCTGAAAAAGCCGTTCCGCATCTATCTGGCGGACGAGGAGGCAGTGCAGCGTCTGAATCTGGATCCGTCCAGATTTGAGGTGAAGGAGCAGGAGGATTTGAAGGATTACCTGTACGACGGGGAAGCCCTGCGCACCCTGGCAGGGAAAAAGCTTCATAAGAAGAAAAATAATTACAACGCCTTTGTGAAGGCCTATGAGGGAAGAATTGAGTACCGCAAGCTGTGCTGTTCCGACCGGGACGACATCTGGAAATTTCTGGATGCCTGGAGACTGCAGAAAGGCGAGGACGTGGAGGAACATCTGGACTATGAGGTTCACGGCATCCACGACATTCTGAAGCACTGCTCCATGATTCCTGTGGAAATGGGCGGAGTTTACGTGGACGGAAAGATGGAAGCATTTACCATAGGAAGTTTTAATCCCCTGGAAAACATGGCGGTGATCCACATTGAAAAGGCCAATCCGGAGATGAGAGGACTCTATCAGTACATCAACCGGGAGTTCCTTCTCCATGCCTACCCCACGGCGGCCCTGGTAAACCGGGAGGACGACATGGGACTGGAGGGCTTGAGGAAGGCGAAGATGTCCTACAATCCCATTGGATTTGCCAGAAAGTACAGTGTGACAGAGATAGCGGAGTGAGACGTGAGATATTTAGAGCGGGAAGAGAGAGAAAAAACCAGAGGCCTCTGGGAGGAGGCTTTTCCCGGAGATTCCCGGGAATTTGTGGACTATTATTATAGAAATAAAATAGCGGACAACCGCATCCTGGCGGAGGAGGAAGACGGGGAAGTGATCTCCATGGTTCAGCTCAATCCTTACCGGGTGCAGGTGCGGGACCGGGAGTACGGGCTGGACTATATTGTGGGCGTAGCCACCAGAGAGGACCGGCGTCACCAGGGCCATATGAGACGGCTGCTGCTGCAAATGCTCCGGGACATGAGGGGGGCGGGAACTCCCTTTACCTTTCTCATGCCGGCGGCGGAGGCCATCTACCGCCCCTTTGGATTTCGGTATATCTTTGATCAGCCTCACCGGGCGTGGAAGCCTGCGCCTGTGTCCGGCGCCGGTCCGGTGCCTGGACTGACAGCGGAGGAGATTCCGTCGCTGGATCATCCTTCGCCGGAGGCAGTCCGCTGTCTGGCCGCCTGGCAGCAGAAATTTCTGTCAGAGCGGTATGAGGTTCTGGCGGTCAGAGATGAATCCTACATCCGCCGGCTGATGAGCGAGCTGGCCAGCGAGAAGGGCGTCTGGACCCTGTTCCGGGATGAGAACGGGCAGGCGGCGGCCATGGAGAGCTGGTGGGGGCTTAAGGAGCGGGAACAGCGCTTTCTGTACGCTCCAGACAGTCTGACGGAAGAGACGGCGCCCCCGTCCCCGGCCATTATGGCCAGGATCACCTGTGTGGAGGAATTTTTAAAGTCCATTTCCCTTACCGGGGACGCGCCGGTGGAATCCCTGAGAATCTTGATGCAGATAAAGGATCCCCTGATTCCGGAAAATGACGGGAAGTTTTTATGGGTTCTGGATAAAGTGTCCTCCCGCGCGGAGCGGATGGAGCTTCCCGGGGAAGAAGAATTTGACGGAGAGATGACCGCAGAGGCGGAAGTCCTGGCGGAGTGGCTGTTCGGATACCGGAAGCCGGAAAATCTGCCGGACTGGGCGGCGTGGATCCGTCCCTTAAAGGGAGTATTTCTGGATGAGGTTGTGTGAGAGAGGGGTGTGTTTATGGAAGCGGAAAAACAGCTGAAGAGCTGGATTGAGGAGAGCGGAAATATTGTGTTTTTCGGCGGAGCCGGGGTTTCCACGGAGAGCGGGATCCCCGATTTCCGGAGCCAGGACGGGCTGTATCATCAGCAGTATGACTACCCGCCGGAGGAGATTTTAAGCCACAGTTTTTATATGAAGAATCCGGAGGAATTTTACCGGTTCTACCGCAATAAGATGCTGGCCCCCGGCGCAAAGCCCAACAAAGCCCATCTGGCCCTGGCGAAGCTGGAGCGGGAAGGCCGGCTGAAGGCGGTGATCACCCAGAATATTGACGGCCTGCACCAGGCGGCCGGCAGCCGGGAAGTGCTGGAGCTTCACGGCTCCGTGCACCGGAACCACTGCCTGCGCTGCGGAAAATTCTACGGGCTGGAGGCCATAGAAAATTCTTCTGGAATTCCCCGATGCAGCTGCGGAGGCATGATCAAGCCGGATGTGGTGCTCTACGAGGAAGGACTGGATATGGACGTGCTGAACCGGGCGGTGAATTACATAAGCCGGGCGGACGTGCTGATCGTGGGAGGCACATCGCTGACCGTCTATCCGGCGGCGGGGCTGATCGATTACTACCGGGGCCATAAGCTGGTGCTGATCAACCGGGACGCCACGGCCCTGGACAGCCGGGCGGATCTGGTGATCAGCGGAAAGATCGGAGAGGTGCTGGGAGAGGCCTGCGGGCTGTGAGAAAAACAGAGATGGGGAGGAAAAGCAGATGTACAGTGCGTCAAAAGACAGATATGAGAAGATGAAGTACCGCAGATGCGGCCGCAGCGGCCTTCTGCTGCCGGAGGTGTCCTTCGGGCTGTGGCAGAATTTCGGTCTGGAAAAGACTCTGGAGGAGCAGAAGGAGATCCTGTTCGCGGCCTTCGACGCCGGGATCACCCATTTTGACCTGGCCAATAATTACGGCCACCCGGCCAACGGCATGGCGGAGGAGAACTTCGGCCGGGTGATGAGGGATGAGTTCAGGCCCTACCGGGATGAGATGGTGATCTCCACAAAGGCAGGTTATGATATGTGGGAGGGGCCTTACGGCAACTGGGGTTCCAGAAAATACCTGATAGCCAGCCTGGACCAGAGCCTGAAGCGTATGGGACTGGACTACGTGGACATTTTCTACCACCACCGTCCGGATCCGGAGACGCCTCTGGAGGAGACCATGGGCGCCCTCAGCGACATTGTCCGCCAGGGAAAGGCCCTGTACGTGGGAATATCCAATTACGGGCCGGAGGAGACAGAGAAGGCGGTGGCCATTCTCAGGGCAAACGGCACTCCCTGCCTGATCCATCAGGTCCGCTACAATATGTTTGAGCGGGCGCCGGAGAAGGGGCTGTTCCCCGTTCTCGAGAGAGAAGGCGTGGGCTGCATCTGCTTCAGTCCGCTGGCCCAGGGGGCGCTCACCGGAAAATATCTGAAGGGAATTGAGGCTGGCACCAGGGCGTCCAGAGCGGGGTCCACCTTAAAAGAGCGGTATCTCTCCCCGGAAAAACTGCGCACGGTGGAGCAGCTCTCGCGGACGGCGGAAGAGCGGGGACAGACCATGGCCCAGCTGGCATTATCCTGGGTGCTTCGCAGGCGGGAGGTAACTTCCGTACTGATCGGCGCCAGCAGCACGGCGCAGCTGAAGGAGAACCTGGCCGTCATTTCTGCCCCGGGCTTTACGGAGGAAGAGGAAAATGAGATCACCGATATACTGGAGGGAAAATGGGAGAACGACTGAAATTTGAGGTTGGAGATATTGTAAAGCTGAAAAAGCCCCATCCCTGCGGGAGCCGGGAGTGGAAGATCCTGCGGGTGGGGGCTGATTTCCGGCTGGAATGCTTAGGCTGCGGCCACCAGGTGATGATGGCCAGACCTCTGGTGGAAAAGAGCGCCAGAGGCTTAAGAAAGCCGGGCGGGGATTCCCCGGAAAGTGAAAAAAAGCAGCCGTAAAACAGGGGGCGGACAGTCCCGGAAAACTGCGAAAAAAGCCGGAAAAAACGAGAAAACCCCTTGATTTCGCGGTTTTTTTCTGGTATTATAGTTACCCGTGACAAGCAAAAATCCTTGCTCCTGAACTGAAAGCAGGGGCCAGAGACCACAAGGAGGTACAAGAAACATGAACAAGTACGAGTTAGCAGTTGTTCTGAGCGCTAAACTTGAGGATGAAGAGAGAGCAGCGGCCATCGAGAAGGTAAAGGGCTACATCACCCGTTTCGGAGGCACCGTTACCAATGTAGACGAGTGGGGAAAGAGAAAACTTGCCTACGAGATTCAGAAGATGAAAGAGGCTTATTATTACTTCATCCAGTTTGATGGCGATTCCGTATGCCCGAACGAGGTAGAAGCTCACGTTCGCATCATGGAGCCGGTTATCAGATACTTATGCGTAAGACAGGATGCGTAATAGATAAGAGAGAGTGATCGTATGAATAGAGTCATCTTAATGGGCAGGCTTACCAGAGACCCGGAAGTGAGATATTCCCAGGGTGAGCGTTCCATGGCGATTGCCAGATATACTCTGGCGGTGGACCGCAGAGGCCGCAGAAGCCAGAGCCAGGACGGTTCTGAGCAGACGGCGGACTTTATTCCCTGCGTGGCTTTTGACCGCGCCGGCGAGTTTGCTGAGAAGTATTTCCATCAGGGTATGAGAGTGCTGGTGTCCGGACGGATCCAGACTGGAAGCTACATTAACAGAGACGGTCAGAAGGTTTATACCACAGAAGTAATTGTAGACGATCAGGAATTTGCAGACAGCAAGGGAGCCGCTGCGGATATGAGCGGATACCGTTCTGCTGCCCCTGCCCCGGCGCCTCAGAGACCGGCGCCGTCCAGCGCAATCGGCGATGGATTTATGAATATTCCTGACGGAGTGGAGGACGAGGGTCTTCCGTTTAACTAAGTATTCAAGGAGGTAACGCAAAATGGCTTTCAATAAGAATGATAAGGCTGATGGTGCTAAGGTGAGAAGAGGCGGTATGCGCAGAAGAAAAAAAGTCTGCGTATTCTGCGGTGAGAAGAACGGAGTCATCGACTACAAGGACGTGAACAAGTTAAAGAGATACGTGTCTGAGAGAGGAAAAATCCTTCCCAGAAGAATCACCGGAAACTGCGCAAAGCACCAGAGAGCTCTGACGGTTGCCATCAAGAGAGCACGTCATCTGTCCCTGATGCCCTACACCTGCGAGTAATCGCACGAGAGCGAATATGCGGATCCGCGGCCGTCTGGCCGCGGATTTTCTGCGTTTTGGGAGAAAAATTTTTCCGGAAAAATAAAAATATTTCAAAAATTCCAGCAGCTCAAAACCCTGAAAATGTGCGCATAATACGTACATTTGTCCGGTGCAGGGGTATGTTTTCACCCTTTTCCGGAGAAGCTGCGCGGAAAAAAGTGCTTGACAATAGAGAAATTGTCTGTTTATAATATATCCAACAATTTAACAACGGACTGAGCAGATCAACGGCGATATAGGGAGAAGTATGTATCGCCGCTTTTTTTTCAAAAGGCTGTTTTAATTTTGTAAAGTGAGACTATGATACAATATTAAAGCATATAATTAGTCCGGAGGAGAATTATGCAATTATGAAAATGAGGGAAGGAGAGATGACTATGAAAAAAAGACGATTAGTAGCCCTGGCAACTGCGGCTGTTATGGCACTGTCTCTGGCAGCCTGCGGAGGCGGCAGTTCTTCTACCACGGATACGACGGCGGCGGGAAGCGCCGGGGAGGAGACGACCGGAGCTGCTCTGACGCCGGATGCTTCTTCATCCGGGCAGCAGCTGGCGTCAACAATCCGTATCGGAGATCAGAACGCTGAGCCGGTAGATGGAGGTACCCTGGTAGTTTCCATGCCGTCCGCACCCAGGACCATGGATCCCGCCCAGTACACCACTGTATATGAGAGTGCTGTTATGTACAACGTGCTGGATACGCTTTTCATCTGGAATGAAGATTATACCGATGTACTTCCGAACCTGGTTACGGATTACTCCGTGAGCGACGACGGACTGAGCTACACCATGACTCTGAGAGATGACGTGTATTTCCAGGACGGCCAGTATGTAAAGGGCCGTAAGATGACGGCGGAGGACGTTAAGTATTCTCTGGAGAGAAGCAAGGAAGAATCCCCGACCGACCGTGTATGCCGTGATTTCTTCGATTATGTAGAGGTTCTCAGCGATACCGAGTTTGTTATTCACATGACTTCCCCGGCAGGTCCTTTCCTCAATCAGCTGGCTGAGATTGGAACCGCCATCGTTCCGAGAGAGGAAGTTGAGGGATGGGGAGATGACTTCGGTTCCCACATCGTCGGCAGCGGCCCCTTCACCCTGGAAGAGGTTGTGACGGACGAGAGAGTAGTTCTGAAGAAGAACCCGAATTACTGGGGCGAGGCTCCTCATGTAGACGGCGTAGAGTTCCGGATTGTAACGGATTCCAACCAGGCTATCAACGCAGTGCAGACCGGAGAGGTGGACATCGCCATGTACCTGCAGGGCGAGGCCATTTCCAGAGCGAAGGATGCAGGCCTGCTGCTTCAGATTCCCGGATCCGGCATTACATACATGAGATTTAACCTGCAGAACGGACCGACTGCAGATCCGAAGGTCCGTGAGGCTCTGACAAAGGCTGTGGATGTTGACGCTATGGTAGCCGGCATCTATCAGTACGGCGAAGGCACAAGAGCTTATCAGCCGCTGACCGCTTACTCCTGGGCTTATGACCCGGCCAACAACGATCTGGTTCCCGGCTATGATCCGGAAGGGGCCAAGGCTCTCCTGGCAGAGGCTGGATATCCCGATGGTTTTGATATGACGATCTACATCGCCAGCACCAGCAGCCGTGAGAAGATGGCACAGATGCTTCAGTACTACTGGGGACAGATCGGAGTCAACCTGGAGATCGTTTCCTCCACCATGGCTGAGTGGTCCGCTTCTGTAGTGGATTCCTGGCAGTCTGATGTGGTAAACAGCTACGGCGTAAGCTGGAACAGCAACCCGGATCCCTATGGATACCTGGATAAGTTCTTCAACACCCAGACCATTCACGCATCTTCCAACGCAGGCGGATACAGCGACGAGGAAGTTGATGCGAAGCTGGTTGAGGCGTTCTCCCTGACCGATCAGGAAGAGAGAGAGGCAATTTACAATGAGATTCTGCAGAAGGTAATGGGCGACTACACTGGTCTTTACTATGCGTACGAGTGCAGAAACTGGGCAGCTTCCAAGAGAGTAAATGACGCGATTCTCCGTGCTGACAGCCAGATGGTGGTGACATCTCCGTTCAACAATATTTGGCTGGCACAGTAATCAGATTTATACAGACATCAGTGTGAGAGAAGAATGCAGAGAGGCAGAGAGAAAGGAAATGCTCCTGCCATCTCTGCTTCTCTTTTATAATCTGTCAGAAAAGAGGAATTTTTATGGTAAAACTGATCTTGAAGAGGATCCTGCAGATGATCCCCACACTGCTCATCGTAGTGACCATCACTTTCTGCCTGACCAGAATGCTTCCTGGCGATCCGGCTGTGGCAATCCTGGGAATTGAGGCTACGGATGAGGATATTGAGGCGCTGAGAGCAGAGATGAACCTGGATAAGAGCCTGCCGGAGCAGTATGTTCTTTATCTGGAAGACCTGGCACACGGAGATTTCGGATATTCCTACAGCTACAGACAGGATGTGCTGGGACTGATCATTTCCCGTATTCCCAATACCATCTCCCTGACGCTGGTGGCACTGGCCATAGCGGCGGTCATAGGAACTTCCCTGGGAATACTGGCGGCAGTCAAACAGAATACGATTGTAGACTACATAGTTATGCTTCTGGCCCTGGTGGGCGTGTCGATGCCTAACTTCTGGATGGCCCTGATGCTGGTTCTGCAGTTCTCGGTAAAGATGAACCTGCTGCCGGTAATGGGAATGGGTGATATGAGCAAGGGAATCGGGGACGTGGTACTTCACATGATTCTGCCCTGTATCTGTCTTGCGTCAACCCCCATGGCCACCTTTGCCAGAACCATCCGTTCCAGCATGGTGGAGACGCTGAGCAGCGATTATGTCCGCTGCCTGCGGGCGAGAGGCGTGAGAGAGTGGAAGGTAATCTGCCTCCACAGCCTGAAGAATGCTCTGCCGCCGCTGGTGACAGTTCTGGGTCTTCAGATTGCCGGTACCTTCACGGGAGCCATCATCACTGAGGGTATTTTCTCCTGGCCCGGCATGGGAACCATGATCAACACGGCTATCAACAACAGAGACTATTCCCTGATTCAGGGCGCCGTGCTGTTTTCCGCCATTATGTTCGTGTTCTGTAATATGCTGGTGGATATTGCGTATATGATTCTGAACCCGAAGGTCAAAGGAGCGTGAGAAATATGCCGGAGAAGAAAACACAGGATATGCTTGGCCGCGAGGCCAATATGGCCATCCTCAAAAAAGAGAGAAAGGCCAATAATGCTTGGAATAAATTAAAACGGAACCGGTCGGCAGTCATCGGTTTTATCATTGTATGCGTGATGGTATTTCTGGCTGTGTTCGCGCCGCTGCTGGCGCCTTATGATCCCAACGCTATCAATCCCATTATCCCATACAAAGGAATCGGATTTGAAGGACATCTGCTGGGAACGGACGATCTGGGAAGAGACATCCTGTCCCGTATCCTTTACGGCGCCAGAGTGTCCCTGATCGTAGCCGTGGGAGCGACCATTGTGGGAGCGGTCATCGGAGTGCTCATCGGACTGCTGGCCGGATATTTCGGCGGCTGGCTGGATGTGGTGCTCATGAGATTTATGGACGGTATGTTTTCCTACCCGTTCATCCTGCTTGCCATGATTCTGATTACCGTGCTGGGCAACGGTATCTGGAACGTAATTCTGGCCATCGGTATTGCCAATGTGCCCAGTTTTGCCCGAGTCACCAGGGGACAGGTGGTAATCGTGAAGGAGGAGGAATACTGCAACGCCTGCCGGGTGGTAGGTGTGTCGGACATTCGGCTGCTGTTCCTCCACATTCTTCCCAACTGCGTGTCCCAGATTATTGTGTATGCAACTCTGCGTGTAGCCAGTGCCATTATCTCTGAGGCGTCCTTAAGCTTTTTGGGACTGGGCATCGCCCTTCCCACCGCTTCCTGGGGAAGTATCCTGAGAGTAGGCCGTGAATGCCTGACAACGGCGCCCCATGTGGCGACGACCGCCGGCCTCTTTATTTTGGTGACAGTAATCGGATTCAATCTGCTGGGTGACGGTATCCGGGATATCATGGATCCGAAGATGAAACAGTAGGAGGGACGTCTATGAGTGAAAACAATGATGTAATCTTAAAAGTAGAAGGACTGAAAACCTATTTTTATCAGGCCAGCGGCGTGACAAAGGCGGTGGACGGCGTCAGCTTTACCTTAAAGCAGGGCGAGACCATGGGAATCGTGGGCGAGTCCGGATCTGGAAAAAGCGTGACCAGCTCCTCTGTTATGCGGCTGATGCCTTCCAAGACGGCGAAGATCGTGGAAGGAGATATTACTTTTGAGGGCATAGACCTGTTAAAGCTCTCCAAAAAGGATCTTCTGAAATTCCGGGGAAATGAGTGCTGCATGATTTTCCAGAATCCCATGACTTCCTTGGATCCGGTGTTCAAGATCGGCTATCAGATGGTGGAGATGATTCGGGAGCACCACAAAGTGAGCAAAAAGGAAGCCTGGAATCAGGCGGTGGAAGCTCTGAAGATGGTGGGAATTCCGGAGGCGGAAAAGCGTATGGAGGCCTATCCCCACGAGCTGTCCGGCGGTATGTGCCAGCGTGTCATCATCGCCATGGCAGTCTGCGGCAACCCCAAGCTGATCATCGCCGATGAGCCTACCACCGCTCTGGATGTGACGGTGCAGGCGCAGGTGCTGGAGCTTCTGAAGGATCTTCAGAAGAAGATGAACACCGCCATCCTGCTGATCACCCATAACCTGGGCGTGGTCTGGGAGATGTGCGATACGGTGATGGTGATGTACGCGGGAAATACAGTGGAGTACGCGGATACGAAGACTCTGTATCAGGAACCTCTTCACCCCTATACCTGGGGACTGCTGGACTCCATGCCGAAGCTGAGCAGTTCTTCTAAAGAAGCGCTGGTCACGATTCCCGGAACACCGCCGGATCTGCGGCTGACCGGCTACTGCTGCAATTTCTATAACCGCTGTCCCTATGTGACGGATGCCTGCCGGGAGTCGGCTCCGCCTCTGGTGGAAGTAAAACCGGGACATTTTGTGGCCTGCCACAGACAGAACGGCGTAAATCAGCTGAAGAGAAGGGGGGCAACCGGCGATGGAAAATAAAAAGGTGATTATGAAAGTGGAGAACTTGAGCAAAGAATTTGTGATCCACGGAAAAAAACTCATGGAGCCGAAGAAAATGCTCCACGCCCTGAGCGACGTTTCCTTTGAGATCTATGAGGGCGAGACTCTTGGTATTATCGGCGAGTCCGGCTGCGGAAAATCCACCCTGGGCCGCTGCCTGGTGCAGCTGCACAAGCCCACATCGGGAACAATCCTTTACGAGGGAGAGGATCTGTGGAAGATGACCGGTGAAAAGAGAAAGGAGACCAGGAGGAACATTCAGATGATCTTCCAGGATCCCTATTCTTCCCTGGATCCGAGAAAGACGGCGTCCTATTCCATTGAGGAGGCCATGAAGGTTCACGGCATGGGAGAGGATTCCAGAGAACGTCATCAGCGCGCGCTGGAAGCTCTTCAGGAGGTGGGTCTGGATATCCAGCACATGGAGCGGTATCCCCACGAGTTCTCAGGAGGTCAGCGTCAGAGGGTAAATATTGCCAGAGCGCTGTCCATTTCTCCGAAGGTGATTGTCTGCGACGAGCCGGTGTCGGCTCTGGACGTTTCCATCCAGGCGCAGGTTATCAACCTGTTTAAAAAGATTCAGCAGGAGAGAAAGCTGACCTACGTGTTTATCTCCCATGACCTGGGCATTATCAAATATATCAGCGACCGGATCATCATCATGTATCTGGGGCGGATCATGGAGACCTATACGGCGGAGGGCATTTACGCCAATCCCCTTCATCCTTATACAAAGGCTCTGCTGTCCGCCATTCCCCCGGAGAGCCCGTTTGAGAAGAAGGAGAGAATGCCGCTGCACGGAGATATCCCCAGCCCCATCGGGGATCAGGTGGGATGCCCGCTGGCGGGCCGCTGCCCCAACTGTACGGAGCGGTGCAAAAAAGAGATCCCCAAACTGGTGGATGTGGGCGACCACCACATGGTGGCCTGCTTCCTGTACGAATAAAACATCCCAATACAGACGGAATATTCCTGTACAAACAGAGCAGAGACAGAAAAAGAGGAGGCGTTTTTCGTGAACAGAGCAGAGCAGCTGGCGCAGATGACAGCAAAACACAGAGAACGGATATATGAGACGGCGGATTATATCTGGACCCATCCGGAGACCGGATACCGGGAATGGAATACATCCGCTTACCTGGAAAAGCAGTTCAGAGAGCTGGGCTACGAGCCGGTGCTGGCAGAGAACATCCCGGGATTCTACGCGGATCTGGATACGGGAAAACCCGGTCCGAAGGTGGCTATTCTGGGAGAGCTGGATTCTCTCATTGTGAGAAATCACCCGGATGCGAATCCGGAGACCGCCGCGGTCCACGCCTGCGGGCATAACGCCCAGTGCGCCACCCTCATCGGAGTGGCGGCGGCGATGAAGGAGCCGGGAGCTCTGGATGGAATGTGCGGTTCCATCCGCTTTATCGCGGTCCCGGCGGAGGAGCTGATTGAGCTGGGGTATCGGGAGGAACTGAGAAAGAAAGGCATCATCCGGTATTTCGGCGGTAAGGTGGAGTTTATCTACCGGGGCTATCTGGACGGGGTGGATATGGCCATGATGATCCATTCCGGCAGCCTGAAAGAGGGGAAAGCCTTAAATATCAACGCGGGCTGCAACGGCTGCGTGACGAAAAACATCCTGTTTAAAGGGGTATCCGCCCACGCCGGCGGCGCGCCGGAGAAGGGGGTCAACGCCCTGTATGCGGCCACCTGCGGTCTGAACGCGGTGAACGCCATCCGGGAAACCTTTGTGGACGATGAGCACATCCGCTTCCACCCCATCATCACGGAGGCAGGCCTTGCGGTCAATGCCATTCCGGAGGCGGCGAAGGTGGAGAGCTATGTGAGAGGCGCCTCCTACGACAGCATTTACAGATACAATAAAA
>ULXG01039547.1_pt1 | contig 17064 bp, 12 predicted proteins | sample 1961141 | NCBI WGS metagenome assembly ULXG01 (sample SAMEA4835834, study PRJEB28245) | human gut metagenome | biome: gut microbiome; material: fecal sample | place: Denmark | collected 2008 | reverse complement strand
CGACGCTCTTATCTGGCGCGGCCCCATGGCGACGACCGCCCTGAAGCAACTGCTCCATCAGACGCTTTGGGAAGGACTGGACTATCTGCTCATCGACCTCCCTCCCGGAACGGGGGATGTCCACCTTTCGGTAGTCGGAGAGGTAAAGGTAAACGGAGCCATCGTGGTTTCCACGCCCCAGCAGGTGGCCGTGGCCGACGTGCGGCGAGGCGTGAACATGTTCCGCGCAGAGGGCATCGACGTACCCGTACTCGGTATCATCGAAAACATGGCCTGGTTCACTCCGGCGGAACTCCCGAACAACCGGTACTACCTGTTCGGAAAGGGGGGAGCACGGAACATGGCCCGTACCGAAGGCATCGATTTTCTCGGAGATATTCCTATCGTCCAATCGGTTATGGAAGGTGGTGAGAACGGAACGCCGGCAGTATCCATCCATCCGGAAGTAAAAAAATACTATCGGGAGATAGCGGACAAGATTGTCGAAAAGCTGGAAAAAACCGACCGCTGAGTGTTGAAAAGCGAGAAAGAAACTGTTCGCAAATGTTGAAAGATTCCCCCTTTTCCGGCTGGGAAATGCCGTCAATTCGTATATACGGGAATACGAAAGAAAAAAACAAGGAAAATCTTTCATCGGCCGTTACAGAATTATCGACAGCATCTGCACACGGGCAGGCATCCGTTTTGCCGCTGTCGATATGTTGATAACATTATGAACAGCTATTGACAACTCCGCCGCTTCCCTCCGCCGGACGCATCCTCTCCTTGCGACACACAGGATAGGGAGAAAGGCACCGACAAACGGACGGACAAGACATGATGAAGACGGAAAACGGAAAAATACCGCCCTATCTGAAAGTTACATGGCTGTTTTTCAGTAATATATATACAAAAAACTGAAAGACAAATGGATAAAGCGAAGTCATGCGGACACTTTCCTACCGGGAGCAATGTTGATAATTTTTGGCAATTTGTCCGGAAAGCGGAATATAAGGAGTTATCAACATTATGAACAGGCTTTATTATTGTTATTTTCTTTTTAAGATTTAATTAAGGAATAAATAAAAAAATAAAAAGATGGCTGACAACACGACTCTGGCGGATAAGATAGCGGCGTTGAAAAGAGAGAAGAACGCCGTGATTCTCGCTCATTACTATACGCGGCCCGAAGTGCAGCAGGTGGCGGATTTCATCGGGGATTCCCTCGCACTTTCCCAGGCCGCAGCGGCGACCGATGCGGACATCATCCTTTTTGCGGGCGTCTATTTCATGGCCGAGACGGCCAAGGTGCTGTCGCCGGGGAAAAAGGTGCTGATACCCGACCCGGCTGCCGGGTGTTCCCTGGCCGATTCTTGCAGCGCTGCGGATTTCCGCAGGTTCCGCGAACGGTATCCCGACCATAAGGTGGTGGCCTATGTCAATACCTCGGTTGAGGTGAAGGCACTGACAGATATTTGTTGTACCTCGTCCAACGCCGTGAAAATCATCCGGGCGCTGGAGGGACAGAAGATACTGTTCGCCCCGGACCGCAATCTTGGGGATTACCTGAAGCGGGTGACCGGCCGCGACGACATCGTGTTGTGGGACGGAGCGTGTCATGTGCATGAGAAATTCTCGCTCGAAAAGATTCTCGAACTGAAAAGGGAACATCCGGACGCCAAGGTGCTTGCCCATCCCGAATGCAAGAAACCGGTGCTGCTGGCTGCCGATTTCGTGGGGAGTACGGCGGCTATCATTGATTACGTAGGTTCCGATGGCGGGAAGAAGTATATCATCGTAACCGAATCGGGTATCTTGTTCGAACTGCAGGAGAAGTATCCGGAAATCGATTTTATTCCGGCTCCTCCGACGGATTCCACCTGCGGATGCAACGACTGCGAATATATGAAACTCGTGACGCTCCCGAAGATATACGATGCGCTTGTGAACGAATCTCCCGAAGTCGTGATTGACGAGGAGGTGAGGCGCCGGGCTGAGGGCTCTATCCGCAACATGCTCGACATGTCGAAATAGGGCCGTCTTTTTCGTGCCGCACTGCCGGAGCGGAGGGACGTGCCGTTTTCTTCCGGGAGAAAAAGACGTTTGTGCCATGACACTGGAAACGGTAAGAAACAGGATAAGGTTTTACAGGGATTTTCCGAAGGAGGGCATCCTGTTCATCGATTTGCTGCCGTTGCTGGGCGATTCGGATATATTCGCCTGGGTAGTCCGGGAGATAGCCGCGCGTATCTCCTCTCCGAATGTGGCGGTTCCCGAGGCCCGTGGTTTTCTCTTCGCCTCGCCGCTGCTTACCGTACCCGGCGGGGTAAAAAGTCTTCTGATATTTCGCAAAAGCGGGAAATTGCCGGCCCGGGCCGATGATTTGGTGAAGATACCGATAGAGAAGGAGTATGGCGACGACAGTCTCTATTTCCGTAAATCCGATTTGAAAGCGGCACGGACGGAGGACGGTTCGGTGGAGGTGACCGTTTTTGACGATGTATTGGCTACCGGCGGGACGGCCGAGGGGATGGCTTTGGAGCTGAACAGGCTGACTGTCGAAACGGCTGCCGGTCTGTTGCCGGTACGGGTACGGGAATTTGTCTTTCTTGCAGAGATAGCGGATATCGGAGCCCGTTCCCGGCTTGAACGTATTGCTCCTGTCGAATCGTTGCTTCGTTTCTGATTGGGCGGTGCGTCCTCCCTTCCGGAACTTCCGGAGATGGGGAATGTACGGATGTTCCGGTCTTTTAGCCGGTATGTCCGGGCGGGAACCGTGCAGAAAGCCCGGGTGCTGGAGCAGGCGTAATGTTACCGGCAGCTTGAATGGAAAGAAATACCCGAAAAAACTTCAGTTTTTTCGGGTATTTCGTATTGCCGTCGTCCGGTTTTCGTTATTCCGGCATCTTTGCCGGATGGAAGAACTCTGTTACGGCCTGTTCGAATCTCGCTACGGTCTTTTCAATGGTATCGTAGGATTTGCCTCCCGAGGCGTTCTTGTGTCCCCCTCCGTTGAAATATTTGGAAGCGAACAGGCTGACGTCCACATCTCCCCGCGAACGGAAGGAAATACGGATGAACTTGTGGGTTTCTATGAACATCGCGGACATCTGTACGGATGCAATCGAGAGTGGATAATTGACGAATCCCTCGCTGTCGCCTACTTGAAAGTCGAAACGCCTCATTTCATTCTCTTTCAATGCTATGTACGCTGCCCGTCCGTTCTCTATCATGCGCATCTTGTCGAGCAGCACATAGCCGAGCAGCCGCACTCTTCCTTCGCTGTAGGAGTTATAGACCTTCGAATTGATGTCGGGGATGTTGATTCCTTTCTCGATGAGTCCCGCAACGGCCCGGAACAGTCCCGGGGTGAGGAAACTGAAGGAGAAATTGCCGGTGTCGGTCATTATCCCGACGTAGAGCGACTCGGCCGCCTCCCGGTCGAATACGTCGAGTCCCGTCAGCCTTTCCGTTATCTGGTAGACCAGGTAGGAGGTGGAACAGGAGGTGGGGTCGGAGAATACCAATGTATATTCGTCCGCCGGCGGGTCGAGGTGATGGTCTATCAGTATCCTGACTGCTTTCCGGTTATCAATGATGTGACGGCTGAGATTTTCGAGCCGGTCTATCCGGTTGAAGTCGAGAAAGAAGATGATGTCGGCATTGTCCACCGCACCGATGGCCCGTTCGTTCTCCTCTTTGGCGATGATGACGTCCCGGATACCCGGCATCCAGGAGAGGAATCCGGGATATTTGTTTGGAACGAGGCATTGTACGTCATGGCCGAGCGAACGGAGCACTTTGGCCCACGCGAGCGAAGAACCGATAGCGTCTCCGTCCGGATTGGTATGCGCCAGAATGGCGATGTGTTTCGGAGTGTCGGTTATGTATCCTTTCAGTATTTCGATTTTTTGTTCCAAATCTTTCATACACAAACAATTCTCTGCCTTCCTCTCACGTTTTTTCCTTGTCGCCGATAGACGAAGTTACGAATTTTACCCGAAATAAAAAATTCAGCGGTTTCCTCCCTGTCCGCTATCCTGTACGGCCGGAAAGCGGAACGATGCCTGCGGGGTTCTCCGAATGTGCGTCTGATACGAATGTATCGACGGATATTTTCGTATTTTTGCCGATGGGTCCCGCCGGATGGAGGCGGCCTGTCAAAAATATGGAAGTCATGCTCTATCCGTTAAAGTTCAAACCTATCCTGAAGTCCCAGATATGGGGGGGCGACAGGCTTGTGAAGGCAGGAAAGAGACTGCCCGCAAAATTGTCCGCTGCTGCCGGAAGTATCGGCGAAAGTTGGGAGATATCCGGTGTGGAAGGAGATGTTTCGGTAGTGTCCAACGGTTTTCTCAAGTCGAACAATCTGGAGGAGATAACCGAAGTCTATATGGGCGACCTGGTCGGAGAGAAGGTGTACGATACCTACGGACTGGAGTTTCCGGTATTGGTGAAGTTCATCGACGCGCACGATGTGCTGTCGGTGCAGGTGCATCCGGATGACGGACTCGCACGGGAGAGACACGGCAGTCGCGGCAAGACCGAGATGTGGTATGTGGCGGACTGCGAACCGGGAGCTTACCTGTATGTGGGTTTCAATCGTCCGGTAACGCGCGACGAGTATTTGCGGGCGGTTTCTGAGGGTACTCTGACCGACCTGCTGATGCGTTACGAGGTTCGGAAGGGAGATGCGTATTATATTCCGGCAGGTACGGTCCATGCAATAGGACCCGGACTGCTCATCGCCGAAATACAGGAGACTTCGGATATTACCTACCGTATATCGGATTGGGGCAGGCTCGGCAGGGACGGAAAGCCGCGGCAGCTCCATACGGCGGAGGCTACCGATGCGATAGATTTCAATTACGGAAAGGAGTATTTCAGGCCGGCCGTCGCAGCGCCCGGTAGTGTGAAAGAGATAGTTTCCACTCCTTTTTTCACGACCAACGTGATAGAGGTGGACGGAGAGGTGAGGCGCGACCACGCCTCGCTGGACAGTTTCGTGGCGTATATATGTACCGACGGGGCGCTTCGGGCGGATACCGATGGGGGCAGCGAAAAGCTTGCGGCTCTCGAGAGCCTTTTGCTTCCGGCCGAAATAGACGAAGCGGTCCTGTCCGGAAAGGGGACGCTTCTCGAAGTGTATATGGTATGATATGAACGCAGTCGGCGGTACACACGTACCGCCGGTGGAATATTGTCGTTGGTATCGTTATGACTACGGAAGAGAGATACAGGGGCATTATCGGATGGTTTTCCGAAAATATGCCCGTCGCGGAGACCGAGCTGCATTACGGTTCCGCATATGAACTTCTGGTTGCTACCATCCTGTCGGCACAGTGTACCGACAAGCGGGTGAACATGACTACTCCGACCCTGTTCGAACGTTTTCCTACTCCGCAGGCGATGGCCGAAGCCTCTGCGGAGGAGATATTTCCGTATATCAAGAGCATATCCTACCCGAACAACAAGGCGAAGAACCTTGCGGCGATGGCTCGGAAACTCGTGGACGATTTCGGAGGAGTGGTTCCGGACAGTGTGGAGGAGCTCCAGAAACTTCCCGGCGTGGGACGGAAGACAGCCAACGTGGTCGGTTCGGTGGTGTTTCACCGGGAGGTGATGGCAGTGGATACGCATGTTTTCCGCGTATCGCGCAGACTCGGACTGACCCGGAATGCCAAGACGCCTTTGCAGGCCGAACAGCAGCTTACGGCGCATATCCCTTCGTCGCTGTTGCCGAAGGCACACCATTGGCTGATACTCCACGGCCGTTATGTCTGTACGGCCCGCCGTCCGCAGTGCGATACCTGTGGCGTGCGCAAATGGTGCCGGAATCCGGTCGTTCCGGCGGAGAAAGCGGTTCCTGTTCCGACGGAGAAGGGGTGAACCCTCCCCTTGTCTATTCATGGAGTTTGGGCTATCTTTGTGGGAACGTATCGACAAACCATACAATTTAAACGGAACAAACCGATGAATTTCGCAGAAGAACTGAAATGGCGCGGCATGGTGCACGACATGATTCCGGGCACCGAAGAGTATCTCAAACAGGGAATGGCCACGGCCTATCTCGGCTTCGACCCTACGGCCGATTCGCTGCATATAGGCCATCTGGTGGGCGTGATGATACTGCGGCATTTCCAGCGCTGCGGCCACCGGCCCATCGTCCTTATAGGGGGAGCAACGGGCATGATAGGTGACCCTTCGGGCAAATCGCTCGAACGCAATTTGCTCGACGAGGAGACGCTCCGTCACAACCAGGAGGCCATCAGACGGCAGCTCTCCAGGCTGATAGATTTCGATTCGTCCGCCCCGAATGCCGCCGTTCTGGTCAATAATTACGACTGGATGAAGGGGATGGGGTTCCTCGAATTTATCCGTGATATAGGCAAGCACATTACCGTCAACTACATGATGGCGAAGGATTCCGTGAAAAAGCGCTTCAACGGCGAGGGTGACGGCATGTCCTTTACGGAGTTCACCTACCAGCTCGTGCAGGGTTACGACTTCATGCAGCTTTACCGTAATTACGACTGTCGGCTGCAGTTGGGCGGTTCCGACCAATGGGGCAATATCACCACCGGTGTGGAGCTCATCCGCCGCATCGAGGACGGACAGGTGTACGGCATGACCTGTCCTCTTATCAAAAAGGCGGACGGTACGAAGTTCGGAAAGACCGAGAGCGGCAACGTATGGCTCGATGCCCGCTATACCTCTCCTTACAAGTTCTATCAGTTCTGGCTGAACGTGAGCGACGAGGATGCCAAAAGTTATATCAGGATATTTACGTTTCTTGACCGGGAGACCATCGAAGCCCTTGTTGCCGAACACGAGGCGGCACCGCATGAACGCATGCTGCAGAAAACGCTCGCACGGGAGCTGACTTGCATGATTCACTCCCGGGAGGAGTACGACAAGGCCGTGGAGGCTTCTGCCATCCTGTTCGGGGGAGCTACCGCGGAGGCTTTGCACCGTCTCGATGAGCAAACGCTTCTGCAGGTTTTCGACGGCGTTCCGCAGTACAGGGTGAGCCGGTCGGCATTGGAGACGGGTATTTCGTTTCCGGAACTTTGCGTGGAGCGATGCCCCGTTTTTCCATCCAAAAGCGAACTTCGCAAGCTGATACAGGGGGGCGGAGTATCCATGAACAAGGAGAAGGTGGAGTCGCCGGAACGTATCGTCGATACCGGCGACCTCATAGCAGGTCGGTATCTCGTACTCCAGAAGGGGAAGAAAAACTATTTCCTGATAATCGCCGAATAGGTCGGCTGAATGTGATTTAAGAGAATCCGGGACGGAATGTGTTCTTTGTCCCGGATTTTTCGTACCTTTCAAACAAAGTATGCAGTAACGAACGGATACAGTTATGGGAAGAAGGTTCATTTTTACGGCGCTGCTGCTGTCGCTCTGCACAGCCGTTTCGGCGCAGGAACAGGTATCGGAGACCCGTTCCAATCTTGAGAGACACGTGCGTACGCTCGCTTCCGACCGGATGCTCGGCCGCCAGGCGGGTACCGACCAGGGGATGCTTGCGTCGTCCTATATCGTTTTTCAGTTTGAAGAGATGGGACTTCGTCCAGGTGCCGACGACGGCGAAGGGAAATCGTTCATGCAGCGTTTCGAGCGCTATTCGGGCAGGTATGCCAATGTAGTGGGATTCATTCCCGGCAGCGACCCCGAACTGCGCGATGAATATATCGTTCTGGGGGCGCATTACGACCATTTGGGATACCGTTTACGCGGCAGGGATACCGTGATATACCACGGTGCCGACGACAATGCTTCCGGTACGGCCGTATTGATAGAGGCGGCGCGTAAACTGATGGAGCGCGAGGGCGAGCTGAAACGCACGGTCATCATCGCTGCTTTCGATGCGGAAGAGATAGGGCTTTACGGTTCCGAAGCGATGGCCGCCAATATGGACATCGACAAGGTGAAGTTCATGGCCAGCATCGATATGGTGGGTTGGCTCCGGGAGGCGGGCTATCTCGAAATCGAACATGCCGGTTCGCTGGCCGGCTGGCAGGAGCTATTCGCATCCATTCCCTGCCCTGCCGGACTCCAGGTCAAACCGCTGAGCGACGGGGGGAGCCTGTTTACGGGTTCCGACCACGATTCGTTTACGGCTGAGAGCGTACCGGCGGTGTTGCTCACGACCGGTACGAAATCGCCCTACCATAAACCGGAAGATACGGCCGACAAGATAGATTACGAAGGATTGGAACTGATAACGGAGTATGTGGCGGCCATGGCGACGGAGCTGTCCGAATGCGACCGCATCGTACCGTCGGACAAATTGCTTAGGAAGCGGGAAGGTCCGCGGACGGTGGAGTTCGCCGTCAGCGGTTCGGTAGGTTCTTCGTACATGTATTACGGTAACGGGGCCGCCGTGAACGGTGCTCCGCGTTTTTCGTGGAATGCGGGAGCTTTCCTGCAGTTCAATATCAACGACGTCTTCGCCATCCGTCCGGAGGTGATTTATAACCACCGTACTTTCCGTTATCCGCAGCAGAACCCGTCGGGAGAGCTGATAGTGACCGATTCGTTCCGCAAGATGGTTTCGCCGACGCTGACCGTACCCGTCAATCTGTTGCTGAAGACGGCCGTGGACAGCGATTATTATATGTACGTGGGTGTGGGCGGTTATTACTCCTATGTGTTCGATACCCGGCTGGATGGCGAACCGATACCCTACAACCGGCACGAGGGAGGTATCTCGATGACCGTGGGATGGAATATCCGTCATGTGGGGGCGGCCTTCACGGGATATTATCCCCTTTCGCGGATGTCGTCCGAAATATTCGGTAAACGCGGTTTTTCGGCCTTTTTTACGATGTATTACAAGTTCTGACGGTCGGAAGGCGGAACGTGATTAACGGTAGTTGTAGATTTATGGGGCATGATGCTGTCGAAATAGATTTCGTGATGCCGTGGGTGGACGGCAGCGACCCGGCCTGGCGGGAGGAGTTTCTGAAATACCGGGCCCTTCAGGCTCCGCAGGGAGAGCCTGCATGTGATACGGGCACGGCAGCGGGTGCGGTCGATGCTTCCGAGGAGCGTTACCGCGACTGGGATACCCTGCGTTACTGGTTTCGCGGCGTGGAACGGTTCGCGCCCTGGGTGAACCGGATACATTTCATCACTTGGGGGCATCTGCCCGCGTGGCTCGATACCGCCCATCCGAAATTGCACGTCGTCCGTCATGCCGACTACATCCCCTCCCCTTATCTGCCTACCTTCAACTCCTGCCCCATCGAACTCAACATGCACCGCATCGAGGGATTGGCGGAGCACTTCGTCTATTTTAACGACGATACGTTTCTGTGTCGGCCTGTCGGTCCCGAACGCTTTTTTCTGAACGGACTGCCGAGGGACGCCGCCCGTCTGGCCGTCATTCCCGCCGAACGGGCCGGCCATAACGTCCTCGAATGCGTGGCGGTCATCAACCGCCGCTACGACAAGCGGGAGGTCGTGCGACGGAATGCGGGCAGGTGGTTCAACAGGTGTTATTCCGTGACCGACATGCTCAAGACACTAACGCTCATGCCGTGGAGTTTCTTCCCCGGATTCAGGGATTTCCATATGCCCCAACCTTTCCTGAAAGAGACCTTCGTGAGATTATGGAATGAGGAAGCCGGGGCACTCGATGCAACGTGCCGCAGCCGGTTCCGTACGGCCACCGACCTCTCGCAGTGGCTCGTGCGCTACGAACAGCTTGCTTCCGGCCGATTCCGGCCGGTCGGCATGGGAGATACGAAACTGGCGACGCTTTCGGAGGGAGGTATGCCGGAATTGCGGCGTGATATCCTTTCCGGGAGATATGCCATGATATGTATGAACGACAGCAACGACATCCGCGATACGGGAGGCGTCCGCCGGGCACTCACCGATATTTTCGATGCGCTGCTGCCGGAAAAATCCGCCTATGAACGTTGAATTCTCGGTCGTCGTACCGCTTTACAACAAGGAGCGCGAAGTGGGTGCGGCGCTCGACTCGGTGTTGGGACAGCGCCGGCTGCCCCGTGAAATAATCGTTGTGGACGACGGTTCGACCGACGGCGGTGCTGCGGTTGTAGGCGGTTATACATCGCCTTTGATACGTCTCGTGACCCAGAAGAATGCGGGGGTTTCGGCGGCCCGTAACCGGGGGGCGGTTCTGGCACGGAGCGAGTATATTGCCTTTCTCGATGCCGACGACCGCTGGCAGCCCGGTTATCTCGAAAAGATGGCATTCCTGATAGAACAGTATCCCGATTGCGGTGCCTATGCGGCTGCGTTCGACATCGTGAGCGGCGACCGGATATACTCCAACGTACATCCGGCACAGGAGGGAATCGTTCCCGACTTTTTCCGGGAGGCGATGCGTTCCTATATTTGCCAGCCCTCGGCAACGGTCGTTCCGCGTGGCGTTTTTCAGGAGCTCGGGGGGTTTCCGGAAGGGATGAAGATAGGGGAAGACCTCTATTTCTGGATACGGCTGGCAAGCCGTTACCGGATTTGTTTCACGCCGGAAAACCTCGTCCTTTACAGTCGGACGGCTTCGAACCGCTCGGCCGGAATCTATACACCCGAACGGACGGTCTATTCGTTTGAAGATTTGTACTGTCCGCAGGAGGAGAATTCTTTCCGAAACGAGTATATCGCCCGCTGTGCCATCGGAAAGGCCTTGACATTGAGTGCTAAGGGAGATACTGCGTTCGGACTGCGTACCGAGAGGTTTTTCGCCTATACGCGGATGTATCGGCGCGGGTGGTGGAAACTTCGTCTTCTGAACCGGATACCGCCGCGTCTGCGCCCTGTCCTGTATGCGTTTTACAACCGCATGGCATGGGCGCTCGCCCGGAAGGGTTTCTGATGCCGCGAAAGGGCGGAAACACCGTTCATTCGGAGGTATCCTTCGCCGCGGCCGAGAACCGATTGGAGAACCGTTTTGAAGAAATACCGGAAAAAACTTTCTCCAGAGAGCGGCGGAGGGCACATCCCGTTATAAACGGCGGAGAATCTCTTCTGCTCGGAGAGCATGTTTTCGAGGTATTCTGATTACGGAGTTACCGGAGTGGAATCGGCGTTATTGCTGTCTCTCCGCTGTCTGTTCGCTCCGGGAAGGGAGATGAGCGAATAGCGAAAGATGCGAAAGGCCCGCAATCGCGCGGGCCCTCCCATATTCCGGTTGGGGATATCACCACTGGACAGGTTCCTGCAGTATGATGCCGTCGGCGGCATCTTCGGCGGTGAAAGTGCCGCTTTTGTACTGCACGCAGAGCATGACGAGCGGCCGGGTGCCGTTGTTGCGTACCGAGCGCTTTCCTGCCGGGGCAACCCGCACGACACTCCCTTCGGATACGGGGAAGACCTGCCCGTCCACCTGGAATTCGCCCGACCCGCTGAGGAAGAAGTAGAGTTCCTCGTGATTTCGGTGGATATGCAGGAAACCGCTTTCCGTTCCGGGCATGAACGATTGGAAAGAGAATTCGCTGCCGGTGGCCTGTACGGCTGTGCCGCCGAACACCTTTCCGGGAATTTTCACTCCGGAACCGAGTTCCATAACATAGTCGTTCAGTTCGTCTGATTTCCCTACGCTGACTGCGTTGAAGTTCGCTCCAGCCGCAATCTTTTCGATTTGTTTCATGACAGTCGTATTTTATGTTTGTGCATGTTGTTTCCGAGATGGCAAAATTAGTATGTTATAATTTATAAAACAATAAGTTACATAAACCACACCTGGTTACCTGCATGTGACCTTTGCAGACGGTCAGCGATTTTCGGCCGATAAAAATTTGCAATTCCGTGTTGTGTGTCGGACTTCGGTTCCCTGTATCGGACCGGCCGGTGGTCATCACGCGCTTCCGTGCCGGCGTGAACGTACCGAAACAATCGGCAGAACCGGCGGGTTGAAATGACAAGAAAACATCAAAAATCTTAACTTTGCACGAAACAAGCAACCATTATGGCAACGAACGACAACGGGACGGCCGGCCGGGAACGTCCCCTCAATTTTCTGGAAGAGATAATAGAAGACCATATCAACAGTGTGGACGGGAGAATTCATACCCGTTTCCCGCCGGAACCCAACGGCTACCTGCATATAGGCCATGCCAAGAGCATCTGCCTTAATTTCGGTCTTGCGGAGCGGTACGGAGGATTGTGCAACCTCCGTTTCGACGATACCAATCCCGTCAAGGAGGATGTGGAGTATGTCGATTCCATCAAGGAGGATATCCGGTGGCTCGGTTTCCGGTGGGCCGAAGAGCATTATGCCTCGGACTATTTCGAGCAGCTCTACGCATGGGCCGTACAGTTGATTAAGCAGGGATTGGCCTATGTGGACGACCAGTCGCAGGAGGAGATACGCCAGACGCGCGGTACGGTGACCGTGCCCGGTACCGAGAGTCCGTGGCGCAACCGCAGTGTGGAGGAGAATCTTGACCTTTTCGCCCGCATGCGGGCCGGCGAATTCGCCGACGGAGAGAAAGTGCTCCGTGCCAAGATTGACATGGCGCACCCGAACATGCTGCTGCGCGACCCCATTATGTACCGTATCCTGCATACCGAACACCACCGTACCGGCGATAAATGGTGCATCTATCCTATGTACGACTATGCGCATGGGCAGAGCGATTCCATAGAGAAGATAACCCACTCCATCTGTACGCTGGAGTTCGACGTGCACCGTCCGCTTTACGATTGGTTCATCGAGAAACTCGGAATCTTTCCCAGCCATCAGTACGAATTCGCCCGGCTCAACCTTACCTATACGGTAATGAGCAAGCGCAAGTTGTTGCAATTAGTTGAAAATAAAATAGTTAATGGATGGGATGACCCTCGTATGCCTACCATTTCCGCTATTCGGCGCAAAGGATATACCCCGGCTGCCGTGCGGGCTTTCGCCGAGCGGGTGGGTGTGGCGAAACGGGATAATGTCATCGACCTTTCACTGCTTGAGTTCTGTGTCCGGGAGGACCTGAACAAAACGGCCGAACGGCGAATGGCGGTACTCGACCCTTTGAAGGTTACCATTATTAACTATCCCGAAGGGAAGACCGAAATGTTCGAGGCTGTCAATAATCCGGAGGATGCTTCGGCGGGAACACGGCCGGTACCCTTCTCGCGCGAGATATATATCGAGCGTACCGATTTCATGGAGGAGCCGCCTAAGAAGTATTACCGTCTCGCACCCGGTACCGAAGTACGGCTGCGTTACTCCTATCTTATTAAATGCGAGGAGGTTGTTAAAGACAATGCAGGCAATGTTGTGGAGTTGAGGTGTACTTACGACCCCCAGTCGGGCAACGGTTCTTCTTCCGATGGACGCAGGGTGAAGGGGGTCATCCATTGGGTATCTGTTCCCCATGCCCGGGCAGCAGAAGTACGGCTCTACTCCAATCTCTTCACCAAGGAAGACCCTAATGATGTAGAGGAGGGTAAGACTTTTCTCGATTATCTCAATCCGGATTCTGTTGTGGTTCGGACGGGATACATCGAACCCTCATTGGCACAGGCTGCCGTGGGCGAGAAGTTCCAGTTTGAGCGTGTCGGCTATTTCTGTGTGGACCCTGATTCCCGTCCGGAGCGGATGGTATTCAACCGCACAGTCGGATTGAAAGATACATGGGCTAAAATAGCGGATAAATAGTTTTCTTATTTTTTGAAAAGGGAGGGATGCTCTGCTTACAAGGGGCATCCTTCCCTTTTCATCTTTTCGGAAATGTTCCACGTGGAACAATAGCATCCCTGAGGGAAGTTGAATTCAGGGGTTATTCGGTTCGGAATAACAAGGATTGCTGGACTGGAGATTTGAATCCGGGGTAGGCGGAACGTTCCACGTGGAACACCTGCCTTTTTATCTTCCGAAGAATATAAGCAGAACGTTGATGTCTGCAGGCGATACACCCGGAATACGCGACGCCTGCCCTATCGTTTGAGGCTTGATGCGGCTTAGCTTTTGACGGGCCTCGATGGTTAGCGATGTCAAAGCATTGTAGTCGAAATCCGGCCGAAGCCGAATATTCTCCAAGCGTCGCATTTTTTCCGCGATGAATCGCTCACGTTCTATATATCCCCTGTATTTTATCTGTATTTCCGCCTCCTCTACTATCTCTTCGTCGATATCGTTTTTATGAATGAAGTTATTCAGGTCGGAGAGTACGGTCGTCAATCCTTCGATACTGACACCGTTTCGCAGCAGGATGTCGTAAAGTTTACGCCCTTGTTCGAGCGGATTCGTGCCTATGGATTGCAGGTAACCGTTGATTTCCTCTTTTCCGACACTTCTTTGACGGATAAAATCAATTAGGTGCTGTGTCAGACGACTTTTTCGTTCAAATGCTTTACGCCGTTCGGATGAAGCAAGTCCGAGTTCAATCGCTTTCGGAGTGAGCCTTAAATCGGCATTGTCTTGCCTAAGCAAGATGCGATATTCTGCCCTGCTGGTGAACATGCGGTAAGGTTCGTCTACGCCTTTGGTAACAAGGTCGTCTATCAGTACGCCGATGTAGGCCTCGTCTCTGGCAAGTACGAAAGGTGCTTTGTCCTGTAATTTCAGAGACGCATTGATGCCGGCCATCAGTCCCTGTGCCGCCGCTTCCTCATAGCCCGTGGTACCGTTTATCTGTCCTGCGAAATAGAGATTGTCCACCCTTTTCGTTTCGAGTGTATGCTTCAATTGCGTAGGCGGAAAGTAGTCATATTCTATCGCATATCCCGGTCGATAGATATGAACCTTTTCGAATCCCCGTACTTTGGAGAGCGCTTTGATTTGAACATCCAGCGGCAGCGACGAAGAGAAGCCGTTCAGGTAGTATTCGTTCGTTTCCCTGCCCTCGGGTTCGAGAAAAAGCTGGTGCGAATCCTTGTCGGCGAAGGTACGCAGTTTGTCTTCGATACTGGGACAATAACGCGGCCCTATCCCCTGAATTGTACCGTTGAAGAGCGGCGAATCCGCGAACCCTTCCCGCAGAATATCGTGAACTTCGGCGGTCGTATGTACGAGATAGCAGGGAATCTGGTTGATGACGCTTTTGCTGGAGGGCAGGAAAGAGAATTTTGAGGGTTTTTCATCGCCGTATTGGGGTTCCAGTGCGGTAAAATCCACGCTGCGCCCATCTATTCGGGCTGGAGTGCCGGTCTTCATCCGGCCCGCCTCGAAACCGAGGCTGCACAAATATTCGGTAAGTCCGTACGATACGCCGTCGCCTGCCCTGCCTCCCGGAGCGCTGGCCCGTCCGGTATGCATCAGCCCGTTCAGGAAAGTACCGTTGGTGAGGATGACTGCGCGGGCTTTGAAAAGGACGCCCATAACGGTATGCACTCCTGTAATAATGTATTGATTTTCTGATAATTCACTGTCTGAATCCATCCGTTTCTCCACCGTGAGCCTGTCTACGGTATCCTGCCAGATGCGGAGGTTTTCGGTATTCTCCAGGACCTGACGCCAGGACTCCGAGAAACGGGCTTTGTCGCATTGGGCACGGGGACTCCACATGGCACTTCCTTTCGAGCGGTTCAACATCCTGAATTGGATGGCAGTCCGGTCGGTGATAATGCCCATGTGTCCGCCGAGAGCATCTATCTCTCTTACTATCTGTCCTTTAGCTACTCCGCCTACGGCGGGATTGCACGACATGTTGGCGAATTTGCCCATGTCCATGGTGATGAGCAGGGTTTGTGCTCCGAGTTTTGCAGCGGCTGCAGCGGCTTCGCATCCAGCGTGCCCGCCGCCTACCACGATGATGTCGTATTCGTAAGTCATCTTCTTTCTTGCCCTTGCCGAGGGCGGTCTGTCCGTTGAAATTGTGCGTCGTTTGCGTTCAGCTGGCCGTGCGGTGTGCGCTGGTTCCTTCTCTCCCCTGCCCGTTTGTTGTGAGTCTTTCTGCGGAAAAGATGCAGGGTTGCCGGAGGCACACTCTCCTGGACCCGTAAAAGGGCTTTTCCCGTTGGAAAGACGGGTCGGCGGGTACTCGTTCGGCGATGGATGGAGTGCGCCTGAAAGGGCGGAAAAAGGCCCTTGCCGTGCCTGTGGTACTTCTTGCCTTTCGGAGGCCTTTCCCTTACCGGGCCGGCAGTACGAACGGAGGATAATCTCCGTTCGCCTGACGGTATGCGGCCAGGCTGCGGTCCTCCAATGCACGCATGGCCCGCTCCTCCTCCGGGGTTTTGTCGCCATGGCCGCAGAGGTGCAGTACGCCGTGTATGATGACCCGCATCATCTCCTCCTGCGGCTGCGTCCCGATGGTTTCCGCATTGGAACGTACCGTGTAAGGGTCGATAAAGATGTCTCCGCTGATATTTCGCGTACCGTTCAGGTCGCTGTAATCGAACGTGATGACATCCGTATGGTAGTCGTGGCCGAGATACTGCCTGTTGATTCCGATGTGATACTCCGGTGAACAGAAGATATAGGCGATGTCGCCGGGGCTGTACCCTTCGGCGGTTATCACCTCTTTTATCCAAGCCGTTATCCTGCGCCTGCCCTGCGGCAGGAATGTGCACTCTTCCGTGTGGAAACTGACAGCCATTGTTTTGGTAAGTTTGTTAAAGTCCGTTGCGGAATACCGCCATTATCTTCTTTTAGCCGTATTGTCTGCCGTGGTGCGTGTCCGGGCCTGTTTCCGCTCCGGCCCTGCCCTTTGGGAGACGCCGCATCCGGAACCGCCGTTATCTCGACAGCCACTTTTCCGGATTGAGGAACGTCGTACCCTTCCACAATTCGAAATGCAGGTACCAGTCGTCGTTGTTCGCGGTCGAGGGGAGGTTGCCTATCACCTGGTTCCGTCCGACCGCGTCGTTGGCCTTCACGCTGACCGATTCAAGGTTGGAATAGACCGTATAATAATTTCCGTGATTGACCATCACGCAGTTGTTCAATCCTTTGATGAAGACCACCCTGCTCACGGTTCCTTCGAAAATACACCGCACGGGGGCTCCCTTCTCCCCTGCGATATTGACTCCTTTGTTGTCTATCGTCAAGCCGCGCTGCGTGGGGTGCGGATGCTTGCCGAAACGGTCGATGATTACGCCGTCGCTTACCGGATAGGGGAATTTGCCCTCGTTCTGTTCGAAGTTGTTGCTGAGTTGCACCCTCACCCG
>ULXG01051022.1_pt1 | contig 17804 bp, 17 predicted proteins | sample 1961141 | NCBI WGS metagenome assembly ULXG01 (sample SAMEA4835834, study PRJEB28245) | human gut metagenome | biome: gut microbiome; material: fecal sample | place: Denmark | collected 2008 | reverse complement strand
TATTCTGTGCTATGAAAATCCCGGAAAGCTCCATGGCAGGAGCCGTAAAAGGATAAGGCCAGGTCTTTTTAAATGAGTTATAATTTTGATTAATACAAAGACAGGAGCGGCACAGACAGCGCTGAATTTGAAGTCCTGTCAGACAGGCAGCCTCCCCATAGGGAGCGTGAGGCCAGTCAGGCTGAAATTCAGCCGGCAGGTCTCCCTCCGCTGACCTGCAGTCTGAGCTGTATTGCCGGGCTGTCTGCTCTGCTGTTATTATTCATCACTTTATCAACCAGGAGGAAGCAAACATGAAACACTCAGAAAACATTCCAAAAATCAAGGTGGGAATCGTGGCTGTCAGCCGCGACTGCTTTCCTGAATCCCTGTCCGTTTCGCGCAGGGAGGCTCTTGTCAATGCCTACAGGAGCAAATATGATGCCGACGATATCTATGAATGCCCTGTCTGCATCGTGGAAAGCGAGATCCACATGGTTCAGGCCTTAGAGGATATTAAAAAGGCCGGCTGCAGCGCTCTGTGTGTATATCTGGGAAACTTTGGCCCGGAGATCTCCGAAACTCTGCTTGCCAAGCATTTTGACGGGCCCAAGATGTTTATTGCCGCCGCCGAGGAGAGCGGCTCCAATCTGACACAGGGGCGCGGCGATGCCTTCTGCGGAATGTTGAACGCATCCTACAACCTGGCTCTCAGAAATATCAGAGCCTACATACCGGAGTACCCAGTAGGTGACGCTGAGGAATGCGCCGACATGATCCACGAGTTCCTTCCTGTGGCGCGGGCTGTGGCAGCCTTAAAGGAGCTTAAGATTATCAGCTTCGGTCCGAGACCCTTAAACTTCCTGGCCTGCAACGCCCCCATCAAGCAGCTCTACAACCTGGGCGTTGAGATCGAGGAAAACTCAGAGCTTGACCTTTTCGAGGCCTTCCACAGGCACGACGGCGATGAGAGAATCCCGCAGATTGTAAAAGAGATGGAAGAAGAGCTGGGAGCCGGCAACAAAAAGCCGGAGATCCTTCACCGTCTGGCCCAGTATGAGCTGACCTTAAAGGACTGGATCCGGGATCATAAGGGCTACCGCAAGTACGTGGCCATTGCCGGAAAATGCTGGCCTGCCTTCCAGACCCAGTTCGGATTTGTGCCCTGCTATGTAAACAGCCGTCTGACCGCCCAGGGAATCCCGGTTTCCTGTGAGGTTGACATTTACGGCGCTCTCAGCGAGTTCATCGGCACAGTGATCAGCCAGGATGCGGTAACACTTCTGGACATTAACAATACGGTTCCGAAGGATCTCTTCGAGGAGGACATCAAGGGCAGATTCCCCTATACCTTAAAGGATACGTTCATGGGCTTCCACTGCGGCAATACCGCCTCTGAAAAGCTGTCCTTCTGCGAGATGAAGTACCAGATGATCATGGCCCGCTCCCTTCCCGAGGAGGTGACGCAGGGAACTCTGGAGGGAGACATCGCTCCCGGAGAGATTACCTTCTACCGCCTTCAGAGCACGGCAGACAATCAGCTTCGTGCCTACATCGCAGAGGGCGAGGTACTCCCTGTGGCGACGCGATCCTTTGGCTCCATCGGAATCTTTGCCATCCCCGAGATGGGGCGCTTCTACCGCCATGTGCTGATTGAGAAAAACTTCCCTCACCACGGGGCCGTTGCCTTCGGGCGCTTCGGAAGAGAGCTCTTCGAGGTATTCAAATATCTGGGCGTGCCGGTGGAGGAGATCGGCTACAATCAGCCGAAGGGCGTCCGTTATCCGACGGAAAACCCCTTTGGACGGATGGAATAGGGAAGACCTATTGTTTATGAATGTTTTGAATTAATTAGGAATCATTTTGAATGTTTTATCTGCAGCCCGGCCGGATTTTCCTGTCCGGGCTGCAGATATATGGGAGGAATTTATGTATTTTATAGGAATTGATCTGGGAACCTCGGCCGTCAAGCTCCTCTTGATGGACGAGGAAGGAACTGTATGGAACACGGTAACAGAGGAATATCCCATCTGTTTTCCGAAACCGGGCTGGTCAGAGCAGAACCCTTCCGACTGGTTTGAAAAGACCATGGCCGGTTTAAAGAAGCTGACGCAGGGAATTGACAGGTCACAGATCCGGGCAGTCAGCTATTCCGGACAGATGCATGGACTGGTGGCCCTTGACGAGGAAGATCGGGTGATCCGGCCGGCCATCCTGTGGAATGACGGGAGAACCGGCCGTGAGACAGACTGGCTGAATCAGGAGATAGGGAAGGAATGGCTGTCCGAGCAGACGGCCAATATCGCCTTTGCAGGCTTTACCGCCCCGAAAATCCTGTGGATGCAGCACCATGAACCTGAATTGTTCAGACGGATCCGCAAAATCATGCTTCCGAAAGATTATGTAAACTATCGTCTGACGGGACAGTTCTGCACGGACTATTCAGACGCTGCCGGAACCCTTCTTCTGGACGTAAGAAACAGGTGCTGGTCAGAGGAAATGCTCCGTCTGTGCGGCATCAGCGAATCTGTCCTGCCCCGTCTCTGTGAGAGCTTTGAGCAGACAGGAACTCTGCTCCCTGAAATCGCAGCAGAACTGGGCTTTCCAGACACAGTCTTCGCTGCTGCCGGAGCCTCTGACAATGCGGCAGCCGCTGTGGGAAACGGGATTATCGGCACAGGCGCAGAGGGAACCGGAGAGGGAACAGGCCACAGCCCGGCTGCTGCCGGCGGATGCAGCCTGTCTCTTGGAACCAGCGGGACCATTCTCATTCCCTCCAGCCAGTTTTGTCCGGTCCCCTCCAATGCCCTTCACGTCTTTTCCCATGCCGACGGGGGCTGGTACATGATGGGCTGCATGCTCAGCGCCGCCTCCTGCTGGAAGTGGTGGACAGAGCAGGTCCTGCACACCAGCGACAATGACACAGAACAGGCTCAGATAGAGTCCCTGGGCCATAACAGGGTTTTCTATCTTCCCTACCTGATGGGAGAGCGATCCCCCCACAATGATCCGAACGCCAGGGCCGCCTTTATCGGAATGGATGCCTCCACCACCAGGGCAGACATGAACCAGGCCGTTTTGGAGGGCGTCCTCTACGGCCTGCGGGATTCCCTGGAAATCGCCAGGGCTCAGAAGAACGCGCCGTCCTTTGCCCGCATCTGCGGAGGCGGCGCCAAGTCTCCTCTCTGGAAGAAACTGGCTGCCAATATCCTGGGCCTTCCGGTGGAAGTGCCGGCCAACGAGGAGGGGCCTGCCTTCGGCGCAGCCATCCTGGCCGCAGTTGCAGGCGGTGCCTTTCCATCTGTTCCTGCAGCCGTGGAGAAGCTCTGCAGGGTAAAGGAGACGGTACTCCCCGAAAAACCTCTTGTGAAAGCCTATGAGGAGGGATATGAAACATTCCGGCTTCTCTATCCGGCCTTAAAGAAGGTATTCGAAAAATAGTGCGGCAGAAGAAAATTGATTTTCTACAGCGCTGTCCCCTTCTTTGGCACATAGAAGGACTTCATATCAGCGCCCTCCAGCCTTAAAAGCTCCGTCTTTGCCTGGATTCCGCCGCCAAACCCCGTCAGGTTTCCGCCGGAGCCCACCACGCGGTGGCAGGGAATGATAATGCCGATGGGATTATGTCCTACTGCCCCTCCCACCGCCTGGGCGGACATGCGCTTAAGCCCTTTCTTCTCTGCCACTGCCCCGGCAATGGCTCCGTAGGTGACGGTCTTGCCGTATGGGATTTTCAGAAGCTCCTCCCACACCAGGCGGCGGAATTCACTTCCCTCCGGTGCAAGGGGCGGAGTAAAATCAGGGGTTTGGCCGGAAAAGTAGAGATCCAGCCACCGAAACGCCTCTGCCAGAACGCCGGAGGGCTCCTGAACCACAGTGATCCGGGTTCCCTTTTCAGGGATTCTGGGATACCGCTCTCTTTCAAAGGCAAGGCTTTTCAGGGCATCGTCACTGGCTGTCAGCGTGAGGAGTCCCACCGGAGAGGGATACACTGCCCGGTACTCTGTGCTTATCTGCTCTGCTTTTGTCTGGTGTTCTTTCATCTGGTTCGCATTCACCTTCTCTGTGACCGCCCTGTCCTTTTTGTTCCCGTTCTTCTCAGACATCTTTATAAACCTCCGTTCTTCTGTGACGCTCCATTCTCCTGTGATCCTGGCCGGGTATTCTGCCCCATTTTCTCTCTCGCCTCTGTTTCGTTGTGCGCAGCTGCCTCCATTCCCGCCTGTTTTCATCCCTGCTCGAAACTGAAGCCATAAATCTGCGCTCTCTGCCATATATTATAATAAATTTCCTGCAGAAAAGAAAGCCGGACAGCCGGACTGGAACAGTCCCTTCCAGGATCCCCGGGGGACTGACCAGTTCCGCTCTGGCTGCCATTTTGCAGCGCATCTGTAAAGGACACAGACCATGAATTCTAAAAAATCTCCCTCCTCCTTTTCGCCTCTGGCCGCGGCAGTCTTCACCCTCTTTCCGCTCTTATGGGGCTTTCTGTCCTCTCGGGCCTCCGGGGACATCCTCTCGGTGTACGCCTCTCTCCATCAGCCTCCCTTGAGCCCTCCCGGGGCCGTCTTCCCTGTGGTATGGACCCTCTTATATCTTCTCATGGGTTTTGGCTTTTATCTGGTCATCCGTGAGGGGATCAAAAAAGGGGCAGACCTGAGACCTGCCTCTGCTTCCTACCTGTTTCAGCTCCTTTTGAACCTTCTCTGGCCCATCGTCTTTTTCCGTCTCGGGCTTCGCTTCGGGGGAACGGTTCTGGCTGTTCTTCTGGCAGCGGCCGTACTCCAGATGATCCGGGAATTTGGAAGCATCAGCCAAAGAGCTGCCCTCCTTCAGCTTCCCTATCTTCTCTGGTGTCTGTTCGCCTCCTATTTAAGCGCCGGCACTGCAGTCTTAAATCTGGGCTGGATTTGAGGTTCTGTTAAACGTCCAGGCATAGCTGCATTTCCGCTGAAAAGCTGCAGCTGTGCCTGCCTCTCTTTTTCTTAATCACCTCTGTATCAGAAATTTTGAGATTTCTCATCTGACCCATAATTTTCCAGACGGGCGGTTCAGAGCTTTTTCTTTTTTTCCATGTTGAGATCTCCATGCTCTTTCACATAGGGAATGGAGCCCAGCTTTTTATCATAACCTCTTCCCGAGGCAAAGTATTCAAAGCCAAGTCTCTTTTCATTTCCTCTTGTCCTGTCGTAATACACGGACAAAAGACCTGCGATAATCTTCTGAAATCCCAGATAATTTTCATGTTCTCTGTGCTCAAAGAGGAAATAATCAGCCTGTTTTTTTGTCTTTTTTCCGGGCTGCTCTCTTTTAGGGCCGGATTTGCAGACAGACCACCGGCTCAGCACTCCTATGTATCCGGGAAACCAGTCATAACGGTTTTTTCCTTCCTGACAGAATATCCTGTCCAGACTGGCAAACACTTTTTCTCCCTGGCGCGCCGCTGTATCACTTTCCTTTGTATCCATGGCAGCCAGCGCTAAAAAGGGGCCCTTAACCTTCTGATCCAAAGCATTTTTCCCCGTGCACAGTCTCCCCGCCTGTTTAAGAGCATTGATCTCCTGCTCAAGCTGAGAAAAGTACAGATTCTTTTTTACTGAAATTACGCCGATAACTCCTTCCGGCGGAACAATCGCATGATCTCCCATTCTCAGAAATACAGGATAGGATGCAGAATCAAAGATAATCAGATCCAGCTGGGAGGAGTGAGCATCCCTGTCCCCTGCCCGCTCCTTTTTCCCGCTCCCGGTCTTGACCGCAGGCCGAAGGATGAAACCAGTCATCACCTCCAGACCTGCCGGAAGAAATTTCTGAATATAGCTTTTGAGCAGGGCCTCCACATACATCCCGTCTTCACCGGGGTGAGCGGCCCCTTCCCTCCCATCTGCAGGTATGAGAACCTGAAACTGCCTGTAAGTTTTAAGCATCGCTTCCGCCTCGTTTTCTACGAAGGTTCTGATCCTTGTCCCGTCCATTCACTTCTCCTCTGTTTCATATAAGTTTTCAGGGATTCCCCTCTCTACTCAATGTGGAACCACCATCTCTGGCACTGGTCGATGAGTTTTTCCAGATTCCTGATCTTTCCCTGCAGGGCTCTCTGGGAAGAACCCTGTCCATTTTCCCCTTTCAGGAAGGTGATCAGAAAGGCTCTGTAGCCGCACAGATAATTGATCAGAGATTTTTTATTGCTGAACCTGGCAACAGAGCCATCTGGAAACATTAAATTCACGTTATCGATCACTCTGGGATCTCTCAGCTTTTTTATGTCTGCCTCATAGGGGCAGCCGTCCAGCTCCCTCCTTGCATCGAAATAAGCGAGAATCCTGTTAATCTCTCTCAGCCGTTTTCTGGAAGGCCTGACAGAACAGCCATTTTCCTCTCCTCCCACCACAAACCCTGACAATGAAATCTCACCTTCTGCCATATAGGTTTTCTTTTCATTGAGAGAAAAACCATTTTCTTTGAGAATATGCTTGATCATCCTGTACACGAACAAATCTCTTCTGAAGTCCAGATAGTCACTGGAAAACATCATATCATCTGCGTATCTGGTATAGATCAGATCCTCCTGATAAAATTTTTTTCCTTCCCTGACCTTCCTCACAGACTGGCAGTACTTTAAAATACGCTGATCGATCCTTCTGAAAACAATATTTGACACAGCAGGGGAAGTGACAGCTCCCTGGGGAAGTTTCCCACTTAAAGTCGTAATCTCCCCGATATTTTCTCTGATTTTCTCATCCTGGACAAATTCCTCCAGGCTTTTTATCACCTGTTCTTCTGTCACATGATCGAAAAAGCGGCGTATATCCAGACGCATATGGAACTTCTTTCCGCAGTGAGGTCTCAGGTAATCCTGGTAGCTCAGCCCCCTGACAAAGCCTGCCGCTGCCTTGGAAAGCGGAATTTTCGCAAGCAGATTTCTGTTCAGATTGTTCTGAAGCTGATATAATCCGCTGGTCTTGTCCACCTGGCAGATAGTCCTCTCTTTTCCCCTGTCTCTGATGTCAAAGACGATATAGCTGTTTTCCTTTTCTGCCAGACTGTTCTCAATAAACAGCTGGCTCTTTCGCAGGATCCTTTCGCAGTAATAATCCCATCCATAAATCTTCTTCATCTGCATCGCTCCGAACGGGCACCGTCTTGAAAATTCGCAAGGTGTTTAATAATTCCCCGCCATCCTTCCCATTTTCTGCCGGTACCCCAGTCAGAAAGTGGCTCTCTCACCCTGGTCTGTGGAACTGTCGCTCCCTCAGGGTCTGTCTCTCTGCTAGTATTGAGATCAGGTTGCTGCCCGTTCTATGATTTTTTCTACTATGTTTCTCTGTTTTCCGCTTCTGAATGCCAAACCTCATCCGAAAAGCTCTGGCTCCTCCAGCCTATTCCTGGCTCATCCCGCATACCATATGCATCAGTTCTCCTAACTCCGGGAAATCTCTCTCAAAGGTCTTTCTGAAAAACTCCCTCCTTCCTTCTTTTTCCATCTTTCTGAAAAATTCTCTCTGCTCCTGCGGACCAGAATCCTCAAAGCCTGCCAGCCGGCAGAAATAAAAGCAGAGCCAGTCGGCTGCCCAGGAGGTCTTCGAGATCAGATTTCTCTCCATCAGCCTTTTCAGGTCCTCGTCCATGGCCGGATTTTCCTTTTTAATCCCCCGGTAATTCATTCCATAGTCGCACTCCCCTCCCAGCAGGAGACGCACGAAGGTGAGCCTCTCTCCCTCTCCCGGAAGGCCCCTGTAAAACGGAATGATATTGTGATAGCACACCGGAAAACGCTTCTCCAAAAACTGCAGGAACAGAGGAAGATTTTCCGCCGTCACCAGCATTCCCTCAATCGTTGTGCGGGCAATAAAAATCCCGTATTCTTTAAAATATTCCTGAATCAGACTGACAAACTCCTGATAGTTTTCATCCTCTGCAAGATAGAACGGCTTTATGTAATGAAACCGGCATTTTTCCGCCATTCGGTATATGCGGTTTCTTCTTGCCGCCAGGGTAGCCCTGGACGAGGAGCGGGATTCTGTTTTCTTATAGAAAAAATAATTTTCCCCTGTCCTGCACATATGAAAGTATTTTTTCTTCAGCTTCTCCGGATAGGTGTAAACCTTATCCAGATCCATGAGAATGGTTACCGGTATGCGGTATCCCCTCTTTTTTGGGGAAACGATGCGGTACACCACGTCGTCACTCATGCCTTTGATCAGCTCTGCCTGCCCCAGCAGAGGATAAAGCTCCTTTAAAAACCGGCTTTGAAATACCTCCAGCTCCGTTTCTCCTTCCACCAGAAACAGGGCCCTGGCGAAGTATGCACTGGCATGCTGATCCGTGATAAAATAGCGCTCCCTCATTTCACTGTCCTGCCGGAACATCTGAAAACGGGAGATTTTCGTCTCCTCCCCTCTTCGGTAGACCTGATAGAGCTGGTTCTCTCCCCCCTCCTGCACCAGAATATTTCTGATCAGTCTAGCCGAATGGGTGGCCAGCAGAACTCTCACATCATACCTGCACTGGCTGAAAATTTCCGCCAGTTCATCGATCATGTGACTGTGAAGGGAGATTTCAGGCTCATCCAGTATCACTAAAGGTTCCTTCATCTTCGTTTCCGCCATCAGCCTCAGGATATGGAAAAGCAGATTCGTAAAATTAAACGCATTGGTGCCATTGGAAAACTCCGCCAGGCTGCTCTCGTCAAACTGATATCTTTCCCCGGACAGATACAGTTTAGACAGGGCCACTGCAAACTCTTTTCTGGAGTAGGGCTCAATTTTAATGTTCTTCCTCTCCAGCCCGCCCTGTATCTGATCCAGCCGGCTTTTCATCTGTCCGCTTACCTCTCCAATGGCATTTACCAGCTCCTGGCGAAGTTCTTTCTCCACCGTATTTTCCGGCTTTACAAGATCACCCACCAGCTTCCAGAGTACTTCCCAGTTCACCAGATCGATCTGTCTCGCATCCACAAAATAGAGGGGAAAGAGGCCTGCTATCAGCTTTCTGGTATCGGCATCATGGCTCCAGCGCACAGGCATATCCCGGATCTTTATCATCCGCACAGTCATCATATCCTCTGCAGAAATTCCCAGAATCTTTTCATAGTAGCTGGCATACCTTGTTTCCTCATTTCTCAGGTTGACCCGGGCGTACTGCTTCAGCCGGCCCAGATCGTAGGTCAGGGCAATTTCTACACGGTTATTCAGACGGTTGTTGTGGTCGAAAATCTCATCCGACTCGGAGCGGGAGATAAGATTATCATAAAAGTACCTGACAGCGGAGAGGATATTGCTCTTTCCTGTTCCGTTTTCCCCTAAAAGAGCTGTGACACCGTTCAGGCGGAATACGCAGCTGCTGATAGACTTATAATTTTTAATTGAAATCTCAACTAAAGACACGGCATGCCTTCTTTCCTGTGTAAAATCTGCGCATAAAATCAGTTAAAGCAAGGTGATTTTCTGTCTTTTCTTTTTCTGTATCACAAACTCAGCATTTTGATTTTATTCTACAAAAAAATACCAGAAAATTCAACCATTTTCATCATGCCGTGTCTGATGATGTTATGTTATAAGAAAGAATCCTGCTTTGCAGGATTCTCCGCCTGCGGCGGGTCGCAAAAGCTACATTTGCCTCCCCCGGAAAAATTAATGGCAGATACGGTTTTCATCGTATCCGAAATTCATGTAATGTTCGTAGTAAGCAGGCAAGTTGTCTCCAAAGGCCTGCACCAGATCTGCATTATTTTCTTTGTATACGCTTATATTAAAGGCTTCTGAGGCCACACGCCCCTCCTTCATTCCTGATGTCAAGAAGTGATTCAGAAGGTCCTCCTGGTTATATCCGAATGCCCCGTACAAATCTTCATTGTGATCGGCATAATATACAGCGTCAAAGATTCTGTCTATATGCTCAGGGACAGCTGGTGTAGCCGGCTCCTGTGCCGGAATACCTGCCCCAGTTCCAGTGCTGCCGGAGCCGGTGCTGCCAGAGCCACTGCTAACGAAGCCGCCGCTGTACGGGCAGACACCGTTTGTATGCAGGTGAGCCGGATGACCGCCGCAGTGATAGTGATAATTTCCCAATCCGCTTTTGTTTTTATTGTCCCTGTGTCCTCCGTATGCGTCGGTGCGCCCGCTGTGGGCCTCCGCCACAATCAGGCCGGAGGTTCCCACAACGGTCTGGGGCGCCCATGTGCATAACGCCAGCGCGGTCAGAAATACTGCTGCTTTTTTCTTTTTCATACTCATTCTCCTTTGTGGTGCATCATTCTGTTCGCTCTCTGATTTCTCATCCTTCCGGTGAGACATACCGGAGAGAAAACCAGAGAGCAGGTATCCTGAGTATATCATTTTTCGCAGCCGACTTCTACTGGCTCACTATTAACCATATCAGGGTCTGCTAAGCCTTTTCAGTGCCTTCATTCCGTAATGGCCTGCAAATACGAACAGTTCCATGATTGCCATGTATTCTGCAGCAAACAGAATGACAGGGCGTTCAAAGTCAAAATATACGAAGTGGGGGGTGAGAAACAGATAGGACAGTAACTGATTTTTTAAAAACGCGTACAGTCCATACACGGCTGCTGCTGCGCCGGCGATACCCAGGGCCGTCCGGGCAGGCCTTGGGAGAACCAGACCGGCCGCCCTTCCGATATGTCCCAGAATCATGTTCCAGTGAAGCCCCAGATGCAGCGCCATCAGCACAAAGCTCCAGAAGGCACACAGGATATGCATAGACCGCGCCAGTGATATTCCTCCAGAAATCGGCAAAAAGCGAAATACTTCCCTGGAAAGAATCACTGCGCTGATCATCATGCCAGCCATGGAAATGAACAACAGCAGGTTGACGGCCAGCTGGAACATGCGGGGCGGCGTATATTTCCCTTTCCCTATGTGACTGTACCATTTAAAGTTCAGGATGTGGTGCAGGATCCACAGCGCAAACATTCCCGCTCCCAGCCATTCGTGGGCAGCCTCTCCTGTGAGCTGTCTGGCCATCAGCAGCAGAAGGAGAACTGTCATGGCAAAGTCAATACTGAGCCTGATAATCATTTTTGATTTCATAACTGCCTCCTGTTTAAATGGAAGTTACCCAAGAGGATTTCTCCGCCTGGGAGCGGGCCCCCCTCAGGGACAGACTGTGCTTTGCCCCAGTGTATTTCTGCCCGAAAAACCCTGCCCGCAAGTAAGCGGGCAATCAGAGTCCCAGACCGGCAATCCATTCTGTCACAGCATCCTGCGCCTCAGAAACGCTGTTTCGGGAGATGGAAAGGCCGTCCTCCACAACCTTTGCATCTGGCTGCAGCTCAGAAATGGTATCAATGGTTCTGGAAAAGCCGCTGCCTCCGTGAACGGTAAAGGGGATGATAGTCTTCCCGCCAAAATCGTATTCCTCCAGGAAGGTATACAGCGGCATGGGAAGATCGGCGTTCCAGTTGGGGTATCCGAGAAAAATCGTGTCATAGCTGTCTAAATCTTCAATCTGACCGGCAAGCTTTGGCCTGGCCTGCTCTGCCTTCTCCTCACAGGCAAAGTCCAGGAGCGGATCGTGGCTGCCCGGATATTCCTGCACCGTCTCAATGCGGTACAGCTCACCGCCAACCTCCTGCTGAATCAGCTGTGCCACATACTGGTTGTTTCCCAATACCTCTCCGTCAGCCACAACCCGGCTGGCTCCGGCCACGGCATCCACACCGTCTGTTTCCGGCACGGAGAAATAGGCAATCAAAATTGAGCCGGCAGAAGCGCCTTTCTCTGCCGCCTGGCTGCCGGAATCATCCGATACCGTGTCTGCTGATTTCTGCTCTGAGCCGCAGGCTGTCAGAACAAAAACCAGAACCGAAAAGAGAAAAATAACCTGCAGTCGTTTCATCTTTTAATCGCTCCTTCCTGTCTTAAATCCCTGTCCCATTTATCATCTGCCTCTCGTCCTGCTGCCCTGCTTACGGCTCCCTCCCGGCTGCTGTATAGAGGAGCCGGACTCCGTCCCCCCTGAGCACCTCAGCCTTTTTAAGACGAAATCCCACCGGCACGCTCTCAGACAGAGCAGGCGCCTGCTCAAACACCGATACAGTATCCGGACTTCCATCGGCCACAGGAGCCAGCAGCAGACTGAATTCATCCACCACACCCTGCTGCAGGAATGTCCAGTTGATCATTCCGCCGCCGCAGATCAGCATGGTTTTAATCCCGAAAAGCTCATACAGCTTTTTAACGGCAGTCCGGCAGTCCAGCTCCTCCTTCCCGGCAATGATATAAGATACGCCCTGCCGGCGCAGGTACCCGCGGTAGGCCGCCGGCGTCTGCTCTGTCAGAACCTCGATCACGTGGGCATCAGGCCTTCCGCTTTTCCTGAAGGTTCCCGAGAACCATGCAATTTCTCCCAGTGTGTCGATGGAAACATAGTAAAGTGACTCATGGGCCCCGGCAATGAAATCTCCCTCCGGGACATCCGTTTTGCCTTCATCCAGCACCGGCTTCTGAAAATCTGTAAATTCCTTCGTGGTTTTCGTGCCGTAGAGCCATGCATCTGCATGGTATTCATCCCGAATCCTTGCGTACTCTCCGCTGACTGCCGACACTTCCAGCATCCCCATAAAGGGACCTGTAATCTTGCCGTCAAGGGCACTTAAAATATGGCATATGGTATAAGGCCGTTCCATCCTTTCCTCCTTCTGAATCAAACAATTCCCTTTTTCCTTCTGTCCAGTCACAGCCTGAATCCAGACAGTAAACTCCATCCTGCACAGATTTTACTGAATGAGCCCATTCTCTGTCAGGTACCTGTCTATGGCTTCCGTGTCGGAGGGTTCTGCAAAAAGACCCTCGTGGACATTGGCGTTTCCCGCGCTCTCCCGCACAAAATCCATGGAATTTTCAAACTGCTCTGTGTCCATAGATGCTGACTGGCTGAATGGATAGATATCGGTTCCCGTCAAATCATAGCTCTCTAAAAATGTCCCTATTATCATGGGCGCTGTGTGCCACCAGATCGGATAGCCCACCAGGATGGTATCATACTGCTCCAGGGATTCCGGCAGGTTTTCGATGGCAGGACGCTCATCTTCGTCACGCTCATTTTTGGCAACATCCCCGCATTCGCTGTAGTCTTCCGGATACGGAACTGCAGGCTCTATCCCCAGCAGCTCTCCCCCCGCCTGTTCGGCCAGATAGGAGGCCATTTCTTCTGTATTTCCAGACCAGGAGAAGTACACGACCAGTGTATTTCCTGTACCGGAAGCAGTCTGCTCCTGCTGCGCTGCCTCTGTTTCATCCAAAGAGGTCCCAGGTTCCTGCACATCCTTCTCCTGTCCATCAGGCACCTGTCCACCGGGTGTCTCTTCTATGGGGACGGAAATCTCGCCGGCCTCTGGCCGGGCTTTCCCGCAGACAGACAGAGAGAATATCATCACGGCGGCCATCATAAGGCACGCTATTTTTCTGAACATATTCGCATCCCCGCTTTCTATACTGATTTATCTATACTGACTTCTCTTTGCTGATTTCTCTTCGCTGATTTATCCCGGAAGCTTACAGGCATTCCAGCAAAATATCGTAGATTTCATCCCTGCTGAGCTCACGGGGATTGCATTTGATGATATTGCAGGTATCCGCAACCTTTCTCAGCACCTCTGGCGTAATCTCCACTCTGGATTTCAGTTCCCTGAGTTTTGCAGGCAGACCGCACTCCCTGATAAAGGATGACAGCGCCTCAATTCCTTCTTCGGCTGTCTGGACTGCGAACACCTCTCTGGCAAAGCGGGTAAACTTTTCCTCTGCATCCCTGACGATATGGCGGTAGTAGGCCGGGTGGATGACAGCCAGCCCCTGGCCATGATTGCAGTCTGTAAATGCTCCCAGCTGATGCTCCATCTGGTGTGTCTGGAAATCCGTCAGCCGGCCCACCTTCAGAATGCCGTTCTCAGCCATGGCAGAGTCCCACATCAGGTTGCCCCGGGCCTGCAGGTCGTTCTGATCGGCAAGTAAGCGTCTCATATTCACAACCGTGTTCCGCATGACTGCCAGTGCCACATCATCAGACACATTATCCTCGTCCGACTGGCCAAGATAAGTTTCCATGGCATGGCTCAGGGTGTCGAATGCCCCGGAAATCACCTGCATGGCGGGCACTGACAGGGTGTAGGAGGGATCCAGCACTGCGAACCGGGGAGCGCAGGCCATCACGCCGGTTTTAATCTGCAGCTCCTCATTGGTGATCACGGCGCCCCCGTTCATCTCTGCCCCCGTTCCGGAAGCAGTGACAACTGCCCCGAGAGGGATTGTATCCTTCGGAAACCTTCCCTGGACAAACTCCATCTCCCAGATATCTTCTTCTGTTTTTGCCTGAGCCGCGATGATCTTGCAGCAGTCGATAACAGAACCTCCGCCCACTGCCAGAATATAGTCTGCCTTCTCTTTTTTCGCCAGCGCGGCGCCCTCCTGTACCTTTTCATAGGTGGGGTTGGACATGATGCCGGAGAAGTCCACAACTCGCTTCCCCATCTCCTTCAGGATGGCTGTAATCTCATCATAGATCCCGTTTTCTTTTACAGAACCTCTTCCGTAGGCTACCATGACCGTACTGCCCGCGCTGCACAGTTCCGACTTCAGAGCCTTTTTGGCAGCCCCCTCTCCAAAGTAAACATTGGTAGGATAAGAAAATACAAAGTCTTTCACCGTTCATTCCTCGCTTTCTTCATTTTCTTCACATTCTGTCGCCAGACCTGGGCTGGCGCTCTTTCCATGCCCCTACGGCAGTTTCTATTTTCCCGCCCACTGAGCTGACACTTCGTCAATAATCCCCATAGCGTTCAGGGAGCGGGGATAGCCGATATAAGGCATACACTGCTCCACGACGCTGTACAGCTTCTCCTTATCATTGCCCACACCGAAATTTCCTGCAGTATGCCCTCTGAGCTGGTTTTCACATCCGCCCTGGGCCATCAGGAAACAGAAGGTGATCATCTCCCTCTCCTGATCATTCAGCCCGGCGCGGGTGTAGTAATCCCCAAAGCAGTTGTCCGCCAGCCAGCGGTTGATAGTTCGGCGCAGAGCAGGCCCCTCTGTCTGCACCCTGGCCATATCCGGGCCAAACAGCTCTACCTGCTTGGCGAGGCCTTCTGTGAATCTGCTGTTTTCATCCACAGTCGCCTGGGGAGCAAGGGGCAGTTTGATCCCATGCTGCTCCATAATCTGATTTGCCTCTTCAAGGAAGTCATATATCCTGCCGATCCCCAGATAAGCTGTAGCCTGATAAATAACCTCCCTGACTGCAACGGGGTCGATCCCTTCATTGAGCGCTGCGTGGAGCATATTTCGGAATTCTCCTCTCCCCTGGCAGCCCAGCAGAGCCGACAGAATGCAGAGCATCCGCTCCTTCTCTGTCAGCCGGCTCTCCTTTACCGCTTCATTCTGAGAAAAATTCACCACAATCTCCACCCATTCCGGATCGGAAGCACTCAGGCTGCTGTCAGCGCCTTTAAATCGTTTTCCCAGTCTTTCTCTTGTCTCATGATTCATTCTTCTAACTCACCTCTGTCTGATATCTGACTCTGTGTTTTCGGGGTTCTTCGGGTTACTTTGGAGCTCTCCGGGGCACTTTTAGGTTCTCCTGGATCCTTTGGAGTCCTTTGGGGTTCTATTGAGTATCTCCGGTATTTTCGTGCAGCGCCCTCCGGACCGTCTGTCGGGTTCTGCAAAGCTGAGCTGCCGCCAGTAAGGGACGCTCCCCTCTGCTATTTCTTGCGCAGAATCCGGAAACATGATATAATCCGATTGATTCAATCGCTCTTTACTATCGATTATAGTTTCCGGTTGTTACAATCGGTCAAGACTTTTTTACAGCTTATTTTGTGAATCTTTTGTGAAATGTAGAGTGAAATGCTTTGAAAGTGTTCGTTCGTTTACATCAGTCTGATTTTTGCAGAGAATGGAGGATACCATGTTATATACCATGATGCAGGTGTGCAGAGAGGCGGATCTGACCTATCAGGCGCTGAAATTTTACTGCAACGAGGGCCTGATTCCCAACGTCAAGCGAGATAAAAACAACCGCCGCGTCTTTGATGAGCGTGATCTGAAATGGATTAAGGATCTTGTATGTCTGAAGAAATGCAATATGAGCATCCAGGAAATGAAAGAATATCTGGCCTTATGCCTTCAGGGACAGGCTACGATCCCCCGGAGGAAAGAAATGCTGACTAAAAAGCAGGAAGCTCTGCGAAACTCCATCCGGGAGCTGGAGGAAAGCGTTGCCTATATTGACTGGAAACAGAATTTCTACGATGAGGTGCTGTCAGGGAAACGCCCTTATATCAGCAATCTGATCCCTCCAGAGGAGCAGGGACAGGGAGCATAGCTCACAGAAGCATTGCTCCTGTTCCTGCCACAATCAGCAGAAGGCCAGCCGCGGCTTTGCGGCTCAGCCGTTCTTTTAAGACGATGCCGGAAAATACGATAGTCACTGCAATACTGAGCTTATCAATGGGAACTACGACGCTGGCCGGGCCGTCCTGCAGTGCATGGTAATAGCACAGCCAGGACAGCCCTGTGGTAATTCCCGAAAGAAACAGGAAAATCCAGCTTTTCCCGTCAATCATTCTGATCTTCTTTTGTTCCCCTGTGAGGAAAACCATCAGCCATGCCATAACCAGCACCACAAGGGTGCGGATTGCCGTTCCCAGATTCGATTCTATATGCTCCACGCCGATTTTTCCGAAAATAGAGGTCAGGCTCGCAAACAGCGCAGACAGGACAGCAAAGGCCAGCCACCCCCTCTGCTGCGGTCTGTCTTTTTCTTCCTCTTTTTTGGAGATCATAAGAAGCGTGCCGATGCCGATTCCCAGCACACCGAATACCTGCGCTGCGGAAATCGGTTCTCCTAACAGAAGAAAGGCCAGAAGAATCGTCAAAACCGTACTGGACTTATCAATCGGCGCCACCTTGTTTACATCCCCGAGCTGAAGGGCTCTGAAATAGCACAGCCAGGAAGCCCCTGTGGAGAGTCCGGACAAGATCAAAAAGCACAGCGTTGTCCCTGTAATCTGCAGGATCTGAGCCTGCGAACCGACCATAAACACCAGGAGCCAGGAAAAAATCAGCACCACAGCCGTCCGTATGGCGGTGGCCAGGGTAGAATTAACTGTTTGAATCCCGATCTTGGCCAGAACTGCCGTAATCCCGGCAAAAAATGCCGAACCAACTGCAAAACAAAGCCACATATGCCATCCCTTCTCCTTTTCTCTGTATCAGCCGGCTGTCTTTATCCGGCTTCTCCTCCCTTCAAAGGGGACTGCCGGACGGAGCGAATCTCTCCGCCATGCAAAAGAGCAGCTGCGCTCCTGCAGCTGCCCGTTCTTTCTGCCCTGTTTTTCTGCGTCCTGCCAGACACTCCCGTTTTCTGTGCTGTCACGGCAGCCGGCAGAATTTCAGCGGACCGGCGTATAGTCCAGCTCAGATATTTCGTCTGTAGCCTCCAGCTTAAAAATCACCGGTCTTAAGCCGTCATTGCAGCTGCAGATCGCAATCCCCGGTTTTCTGATCCAGTCCCCATAGTAAAACACTTCCCTGCCGGCTCCGTGGGCCAGCGCGAACACGTACTGGTAAATCGCCTTCCACGCCTCGTCGCAAAATCCGTCCGGCTTTGCATAATCCGCATAGAAAACCTGCCCTTCCCGAAGCATCGGACAGGCTGTCAGCCCCTCAGCTCCATATTCCTTTGCCAGCTCTTCATCCAGGGTGGTTTTTAAAACTGTAATTTTTACCTTCTTCATCTTATCACTCCATCACATATCAGCTGATGATTTCTGCTGTCTGTTATACCATATCCTCCGGATACGG
>ULXG01015999.1_pt1 | contig 17830 bp, 12 predicted proteins | sample 1961141 | NCBI WGS metagenome assembly ULXG01 (sample SAMEA4835834, study PRJEB28245) | human gut metagenome | biome: gut microbiome; material: fecal sample | place: Denmark | collected 2008 | reverse complement strand
TGAGCTACCTGTTTTCCGTCGCGGGCGGCGCCGCCATAGCCCTGGCGCTGGTCGCGCGCCGCGGCTTTGCCATGCGCCCCTGTTTCCGCTTGGACGCCACCACCACGCCACGCATGCGCTCCATTGCCTCTATCGGCCTGCCGAGTTCGATCGAGAACTTCATGTTCAACGGCACCAAGCTGGTGATACAGGTCTTTGTTGCGGGCATGGGCACGACGGTAATCGCGGCGAACCAGGTGTTCAACTCTGCGAGCAACGTGATGCTCATACCCTTTATGAGCATCAACTACTTGACAACGCCGGTCGTTGGCCGCTGCGCAGGAAGAGAGGGAGTAAATGGACTTGCCGATTGCCTCGAATACCTTCACGGCCGCGCGCATACGGTGGCAATCTTCACGGGACTTGCGCATATAGTCCTGGCGTTCCCGATGGCCCTGATTTTCAGCCGGGACGCGGAGACGGTGCGCCTTGCGGTCAGGATGCTGGTTATATACGCGCTCTTTTCACCTTTTATGCCGGGGTGCTTTATATACCCGAATGGATTCAAGGCCGTCGGCGACGCGAAATACCCGATGTACTACTCTACGGTATCGGCCTGGTTCGTGCGCGTGTGCGGCACCTGGCTCCTGGGGGTGGTACTAGGATGGGGGACTTTGGCAATTGTTCTCACTCAGGGGCTTGACCACATCTCGCGCTGCACCGCGTATACGCGCAGGTTCAAAAGCGGGAAGTGGCTGGATAACTTCAAACGCATACACAGCGAGGAGGATGGCTGATGGACAGGCTCAAAAGCTTTGCAAAAACGATCGTTGAGCACTGCTGCGCGGTACAGCCGGGCGAGCGGGTGCTCGTGGAGGTGACGGGCTGCGAGGATGCGCTCGCTGCCGAAGTTATACGAGCTGTGTACGACGCCGGAGGCGTGCCGTTCTACAGTCAGATATGGGACTCCCTGCAAGCGGCGTGGCTGGAGCGCGCCGGGGATGAGGCCGTAAAAAAACGCGCAGAGTGGGACGAGGCACGTATGCGCGAGATGGACGTGTACATCGGACTGCGCTCAAACGCGAACAGCTTCGACCTCTCAGCCGTCCCCGCGGACAAAACCAGCCTCTACCGCCGGGAGTACGAGACTCCGGTGCACTTCCGCACGCGCATACCCAAAACCCGCTGGCTGGTCACGCGAATCCCGAACGCATCGATGGCTCAGAATGCCGGTATGCCGACACGCGAGTTCGAGGAATTTTACTACAGCTGCTGCGGCATAGACTACGACCGCTTCCGCGCCCGTATGCAGCCGCTGGCTGAGGCGATGCGCTCGGCGCATAATGTGCGCATAAAGGGCGAAGGGGTTGACCTGCGCTTTGAAATGTGCGGCGCCGGCGTCTCGGTCTGCTCCGGGACGCGCAACATACCCGCGGGAGAAGTGTTCTCCGCGCCGGCTCTGGAAAGCGTGGAGGGCTATATTCGCTACAACATCCCCGTGCGCTTTAACGGCATGGAGTTCAAGGGCGTGCGCCTGGGCTTTGAGCGCGGGCGCATCGTGGACATACGCTGCGAGAGCGGCGACGCCGCGGCGCTTGAAGCCATATTCGATACGGACGAGGGCGCGCGGTATATAGGCGAGTTCGCCATGGGCACAAACCCGTTTGTCGACCGCGTGGTCGGGGACATACTCTTTGACGAGAAGGCCGCGGGCAGCTTCCACTTTACGCCGGGCAACTCCTACGAGGGCTGCGGCAACGGGAACAAAAGCGGCATACACTGGGACATGGTTTACCGTATGCAGAGCGAGTACGGCGGGGCAGAGATCTGGTTTGATGACACGCTCATCGAGTGCGACGGCCTTTTCGTGCCGGATGAGCTGCAGCCTCTCAACCCGGAAAATCTGCGCCGGGAACTGGAGATGTGACATGGAATACACGCTTGAGTCCCTGCGTGAGCACGAGATGTTCCGCTGGTTTATTGAAATCTCTTCCGTTCCGCGCGGCTCGGGGAACACTAAAGCCATATCGGAACTTACAGCAGATTTTGCCTCTGTCCGTGGACTGCAATATGAGCGAGACGCGCTGGGCAACGTGGTTATAACAAAGCCAGCAAGCCCCAGAAAAGAGAACTGCGAACCAATTATGCTCCAAGCGCACCTTGATATGGTCTGCGCTGCCCAAAGCGGCAAAAATATAGATATGTCGGTGACGCCGCCGCAACTCGTAATTGACGGGGACTGGCTGCGTGCAGACGGTACTACGCTCGGTGCGGACAATGGCATAGGGGTGGCCATGATGTTTGCACTGCTAGATAATACTGACACGGTCCACCCACCGCTCGTATGCGTGTTCACCGTCGATGAGGAGACGGGCATGGAAGGGGCGTACGGTCTAGACAAGAGCCGTCTCGGCTCCAGACGCATGCTCAACCTCGACGCGGAAAGGGAGGGCGAGTTCTTCGCCGGGTGCGCCGGAGGCAACAAGGCGGTGGTCAGGATACCAGTCACGTCCTTGGAGCAGGACGGGGACTCCTGGCGTATTGAACTGGACGGACTTGCCGGCGGGCACTCCGGTGTGGACATAGACCGGGGGCGCGCCGCAGCTCCCGTGCTGATGGGCCGCGTGCTCATGGAGTTAAGATGTTCTGCCGAGATGAGATGTGCCCGCTTGGAGTGTGGACAAGCTGACAACGCCATTGCGGATCATGCCACGGCAGACGTGGTTTGCGCCGCCGGGTTTGACCTACCGGGCACGCTTGCGAGCCTTGAGAGCACATTCCACGCCGAGTACGGCATTACGGATCCGGGCCTGCATCTTCGCGCAGAGCGCATCGATCTTCCCAAAGAGACGCTTGATGACGCGGGGACAGATAAGCTTATCTGCCTGCTTCTGAATGTGCCTCAGGGAGTCATAGAGCGCAGCTCGCACATTGCTGGAATGCCACAAACCTCGTCTAACCTCGGCGTCGTGCGAGTCGGACCGGACGGTATATACGCCGAGGCGTGCATACGCAGTGCCGTGGCTACGCAGCAGGACTGGATAAACCTGCGCTTCGCCTCGCTCGTGAAATCCCTAGGGGGCACAGTGGAGCGCTGCCGCGGAGCGGGTGCGTGGGAGTTTGTGCCCGGAAGCCCGCTGCGTGCGGAGTGCATCATGGCGTGGAAGGAGCTGTTTGGTGTAGAGCCTGCCGTCAGGATAAGCCATGCAGGTGCAGAGTGCGGCATCTTCGTTGCCGAAATGCCTGGACTCGACTGCGTTTCATTAGGCCCAACCATAGAAAACGTGCACACGCCAAATGAACGGCTAAATATTGAGTCATCGATTCGTGTCTATAACTATCTAAAGTATGTAATTGCACGTTTATAAAATGCACATAGTCAATACGTTTGGTGCCATGACTTTGCGCAACATTTCAAGAGGGTCCAATCACCTTGAAGTGTTTTTAACGACATCTACCAACCATTATTCTTAATACTTATTTCGATGAAGTTTGTTAAATCCTGAAGCTTTCTGGTATTATTTTCAAGTAAAATGATGGCCTCCACGGGTATCCCGTGGAGGCCTGTTTATCCTATGAGCGCGCGCAACTCCGGCATTTCTCGCAAATACCGTCTCACGCGCGACACCCAGGCGATCACGTTGTTCGCGCTTGCGCCCATCTGTTCGCCTATTTCGCGTGCGGTGTAGCCGTCAACCATGAGGCGCAGGGCGCGGATGCCCTTCGCGTTCACGCCGGTGGCGCTGCGCTCGGCTTCGTCGAGCAATTCGGTGAGCGTGCCGTCGTTCTGCTCCGGCACGATTTCAGCTTCGTATGTACTCAGCACCTCCGGCTCCGTTGAAATCTCCTTGCCCGCACGGCGGTTGGCGTAGATTAGCGCAGAGCAGATTTCGTTCCAGATAAGTCGGTAGGCGTAGGTTGAAAAGTAGCCGCCCTTGTCCGTCGCCGCGGACTTGCAGAGTCCGATGCAGCCTATCTGGAACAGGTCATCGTAGGTGTAGATACCGAGCCCGTTCACGCCGTGTACCTTGTCCTTTATGCCCTTGCCCACCAGGCCAATGTTCTCCTCCACCTGTTTTCTCTGCGCGTCGTTGAGCGTCATAAGGCCTCACGCCCCTTGCAGCTTGCGAGCATCGTCCTGCTCGCGTCAACGACCCGCCGGCAGTAGTACTCGCCGAGATAGCCGATGTGCGCCTCGGACATGGGCGCTTGTATCAGGCAGGCAAGCCACTCGTAGGCCTGTTCCTTGCTCATTAAACCGCTGAGATAGAGCCGGTCAAAGTAGCGGTGCGCCTCGTGTCTTAACGAGCGAAGCTCGCGGTTGGCGAGCGTGCCGATGAGCCGGTTCGTACCCGGGTGCGTGCGAACGTATGCGTCGCAAATCGGGTAGCGCTTGCATACATAGAGCATTGTGTCGTTGGCGTTCTCTCTGTATACTCCGTCGGCGCTGCGGAGAATGACGGGCGAGCCGCAGTAGGGACAGCGCATGGCGGCGGGGTTATTCCTTTTCTTTCTCATATAAAGTACCTCCTACAATAATAATTACGGCATAAGGCGCGGCAGCCAGCCGCGTCTTTTTCCATCTCAAAGCCGAAGCTGTTAGAATGAGAGAGCAAATGGCCTGACAGCAAGTACCATGGGCTAACACGCCCGCTCTGGAGTCCGTCAGCCACCTCTCTTATTTGCAGCATTCGATTTGTGCAGGTAGAGCCACAGTGTGCGCTCGCGTCACCCAGGAGATTGAACAGGCAATGAGTAAAAGGTGGAAAGCCGTGTCCAATTACCAAGGAGGAGCGATATGAACGCAGTAGGGATTGATGTTTCAAAGGGAAAAAGCATGGTGGCTGCCCTGCGGCCAATGGGTGAAGTGGCTTTGATGCCACAGGAGTTTCTCCACACCGAAGTCGGTTTGGAGCAGATGGCTTACGCCATCCTTGCGCTGGGAGAAGATACTCGCGTTGTCATGGAGGCCACCGGTCGCTACCACGAGCCGGTAGCAGCGGCGCTGTATGCTTGCGGCATCCATGTCTGCGTTCTGAATCCGCTTTACATCAAGCAGAGCGGGGGCGGTTCCATCCGCAAGGTCAAGACTGACAAGGCTGACGCCATGAAGATTGCCAAGTACGCTCTTGACAACTGGGTGGATCTGCGGGAATATACCCCTATGGACACCATAAGGCAACAGCTGAAGCTGTGCAGCCGCCAGTATAACCTCTACATGAAGACAGTGGTATCGCTGCAAAACAATCTCATTTCTCTGACCGACAAGACCTTCCCAGGCGTAAACGAACTGTTTTCCAGCCTGGAACGTACAGACGGCCACCAGAAATGGGTGGACTTTGTCATGACTTTTTGGCACTGCGACTGCATTTGCCACGTCAGCGAGAATGCATTCACCGAGCGCTACCAGAAATGGTGCAATCGTAAGGGTTACCATTTCAGTGAAGAGAAAGCTAAGGATATCTACGCCGGAAGCTGCGGCCATTTCACCACGCTACCGAAGAACGACAACACCAAGCTGCTCATTACCACAGCCGCACGGCAGCTTCTTGCTGGCAAGATGACGCTTGCCGCTCTGCGCACTGAGATGACTAGGCTTGCCAAGCAGCTGCCTGAGTACGAAACTGTGCGCGCCATGTACGGTGTAGGTGAAACAACAGCCGCCCAGCTCATAGCTGAAATTGGCGATGTGCGCCGGTTTCCCCGCCGCAGTTCCATCGTTGGATTTGCAGGCGTTGACCCTGGAGTGGACAGCTCTGGCAAGCACAACGCCAAGAGCGTTCCCACTACCAAACGCGGCTCCACACATCTGCGCAAAACGCTGTACCAGATTGTCTGCACTTACCTAAAAAAGTCTCCTATAGATGAGCCGGTGTACAAGTTCCTTGATAAGAAACGCAACGAGGGCAAGCCGTACTTCGTGTATATGACTGCCGCACAGAACAAGTTTCTGCGCATCTACTATGCCCGCGTGAAGGAATGCCTTGAGACCTTCGACGCGCACCAGAAGGCCGCGCAAGACTGAACAGTTCAATACTTTCACTCAGGCTGGCGAGACTGTTTTTCTCCAGCCAGTTCTGTTATGCCTTTTTCCAGCCCTGCAAATCTTGCGGGACTTTTTTCGTTTTAGCTATTGACTTTTGTTTGCAGGACTGCAGATATGCAAAAAGAGCCGGAAAACTGCATGACAAAGCAAGAGGCTAAGGTAGACGTTCTGAATCGTCTCCGCATCTTGCTGATGTCAAAGCAGCCTTCCGGCTCTTTTAATCAGATGTGGCTTGCGCCGTGTGGATTGCTCATTGCGCGAATCCGTAACAGGGTTCCACACCCGCATGGTGTAGTCTTTGACCGAGGGGTACCATCCTCCGTACCTGAAAGCCTGAGCGCAAGCCCCTGCCACGGTTTCAGCATAACACAGCTCCAATTTCAGGTCAAGCCACGTGGGTTGAATTTAACAGAAAAGTTACAAAACATCTCGAATTATCGCGTGTTTTAGCTTTAATATCGGTCTGACAGTTGGAAAATCAGTCTGACACCTCATCGTCATCCTCGTCGTACTCATCCCAACGGTGCCGGCGTCTGCGTGAGAACCTGAGCGCTATCAGCAGCACGATTGCGACCAGCAGCCCGCCACCGAATACGGCAAGGTGTACGACAGGTATTCCGTAGACGGTCAGTGCATCTCCGGCTTCATCCGGCGTCGGAGTAACTGTATCCATCGGAACCGTAGTTAGCTCAGTTTCGGCTGGCTCACTCTCAGGCGCTTTGCTGGGTTCCGGCTCCGGAGTGGGCACAGTCTGCGGGGAACCGAGACGGGACAGCTCGTATGTGCTGCTGCCGCCTATCTCGAGACTGAGAACGCCGGACTCGTCCACCACTACCGTGCCGGGGTAAAACCCGGCGTCGGTGCGCAGCTGGAACTCAACCCCGGCCCAGTCGCGGCCGAGTTGAATTGCGAGCTGCGACGGCTCTACAACCTGAAGCTCGGTGCCGTCGGTGTCGGCATGGGCGTTGAGAGCCATGAGCGACATGGCCATGACAGCTAGCATGACGGCCAAGGCTTTACGCTTTCTCATCGCGCTTGCCCCCTTTGCCCTTGCGGTAGACACCGAAATAGCAGTACGCGCCCACGCCTGCGATGCCCGCCAGACCCGCTGCAATCAGAATAATCCACGGCGTCAGGCTACCGTCGCCGGTCTTGGGCACGTCCACGGTTATCTTGTTGTTGTGTACGTTCACGGTGAGCGTCTCGTTCGCCACCAGCGTCACGGTGACCGGCTCGGCTATCTCGTAGCCCTCGCTGACCCCGTTTTCAAGCTCCGTGACCACATACTCGCCGATGCGCAGGCCTTCAATGAGAATCTCGCCGTTGGCGTCCGTGGTAAAAGTCATGTCGTAGCCGTTAACGCCGGAGACGCGGAAGGCGAAGCCCTCGACCTTGCCGTCGTCAGTGGTCTTTACTATCTTCAGCGCCCCGCGCAGAGGCTGGTTCAGGAACCCTGCGCCGGCTTCGTTTTCCACAACGCAGACCTCGCCGTCAGTGGTTATCTCGGCGTAATAAGCGTTCTCGTCCAGAACATAGCCCTCGGGAGCCTGGCTTTCCCTGACCAGATAGCCGCCCGCATCGAGCTCGCGCATCCAGTAGACGCCTTCGCCTTCGTCGTCCATCTCGCCGAGAAGCTCGTCGCCGTCATCCAGCACCCGGTCGCCGTTTACATCGCGGTAGACCTCGAACACTGCACCGGTGAGCCGGTTGTCCGGGTAGTCAGCGTCGTACTTGGTTAGCGTGATGCTGCCGCGAATGGGGTCGTTTGTCACCTCAAGCTCTATTACCTGCGCATTCTCCGCAATGCTCACCTGATGCAGCTCCTCGCTGAGCACATAGCCCGCGGGCGCCGTCAGCTCGCGCACGATGTAGTCCCCGACGGGCAGATTCTCAAACACGAAAATTCCGTCCTCGCCGGAGGTCGCCGTCATGAGCGCGCCCTCCTCGGTGAACTCGGCAGCGTCGCTGCGGAACAGGCCGAACAGAGCGCCGGGCAGGGCTTTGCCGTTTTCGTCGAGCTTCATGCCCGAAACGGAGCCATACTTCAGCTCGTTCACTATGGCATCACCGTCGTTGACCGCCACGTTTACAAGCGGCGTGTCCTGACCGGCGTATGTGAACTCGACAGGGTAGCGCTCGTCGCTGAGTATATAGTGGCTGTCCGTGGCGTACTCCTGCACATAGTAGCTGCCCAACGGGAGATCGCTGGTGAAAGCCGCCGTCCCGTCGGCATTTACCGCCGCTATTTCTATGAGCCCGTCCGCGGGAATAACACTGCCGTCTGCCGCAGTGATGTCGGCTGCCGCGTAGAGCCCGAAGCTGACTGCTGAAATCTCGCCGTTCGTGCCGATGCCGAACTGCTCGTCCGACGCCATGGATTTGCTCAGCGAAATCTGCACCCTCTGGCGCTCGTTGAGGAACGTGACCTCGAGCTCGGCAAGACTGACGTTCTGCCCGGCGTAGGCCAGCTCTACTGTCTGCGGCTCGGTGTTCAGCACCATGCCGTTGGGCGCCGACGTCTCGGTAATGACGTACTTGCCAAGATACAGCTCCTTGCTCGACGCCGTACCGTCAGACCCGGTAGTTATAGTGTCGACCACCGTGCCGGCCGCTGTGCGCACGCTGCCGTCCGGAGCGAGTATGTCCTCGGCGGCTGAGATGGTGAACGTGGCGCCCGCGAGTTTGCCGGTCTCATATACCGGGGTGTACAGCCCGTCAGACTCAGTCACGGACGTGAAGACTTCGCCGGTCTTGGATACGCGTATAACGCCCATCTGCGGGGAGTTGTACTTGACGACGGTGACGATTTTCTCACTGCCGTCCACCGTAAAAGGCACCGGCGTGGAGTCTAGGATGTAGCCGTGGCAGGCGGCTACCTCAATCAGCTCGTACTCGCCGTAGGGCAGCTCCTCCGGCAGCATGAGCGTGCCGGTGTCGTCGGTGTAGAAGGTGGTGATGCGCGCTGGTGAGGGGTAGTTCACAGTCTGTGTGACCAGTTCGCCGGTTGAGAGATCGCGTATCTGAAAGCCCGAGCCTGCGGCGGTTATTATATCCCCGGTCTCAGCGTCGCGCTTCTCAATGCGTATAAGGCTCGTAATGCGCGCGTCGTTGAGTATGTATGAGTACAGCTTGCCGTCCTCGGAGATAAACACGGTAAAGTCCGGGGCAAACTCCAGCCCGGGCATACCCTCTATCTGGTGCACCCGGTACTGACCGTAGGGCAGGGACTTGGACACCGCTATGCCGTCCGCGTCCGTGGTCAGTATGTCGCGCTCGTCCTCGGCTGCGGCCTCATAGCTCCCGGCGCTGGCGAGGTATATCTGGAACACCGCACCCTCCTCAGGCTGCTCTATGGCCTCGCCGCTGCTGCCCAGCTCCACGTCGCCGGGATCTATAGGCTCCGGGCTGAGCGTGGGGTCTTCCTCAACAGGAGGTTCGCTCTGTTCCGGGGATTCCTCCACCGGCGGTTCGCTTTCTTCAGGCTCTTCAACGGGCGGCTCGCTGGTCTCCGGTTCCTCGGACGGCGACGGGAGAGCTTCCGGGTCGTCCGGGACGGGATTGCCCTCATTCCCGGATGCGGCACTTTCCATATCAGGTTCCTCAGACGGCTCCATGGTTGCTTCTGGCGACGGCTCAGGCGTTGGCTCCGGAGTCGGCTCCGGTGTGGGTTCCGGCGTGGGCTCACTAGGCACTATTTCCACGTCCTCGTCTGCCGCGTCGATGTGCTTTATGATTCGGATACTGCCCTCTATGAGCTCCTCAGTGACGTCGATTGCCGTCGCGTTGTGCTCCACAGTGTACTGCCCCGGCTCGGCGCCTACGCTGTGTACGCTCTTGTCGAGCAGATAACCCTCGGATGGGCTTATCTCGCGTATAGTCCAGTCGTCGCCGCAGGGATATTCCGCTGTGGTGAACTGTCCGTTTTCGTCGGTGTAATAGGTGTCCACAAGCTCGCCGCCGCGGTAGAGGCCGTACGCCGCCCCGGCGAGCGTAGCGTCACCGCGAGGGGTTCCGGTCTCGGCGTCGGTCTTAGTGACGGTGACGGAGAACTTCTTAAGCACGTTGTGGAAGCTGCGCTCAGCCACGTCGTCCCAGAGTATGCTCACGGACTGGCTCTCCGGCACGACATAGCGATCTGCTGTGTCCACTTCCTCGATGGTGTACGGCGTATTGCCGCTTATGAGGACGTTTTCAAAGTGAGCCACGCCGTCCGCGCCGGTCACGGCGTACTCGTCCACTTCAAGACCCGAGGCCGAAGTGCCGTAGAGGTGGAATGTGACGCCCTCGATGAAATTGTCCTCGGCGCTCTTGCGCACCTGCAGCGCGCCGCGCTTGAGCGTATTGTTAAAGGTCACGACCGCGCTCTCGCCTCCGGCTATGGTGACGGTCTGGGAGTCCTGCGGCGTGTACGCATCCGAGTTTATCTCGGTGACGGTGTACCTGCCGGGCATTAGACCGGTGACGTCAATGGTACCGTCGCTGCCGGTGCGCACGCGCTCGGAATAGCCCTCGCCGGTGATGGTGAACTCAATGCCGGAGACATTGCCGTCCTCGGAGGTTTTGACGATACGCAATCCTCCGGCGGCGTCCATCTCCAGCTCAAAGTAGCCATTCACAGGGTCGGAGACGTTCTCGCCGTAGGTGATAGTGTCCTGCACGCCCGCTTTGCTCCATGTGCCGTCAGACCAGATTACCAGGGAGGAGCTGTAGGCGTTCTGCTTCTCGGCGGTGACGAGTATGGTCTCCTCGGTGGGAGTGTCGCAGGTTATGGTTAGGCGGTTGCCGCTCTTGGAGAAGCTGATTCCCGGCACATCGGTGCTGAAGGCGTAGTTGTCCAGCACGCCGTTGCTGTCCGTGAGCGTGAGCGTATACTCGCTGCCGTCCTGCTCCAGCTCGTAGGCTCGGGCGTAGTCGCGCGAGGGCGCGCAGAAGCTGGGCATGACGTTGTGCGTCTTTATGTTCTCTATAATCTGGTTGTAGTAGGACATAATCTGCGAACGCAGCGGGTTGGACGCGCCGATGTAGTCCATGACCGCGCCCTTGCCGTAGGCCGAGGGGTCGACGTGGTCAAAGTTGGCGTCGCGCTCGCCGACCACTACCTCCCAGACCAGCATCTGCGTGGCGATGGCGTAGCTGAGTGAGTCGGCGTCGGAGGCATTGCCAGTCATCCAGTCCTGCGAGATGTTGCCGTGGTAGCCGTAGGTCAGAACCCGACCCAGCAGCGTCTTTATGGTCTCCGGCGGGATGGTCACGTTGCTGCTCGCGGGGTAGTTGTCCCAGTAGCTCTCGTCCGTCGAGGTGAGCGTGTCGCCGGAGTCCTGGTCAACGCCCGGCTCGATGCAGTACGCTATCTGCCCGTTATACGAGCCGATGGCGTGCAGCGTCATGCGCTCGTAGGCCACATACGCCCAGCCGCTCATGAGGTAGTTCGCCGAGTGCCCGAAGCGGCTGTCGCCGTAGTTGGGGTCGTTCTGACGCGGGTAGTTTACCATGTAGGCCTGCACAGTCGTCGCTGCGAACGCCGGGAACGTCCCCAGCAGGCTGAAGCAGAACACAATGGCCAGGAAACGTGAAATGTATCTCTTCGTTTTTGCTTTCATTTTGTCCTCCTATCTTCTATCTGGGCGAAGCTATGTGGGTGATTGCGCCCCAGATGCGGTTGCTCTCGTTGTTTATCCCGAGTATGCGAACGGTCACACGCGAGCCGCGCGGCGGCCTCCCGCGCTTGGGATAGCTGCACAGGCAGTCGATGCCGCCGTCGAGCGCGACAAACACGCCGGTGGTGTCCACCATGCTCACCGTGCCGACGTAGCGGTTGCCCACCGAGTAGCGCTTGAGCGCTTTCTCATATGGGTTCTCGCCCGCGCGCTTGATGGATGCGCTGACACGGATATGGTTGCGGTCGCTGCGGTCTATGTCCATGAGCTTCACGAGTATGCGCTGCCCCGGCTGGTAGCTCGCCGAGGCGTCCAGCATCCGCTGGTAGCTCAGCTCGCGCAGCGGGATGTACGTCTCAACACCGAACACGTCCGCAAAGATGCCCGCCCGGATAACAGAAACGACGCGTGCTTCAGCGCACACGCCGTTATACAGCAGGTTGTTCCCGTCCCTGTCCGTGCCGAAGTAGTACTCGCGCCGCTTCGCCGTCATGGCCTCGAGCCTGCTCGCGACCGCGACGCCCGCTTCGCCGTCGATGCCCTTGATGATGTAATCCACCTCGGCCCCGAGCCGCTTGTTGAGCATATAATGCAGCGCATCGCTCACCGAGCGGCCCCGGGTATCTCCGGGCTTCTCGACCATCTCCTCCGCGGGGATAAGCACCTTGAAGTCGCCGTGGTATATGACTGCGACGGAATTTGTCCCGTCACCGGGGCGCTCGATGCCCTGCACGGTGCCGGAGAGTATGCGCCGGGTCTTGAGCGACTCGACTAGGTCAAGCATTGCGTCCCGAGCCTTGTCCGCGTCTGTCTCCACACCGAGCCGGTCATCGATGGAAACGACCGGAGCCGGCCGGACTCTGCGCTCCCTTCGCCGCTGCGGGCCAGACTGATGCGAGCCAGCGGCGGCGCTTTCAGGATCCATGTCGTCTTCTGCCGAAGTGGCGTCGCTCACCGTTTCAGTCTGACCGACGGGCTCATCGCGGAGCGCATCAGGTTCAGTCTCCAACTCGGTCTGAGGCTCTTTTGTGCCCATATAGAGTTCATCCATTTCACGTTCCTCCTTTGTTTTGGGTATGAAAAAAGCACCCCGTTCGGGGTGCTTGTAGGCGTAAGTTGTATATATTAGGGTTTGTTGTCTTGTGATTTCAGAATGTCCGCAGCAGGAATGATTTGACCTTCACGGACAGTCTGAATTCGTATTTATCAATACCAGTCGCTCAGCAGGAAGTCTGCCAGATGCACTATCCTGACGCCGTTTATGTTTCCGGCGGCGAGCTCGTCGAGTGTCACAACGTATTTGGGGTAGTGGTCTTTTATCTCCAGGAGATTGGCTACCTCGCGGTCGGACTCCTCCGGCAGCTGGCGGCAGACCTGGACATAGATGCGCTCGTCGCGCCGCACGGCCACGAAATCTATCTCCCGGCTCTCATTCTTGCCTATATACACCTCATAGCCGCGCCGCCTCAGCTCGAAGTACACGACGTTTTCCAGCATTGACGCTATGGATTTGGGGTTGAAACCCATGATGCAGTATTTCAACGACGGGTCTGCCAGGTAGAACTTCTCCTGGGTTTTCAGCACAGACTTGCACTGCAAATCATAGCGCTGGCAGCGGTATATGACAAAGGCTTTCTCCAGCCAGCTCAGATAGTTATAGACGGCCTCGACGGACAATGAGCGCCCCTCGCTCTTCAGGAACTTGACAATCGCGTTTGCAGAAAAGGTCTTGCCGACGTTTTCAACGACGTACTTCACCACGCGGTTGAAGAGGTCGTAGTTTGTGATGTTGTGACGGCGGGTTATGTCATTGGTGACAACGGAGGTGTATATGCCCTCGACAATCTGGTACGCCGATCGCTCGTCGAAATTCCCCAGCGCCACAATCGGGAAACCGCCCATGCGGATGTACTCATTGAGTAGCTCCTTTACTGAGCGCCGGTCGCCCTGCCTGAAATCCAGGAACTCGGCAAAAGACAGGGTGTAAACGGGTATGGAGACGTAGCGCCCGGTGAGATAGGTGGAAATCTCGCTGGACATCAGCTTGGAGTTGGAACCGGTGACATATATGTCCGTGTCGGCGTTTTCAAGCAGGCTGTTTACAGCCTTTTCCCAGCCCTCAATCTCCTGCGCCTCGTCCAGCAGCAGGTAATACCGCCCTTCGCCAGTCATGCGGGAGCAGATGTCCTTGTACATATCCCTGTCCGTCATGCCCTCGTCGAAATCCTCGGAGGTATAACGCAGGAAAATGACGTGGTCGGCCGCGACGCCACCCGCTATAAGGTCGTCGCGCAGCATTTCCAGTATGGTGGACTTGCCGCAGCGCCTTATGCCTGCCAGAATCTTCACCAGCGGCACGTCGCGGTATTGCCTGAGCGTATTCATATATTGCGGACGCAGAACCATACTTTTACCTCCTCGGCCTCTATAGTTCATAGTATAACCAAAAAAGCCGGGGTATTCAAGAAGTTTTTGCTGAGATTCAGTAAAAACTTTTGATAATCTCTAAATTATTTCGGGATAACGCAAAAGCTAAAACCCCTCCGGCGGTTTGGCGCTGCTGTAGAGACTGGGGCGTTTGCGTGGTTTGAATTCTTCTGCTGCTGGCGTTTGAATTGAGACCTTTGTAGAGGTGGGCGTTGGCGCATAGTCCATCAGGCTGGTTTTCACTATCTCTCCGGACATAGGCAGGCGGGTGTAGTCCAGCTTCTTCAACCGGAGTATGTTGTGACCCCGTATCACGACAAGCAGCTCGTCGTTCGGCAGCCTGAGAACTTCATCCGGCGTGAGCAGGCGGCGCTTGCCCTGTCCCTGGGTCTGGCGGTATTCGGGTATGACCTGGGCGACTGCCATAGTCTTGCGCACGGTCATGGTCGAGCTTATCCTGATGCTCATATCTCCGCTGCGCTCGGAGAAGTATTCGGCGGTAACGTCGTCGGTGCAGCCGAGCATGAGCTGCACGTCCGTGTTGCCTATAATCTTGGCCCAGAGGTTGTTCGGGTAGCGGTTCTGGAGCTGTCCGAGACTCTGCACAGCAAGCATGACATAGATTGCGCGGCTGCGTATGACTGAGAGCGTGCGCGTGAAGTCCGAGCCGTCGGCTGCGCCGCCCAGTTTGCCGATGTTGTTGAACTCGTCGAGTATGAGGTTCACCGGCACGGCGCAGCGCATTTCCGGCCTGCTGTCGGCGTAGCGCACGAGCTTTATGAACAGGAAGGAGAAGAACAGCGACGAGAGGAACGTCATTGTCGCGTCCTGGTCGCTGAGCACGACGAAGTAGGCGCACTTGTGTCTGCCGGGCGCGGTGAGGTCTATGTCGCTGCGGCTTATTATGCTCCGCACGGCCTCGTTTTGCAGCACCTGCAATCGTGTGCCGAGGCCGAGCACAATGCCCGACCGCACTGTGTCGCTGGCCTGCGCGAACAGGTTGTACGGAGCGCGGGCCGGATGGTCGAGCGGCAGCTTCTCAAAGAGCGCCGTGAGCTGGCGCTCGCTGTTACGTATCAGCATCTGGTAGACCGAGGCGAGGTTCTTCTCGTCCGGCGTCCTGCTAGGGTCGAGGCCGACGTAGAGCACAAGCGCCTTTAGCAGGTTGGCCTCGCCGTTATCCCAGAAGTGGTCGCCCTTGCCCTCGCTGGTGTTGCGGATAATGACGTTAGTGAGCACCTGCGCGAGCAGTGTGTCGCCGCCGAGGTCAGACATACAGTTCCAGGAGTCTCCGTGCGCGGGGTTCACAAGGTTGAACACCTTGACTTCATAGCCGTGGGCGCGGAACAGCTCCGCAGTGTCGCTGTAGAGCTCGCCCTTGCTGTCTGTTATGATGGCAGACTCGCCCCTGCGAATGATGTTGAAGAGCGCGGGACGGATAACGGCCCGGGACTTCATCGTGCCCGACGCGCCTATTACGGCTATGTGCCGGTTCAGTCTGGTGCCTGCCGGGAGACAGACCGCGCTGCCGTCGCGCTCACCGAGGATAATCCCGTCGGCTCTGCCGATGGGCTTGACCTCCAGCACTTCGCGCAGTTCGCGCTCGCCCATCCACGCCGCCGTGCCATAGGTGCCGTCGCGGCTTAGCGCAAAGCCCCGCGGGTCGTAGTCCCTGTCCCGGAACTTTCCGAACTTCAGATAGACCGCAACGGCTACCGTGAGGGCAAGCAGCAGCGCTGCGCTCTTCAAGCCCGAGGTGGTAAGGGCGGCTGAGAAACAGCTAAACAAGTCCCAATCGACGGGATTCATCTCCGCTTGGCCGGCAATGCCACCCTCGGCCTGCCAGACTGAGTAGTTATCCAACAGCTGACCCATCGCGCCGGCTAAGTATAATACCGCCGCGCATCCCAGTATGACGCCGGCAATTATGCCGGCCTTACGTTTCAAGTCCCATCGCCTCCTCAATTTCGTCTATGGTAATCGTCCGCACGGCGGCGAGCGCGCCCATATACTCCGTTACGAACCCGGCCTGTTCCGGGAAGCAAAGTACCTCATATTTGCCTCCGTACAGCTCTGCCGCCTCACGGAAGCGCATGAGCCGGGCTATGTCACCGTCGAAGTGGGATATCACGCTCGCTCCGCCAACAACCGCGTCGCGCTCCGTCAGACCCATTCCGCTTTTGAAGCGGTCTTCGGGATCAAACAGGGCGTTTAGCATTTTCCCGTTCCAGTCTGGTGTGAGCAGCAGCTTCAGCATACGGACCCCGAAAGAATCCAGGGGTACGAAGTGTATGTGCGGATATATCCTATCGAAGCGGAACTCCGGCCTGTTCGGGTGCGCCGACGCCGCGAGCGTTGCGAGCGCCGTCTCCTCGGATGCGCCTAAGAGTATAGCCGAGTCCATACCCGTACCGGCGTTCATGCGCGCAAGCTCGTTTAAGCTGTGCAGCGCCTTGAACTCGCCAAGGCCGCTCCACTTCATTGCCGATGCACGCGTATTGTAAACGGCATAACAGCTTTTGGTGGAGAACAGCGCGCCGACCGTGCGCGTGAACATGGTCTTTTCTGCTCCACGGCGCGCAGTTTTTTGATGTCACGGGCAAAGTAGAAGGCGTGACGGTCTGTCACGGTTTGCCGGATGCTCTCGGTTTGCAGCGTGGGCAGCAGGTACGGCCTTGTCTCCACGCCGGAGCGCATGAGCATGGCGGCGGCCTCGGCGACGCGGTGGTTGCGCTCGCGGTGGGCGCTGTCGCCCGGAAAACGGTGTCCGTAGAACGAGTCCATGTAGTACCAGTATGCCGCCGGATGCAGCCATTCGAGCACGCTCAGCGCGCCCTTGTATAGGCGCAGGGACTTGTCCCGGCTCTTGCCGCTTATCTGGAAGAGCCGCGTATCTATCTGCGCGCTCCCGTCGGAATTGCGTATGACTTGCCTGCCGGAGCCGCGGCGCACAAGCTCGCGCAGCACCCTCTCGTTGCCGAGCAAATGGAGCGAGCGTAGTGGAAATTCGCCTGTCACGGCGAGCAGGCTCACCAACAGAAACGCCTGACTGCCGGGGCGCAGCGTCAGCATTGCGCCTCACCCGGCGACGCGGCATTTCCCGACAACGTGACTGCTCTCTTTGTCGGAATCCGGACCGCGTTTGGAGGCGAAAAGCCGCGCGGCGGCTGCATTTCTACCGGGACAAAAGCTGTGAGATTTTCCATGTGCGTTTTTGAGCTGTTTTTACACAGCTTTTTTGCCGCTTTCAGGCGGGGAACCATGGAGCTTCACCCCCTCGTCCGGCATTGCTTTCTCGGCCTCGAGCCATGCGGCAAACTCGCGCTGTGGCACGACGTAGGCCTCGGTGCGCTCGACTGTCGCGGAGGCGCTGCAGTAGTAGTGCGAGCACAGCCACGGCGCGTCGTCAGTCATGGCGTAGAGAGCGATGCAGTCGGAGACCATATTTATCTCGATGTTGTCGTGGTCGCGGCGCTGCCGTTCGGGCCTGTCCTCGGCATAGACGTGGCGGTATATGAGGACGCAATTATCAAACCGCACCGGCGGCCTGTCCGCGAAGAAAACTCGCAGGGCCGTGAGCAGGATGGAGCGCACATACTCGGCTGAGCCGCGCTCCTTTTTGGGCAGCAGAAGCGGAAGCCGGACGCTGAACCACCCCTCGGCCGTGAACCCTATTTCCACCGGCACGTTGGCGGCGGTTATGGTCTCAACGTCCATTGCC
>ULXG01009147.1_pt1 | contig 18071 bp, 16 predicted proteins | sample 1961141 | NCBI WGS metagenome assembly ULXG01 (sample SAMEA4835834, study PRJEB28245) | human gut metagenome | biome: gut microbiome; material: fecal sample | place: Denmark | collected 2008 | reverse complement strand
TGTGCCTGAGCGAAGCGAAAGGAATGGATATAATCATGAAAAAACAGAAACTTGCAGTGATTGGATTGGGGATTATGAGTGCATTCATTCTGGGAGCCTGCTCTTCCCAGAGCGCTTCTTCAAATGCGACTGAGGCGGCTTCCGAAGATGGAGGAGAGAGCGCAGCAGAAAGCGGACAGGCGGCCTCACCTGAAGGTGCCCAGCTGACTTTTTGGTATTGGGCGGATAATACGGAGCAGTCCAACTTGATTAAAACCATTGTGGAGAATTTCAATAATTCCAACGAATACGGCATTCAGGTGACAGCGGAGGAGTACCCATGGAACGGCGGTGGATTCAGCGAGGATACCTTCACAGCCATCATGGGAGGAGGAGGTCCGGATCTTTCCACCTTTAAGCTTTCCGCAGGGAAAATGTACGCGGCCAACGGGCTGCTGGCGGATATGACGTCCTATGTGGATGCCTGGGAGGACAAAGATCAGATTCGGGATTCTATCTGGGATATTATGAAGGACAGCACCGGAAATGGTCAGTTAAATGTTCTTCCGTGGACGCTGGAACCCCTGTATGTATACTACCGGCCTTCCTATTTCGAGCAGGCAGGAGTAGAAGTACCGGAGACCTTTGACGAGTGGCTGGCCTGCATCGAAGCCTGCACCATGGACACGGACGGAGACGGAATTACCGATGTCTACGGATATGGAATGCGGGGCGGAAGCGGCGGCCAGGAGCATCTGGGCAGTTTCCTCTACGCTTACGGCGCAGATTGGAATGATCTGACTACACCGGAAGCAGTAGAAGCCTATCAGGCTTATCTGGATATTTATAAGAACGGATGGGCCCCGGAATCTGCGCCCAATGCGGGATATGCGGAGATTGTGGACGGATTTAAGAGCGGACTGACCGCCATGTTTATTCATCATATCGGCTCCAGCAATGAATGGATTGAAGCATTTGGCGATGACGTCAGCGCCTTTGTGATGCCCGGTTCGGACAAGGGACAGTGGACCTGTACCGGAGATACCCAGTTTGTAGTATATGAGCAGTGCGAGAATAAGGACGCAGCCTTTGAGTTTGTGAAGTACATGACCACCGGAGACGGCGGCACGGAATGGTTTAAAGGAACCGGCAAGGGACTTGGAACGGACAATGTAACTGCCACCGAGGAATTTGCGGCGAATCCTTTCCAGGAAATCTCGGCAGAAAGTCTGGAGATCGCAGGCGTGCTTCCGCCTACGGATACCGTTTCCGAGTTTATCAACAGCGTATGGGCCAATACCAATCAGCAGGCTCTGCTTGGAGAACTTGATGCGGCAGAGGCTTTGGAGGTTATGAATCAGAGCTTGAACGGAACGGAATAGATTTTAGGAAAACGGCTGTAATGAGCGGATCTGTAAGTTACAGCCGTTTTCTGTTGTAATTAAGAAGACATCGGGGGAATGCGGATTGTACAGAGTGATCATTGTGGACGATGAGATTCTGGTCCGGATTGGAATTCGGACATTTATTCCATGGGGATATTTGGGACTGGAATTAGTGGGAGAGGCGAATAATGGACAGGAAGCGCTGGAATTAATCGATGAATTTCAGCCTCAGATCGTGATTACCGATATTCGCATGCCTCAGATGGACGGATTGGCTTTAATCGAGGAGACAGTCAAACGGAAGCTCCCGGTCCATTTTATTGTCCTGAGCAACTGTGAGGAATACGAATTCGTCCGGGGAGCTATGAAGCTGGGGGCTTTTGACTATCTTCTGAAACGCTCTTTTACCCAGGAGCAGCTTCAGCAGGTGCTGGTGGAATTAAAGAAAAAGCTGGTCATGGAACAGGTGAAGGAACTGCCGTCCACAAAGGAAGGGGACGAGCTGGAACGGGATTTCTGGAAAATTATGGCAGGTATGGGGGATGCGGGGCTTCTGAGCCGTTTGGGACAGCAATTTCCCACCAGGGGATATACCCTTTGCTGCTTTTTTGTTCCGAAACGGGATTTGGGGGGACTTCATCTGATTTTCGGAGTCATCAAGCAGATGTGCCGGGATTTTCCGGGCGTGATCCTGTTTCGCTATATGGAAAATGAGATTTTGGCAGTTATCTATCAGACCCAGGACCAGGAATGGATCAAACAGTTTGTGGGAAGCGCTGTTTCTACCGTTAAATCTTCTACTTCAAGAGACTGTTTTGCTTTCATCAGCAGAGTGGCTTGGGATTATGGAGATATGCCGAAGGTTTACGAAGAGTGCTCCCTTTGCCGGGAGACTTGGTTTTACCGAAAAACGCCTAAAATAGTCCGCTATGAAGAGGTGAAGGACCGGTTCCTTTTGGATGCCCCTGACGACAAGGTGGATCAGATTACGAAAACCATGAGCAAGGCGATTGATCTCCACGAACTGGATTCCCTGGAAGGACTGTCGGAACAACTTTTTGAACAGTATGAAAAAAAGCAGAACACACTTCCGAAGATTGTCAAAAATAATTATATTAATCTGGTGAATCAGTGCACGAATGTTTTGAAAAATCTGGGATTTTCTCCTGCAAAGATTGACCAGCTTTTTTCCTATACGGATATTACGGACCAGTTGGACATCTATGAGTTAAAACGGTGGATGGACGATTTTCTGAAAAAGTACATTGAACAGGTAAAACAGGCCCTGGGAGACGGCGGCGGCAGAAGGGCGGTGGCTATGGCGATTCAGTACATAGAGGACCATTTCGGGGAAAACATGAAGCTGACCGATCTGACGGGATATGTGAACCTGAGTGTCAGTTATTTCAGCGCTCTGTTTAAGCGGACTACAGGAATCGGCGTGATCGAGTATCTGAATAAGACCAGAATCAGAAAGGCGAAGGAGATTTTTGTCAATCACGGGGATTACAGCGTCAGTGAAGTGGCATATATGGTAGGCTTTGACAATTTATCTTATTTCAGCAAAACATTTAAAAAGTATGAGGGAATGACCCCGGCAGAATATCGGAAAAAGCGCGGGGTATCGATGGGGTGACGGATATGTGGAAGGTAGGAATTCATAATTGCTATTGGATTGGAACAGGATACGAGACACAAGAGGAGGCGATGAAAGCTTCCGGGGAGGCGGGGGCAGATCACTATGAGATCTCGGCGGTTTCCGTTGGAAAAGCTTCCAGGAGCCGGCAAAGAGAGCTGAAAGAATTCGCCAAAGATCTGAACCTGGGATTAACTGCCAATGGGGGTTTTGGACTCAATGATGATATTTCTTCAGAGGATGGGGAGAGAAGAAACCGGGGAATTGAGGAAGGAAAACGAATAATAGAAGGATTGTCGGAAATGGGGATTGCCAGCTGGTCCGGAATCAACTACGGGGCCTGGAAGCTGGTCCCGGAGCCGGGGAGCATATTTTCGATGGACGATAAGAGAAGAGCCTGGGAACGCAGCGTTCAGTCCCTGAGAAAGCTGATGAAGACGGCTGCGGATTATCAGGTGACGATGTGTCTGGAGATTGTAAACCGTTATGAACAGTTCCTGATCAACACAGTAAAAGAAGGCGTTGAGATGGCTTTGGCCGTGGACAGTCCGTTCTGCAAGCTGCTTTTGGACTCCTATCATATGAATATTGAAGAAGAGTCCTTTAAGGATGCGATTCATTTTGCCTCAGACCACAATCTGATAGGGGAAATCCATGTCAGCGAGCCTAATCGGAAGGTACCCGGAACCGGGAAAAGCCATATGGATTGGGCGGGATTCTTTGACGGACTTAATGAAATATCCTATGAAGGAATCATTACCATGGAACCGTTTCTTGTAGCCGGCTATCCGATCTCCAGCAAAATCTGTATCTGGAGGGATCTAAGCGGGCAGGCTGAGCAGACAGACTTTATTTCCTATGTAAAATCAGGGGTTGATTTCGTGAAGTCACAATATCATGGAAGCAGGGGATAAAAAGGCGGAATTACCACTTCTTTCCCCCCACTTTATAGAAATTTTCTTAGTCATTTTCCCTATTGTATGGTATACTAAAATTTAGAATCGTACACAGGAGGGTTTCATGTACTATTTTATTGTGAATCCCAATGCCGGATGGGGGAAGGGCGGCAGGGTATGGCGAGTCCTGTCCTGCTACATGGAAAAGCATCAAGTGGAATATGAAGCCTATCTTACCACAGAAAAGGGCGATGCCAGAAACATTGCCAGAAAGTTGACGACCGGAAGAAAGGAACCTATGGTACTGATTGGAGTGGGCGGGGACGGCACCATGAATGAGCTGGTGGACGGCCTGGTTTTTGGCGCTCATCTGACCCTGGGCTACATTCCGGCCGGCTCGGCCAATGACTTTAAGCGGGGACTGAAGCTGACCTCCAATTCCATAAAAGGGCTGAAGCGGATCATGGCGGCCAGACGCCACCGCCAGGTGGATTACGGCATTATCTCCTATGGAGAACAGGAGGTGGAGCATCGGCGTTTTTTGGTGAGTACGGGAATTGGACTGGATGCGGCGGTATGCCAGGAGATTGCCCAAAAGCGTCTGAACCGAAGAAGGCTTTTCCCATTTGGAAAATCCCTGTCTTATATGCTCACGGGGTTGGGACAGATTATTAAGTGCCGTCCATGTAAAGGCTATATTATACTGGATGGAGTACGGAAGGTAGAATTTAATCACATTGCCTTCATCTCATGTCACATTCAGCCCTATGAGGGGGGAGGTTTTAAACTGGCCCCCGGTGCGGACCGCAGTGACGGACGCCTGACGGTCTGTGTGGCCAGTCATGCCTCAAAACGGAAGCTGCTGTCTGTTTTCTGGGAAGCTCTTAGGGGCGGACGCAGACAGAAGGGAATCCGCTGCTACGAGTGTCTGGAAGCAGTGATTCATACGGAGCGGATTCTTCCGGTACATGCGGACGGAGAAAGCTGCGGGCTGCATGGTGACATCCAGGTGTCCTGTGTTCCAAGAAAATTGCGGATTGTAGGATAAGGACCCTGTCTGTGCGTTTATGGAGAATGCGCCGGACGGGAAAAGGTAAGGCGCATTGCCGGGAGGAGAGACCGGCAGTGCGCCTTCGCTGCGGTATTCTAATATGAGAGGCCTGAGAGGGCGGGAAAGGAGCATTATGAGAATCGGACAAGGATATGATGTACATCGTTTGACGGAAGGGAGAGACCTGATCCTGGGAGGGGTGAAGGTTCCCTATGAAAAGGGGCTGCTGGGACATTCGGATGCGGATGTACTGGTTCATGCGGTAATGGATGCTCTTTTGGGAGCTGCTGCTCTGGGGGATATCGGCCAGCATTTTCCGGATACGGATCCGACCTATGAGGGGATTTCCAGTATAGCGCTTCTGGAGCATGTGGGAGAACTGCTGGAGGAGAAGGGGTATGTGGTGGAAAATATCGATGCCACCATCATCGCCCAGCGGCCGAAGCTGGCGTCCTATCGCCCCCGTATGGCGGAGAATATTGCCAGGGCCCTTAAGCTGGAGCCGGACAGGGTCAGCGTGAAGGCCACTACGGAGGAAGGGCTGGGATTTACCGGAGCAGGGGAGGGAATTGCGGCCCAGGCAATTACCCTGTTGACGGAAGCTGCGGATTACTGCTATGATAGTAAAATCACCGGTACTGGCTGTGGGGGCTGCTCAGGCTGTCAGCAGAACCAGTAAACATGCAAATAGACCGGAATTTGAGGAAAGGAAAGCTTCAAGGAGAGGAAAGCCATGAAAATCTATAATACGCTCAGCAGAAGAAAAGAAGAGTTTGTTCCCCTGACCCCTGGTCAGGTGAAAATGTACGTGTGCGGTCCTACGGTGTACAATCTGATTCACATTGGAAATGCCCGCCCGATGATCGTATTTGACACGGTGCGCCGGTATTTCGAGTATAAGGGATATGAGGTGCGCTATGTTTCCAACTTTACGGACGTAGATGACAAGATTATTAAAAAGGCCAACGAGGAGGGCGTAGATGCCGATACCATCTCCAAGCGCTATATTGCGGAGTGCAAAAAGGATATGGAAGCCCTGAATGTGAAGCCTGCCACCGTTCATCCTTTGGCTACAGAGGAGATTAACGGCATGGAGGACATGATCCGCGTCCTGATCGACAAGGGACATGCCTATGTGGCGCAGGACGGCACGGTTTATTTCAGGACCAGTTCTTTTAAGGATTACGGAAAGCTGTCCCATAAGAACCTGGACGAGCTTCAGTCCGGCTTCCGCGAGATTAAGGTGACCGGAGAGGAGGGAAAGGAGGATTCCAACGACTTTGTGCTCTGGAAGCCCAAGAAGGAGGGGGAACCCTTCTGGGAGTCTCCCTGGTGCCAGGGCCGTCCCGGCTGGCACATTGAGTGCTCTGTGATGGCGAAGAAATATCTGGGAGACCAGATTGACATTCATGCAGGCGGAGAGGACCTGATCTTCCCCCACCATGAAAATGAGATCGCCCAGAGTGAGTGCGCCAATGAGAAGCCGTTTGCCACCTACTGGATGCACAATGGATTTTTGAATATTGATAACAAGAAGATGTCCAAATCTCTGGGGAACTTCTTTACGGTTCGGGAAATTGGCGAGAAGTACGATCTGCAGGTCCTGCGCTTCTTCATGCTCAGCGCCCATTACCGCAGTCCCTTAAACTTCAGCGCGGATCTGATGGAGGCATCCAAAAACGGCCTGGAGCGGATTGTGACCTGCGTGGGACGTCTGAAGGATCTGGAAGCCAGGGCACAGGGAGCGGCTGAGACCTGCGGAGAGCAGAATCAGATGGCTCAGGCAGATGAGCTCCGCAGGAAATACGAGGCTGCCATGGAGGATGACTTTAACACGGCAGACGCCATTTCCGCAATCTTTGAGCTGGTGAAGCTGGCCAACTCCACTGCAGATGAGAACAGCACCAAGACCTATGTTTCCTATCTGAAGAAGATGATTGAGGAACTTTGCGATGTGCTGGGCCTGATTACGGAGAAGAAGGAGGAGGCCCTGGACAGCCAGGTGGAGGAGATGATCGCCGCCAGGCAGCAGGCCAGAAAGGAAAAGAACTTTGCTCTGGCAGACCAGATCCGGGGACAGCTTCTGGAGATGGGCATTGTGCTGGAGGATACGAGAGAGGGCGTAAAGTGGAAGAGAGTTTAAGCCTGGATGAGCTTTTGCAGTATTACCGGAAGGCCATGGAGATGGAGGAGGTGGACCCGGCGGTCTATTCGCCTCTTGTCCTGGCCTATATCGGTGACGGAGTTTATGAGCTGATGATCCGGGCAAAGGTCATCAACCGGGGCAGCATGCAGGTAAACAAGATGCACAAGCACAGCGCCATGCTGGTAAAGGCTTCTGCCCAGGCGGCCCTGATCCAGGCTATCGAGCCGGACCTGACGCCCCAGGAGCTGGCGGTCTATAAGCGGGGGCGCAACGCCAAGTCCGCTACGGTGGCAAAGCATGCTTCTGTGATCGATTACCGGAAGGCCACAGGCCTGGAAGCACTGGTGGGCTGGCTGTTTTTGATGGGCCAGTATCAGCGGCTGACGGACCTGGTCAGCGAGGGATTAAAGCGGACGGGGCTGATGCCCCATCCGGAGGACAATGCCAGAAAAGATGAAGGAGATAAAACTGACCATGAGATATGAAGAGCTGACCATAGAAGGGCGCAATGCGGTGCTGGAGGCATTCAGGTCCGGAAAAACCATCGATAAGCTGTTCGTGCTGGACGGCTGTCAGGACGGACCGGTGCGGACGATTCTCAGGGAGGCCAAAAAGCAGGATACCATTGTAAATTTCGTGCCAAGGGAACGGCTGGACCAGATTTCCGGAACAGGAAAGCATCAGGGAGTCATCGCCTATGCGGCCGCTTATTCTTACAGTGAGGTGGAGGATATGTTGGCTTTGGCGGAGGAGAAGGGGGAGCCTCCATTTTTATTCCTGCTGGATGGAATTGAGGACCCGCACAATCTGGGTGCCATTATCCGGACTGCCAACCTGGCGGGAGCCCACGGCGTGATTATTCCAAAGCGGCGTGCAGTGGGACTGACGGCTACTGTGGCCAAGACATCGGCGGGAGCATTGAACTATACGCCGGTGGCCAGGGTGACCAATCTGACCCAGACCATGGAGGAGCTGAAAGAGAAAGGCCTGTGGTTCGTCTGTGCCGATATGGGAGGAGAGACCATGTACCGGCTGAATTTGACAGGTCCTATTGGACTTGTAATCGGAAATGAAGGGGAGGGGGTCAGCCGTCTGGTAAAGGAACACTGTGATTTGGTTGCCTCGATTCCCATGAAAGGGGATATCGATTCCCTTAACGCTTCTGTAGCTGCCGGAGTGCTGGCTTATGAGATTGTGCGTCAGAGGCTTCAGGCATAAGAAACGGGGAAACGGTACATTTTAACAGGGTGAGGAATTGTTCCGGCTGACGGTCGGATAACAGAAAGGAAGGAGTGCGGCAGAATGAAAATTGATAAGCGGAAAGTCGTAATTGTGGGAACTGGAATGGTAGGCATGAGCTATGCGTACTGTCTTCTGAACCAGTCGGTCTGCGATGAGCTGGTGCTGATCGATGTGAATAAGACCAGGGCGGAGGGGGAGGCCATGGATTTAAATCACGGTCTTGCCTTTGCCAACTCCAGCATGCGCATCTATGCAGGAGAATACAGCGACTGCGAGGATGCGGATATTGTGGTGATCTGTGCCGGGGTAGCGCAGAAGCAGGATGAAACCAGACTGGATTTGTTAAAACGCAACGCGGAAGTGTTCCGCTCCATCATCGACCCGGTGACCGCTTCCGGCTTTAACGGCATTTTCCTGGTGGCAACCAACCCGGTGGATATCATGACGAGGATCACCTGTGTACTGTCCGGATTTAACCCCAGACGGGTTCTGGGAAGCGGAACAACGCTGGATTCTGCCAGACTTCGGTATCTGATCGGTGATTATCTGAAAGTGGACCCCAGAAATGTTCATGCCTATGTGATGGGGGAGCATGGAGACAGCGAATTTGTGCCCTGGAGCCAGGCCCTGGTATCTACCAAATCGATTCTGGAGCTGTGCCGGGAGTCCGGAGGAGCGATCCAGGAGGAGCGGCTGGCCCAGATTGAAGAAGAGGTGCGCACTGCTGCCTATAAGATTATTGAGGCCAAGAAGGCTACCTACTACGGCATTGGAATGGCTCTGACCCGGATTACCAAGGCAATACTGGGGGATGAGCACAGTGTGCTGACTGTATCTGCTATGCTGAGAGGGGATTTCGGCCAGCGGGATGTTTTCGTAGGCGTTCCCTGCATTATCAACCAGAACGGCATTCAGAAGGTTCTGCCTCTGTCGCTGACGGATGAGGAGTTAAAAAAGCTGGAGGATTCCTGCAATACCCTGCGGACCAGCTTTGAGGGGATTTTTTGATCGTGATGAAATAAAAGCAGGCCATCAATCGGCCTGCTTTTGTAATGAGTGCCCAGCGTCTGGAGCCTGCTGCTGAAAAATGCCGTCTGGAACAGGGATCATTCTGAGACCTTCCGGCAGCCAGGTGTTCCCCATCAGATAGATGGTATAATTCCGGCCGGGGCGGATCAGAAGGGACAGGGAGGATAAGGGCTCTCTGTCAGAGGACGAGAGTGTGTAAAAACGGACGGCCCCTGGTTCTGCAAAGCGGTAGGAGGAAGCGCTGCCAAAGGGAACCTGTTCCCAGAGAAGGGGGCCGGCACACTGGGCTACCGTGAGGGGCTGCCCCTCCATGGCACCATTGAAGATGCGGATACAGCTTTGGGCGGTATGTTCCTGGGAACTCATATCCGTCAGCTGGAACAGGCACAGACCTGCGGCGGAAGAGTCGGACAGTACAGCGGTGGAAAAGCTGCCCTGGGAGATGGAGACAGGCTGCTCCAGCAGACGGACAGAGGGCTCGCTTCCGTTTTGCAGAAGTACCTTCCGGTTTCCGGGCTCCACCGGCATGTAGGCGGTGGCGAGGGTAGGAAGCGTGGCTGCTGCAAAGGGAATCTGGTCCAGCGAGATATGAATTGGAAAGGGAGCGGTAGTCCCGTTAAAAAAGCGCAGGGACCCCATCTGGTCCGGATAAAGGGGAGAATGATGCACGTATTCCCAGGGAGATGGATGCAGGAAGTGCTCAGGTTCGTTCATTTAAAAGGCCTCCTTGGAGGGATTAGTTCAGTATATGCGTCATCAGGGAAAGGAAGTCCTGAAAATTTAGCTGGAAAAGGAATGGCATATTTGTTATACCATAGCTTGCGCCGCCAAAAAACGGGCGGCAGAAAGAAGCTTGATAGAAAATGAAAAAAGCATTTCAGTATGCATTAGTCAGAAGTCTTCCCATTATGCTGGGATATATTTTTTTGGGGATTGCCTTTGGGCTTGTTCTTGAGAAGGACGGGCTGGGACCCTGGTGGGCGCTGCTCATCAGCCTGACGGTCTATGCCGGCTCCATGCAGTTTGCTCTGGCAGGAATTTTAAGCAGCGGCCTGGGACTTGTGACCACTGCGGTTATGACGCTCCTGATCAACAGCCGTCATGCATTTTACGGACTGACTTTTATCGAACGGTTTAAGTCCTTCAAAAAGGCCTACCCCTACATGGTATTTTCCCTGACGGATGAAACTTATTCTCTCTTGTGCTCCATGCCAAGGCCAAAGGAATTTACGGACTGCCAGTGGGACATGGCCTTCTTTTTTGTGAGTCTGCTGGACCAGTGCTACTGGATAGCCGGTTCTGTCATAGGAGTGGCGGCAGGGCAGCTGATTGCCTTTGACTCCACCGGCATCGATTTTGCCATGACAGCTCTGTTCGTAGTGATCGCGGTGGACCAGTGGAAGAATGCCAGAACTCATATGCCGGCTATAACAGGATTTGTCTGCGGCGCTCTCTTTCTTGGACTGATTCGGACCGCTAATTTTATACTGCCTGCTTTGGCTGCCACGGTAGGAGTGCTTTTGCTGAGCCGGAGGACCATTGAGAAAAAGATGGAGGAGAGGGAAATATGAACAGCCGGTATGTACTGATGACGATAATGGTCTGCGTGCTTTGCACCCAGGCAACCAGATGGCTTCCATTTCTGGTATTCGGACGAAAAAAAGAGCTGCCGAAGCTGGTGCGGTATCTGGGCGTGGTGCTTCCTGCCGCGATTATGGCGGTTCTGGTAGTTTACTGTCTGAAGGGAGTCACGCCTTTCGTTTATCCCTACGGCCTTCCGGAGTTTCTCAGCGTGGCGCTGGTAGTGATTCTGCATGTCTGGAAGGGCAATACGCTTTTGAGCATCGCGGCAGGGACTATCTGTTATATGGCGCTGGTGCAGGGCGTATTTTAGCCAAAAAAAGAAAATAAAAAAAATTGAAAAATGTTGTTGACAAAAGTGAAACCACATGATAATATATACGAGGTTCGCGAGAGCGGACAGAAAACAAAAAGCTGCTGTGGCTCAGTCGGTAGAGCGTCGCATTGGTAGTGCGGAGGTCACGGGTCCGATTCCCGTCAGCAGCTCGAAAAGAGAGAAGGAGTGTGCAAATTAAATGGTTTGCATACTCTTTTTTTAAATTTTTACATCTGAAGCTTCTATCCTCCGAAAATGGATGTCTGGCCTGCTTTTTTGCGCGAAATTTTCCTCAAGCCCCCTTTTCCAACCGCAGGAAATGTGTTATGATTACTTTACTGTAACGGTCTGGGACAGGTTCCCGGCCAGATGCATAGGAATTACATGCTCCGCCGGAACAAGCGGCGGCGGCTTCATAATGGAGGAAAAGTTTATGACAGAGAAAAACACCGCAGCGGTAACCGGTGAGAAGGAAGTGGAGTCCAAAAACTTCATTGAGCAGGAGATCGACAAGGACCTGGCGGAGGGAGTTTACGATCATGTCCAGACCCGTTTCCCGCCGGAACCCAACGGTTATCTTCATATCGGACATGCCAAGTCCATCCTGCTGAACTACGGTCTGGCGAAGGAATACGGCGGCAAATTCAACCTGCGCTTTGATGATACCAATCCCACCAAGGAAAAGACGGAATTTGTGGAGTCCATTATCGAGGATGTAAAATGGCTGGGAGCGGATTTTGAGGACCGCCTGTTTTTTGCATCCAACTATTTTGAGCAGATGTACGAGTGTGCCGTTCTTTTGATCAAGAAGGGAAAGGCCTTTGTCTGCGACCTGAGCGCTGAGGAGATCAGGGAGTACCGGGGGGATTACAACCGTCCCGGAAAGGACAGCCCCTACCGCAACCGCAGTGTGGAGGAGAACTTGAAGCTCTTTGAGGAGATGAAAGAGGGCAAATACAAGGACGGCGAGAAGGTCCTTCGGGCCAAGATTGACATGTCCTCCCCCAACATCAATATGAGGGACCCAGTGATTTACCGCGTGGCCCACATGACGCATCACAATACGGGGGACAAGTGGTGCATTTACCCCATGTATGATTTTGCCCATCCGATCGAGGACGCCATTGAACATATTACCCATTCCATCTGCACCCTGGAATTTGAAGACCACCGTCCTCTCTATGACTGGGTGGTGCGGGAATGCGAATTTGAGAATCCCCCCCGCCAGATTGAGTTTGCCAAGCTGTATCTGACCAATGTGGTGACCGGCAAGCGCTACATCAAGAAGCTGGTGGAAGATAAGATCGTGGACGGCTGGGATGACCCCAGACTGGTATCCATCGCAGCGCTGAGAAGACGGGGCTACACGCCGGAGTCCATCCGCCGCTTTGTGGAGCTGGTGGGAGTATCCAAGGCCAACAGCTCCGTGGATTATGCCATGCTGGAGTACTGCATCCGGGAGGATTTAAAGTTGAAGAAGCCCCGCCTGATGGCAGTTCTGGACCCCGTTAAACTAGTCATTGACAACTATCCGGAAGGCCAGATTGAAGAGCTGGAGATTCCCAACAACCTGGAGAATCCGGAGCTTGGCAGCCGGAAGGTGCCCTTCTGCAGAGAGGTATACATTGAGCGGGAGGACTTTATGGAAGAGCCTCCCAAGAAATATTTCCGCATGTTCCCGGGCAATGAGGTCCGCCTTATGGGAGCCTACTTTGTAAAATGTACCGGCTGTGAGAAGGACGAGAACGGAAATGTAACTGTTGTTCACGGAACCTACGATCCGGAGACTAAGAGTGGCTCCGGCTTTGAGGGGCGCAAGGTCAAGGGAACCATCCACTGGGTGGCCGTGCCTACCGCCAGACAGGTGGAGTGTCGTCTGTATGAGAATATTGTGGATGAGGAGAAGGGCAAGCTCAATGAGGACGGAAGCCTGAATCTGAATCCCAATTCCCTGACGATCTTAAAGAACTGTTATGTGGAGCCCCAGCTGGCGGAAGCGAAAGCCTACGACAGCTTCCAGTTTATGAGAAACGGCTATTTCTGCGCGGACTGCAAGGACAGCCGCCCAGGCAGCCCGGTGTTTAACCGCATCGTTTCCCTGAAGAGTTCTTTTAAGCTTCCAAAATAGAATGCAGTAGTATAAAGCGGCGGAATCTGTCCCGGTGAGGGGCGGAAACCGCCGCTTTTTGAACTTTTGAAAGAACACTTGGCGGAGGTGTGAAATGGAACTGATGATCCCTCTGGACGGCAGCGAAAAACGGCCGCTGTATGAACAGATCTACCAATATATCAAGGATGAGATACGCCGGGGACGGATGAAGGCAGGGGAACGGCTGCCTTCCACCAGACTCCTGGCAGATAATCTGAAGATCAGCCGCTGCACAACGCAGATGGCCTATGAGCAGCTGCTGTCGGAAGGCTATATTGAATCCATCCCATGCAAAGGATACTTTGTGGCCGGGATTGAGGAGCTGGTACAGATGAAGCGGGAGGCGGAGCCGGGGCTGGTATTCCATCAGGAAAAAAAGGAAAAGGGACCGGATATTGATTTTTCTCCGAGAGGAGTGGATCTGGAGCGTTTTCCGTTCAATACCTGGAGAAAAATCACAAAAAATACTCTGGTGGATGACAACAAGGAAATGTTTGCGGCAGGAGATCCTCAGGGAGAGTATGGATTGCGGGCCGCCGTGGGAGACTATCTTCATACGGCCAGAGGTGTTCATGTCAGGCCGGAGCAGATTATTATAGGAGCCGGAAGTGAATACCTGTGGCTGCTGCTGGCGCAGATTTTGGGAGGCAGACGGCGGATGGCTATGGAGAACCCAACTTACAAACAGGCATACCGGGTTTTTTCAGGGATCGGTATGGAGGTGGTCCCTGTTTCGATGGATGCAAACGGGATGCGTCCCGGAGAACTTGAGGAGAGCGGGGCGGATGTGGCTTATGTGATGCCGGGACATCAGTATCCGGCAGGCATTGTGATGCCGGTAAAAAGGAGGCAGGAGCTGCTGGGCTGGGCCGTGTCGGGGGAGGACCGATATCTGATTGAGGACGATTACGACAGTGAGTTTCGTTATAAGGGCAAGCCGATCCCCTCGCTGCAAGGGATGGATACGGCTGGCAGGGTCATTTACATCGGCACCTTTTCCAAGTCCATTGCACCGGCAATCCGCGTAGGCTATCTGGCTTTGCCGGAAAAGCTGCTGGGAGTGTACCGGGAGAAAGCAGGATTCTATGCGTCCACCGTATCCAGGATTGACCAGAATATTCTGTACCAGTTTATGATCCAGGGACACTATGAGCGCCATCTAAACCGGATGCGGGCTGTGTACAAGGCCAAGCATGACGGGCTTTTGGCCGGACTGAGGGGACTGGAGGACATCTTTGAGATCCGGGGGGAGCATGCCGGGCTTCATGTGCTTCTGACCCATAAGAGGGGCATGGAGGAGGATGAACTGGTAAAGCTGGCGGCAGAGGCAGGCGTGAAGGTTTACGGCTTTTCAGGGGCCCTGATCGGCCCTGATCCGGGAATGTTTGCCTCCACAGTGCTTCTGGGCTACGGAAGGCTTTCCCTGGAGGAAATCCGTGAGGGGACGAAGCGGCTGAACGCGGTATGGAGATGAAAAAATCCGGAAGGGGGCGGCGAAAGGAAATGAACAAAAAGCGGGCGGTCCAGATGGCGGCAGGAATCCTGGGGATCTGTCTAATAGGATTGGCAGGCGGACGGATGGGCAGAGAACGGGAGGAAAACTCTGTGGAAAAAGATGGTCCGGCGGAGAATACGGTGGAACATTCTGCAAATAAGCCTCAGCCGGATCTGTCAGGGGAGGAGCAGGAGTCACTGGACCTTTTATTTGCAGCCCTGGAGGAGGGAAATCTGGAGAATGGGGCGGAGATCCTGATCCAAGGGGAGGAGCTGTTTGCCAAGCTGTTCTATGAAACTCTGGAAGGAGAGAAATGGCTTTACGACGGCAGCCGTTTTTCACAGGAGATCCAGGGAGATGGAATGGTACTGACCAGCTCCGCAGCAGTTTTTAAGGGCAGTTTTCAGAATGGATATCCGCAGGGGAACGGTCTGGCTCTTCAGGCATTTCACATGGAAAAGCCGCGGTATGATTACACAGTGGGATTTTGGGAACAGGGAAAAATGAACGGAACCGGCGAGACGGGATACTGCTATTATAAGGGCGCTCCAGAGGGAGAAACAACAGAGGTGGCGCGAAGGGGGAATTTTAAGGAGGACCGGATGGATGGAATGGTCCGTTATACCACCTTCAGCAGACAGGAGGGCAAAACTTCCTGGGATATCCAGATCCAGGATGGAAAGATTCTCCTGGACCAGCGCTGGAGCTATGACGGGGCTGCAGGGGACTACCACCTCTCCTCCAACCAGGAGGATGGAAAGGTATATGCGGTAAAGCCGGAAGAGATTGAGGAGGCACTCTGGGCCAATCTGTTGGTGTGGGGGGATGGAGAAGCATAAGCTTTTTATGTCTGAAAACAAAAAAGGAGGGGGACGCAAAATCACCCATAACGGATGTTTTTGCATCCCCCTCCTGTGCTGCAGTTTGTCTGACCGAAAAAGTTAAATCGTATCTTCCTCGATAGTAGCAGTTTCCTTGGGGGATTCCTCCTCCTGAGCCGGGACTCCGCTGTCATTTAAATCGACTGCATCCTTGGACAGATCGATAGTTTCTCCTTCTGTCTGGGCGTAGTCATAAAGATCATCCTCATCTACATAATCATCGTCCAGAAACTCGTCCTCATGAACGGTTTCATCGTCCCTGCGGGCCTCGTCCATCTCTGCCTTTTTGTTTTTTACTGCGGAGATGGCGATGTGAGCGGTATCTACCGCAGCGGAGACGGCGTCATGAGCCGTGTCTGTGAGGATAACGCTGGCATCCTTTAATACATTCCGGGTCGCTTCCGCCATGTCCTTGGCAGCTACCTTAAATTCATCCTTGCTGGCGTGGAGGGCGATGTAATTGCGGTCTGTCTGGCGTCCCTCAGAAGGAGACTCTGTATCCGCATCATCCTCGGTTTCATCATCCTCAAACTCATGAAAATCCTTCTCCAGCTCCTGATGGAAGGTTTTATAGCGAAGTACATAAGAAATACCGGCCGCCGCAGCACCTGCAGCAGCAGCGAATGCAACCAATCTTCCGAACCCTTTTTTTGCCATGTCAATGACCCCTTTCACAGTATGATGATTAGGTTATGCCGGTTTTGCAACCTCTATTCATCTATTTGTTTTATTGTAATACGAATGAGAGAAAAAGAAAAGAGAATTTTGTGTGTTTTACAGAAAAAGTAACGGTTCGCACGACAGGGGCCTGAAGTATAAAATTTAAAGAAATTAGCACTCAAGGGTTGACACTGCTAACAACTGGTGTTATAACATTACTTGTGAGCAGAAAAGGGATGAAACCTGAAAGAAATGCAAAAAAGAGAATAGATTCATTGAAGGAGGAATTCATCATGAAGTTAGTACCGCTGTTTGACAAGGTTGTATTAAAACAGTTAGTGGCAGAGGAGACAACGAAATCCGGAATCGTTCTTCCCGGCGCAGCAAAGGAGAAACCCCAGCAGGCTGAAGTGATTGCAGTAGGTCCCGGCGGAGTGATCGACGGCAAGGAAGTTACCATGCAGGTAAAGGCCGGCGATAAGGTTATCTTTTCCAAATACTCCGGCACCGAGGTGGAAATCGAGGACGAGAAGTACGTCATCGTAAAGCAGAGCGATATTCTGGCAATTGTAGAATAAATTATTAAGCAGAGCTTACTAAAATTTTGGAGGTTGATGAATCATGGCAAAGAAGATTAAATATGGCGTAGATGCCCGCAAGGCACTGGAGGCCGGCGTAAATCAGCTGGCTGATACGGTCCGTGTAACCTTGGGACCGAAAGGAAGAAACGTAGTTCTGGATAAATCCTTCGGCGCTCCCTTGATCACCAACGATGGCGTGACCATCGCCAAGGAAATCGAGCTGGAAGATCCCTTTGAGAACATGGGCGCTCAGCTGATCAAGGAAGTTGCTTCCAAGACCAACGATGTAGCCGGCGATGGAACCACCACCGCTACCGTACTGGCTCAGGCTATGGTAAACGAGGGAATGAAGAACCTGGCAGCAGGAGCAAACCCCATCGTTCTGAGAAAGGGCATGAAGAAGGCTACCGATGCTGCTGTTGAGGCCATCAAAGAGATGAGCGAGCCCATTAACGGCAAGGCTCAGATTGCAAGAGTAGCTGCAATCTCTGCTTCTGATGATGAGGTAGGCGAGATGGTAGCAGATGCCATGGAGAAGGTTTCCAAGGACGGCGTTATCACCATCGAGGAATCCAAGACCATGAAGACCGAGCTGGATCTGGTAGAAGGAATGCAGTTCGACAGAGGATATATTTCCGCTTATATGTGCACCGATATGGATAAGATGGAGGCAAATCTGGAGGATCCCTACATCCTGATTACCGACAAGAAGATTTCCAACATCCAGGAAATCCTGCCCCTGCTGGAGCAGATCGTTAAGACCGGCGCAAGACTGCTGATCATCGCTGAGGATGTTGAGGGCGAAGCCCTGACCACCCTGATCGTCAACAAGCTGAGAGGAACCTTCAACGTAGTAGCAGTTAAGGCTCCCGGCTACGGCGACAGAAGAAAAGAGATGCTGCAGGATATCGCAATTCTGACCGGCGGCACCGTTATCTCCGAGGAAGTTGGCCTGGAGTTAAAGGATGCTACCATGGATCAGCTGGGACGTGCGAAATCCGTTAAGGTTCAGAAGGAGAACACCATCATCGTGGACGGCTGCGG
>ULXG01054964.1_pt1 | contig 19138 bp, 18 predicted proteins | sample 1961141 | NCBI WGS metagenome assembly ULXG01 (sample SAMEA4835834, study PRJEB28245) | human gut metagenome | biome: gut microbiome; material: fecal sample | place: Denmark | collected 2008 | reverse complement strand
GGCTGACGGCTCGTTTAAAGCCTCCTCGTCCGATTCATGCAGTCCCACGGCTTCCAGCACAAAGCCAGAAACAGCTTCCTGGATATGGGTATTCTGAGCCAGTGTGTCCGTTATATAAGGCGAAGCAAATTTTACGATCGTCAACGTGATCACAAGGGCTCCAATGGAGATGCACTGCTTTAAAAAGCCTCTGTAATGTCCATACAGCATCATTCCGATTAAAAATACAGCTACCGCCGCAGACAGCCAGTGTTCCAAAATCATCTGCTCCATTTTTCGTCTATTTCCCTTTGCTGTTTAATACAAATTTTTCCACTGCAGCCGCTACTCCATCCTCATCATTTGACATTGTGATAAAGTCTGCCGCAGCCTTCACTTCTTCCAGTCCATTGACCATGGCAACACCTATGCCTGCTGCCTGAATCATGGACAGGTCATTTCCGCCGTCTCCCAGAGCCATCGTTGCCTCCCGGTCAATTTTCAGATAGTCCGCCAGCCACATTAACGCCCTTCCTTTCGTGGCAGAAGAAGCATTGATCTCCAGATTGTTATAAAGGGATGAGGTGATCACCAGATCCGGCTCCTGTTCCAGTTCTCTGCAAAGAGGCTCCCGGTCCTTTAAATCCGCCAGAAAAATGTTGATCTTCTCCACATCCTCCCCCGTCCGCTCTACGTATTCCAGGATATCCGGCACCACATCCCGGGTAGCGCGGACCATATCCTGCATAACCGCATTTAAACCGAACTCTTCCATATGGTCATAAAATCGCGGCTGGCTGATGCCTCTGCCCTTGATATACGGGTCATACATAGCATGATACCGGCTGATCATTTTCATCAGCCGGATTGCTTTCGTATTGGATATGGTCTGGCGTTCCAGCACCTCCCCGGTCTTTAAGTCCGTTATGGTCCCCCCGTTTGTGGTAATTGCGTAGCGGATACCTGGAATATTCTTGATCTCCGGTATGATGCCTGATGCAGACCGCCCTGTGGTGGGGACAATATAGACTCCCCTCCGCGCACAGGCCGAAAGCGCTTCCCGATTCCGGTCAGACAAATGTTTTTGGGAATCCAGCACCGTTCCATCCAGGTCAAAGGCAACGATTTGTATTGGCTTCATATTTTTCTCCCTTGATAAGCAGCCCCGGAATGCTGCGCTTTCGCAAAATTCCGGGGCAGTTTTATAGTCAATGTGTCGCTGTCAGGCCGCCCTTCTCTCAGATAAAATGCTCCTCCTTGAGAATCAGGCGCCCCTCTTTATCGTATTTGGAGGAAAATAATCCTTTCATACGTTTCCCAAGGCTCGGCCGCTCCGCACGGTCTGCCGCTTCCTCGATCAAATCCTCCGCATTTGTCTTAGTCAGAGGAATTCCATCCTCCTCCATAATTTCAATGCGTTCATAAAGGGCCAGCATGCTCTTTCCGGAAATACTGCAGTCAATCTCACCTGCATACTGACACGCATACTGAGCAAATTCGTCAATATCCATCTCCTCTTCCTCATCTGCATCCTCCGTTTCCGGACTCTGCTCATAGGGAGCGGCATATTCTTCTTCCGGAACAGGCTCGTCCTCCTGCTCATCCTCTTCGTAAAATTCCTCTTCAGGAAGCTCTGCCTCTTCCTCCTTGCGCGGTCTGGCCGGCTCCGGCTGAGCTGCCGGCTGAGGTGTTGGATGTACCGCCGGCTGAGCTGCCGGAGTTTTTTCCTTGACAGGCTCAGGCTGCCGGCCGGACTCAGGGATTACCTCCTGGGTATTTTCATTCACGCACCGGAACCGTTTTGCCAGGCCGGGATATTCCTCTTTGATGGCATCCAGCTGTTCCTTATTATCAATGAGAATAACGTTCATACCAGTCTCATCCCGGTCCATCAGCTGGTCCAGTTCCTCCAGCACATCGTCTCTCATATCTCCTGCATATTCCACGATCAGGTCCTTGCCTACCAGCTGATCGGCCAGAGCCAGAACCCCCCGCTTATTCAGCTTTTCTCCCGTAATCTTGGCCGCCTGATTTTTGATGCCAAGCTCACGGTGAATCCTCTTCAGCGCATCTACTGCAATCACCAGACCTGCTTCCGGGTCCTCCGACTCCACCATCAAATGGCATGCCACCCGGTCCGATGGTCCGCCTGCCGCTTCCACATCTTCTCCTTTTACCTTTAAACTGCGGATATCCTTCAGGACCCTCGTCTGAGCATACCTGGCTTCTTCCGAAAATTCTGCACCGGAGATGCGGGACAGCTCCCGGGCCAGATTGGCCTGGACCTCAGCCTCGTGAACTCTGGCCGCCAGGTCCTCCTCCGTCTGGGGATTCTGCTGCCATGAAGCGGAGGTTTTTCCTGAAACAGGCATTTGGTCAGAGGACGCTGTTGCAGCTGTTTCGGCAGCAGCAGCCTCCTGGTCAGGTCCGTCATCCTGTACCGTTTTCTCCTCAGGTTCTGCAGACGGCTCTTTTGCCGCCTCAGGCTGCTGCTCGGTCTCCGCTGCGGCGGCCTGAAGAACGGCAGCTTCCGGCTCTGCTGCCGGCTCCTTTGGCGCAGCTTCCTGTTCAGGAACTGGCTGGGACTCTTCCTGAGGCTGCTCTTCCTCCTGCTCCGGCCTGGTGTAGAAACGGTAAGGCTGACGTTCTCCGTAAACCGGTGCCTCCTCCTCTTCCGGAGTTTCCTGAGCCTTAGCAGGGTCTACCCGTCTGGCTCTCTCCGGGCGTCCCGGTTTCTGGCTGTCCATGTCAAAGGTGCCTGTCTCGTACTCCTGCTCCACTTCCCGCAGCCTTGCTTCGTATTTGTCCCTGTTTTCCTCCAGGTCCATCTGATACTTATTCAAAGGTGCGTACTGGAGCTTTAAATCCATAGCCTTTTCCACATATTTACCCAGACCGAACATCAGCATAATCTTGTCGCAGGTGCGGACGCACAGATCGCTCATCCCGGTCTTGCTGTAAAGGGTAGCCAGCTCATACATCCACTTCTCGTCCAGTTCCACATTGCAATACTGCTCCAGTGTATGGATCAGCTGCTCTGCCGGGGCCCCCTTTGCTTTTAAAATCATATAGCGCAGCAGATACTGCCTTGCATCGTCGGGAGCCAGATCGCAGAATTCCCGATAATAGTCCTCCGCCTCCGCTGTATTGCCCTGTTTTACAGCCAGCTCCGCCAGCTTATAAAGCAGCCGTTTGCCGATGAGAGCGCGCTCAAAGGCCAGAAGCAAAATATCCTTTGCCTCCTGATACTCCTCATTTTTCTCGTAAATCGAAGATACCATGGAAAGAATGCTTACATTGCGCACTCTTCTCCAGTCAATGGTATCCGCAATCTTCATGGCGGACTCAAAGTCCCCTCTGTTCACCAGCTTTTTAATCTGTTCTACCCGAACATTAAATTCGTATTTATCCATCTTGCCCATCTCCCTCATCCTGCCTTTCTCCCGAAACATTACAGCTCCGTTCTGCCTTCCAGGGCACGAAGCAGGGTTACCTCGTCTATGTATTCCAAGTCTCCGCCCACCGGCACTCCGCTGGCAATCCTTGTGACTTTAATCCCAGTGGGCTTGATCAGCTTGCTGAGATACATTGCCGTGGTCTCTCCTTCCAGACTGGAGTTTGTGGCAATGATCACTTCTTCCACATCCGACTGAAGCCTCTGCATCAGCTCCTTCAGCTTAATATCCCCAGGGCCGATCCCAAGCATGGGTGAAATGGCTCCATGGAGCACATGATAGACGCCGTCGTATTTCCCCGTCTTTTCATAAGCGGCCAAATCTCTGGTATTCTCCACCACCATGATCATCTTATGGTTGCGCTTATCACTGCTGCAGATGGGGCACAGCTCCTGGTCGGTCAGCGTAAAGCATTCCCGGCAGTAGCGGATATGGTTTCTGGCTTCCGTCATGGCTCCTGCCAGCTCCTCCACCTGCTCTTTGGGCATATTGATGATATGGAAAGCCAGACGCTGGGCGGATTTGGCTCCCACTCCGGGGAGCTTAGACAATTCTTCAATTAACTTTGTAATCTGACTGCTGTAATAATCCATTAGAAGGGAAAGCCTCCGCCCAGAGCGCCTCCCAAGCCCCCGGTAAGGCGGGACATCGCCTCGCTGCTGTCCGCCTCCATCTGGCGGAGAGCTTCATTGGCTGCCGCTACGATCAAATCCTCCAGCATCTCGATATCCTCCGGGTCCACCACCTCAGGAGAAAGCTTTACGGAAAGAATCTCCTTCTTTCCGGATACGGTAACGCTCACCGCACCGCCGCCTGCATTGGCTGTATACTCCTTTGCCTCCAGTTCCTTTGTCGTCTCCTCCATCTGACGCTGCATGCGCTGAGCCTGCTTCATCAGGTTGCTCATATTGCCGGGCATGCCGCCCGGAAATCCTCCACGTTTTGCCATGGCTGTAATTCCTCCTGTTATTTCCTGTTATATATATAAAATATCAATATACGGGATATCCCGCTTTTTTCCTATTCTTCCTCATAGGTAATATCCATATGAATCTTTTCTTCCAGTTCTTCCTGAGTCACATAGATGGTATTGAAAGACTCTCCCCTGGCCGCCAGTCTGGTTTTAAAATAAATGGAGCGGCCATATTTTTCCTGAACCATGGATTCCAGCTGCCCGATCACCGTAGGCCGCTTTCCCATATCATAATTCATTGAGTCCATAAATACAATAGTCAAACAGCTGTCTCCGCTGGGTTCCACTACCGTATCGCGAAGATAAGCTCTGGCTCCTCCTCCCAGGGCCCGCACAAGCTTGCCCCACTCATTGCGAATCAGATTCAGATCCTCCATCTGTGCCTTGGGGAGGGCGACCTGTTTGGGGGGCTGCGGCGCCGAAGGGGAAGCCGGAACATGTTCCCCTGTATTTTGAGGCCGTGCTCCGGTCCGGGAACCTTCTGGTGTCCCGTCTCCCGGCATTTCCCCGGCCGCCGGTCCCAGTGTCCCCGCCGTCTGAGCCGCCGCAAAGCCAGCCGGTCTGGCTTCCAGATCCTCCACCTGCTCTTCCAGGAATTTAAGCCGTTCCAGAACAGAATCCAGATTTTCTTCCATAGCAGGCTTTGTGAGACGGATCATCGCCACCTCGACCAACACCCTCTTCTGGCTGGCGTAGCGGAGCTGATTGGACAAATCCGAGAAAATACGGATGTAGCGCATCAGGGTATTGGAATCTGCAAGCTCTGCATCCTCCTGGAGCTGCTTCTGGTTCTCTGTGGACATATCCAGGAGTCCCTCCGCATCATCGGTGCTTTTCAGAAGCAGGAGATTGCGCAGATACCAGATAAAATCCGTGACAAACTGCCCCAGCTCGCGCCCCTGGACCACCAGCTCCTCCAGCGTCAGTATGGCCTGACGGGTATCTCCCCGTACAACCGCCCCGAACATCTGGCTGAAAATACCGGAGTCTACGGCCCCCAGCACCTCCAGCACATTGTCATAGGTGAGAAGGGTGCCAAAATGGAAGGCTACGCACTGGTCCAGAAGACTCAGGGCATCACGCAGAGAGCCATCCGCCGCCTTGGCCACATAGAGGAGCGCTTTATCCTCCACCTGAATATGCTCTGCCTGAGTCAGCTCCCGCAGACGGTCTGCTATGGTTTCCAGAGAGATGCGCTTGAAATCATAGCGCTGGCACCGCGAAAGGATGGTGATGGGAATTTTGTGCACCTCCGTAGTGGCCAGAATAAAAATCACATAGGAAGGCGGCTCCTCCAAAGTCTTTAACAGGGCGTTAAAGGCTCCGATGGAAAGCATGTGTACCTCATCGATAATATAAACGCGGTAGCGCCCGTCTGTAGGCGGATACTGAACCTGCTCCCGAATATCCCGGATATTTTCCACACCGTTGTTGGAGGCTGCATCAATCTCCACCACATTCATGGAGGAGCCCTCCAAAATCGCTTTGCAGGAGGGACATTCATTGCAGGGGCTTCCATCTACCGGATTCTGGCAGTTCACTGCCCTGGCAAAAATCTTTGCAATACTGGTTTTTCCTGTTCCTCTTGTTCCGCAGAACAGGTAGGCATGGCCTACCCGTTCCGAAGTAATTTGATTTTTCAGAGTCTGTACAATGGGGTCCTGTCCTTTTACATCTTCAAAGGAAATCGGACGCCATTTGCGGTACAATGCCGTATAGGACATAGTTTATTCATCTCCAAAGCAGATGCCCACCATCTTGGCTTCCTGAATCATGGCGCATCCCGGGTCTACGGTTTTCAGTTTGCCCGCTACCTCTTTAAGAGGAACCTGCACAATGTCATTGCCGCGGAACGCGACCATATAGCCGTACTGTTCCTCTGCGATCAGCCGGGCCGCCTCCGCTCCCAGTCTGGTGGAGATCACCCGGTCATAGGCACAGGGGCTTCCTCCTCTCTGGGTATGTCCGGGTACCGTAACCCGAACCTCGCTTCCGGTAATTTCTGTGATCCTGGCCCCGATCTCATAAGCCACAGAAGGATAAACAGGGCCGTTCTTTTTCTTTTCCTTCAGCTGTTTCTTGGTCATGGCCGCCTCTTCCTTCGAGATGGCTCCCTCTGCCACTGCCAGGATGGAAAAATGTTTTCCTGCCTTGGAGCGTCTGGTAATCGCCTCGCAGACCACATTGATATCGTAGGGGATCTCCGGCAGCAAAATAATGTCTGCCCCTCCGGCCATACCTGCATGGAGGGTCAGCCACCCTACCTTATGCCCCATCACCTCCACAATGAATACCCGGCGGTGGGAGGCAGCCGTGGTATGGATGCAGTCAATCGCATTGGTAGCGATATTTACCGCGCTCTGGAAACCGAAGGTCATCTCTGTTCCCCAGAGATCGTTGTCAATGGTCTTGGGAAGGGAAACCACGTTTAATCCTTCCTCGCTGAGCATATTGGCCGTCTTCTGACTGCCGTTTCCTCCAAGCACAACCAGGCAGTTCAGCTTCAGCTTCCGGTAGGTGTGCTTCATGGATTCTACCTTGTCCAGGCCGTTCTCATCCGGAACGCGCATCTGCTTAAAGGGCTGTCTGGAAGTCCCCAGGATGGTTCCACCTTCCGTGAGAATTCCGGAGAAATCCGATGGCTGCATAATCTTATAGTTGGCATAAATCAGTCCCTTATATCCGTCCTCAAATCCGATGATCTCTACGTCGTCATACATGTTGTACAGGGATTTTGCCACGCCCCTCATGGTAGCGTTTAATGCCTGGCAGTCCCCGCCGCTGGTCAGCATTCCAATTCTTCTCATAGGGTACTTCCTTTCTTTTGCGGATTCTTTCCATATGGTTTTCATAATGACAGGATGCCCCGCTCAATGCTCTCATTATACCGCAAAGGACTTTTGGGGGCAAGTAAAAATCCGCCTGGCAGTAACCTCTATGCCGAAAGATACCAGGGCATTTAAAGGAATTACAGGAAATCAGGTGCCAAGCGCCTGCAGCAGACGCAAATATGGCGATGAATCTTAGGAGTCTTCCGGCTCCCAACATCCATCGCCATATTTTTTAAATCCACGCGCTCTGCTTTGTACAGTTACCATGAACGTTACTCATGCAGTTAGCTCAGTCCAGGCTGCCTTACGGCACATGAGAGGTTCCGCTTAGTGCTGCTGCATTCCTGCCCTGACACGGTTCACGGATTCCCATTGCGCAAGACCCAAACGTCATCACCACTTTCACAAGGCAGCTTCACAGCAAGATGTCCGGGGCAGAGCATCACCCCTGCTAAGGCGGATTGCAGGTGCAGGGCACCGCCAGCTCCCCGGCTGCGTGGAAACTTTATGACTGTTGAATCAAAGGACGTATCTGCCGCAAATATACGGAAAACACGCTCGTTTAGTATAACCTGACGGGGGATATTTGTCAAGGGTACCTCTGTGAAGTTTCATTAATCCATACATCAATTATTTCTGTATCTGTATCTTTCCCCTTGTCATGACCAGCTGGATTTCAATATCCTCATTAAACAGCAAAAGATCTGCATCCTTTCCCTGGCATATAGACCCCTTCCATCGGTCAATCCCTAAAAGCTTAGCAGGAGTTAGGGTCATCATCTTTACCACCTCATAAAGCGGAGCATCTGTCAAATGGTACATTGTTCTAACCAAACGGTCATCCGTTGCCACACTGCCTGCAAATGCCGTTCGGTCCGGCAGTTTTGCTACTCCATCCTCTACGATCGTATCCATACCCGTATCCTTATTTCCTAATACATAATGCCCTTCCGGCATGCCAGCCCCTCTCATGGAATCTGTAACCAGACAGATCCTATCTGCACCTTTAATCTTATAAATCAGCTGCAGCAGTTCTGCCGGTAGATGGCAGCCATCCGCAATCACTTCAACGTATAAATCATCCAATAAATAACCGGCCTCGATTGCCCCTCCAATGCGGAATGCATTTCTTCTTTGAACTCCTGACATTCCAGAATAAAAATGAGTTAAGGCCGAAATTCCATTCTCATAAGCCTCCATTACTTCACTGCAGGTAGCATCTGAATGGGCCAGAGAGGCTACAATTCCATGTTCCCTCAAAAATTGCAGAAACTGGTGTCCCCCCTCCAGTTCCACTGCAAATGACCAACGGATAATTCGGTTGCTAATCTCCACCGCTTTTATATACTCATCAGGATCTGGGTTTCTCAAATATTTTGGATCCTGAGCTCCCCGCTGGCTATAAGAGAAATAGGGACCTTCCAAATGGAGTCCTAAAATATGAGGCAGATCGTCCCTCTTCAGTTCCACCTGATTAAACATTTCCAGCGTCTCAAAAAGGGATTCTTTCGTACTAGTAATCGTAGTTGGAACTAGAGCGGTTGTCCCATGCTCCATATGTTTTCGACATGCCTGATATACCGCTTCCAGACTCCCGTCCATAAAATCTGCATTTCCAGCTCCATGGGTATGGATATCAATAAATCCGGGAGACAGATAGTTTCCTTTTCCGTCAATTACCTGATCAGCTTCCATTCGGCAGCTCTTCCCATAGCTCACATCCGCAATTTTCCCTCCCTGGGTTACAACTTCTCCGTCCCGTATTCCTGTAGGAGTAACAATTCGCACATTGGTAAATTTAATTGACATCTTTCCGCCCTTCTTTCCATCGCTTTTATAGGCACCTAACTCGATCCCTGAATTCTGACAGGAACTGATTATTCCATTCATCTCCACCTGGAGCATTCCCACTTCTCCACACCGGCGGCTGAACTCCTTCCTCCACCAACATATTAATCGCTTCTAATACAATGCTATTCATAACATAAGCATTAGCAAAAGTACTTAGAGCTCCTATTTTCTGCGGGAAGCCCTCCAACGCTATTGCTGCATCCCCGGTTTGAATCTTACAATCTACCGCGATATCCACAATTTCATGAAGATTTTTTTTAGAAGGATGGCGGGCCGGATGATCCTTTGCACACTCATTAGCGTGCGAAACTGAACTTACTCCAATCACTGTCGCTCCGTTCTTTTTGGCGGTAAGGGCTGCATCAATAGTAGCCGAATTAATTCCATATGCATTTACTACAATTAGCAGATCTCCTTCTCCAATCCCGTAGTCATTGACTACAATGCTTCCGTATCCTGCCAATCTTTCTGTCTGCATAGATTTCAGTGCACCGCAGCTCAGCATCGTCTCCTGATTCAGCATTGCACTAATATGCATAAGTCCTCCGGCTCGAAAAAAAACTTCCATAGCAGCCAGGTTAGAATGACCTCCGGGACCGAATACGTAAACCAAACGGTTTTTCTTAACCTGATCGGCCACTGCACGAGCTGCACGGAGAATTGATTCTTTTTCTTCACAGTGTATCTTCTCAATAATAGAAAAGACTTTTTCTTGATACACATCCATAAGCTTCCCAGACTCCATACTACTTTACCTCTCTTTCTAATCTTTCATACTTTGAATTGCCGCCTTAATTTTCTTTTCAACCCCCGACGAATACGTTCCGGACAGTGCAAAATATTTCGCAGATTCATCTGGCTCATAGCCTCCATCTTTAATCTGCTGTTCTGTCATTACATATCCGATCATTCCATTGGCGTATCCTACACAGATTGCATCTGGAAACAGTTGTTTTATATCAGTACTGTAAAATTGGGAAACTTCCGCATTAAAAAGAAATACGCACAATGAATCTCCATAACGAATACTGCTTATTTGCAGATTTTCAAAATCTTTGTTTCCTTTTTCTAAAACTTTTCCAGCCCACTGTCTTTCAAGATCCGTGGAAGAAAATCTTTCCGCTTGCTCCAGCCATTCCTCTGACTTTATATTTTCCAGCCTTAAAGGAACTTCCATTTGTTTTAAAGTCAAATATCCCTCTACAATCCTGCATGTTTTTTTCTCTATACGCTCAACTGCTTCCTCTAATTCCTCCGCAAAACATTGAACTTGACTCCAATCCGCCGATATAAATCGATCTCCCAACGTACAATTCGGCCTTAAATCCCCAGTGAAACCTTGTAAGAACATACTGATGCAGCCTGGTGTCTTTTCGTCCAGCTTTCTCAAAAGCACTCCTGGGTAATCCCCATGGATTTGGTTATCTGAAGAAAGGTTTGCATGGCATGGATAATGAATCCAACGCCCTTTTATTGTACCATCTAATCTTTGAAAATGAATCACTGTCAACTGATGATCTGCCCGCACTTTATAGTTTGGTCTCATCTCTACGATTCCGTCCCATTTTAACCGCCTGTATACATTAAGGGCAGCTTCCCCATCATAGCGCTTAATAGTTACCTTCTCCAGTGATTTACCAGCTTCTCCTACTGTCTGAACTACCTGTGTCAAAAGCTGCCTGGCATACTCCGGGCTGTAGGTTTCCAGCTCTTCTGTAAACAGATTACCAGTAGGAGGGCCCGAATGATTGTGAGAAGCAATAAAAAATATCTCCTCCGCCTTTAGTCCCAAACGACACCAAAGTTCATTCTTGGCCTTCTCTACAAAGTCCGTTCCCCACCAAAGCAAATCTCCATAGACCAATACCAGACGAATTCCATCGTTCTCCTGCCAATGTACTCTTATATAGATATCCTCCAAAACACCCTCAAATGTTCCCTTTCTCTTGGCATATCCGCAAAGCCTTACAGGCATTTCAGGGGTAATGCAAGATTTTGCTACACCTAATTTCATACATCTCTCCTAATCTTCGTGAGTCAGCTCCACAATTTTGATAAAATTGCGCATAATGTGAAACGGATCTTTTACAGGAAGTGCTACCACTTTATCTTGCGGCGTTCCGTCCCTTTGTCTGATCTGAATCCATTCTCCGATCTGTGTATTTGGGAATACAGAGAATACGTAATCAAAGGCCCTCTGGTACCACTCCCAATAAATCACTTTATCCGTTAATTGATAAAGCAGCAATGTGGTATAGAGAATTTCTGAATGAGGCCACCATAGTTTCATATCCCAAGTATCCAAAATTAGCCTCTCGTATGCACTGTCTCCTTTCTCACCAACAGGCATTCCACCGCTTCGGTCAACAAATCGCAAAAGACCTCCATAAACAGAGTCCCATCCTTTTTCCATTGCATTTAAAGCCGATAACTCCAACTTTTCCATCTGCGTATCCAGTGCACCGTATTTTTGCAGAAATTCTGCCATAAACCATACATCTTCTATTGTATGGCCCGGATTCATATGACGGTCCAATAATTTTAATCCATAGTTTTCTTCTGTCGAAATATGTTCTCGAATAAAGCCATCTCTATAAAATTCGTTCAAAATTTCTGAAACTTTTGACAATCCATACTCAATTGTTTTAGTAGAATCAATTTCACAAGCCTCTTGCATTTCTGCAAATTCAAAGGAAGTGTTCACTAAAATCATTGGAATAGAATGCATCCGGTATCCCTCTGGAACAGGATAAGGTTCTGTCAAATAATCTCCTTGGGCAATTCGTTTTTGAATGCTTTCAAAAAGTCGTTCTGTTTCATTTAAGCACGATTGATCTCCTGTCACTCTGATATACGCGGCCAGCCCAATCAGAGCAAAACAATCTGCAAATATGCTTGTATCACTACGACCTAATTCAGGATCAATTACCGGCTTTCCTTCTCTGCTTAAAAGAAAATGGCAGCGGCCATCCGGGCAAAGAGAATACTTCAGTAAAAAATCCTTTGTGCCTTTCATCTGCTTCAAAAGCAGTTCTCCAGATATCTTGCAGAAAACGTTTTCTGCCGTAAGTTGATAAAGTTTGCTTAAAATCCAAAGATATCTCCCTTGGGACCATGTAAACTTTTGATCACTCAATATTTGATCGCCTGTGTTATTAATACAATTTAAAATCCCCTGATTTTTTTCATCGTATTTTGACTGCCAATACGGGAAAAAATTATCTTGAATTTGAGAGACATAAAACGAAAAGATTTTTTCTTTGTCTATCATATGGCCGCCTCCTTTTATTTATTTTGAACCCAGTTTATTCATTAACTGTTCTACATCCGACGGAACCTCTTTCTTCAAAACATACTGATTAACCAAGCCAACCGCAGCAAATACCACAAAAGAAGTAAACAAGGGCGCAATCAATTCAATGTCAGTTTCCAGCTTAAGTCCCATTTTTGTTGCAACAAACACGCCCAACCCCGCCAAAATTGAAGCAATTGCCGCTTTGCTGTCGCAGTGTTTGAAAATCGGAAGCAATCCCAGAAGAAGAGGTATTGCTGTCGGTCCTAAAAGAGCCGCAAACCAGGAGAGAATCATTCCAGTTACACCGCCAAACTGTTCATTCATCAATCCTACGATTACAGTACATGCTGTAAACAAAACCGTAGTTAATCTAGCCACATATAGAGATTTCTTTCCTTCCAGCGTCTCTATTGCCGGGAAAAATTTAGGAAGAACATCTCTTGTAATAACAGCGGATATAGTATTAACATCTGAATTGCACATGGACATTGTCTGTGCAAACATAGCCGCCAGAACCAGCCCCACCAGACCTACCGGGAGGAATTTGCCTGCCAGGCTGGCATACAAGCTCGCCTCCGCTTCCGCCTGAGTTAATCCCGGGAAGATAATCGGCCCGCACCACATGGGGAAAAACAAGATTAAAGGCCAAATCACATAAAGAGCCGATGACAAAAATGCCGCCTTCTTAGCTTGCTTATCATCTGAGGTCGAAATAAATCTTGCCGCAAGATTCCACGTTCCGCCGCTGTAGCTGAAAAAGATTACGAAAAAGTAAAGTAGCGTCCAGGAAACAGAGCCCTGTCCTCTTCCAGCGTTAAAAATAGTCAGATGGCCTTCTGGCAGAGCCTGCGCCACAGTTCCGAGGGTAAGGCCGTAATCTCCCAAATGCATTAAAACAGAGAAAAACAGAAAAAGACCCGCTAATAGAGTAACCATAAACTGTACAAAATCAGTAAGCAGATCCGCCATAATTCCACCGATTGACACATAAATCATGGAAGCCATGCTTCCCAGGATAATACCAAGCCAAATAGGAAGACCGGTAAACCCATAAAGCAAAATCCCCAGAGAAGCCCACTTAGCACCTACATCCAATAGCTTCACCACAATGCCGGAAATAGCAACCAGCATCTGCGTTGGTGTATTATACCGTACTCTTAAATACTCCGTCGGTGACTCAATTCCCAAAGCCTGGCGTAGTCTCGGCCATCTCGGCACAATTGTTACTGCGCTGATGGACATAGCCAAAGCGATATTAATCGCCCACCAAAAGTAAATCGCCGTTCCCTGAGCATACGCGATTCCCGCGTATCCTACGAATACTACACCAGAATATCCCGATACATGGTGAGAAATTCCAGAAAGCCACCACGGCACTTTTCCGCCTCCGACATAAAAATCTTCCGAACTTTGTACTGTTCTTTTCGACCATATACCAATGCCAATAATAATTAAAAAAAACAGCGACAGCGTTACATAATCGATTGGCTCCATATAACCTATGTTCATTTGTTTGCCTCCTTTTTTAGAAACTCAATTCTCTCCTTCATATACCATTCGTTCATTCCCTTAACTTCCTGCTTTTTGCTTCCACCTTCCTCCTTTTCTGTTTTTTTAATAAACGCTTCCAACTGACCGATACTGAAATACTGAAGCATAAACTGATCTAATTGCCGGTCCCCTTTAGAAATCATATTGTTCCAACTCAGCAGAAGAACCAAAAGGATCAAAACCATCACAGCCGGAGCAACCATATCAAACCAAAAGGGCTGGGTAAAAATTCTTCCCGTACTACGATTATATAAATACAGAACGAGCAGATTTCCCACCAGAAGGAAAGCATCAATCAAGCCAAACAGATTCTTCTGAGGGATTCCAAGAAGATATTTTCCGATTTCCCTCATAGCTGTCATGCGAATCTGCACTGGATCTTCTTTTTCCAAAAAGCGTTTTTGCAGGACAAGCCCCCTTCGGTCTCCCGCTTTTATAAGAGGAAGAAATGCTCCATCCCGTATATAACGTCCGCCCTTTTCCAATTTTCCCTCAAGAATATAGACATCCACATTCCATTCTTCTAAGTCAGAAAAAATTTTTTGTCCTAATTCCGGATCCGCAAATACATTCGAAGGGAACCATACCAACTTTCGGACCAGCCAGACTAAAATTCCCCCTCCAACAATTGCAATTAACAGGCAAACCGGAAGAAACAAACTGCATAGAAGCATTGCCTCTCCTAAAAACAAAATATAAAGAATGAATGCCAAAAGGAACCATCCAACAACGCTTTTTGAATCTTTCATTCAACTTCACCTCTTATAATTCTGCCGCACCATCCAAGTCTGTGAACATAAAGCATGTACCGGACTGGCGAAGGCGACTGGCCGGACAATGTTCGCTGATAGGGCCTGTCAATGTCTCCGCCAATGCATGCGCTTTCGTTGTACCGGGAACCATGCAGAACAAATAATCAGGTTTTGTCAGAACCGGAACTGTCAGCGTCAGTGCATAAGTCGGAACCGCATCAAAATTTGGAAAACATCCGTCATGGACCTGCTGAATACGGCAGACCTGATCTAATTTGACAACTTTTATCTTACATGGATCGGAAAAATCCGCCGGCGGGTCATTAAATGCCAGATGTCCATTCTCCCCAATTCCCATAAAGGTAATATCTGCAGGATACTTTTCTAAAATTTCCGCATAACGGGCGCATTCCTGTTCTGGAGCGTTGGCGCCATTAATCAGATTTACTGAGGCAAACGGCACTTTTCTAAAAATATTCCGGCTGAGGAATTCATTGAATGAATCCGGATGCCCCACACCAAATCCCAGATACTCATCCATGTGGAATCCATTTACCCTTTTCCAATCCACCTCCTCCTGGGCCAGATAGTGAAGAAATGTCAGCTGCGAAGGAGCTGCTGCAAAAATACAGTTAATCATCTCCTTTTGGCTCAACAGCTTTCTCATGATTTCTCCTGCCTTTTGAGCTGCTGTTTTTCCCATTTCCTCATTTGTCTGGCAAATGCTCAGCTGAACATTGCCATAGTTTCTGATTTCCATATTTTTTTATATCCTCCTTTTTACGGAGCCTCTGATAATCAGCTCCGGTTCTATTACAACTTTTTTCGGCTTCATCCGGCCATCTTCCATGGAATCTATTAGAAGATTCATAGCCGCTTCTCCTGTGCGGACTGCCGGCTGGCGGATTGTGGTGAGGCCCGGCACTGTCATGGACGCCATCTCAATATCATCCAAACCTGTAATTGAAATCTGTCCCGGTACATCTACCTGTTTTTCTTTCAGCTTATTCATAATCCCAATCGCCGTAATATCGTTGATCCCAAGAACAGCATCTGGCCTAGGGTCTATCTTAAGAATTTTCTCTCCCAATACATTCCCCTTATCAAAATCTGAAAATCCCAATTCCTGTTCCTGCAGCACTCCATCTGCCAAAACCAGTTCCTGCCGGTAGGGAATTCCCGCTTCTTCTAAGGCCGTCTTATATCCTTTCAGAACCTGCTTACGGCTACTTCTGTCAAGGGGGCCGCTTGCAAACACAATCCTTTCATGTCCATTTTCAATCAAATAAGTTGTGGCCAGCTTCCCAGCCTTTTCAAAATCAAAAATAACACTGTTCATTTGATCAGTAGTACCACTCTGGTCAAACATCACAATCGGTGGAAGTGCTCCATATCCACTCCCAATTAAATTCTTCTCCGCCTCATCCTGGACTGAAGAATATAAAATTCCTGCTACCTGCTGACGTAAAAGAATTTCCAACTGCCTTCTTTCCAGATTCCGATCTCCAAAAGAGCTGCAAATAATCGGAGCATAATCATTTTTTATACAGCATTTTGCCACAACGGAAGTTAGCAGAGAATAATATGGATTATCAATCGATGGAATGATGATTCCGATTTCCTTACTTTTCGCGCCTTTAAGCATCTGGCTGAATATATTGGGTCTGTAATTCAATTCCTCAGCTGCTTTCAATACACGGCTGCGCATCTGCTCGCTTACCGGATAATCCGTATTGTTTAGTACCCTGGAAACTGTTGCCGGAGATGCATTCGCAAGCTTTGCGATATCCCAAATCGTTTTTTTATTTAACTGTGACTTTTTCTCCATAACAGCATATACCCTCCAATAAATATCTTCTTAATCAGAAAACGTTTTCTGTCCGAAAACCAGACCAACTGTCTTTATAAATATCCCTTATCATGTTCCTTTCATTGGTCAATACGTTCAACTTTTATCCATCCCGCCCACAATAGAAAACGTTTTCTGTCATAAAACTAACTAAATACTTTTCTACTAATATACATATTTTTATCACTTTTGTCAACACTCTTGTTTCATTTTTTCAATTTTCTCTCTCTGCTTCTTCTCCCTCAGTCCCTTAAAAAAAGCCTTCATCATCCCGGAGCACTCTTCTTCCAGAATCCCCCTGACCGTTTCCACCTGATGGTTGAACCCTTCCTGGTGAAGCAGGTCCAGCACGGAACCGGCACAGCCTGCCTTGGGATTCATACAGCCCATCACGACTCTGGGAATCCTGGCCTGTACAATGGCCCCCGCACACATGGGACAGGGCTCCAGAGTAACATACATGGTACAGTCCTCCAGCCTCCAGTCTCCTGCTTTCCTGCAGGCTTTTTTTATGGCAAGTATTTCTGCGTGGGAGAGGGTGTTTTTGTCCGCCATCCGGCGGTTGTACCCTCTGGCTATGATTTTTCCCTCCCGGACGATCACACAGCCAATGGGCACATCCCCCAGGGCCGCCGCCTTTTTCGCCTGCCGGACCGCCTCCTTCATAAAGCGCTCATCCTCAGTCATCTTCTTCATAGTGCTTTCCTCCTGGCAGTCCTTCCTCACTCTGCCTTGTTCCTTCTGGTCCCCTGTGGTATAGTAGAGGATACCGGACTAAACTGTTACATAGTATATTAAAAAATCAAGGAAAAGAAAAGAGTCTTTCACCATGAAAATCTGCGGACTTCAAAAAACAACCCTTCTGGACTTTCCCGGCCATGTAGCGGCCACCATCTTTACCGGAGGGTGCAGTTTCCGCTGCCCCTTCTGCCACAACAGCGGCCTTCTGCCCTCCTGGACTCCTGAGGTTTATACCGAGGAGGAAATCCTGAGCTTTCTGAAAAAACGCCGGGGTATTTTAGAAGGTGTCTGCATCACCGGAGGGGAACCGTCCCTGCAGCCGGATTTGGAAGATTTGATCCGAAAGATCCGCTCCCTGGGACTTCTCGTCAAGCTGGACACCAACGGATACCGGCCGGACCTCTTAAAAGACCTTTGCCGGAAAGGACTTCTGGACTATGTGGCCATGGATGTGAAGGCCGGGCAGGAGCATTACCCCCAGGCGGTGGGAACCCCCGGACTGGATCTGGCCCTCATCGATGAGAGCATCCGCTTTCTGCTCACAGGGACGGTCCCCTTTGAGTTTCGCACCACTGCCGTCAAGGGCCTCCACACAAAAGAAGATTTCCGGCAGATCGGCCCCTGGATTGCCGGATGCCCTCATTACTTTATCCAGAACTTTGCCGATAACGGAGAAGTTCTCTTTCCTGAAACCTTTGAACCCTTTCGGCGGGAGGAACTGGAGGAATTTGCCGGACTTGTCCGCCCCTATGTAGGGGAAGTTCTGCTGCGGGGGACCGATTAATGGCGAAGCTTCATCCATTTGATTCCCGCCGCCGTCAAAACAATCAGATACAGGGCGCAAACCCCGAAGAAAAGAGGTCCCCTCGCCCCCAGCACATCCTCCGACCGATTGGAATTCATCCCCAGGAGCATCTGGGAGTAGGGCCAGAATATACCCGCCCTGCTGTTGGCTCCCAGAAGGCCCGTCACTCCGCCTAAAAGTCCGAGGATAATGGGAAGCGAAAAATTGGGTATCAGAAAGGCCGCCAGATACTGAAGGGCAGCGATCACAAATGCTCCCGGAATCCCCCTGGCCATCCAGAGCCAAATCTGTCCGGGTACAGGCATGGGAAGCCCCGCCCATCTTCCAGCCAGAAGAAACAGGCCCAGAAACCAGAGCATAGTCAGAACAGTCAGCTCCCATACCAGCACCAGTTTTGCCAGGTATATGGTCCACAGGGGAAGCGGCCTGGCAAACAGGGCATTCCGGTTTCCGCCGAAGTTCTCGTATCTCCACAGGAAGGCGCAGTAGGTTCCGATCAGAGGCGCAAAGAAAAAGGTTGCAAAAAACATCGTCACCTGGGTCCACAGGGAATACCACTCCGATTCCAGAATATCCAGATTGGCCAAATAATTTCCGGTTCCCTGGAGAATGGGAATTATGGGGATCATCAGAAAGGCAGGCCAGAGCAATGTCCCCCTGGCTTTCAGCCGCTCACAGTAAACCGCTTTTTTCAGCATTTGCATTTCATTTTCCTCCTGCTAAATCATTTCCCGAACTGCGGACAGAAATCGTTTCTGCCCTCTCAGATAAATCAAGACCGCTGCCAAAGCTAAAAATACCGCCCATATCACCCGATAACCGGTCCAATAGCATGTGGTATACCGGTTTGCCTCATCGTAAATGTACCCCGCGTTGCACAAAACCCCATAGTATCCCCAGGGGATGACGTACCGCAGGGGAAAATCAGGCAAAAACCAGGAAAACAGCCCTGCAAAGGTGCCTCCTATGCTGATCAAGACCGGCGTCAGCTGATTGGAAAACCACAAAGACAGATTCAGCTGAAGGATAAAAATAGCCGTACCCGCTAAAAACAGG
>ULXG01019283.1_pt1 | contig 19222 bp, 17 predicted proteins | sample 1961141 | NCBI WGS metagenome assembly ULXG01 (sample SAMEA4835834, study PRJEB28245) | human gut metagenome | biome: gut microbiome; material: fecal sample | place: Denmark | collected 2008 | reverse complement strand
GGCAGCGTCGGCGTCTGCGCAGGCGGTAAAGCCCGTGGACGTCCATCGCGCGGGTCAAGCTACGAGCAGTCGCTTCTCACGTAAATAAGTGGCTTCTTGCAGACATTTGGTTCACAGACACCGGGTGTCTAAGATTCATGTTGAAGGAGGTGCACAAGATGCGCGACATGCATTGCCATATTCTGCCGAGTGTGGACGATGGCGCCCGCGACCTGAACGAGAGCCTTCGTATGCTCGAGGCTGCTCGTGCCGCGGGCGTGACGAGCATCGTGTGCACCCCGCACTGCCGCGACCCGTACTTCGACTATAACGCCATGTGGGATGCCTTCGAGCTGCTCAAGCGGCATGCAGGAGGCTTCCCACTCACCATGGGCTTCGAGGTTAACCATGCGAAGCTCATGGACCTTGGCATGGAATGGGTCGACCACCTTGCCTTCGACGGCGGGCACGAGTTCCTGCTCGAGCTTTCCACCCGTGCCGACAAGCTCATGTTCAATGAATACGAGCGAACGATCTTTGAGCTCCAGGGCCGTGGCTATACCGTGATCATCGCGCACCCGGAGCGCTATCGTGCGGTGCAGCAGGATATCGATGTTGCCCGCCGTCTGGTGAAGATGGGGTGCAAGCTTCAGGCCTCGGCGGATTTTATCGCCGGTGGAAGGTTGGGCAAGGAGAAAAAGCCAGCAAAGCGTCTGTTCGAGGAAAACCTTTACAGTTTCATTGCAAGCGACGCGCACCGCGAGGAGCATTATAGATATCTTGAGCGCGCTCGTCGCGAGTATTCTGTGAGGGGGGCACACTTTAAAGTGTAGACTATAGCGTACGCGAGTTTCCTCTTGCGGGCAGGTCGGGCAACGGCGCGGCATTATGCCGAGAAAAACTGTCGGGGCGACGACCTTTCCGCAACAGGGAACTGTGTAGAACAGAGACCTGTGGGGAACGTGCCGCAGCGCGCGGTTCGTTCTAGCCAGGGGGGGGGGTCGGTTCTTTGCCCCCATCTGGTTGACATATCTTGTAGGCAGGCAATGGACGCCCGGTGCGCCTTGTTGTGCCCTCAAGGGGATGAATAGCTGTTCGAAGCCAGGTAAGCCTGGTGTGGCGAAGCCTTGCCCGCTAAAAGTGTGGAGGGGGTGGCGCTATGCGAACGTATGTCATGCAGGTTGCCACCGGACGGGAGCGCCAGACCGTGCAGCTGCTCGAGCGCGTGCTCGGCGGTGCGACACGGGCAGAGCTTTTCGTGCCGCGGTATAGGTACCGCAAAAAGATCAAGGGTGCGTGGCAGTTCACCGAGGAGCTGCTTACGCCGGGTTACGTGTATCTCAGGACATCGATGCTCGATATCGACGAGTTGGCGCAGCAGGTGAGGCGAGCGCCCGCATTCGCGCGGGTGCTTGCGCAGGACGGCAAGATCATCCCTTTGAGTGCAGACGAGGAGCGGTGGCTCCAAGCGCTTGCGGGCGCGGGGGAGGGCCATGTGGTGGAGCCATCGTATGGCTTCATCGAGGGCGACCGGGTGGTGATCACCGAGGGCCCGCTTGTTGGCTTCGAAGCGCAGATCAAGAAGCTCGACCGCCATAAACGCCTTGCCTACGTAGAGGTGCACCTTATGGGGCGCACCAAGCTCATCAAGGTGGGGGCTGAGATTGTTAGGAAGCAGCAGCGATAGCATGATGTCGAAGCTTCGACAAAAGGGGATTCGCAGTAAGGTCTCTTTTGCTCAGGCAGTTGGGCTCGCGAGCTTCGATTGTATTGCGACCTTCGTATCCTACGTGGTTGCTGCGTGGGGAACGACCGAATGGACGCTGACGGTAAGCCATATCGGTTCCTTTGCCGCTATTGGCGCCCTCGCGCTCATTACTGTTTGCGTCTATGCCGCGTGCGGCATGTACTCATGCCTCTGGCGGTATGCGAGCATTTTTGAATGCCTGCGCATCGCGTTGGCTTCGATTGCGGCAGCGGTGGTTGCGGACGTTGTGTTTGCCGTGCTGCTCCAAGCGCAGCTCTCGCTAAGGACGTATGTTCTTGCGTGGGCAATTCTGTTGATTCTTTCTGCCGGCGTGCGCCTTTCTATCCGTGCGCTCTCAGGTTCCCAGGCTTGGCGCTTTTCAAATGGGCGCGGTGCCCTGCAGCCGCGAACCCTGGTAATCGGTTCTGGCGAGGCTGGATCCCTTGCGGTGAAGCGCATGCAATCTGGAGACCCGGATATGCCGGGTTACCCGGTTGCCGTGGTGGATGACGCTCGCGCCAAGCAGGGCATGCGCCTGCACGGCGTGAAGATCGCTGGAACGTGCGAGGACATTCCCCGCGTGGCTGAGGCATGCGCCGCCCAGCAGATCGTGCTTGCGATTCCCTCTGCCACGCGCGAACAGCGCCAGCGTATCTTCGAGCAGTGCGTCCAGACGGGGCTGAAGGTTTATACGCTCCCGCCCCTGCAGGATATTTCCAAGACCGGACGTGTACCGCTGCGCGATGTAGACATCGCGGACCTGCTTTCGCGCGAAGAGGTCGAGCTCGATGTGTCGCTTGCTTCCGGCTATGTGGAGGGTCGGACCGTCTTGGTGACGGGCGGCGGTGGCTCCATCGGATCTGAGCTGGTGAGGCAGCTCCTCCCAGCGCATCCGGCACGCGTGGTGCTCTTCGACATCTACGAGAACACGGTATACGAGCTCTACCATGAGCTGGCTGCAAAGGCCAAAGCTCAGGGTACGGAGTTGCTGTGCGAGATCGGCTCCATTACGCACCTTCCCGCGCTCGAGCGCGTGTTTGATCTCTATCAGCCTCAGGTGGTGTTCCATGCCGCGGCGCACAAGCACGTGCCGCTCATGGAGGCCGACCCGCGCGAGGCGGTGGAGAACAACGTCTTCGGCACCCTGAATGTGGTGCGCCTGGCCGACCAGCGCAACTGCGAGCGTTTCGTGCTCATTAGCACGGACAAGGCTGTGAATCCCACCAACGTAATGGGCGCCACCAAGCGTATGTGCGAGATGATCGTGCAGAACTACGCCAAGCGCTCGAGTTGCGTGTATGCGGCAGTGCGCTTTGGCAACGTGCTCGGTAGCCACGGTAGCGTGATTCCGCTGTTCAAGCGACAGATCGCTGCGGGCGGCCCTGTGACGCTCACACACCGCGACATCACGCGCTACTTCATGACCATCCCCGAGGCGTCCCGCTTGGTGATCACCGCTGGCGCCCTTGCCAAGGGCGGCGAGATCTTCGTGCTCGATATGGGCGAACCGGTAAAGATTTACGACCTTGCCATTAACCTCATTCGCCTCTCCGGCCTTGAGCCCGGGCGCGACATCGAGATCGTGGAAACGGGTCTGCGTCCTGGCGAAAAGATGTACGAAGAGCTGCGCATGGACGGCGAGCGGGTGGAGCCCACCGCCGATGGCCGCATCAACGTGACCGTGGGCCGTGCTCCCGGCGTGGACGAGGTGCGCGGCAACCTGGATATGTTGCGCGAGAGCCTTGGCTCCAGCAACGATGACATCAAGCGCGCACTTGCTGCTGCGGTACCGACGTATACGGCTGACATCGGTTAAGTCAACAAGGGGGAAGAGATGAGCCAAGCGGTTCCGTTTGAATCGAAAGTCTGGCTGTCAAGCCCGACCATGCATGGTGAAGAGCTCGAATATGTTAAGCAGGCATATGAGAGCAATTGGATGTCTACGGTAGGCGAGAACATCAACGAGGTCGAACGTCTTGCTCGTGAGTATGTTGGGCGCAAACATGCTGTTGCGCTGTCGAGCGGTACCGCTGCACTTCATATGGCGGTGAAGCTTGCCGGAGTTAAGCCCAGTGACGAGGTCCTCTGCTCGGATATGACATTTGCCGCAACCGTGAATCCAGTGATGTACGAGGGCGGTATTCCTGTTTTCGTAGACTCGGAATTCGATACGTGGAACATGGATCCAGTCGCACTGGAAAAAGCTTTCGAGCTTCATCCTTCTGCCAAGGTGGTCATGCTTGCGCATCTTTATGGAACCCCGGCAAAGTGCAAGGAAATCCGTAGGATTTGCGACGAGCATGGCGCAATTCTTATTGAGGATGCTGCTGAGTCGCTTGGAGCGACTTACCTTGGAGATCAAACTGGCACTTTTGGTGACTATAGCGTTGTTTCGTTCAACGGAAATAAGATTATTACGGGTTCATCCGGTGGCGTTTTGCTGACTGATGATGGTGATGCAGCCGATAAAGCGCGCAAGTGGTCGACGCAGTCCCGTGAGGCTGCACCCTGGTATCAGCACGAAGAGCTTGGTTACAACTACCGTATGAGCAACGTGATCGCCGGCGTTGTACGCGGCCAGTTCTCGCATCTTGAAGAGCATATTGCTCAGAAGAGGGAAATATGGGCTCGGTACAGCAATGGCTTCAGCGATCTGCCGGTCAGCATGAATCCGTTCGATGAGAGCACCTGCGAACCGAATTATTGGCTGAGTTGCCTCATTGTTGATCGTGAGGCAATGGCGAAGCAGGTTCGTGGGGAGCACGAGGCGCTCTATGTTCCGGAATCTGGGAAGAGCTGTCCGACAGAAATCCTTGAGGCGATTAGCGCGCTTAATGCTGAAGGGCGTCCGATTTGGAAGCCCATGCATCTTCAGCCAATATATCGAATGAATTCCTTTGTTACCCGTGAAGGTAATGGTCGGGCTAAGACCAATGCATATATTGCGGGCGGCGCAATTGCCGGTGACGGTCTTCCGCTTGATGCGGGGGCAGACGTTTTCCATCGCGGACTTTGCCTGCCAAGCGACAACAAGATGGAGCCTTGGCAGCAGGACTGCATCATCGAAGCCGTTAGGCGGTGCTTCGAGTAGCTATGGCTCACCGTAAGGGATTATACGAACGCTTTGTAAAACGGCCGCAGGATTTTTGCTGTGCGCTGGTAGCGACAGTCTGCCTTTCTCCCGTGCTCGTTTTGACAGCATTGCTGGTTAGAGTGAAGCTGGGAAGCCCGGTCCTGTTCGGCCAGGACCGCCCTGGCAGGGACGGGAAGGTGTTCAAGCTCTACAAGTTCCGGACGATGACAGATGCGCGTGACGCTGAGGGCAACTTACTTCCAGATGAACAGCGCATGACGCCGTTTGGTAAGATATTGCGCTCGACGAGCCTGGATGAATTGCCTGAGCTTTTCAACATTTTAAAAGGTGATATGGCGGTGGTTGGCCCACGTCCGCTTCTGGTGAAATACCTTCCCCTTTACAACGAACGTCAGGCACGAAGGCATGAGGTTCGGCCTGGACTCACCGGTCTAGCTCAAGTTCATGGTCGTAATGCTGTGAGTTGGGAAGATAAGTTTGAATGGGACGTCCGCTATGTTGATGGCCTCAGCTTTTTTGGCGATTGGGGCATCATTTTCGACACGGTCCGTACCGTCTTTATGCGCGAGGGAATTACCTCAGCGACCTCCGAAACGATGGAGGAGTTTAGGGGAAGCTCTGAGACGGCACCTGTTGAGGTGATTATGCATGAATAGGCTAATCATCATTGGCGCAAGTGGACACGGTAAGGTTGTTGCGGACATCGCCAAGCTTAGTGGCTATACCGATATTGCTTTTCTGGATGATGCCCCTGGTCTCAAAGTGGTTTCAGGATATCCGGTTCTCGGAGCTGTCTCAACGTTTTCCGCGTTTTCGCAGGATGAATTCTTTGTAGCAATAGGGAATTCTGATATTCGCCGTCGTATCCAGGATGAGATTAGTTCATCGGGAGCTCGGTTGGTTACTTTGATTCACCCGTCTGCAGTCGTAGCGCAGGATGTTGTTATTGGTGAGGGCACAGCCGTTATGGCGGGGGCGGTGATCAATCCTTCGGTAAGGATTGGGCGTGGGTGCATAGTGAACACATCCGCGAGTGTTGACCACGATTGTGTGATTGGCGATTTCTCGCATATTTCCGTGGGAGCGCATCTTGCTGGCTCTGTTGCAGTAGACAAAAGAACTTGGATAGGCATAGGGGCCGTGGTCAATAACAACCTTTCAATCTGCTCTGATGTTGTCATTGGCGCTGGAGCAGTGGTTGTAAGAAGCATTGGTGTTTCTGGAACGTACGTGGGGATACCAGCAAAGTTGGTGTGTTCAGAATGAACATAATGCTTGTCAGCCTTGTTGCATTGGAGAATCTGGACTCTCAGAACATCTATGCCGATCTGCTTAAAACCTTTATTTCGCACGGTCACAATGTTGCCGCAATCACTCCTCGCGAGAGGCGCACGGGGCTTCCGACTGCAGTCGAGGTTTCCCATGGGATAACCCTGCTGCATGTTTCGATTGGTAATGTTACAAAAAATGGTCCAATTGAAAAAGGTTGGTCGCTCCTTAGACTTCAGCGCGATTTCATGAAAGCGATCGATGCTAATCTAGATGACTTTGAACCAGATTTAATAATCTATGCCACGCCCCCGACTACGATTGCGGGGTTAATTGCTTCACTTAAGAAGCGATACAACGCTAAGACGTACTTGCTGCTAAAAGATTTTTTTCCACAGAATTCGGTTGATCTTGGAATGATGCGGGCAAAAGGTCCGATGTCACTTCTGTATAGGTACTTTAAACGGACTGAGAGAGACACATATAAGGCTGCGGATTATATCGGCTGCATGTCAGAGGCGAACAGAAACTATCTCTTTGAGCATGAGCCCTGGATTGATTGCGCTCGTGTGGAAGTGAATCCGAACAGTATTATTCCTTCAAATCGCCTTATGCTTTCGGCTACCGAAAAAGCTCAGTTAAGAACGAAGTACGGCGTTCCAGCAAACTCCAAGCTAATTGTATACGGAGGAAATCTGGGAAAGCCCCAGGCGATAGATGTTCTCATTGACGCATTGAAGCTAAATGAGGAGAAGTATGTTTGCCATTTCCTGGTTTGCGGAGACGGGACGGAACGAGAGAAGCTTGAGGGATACTTCGAATCATATTCTCCAAGGCATGCTACCTTGCTCTCATCATTACCAGTCCACGAATTTAACTCGATGCTTTGCATGGCTGATGCAGGGCTCATTTTGCTCGATTGTCGGTTTACCATTCCAAACTTTCCATCACGCGTGCTTTCTTATATGCAGGCAGCGCTTCCTGTTGTAGTTGCGGCAGACAATTCTACTGACATGGGCGTCATTGCTGAATCGGAAGGATTCGGCGTTTACGGTTCGAGTGAATGCGGAGAGTCGCTGCTCTCAACTTGCGAGCGCCTGTTTGATTCTGACCTTTTGCTGATGGGCACTAGAGGGCGCAAATTCCTTGAGAGGAACTATTGCTCTGAGATTTCCTATACAACGATTGTGAGGCACTTCAGTGAGTGATACCGCTTTTTCCGGTAAGACCCTCATGATTACCGGTGGCACGGGGAGCTTCGGCAATACGGTGCTCAAGCATTTCCTCGCCACGGACATCGGCGAGATCCGCATCTTCTCGCGTGACGAGAAGAAGCAGGACGACATGCGTCACCTCTTGCAGGAGCGCTCGCCCGAGCTCGCGGGCAAGGTACGCTTCTTCATCGGCGACGTGCGCGACCTGCAGAGCGTGCGCGACGCTATGCACGGCGTGGACTACATCTTCCACGCGGCGGCATTGAAGCAGGTGCCGTCTTGCGAGTTCTTCCCCATGGAGGCCGTCCGCACCAACGTCATCGGTACCGACAATGTGCTCCATGCCGCGATTGACGCCGGTGTTGACCGCGTGGTCTGCCTCTCTACGGACAAGGCAGCCTACCCCATCAACGCCATGGGCAAGTCCAAGGCGATGATGGAGTCGATCATCTACGCCAACGCGCGCAACGGCGCGGGTCGCACCACCATCTGCTGCACTCGCTACGGCAACGTGATGTGCTCGCGAGGCTCGGTCATTCCGCTGTTTATCAAGCAGATTCGTGCGGGTGAGCCCATCACCGTCACGGACCCCTCCATGACGCGCTTCCTCATGAACCTCGATGAGGCGGTCGACTTGGTCAAGTTTGCGTTCGAACACGCGGAGCCGGGTGACCTTTTCGTGCAGAAAGCGCCCGCTTCCACCATTGGTGACCTCGCCGAGGCGGTGCAGGAGGTGTTCGGCAGCACGGGTATCCGTGTCATCGGTACGCGCCACGGCGAGAAGCTGTACGAGACGCTCATGACGCGCGAGGAGCGCCTGCGCGCAGAGGACATGGGCGACTACTTCCGTGTTCACGCTGACACCCGCGACCTCAACTACGACAAGTTTGTCGTCGACGGTGAGGTCGAGACACAGGCAGACGAGGCATACACCAGCCATAACACCCGTCGTCTCGACGTCCCTGGCACGGTCGAGAAGATCAAGACCGCCGAGTACGTGCAGCTCGCGCTCGAGGGCCGCGAGCACGAGGCGGTGCAGTAGCATGCGCGTCCTCGTCACCGGTGCCAAGGGTTTCGTCGGCAGGAACCTCGTGGAGTCGCTCAAGGCCATCTGCGACGGGAAAGACCGCCGCGGGCGGTACTCCGGGCTGCTCCCGCTGACCGTCTACGAGTGCGACCTGGATACGTCCAGCGAGGAGCTCTCGCGCTTCTGCGCGGAGGCCGACTTCGTGTTCAACCTCGCGGGCGTCAACCGGCCCGAGGACCCCGCTGAGTTCATGCGGGGGAACTTCGGGTTCGCCTCCGAGCTGCTGGGGCTGCTGGAGCACCACGGCAACCGCTGCCCGGTCATGCTCGCGAGCTCCGCCCAGGCGAGCCTCGAGGGCAGGTACGCCGGCTCCGCCTACGGCGAGTCCAAGCTGGCGGGGGAGGAGCTGTTCTTCGCCTACTCCGACCGTACGGGCGCCCCGGTGCTCGTCTACCGCTTTCCGAACCTGTACGGCAAGTGGTGCCGACCCAGGTACAACTCCGCCGTCGCGACCTTCTGCGACGCCATCGCGAACGGCCGCCCCTACGAGGTGAGCGACCCCTCCGTCGAGCTCGAGCTGCTCTACGTCGACGACCTGGTCGAGGAAATGCTCGGCGCGCTCCTGGGGGAGGAGCACCGCTGCGGCTACGACGGCCTCGAGCCCGCACCCGACCCCGAGGGGAAGTACTGCTACTGCCCGACTACGGACCATGCGACGCTGGGCCAGATCATCGAGATGCTCGAGTCGTTTAAGCGTAGCCGCGAGGACCTGTCTGTTCCCGACCTCTCCGGGGGCTCGTTCCAGAAGAAGCTGTGGTCGACGTTCGAGAGCTACTACGGTGCCGGGTCGCTCGCGTACCCGCTGCGGGCCAACGTAGACGGGCGCGGCTCCTTCACCGAGTTCCTGCGAACGCCGGACAGGGGGCAGGTGTCGGTGAACGTGTCCAAGCCGGGTGTGACGAAGGGCAACCACTGGCACCACTCCAAGTGGGAGCGCTTCCTGGTGGTCTCCGGCGAGGCGCTCATCCGCCTCCGCCGGGTGGGCCTCGACGCGGGCGGCGGGCCCTACCCTGTGGACGAGTACCGCGTGTCCGGCGCGGAGCCCGTCGTGGTAGAGATGGCTCCGGGCATGACGCACAGCATCACGAACCTCTCCCGGACGGACGACCTGGTCACCCTCATGTGGGCAAACGAGCCGTTCGACCCCGCAAACCCCGACACCTTCTTCGAGGAGGTCTAGCAAGATGGTGGATAATATCCAGGATGTCAGCTTCGCCGGCGACGGCCGGTTGAAGCTCCTCGTCGTCGTCGGCACGAGGCCCGAGATCATCCGCCTTTCCGAGGTCATCAAGAAATGCCGCAGGCACTTCGATTGCCTGCTGGCCCATACCGGCCAGAACTACGACTACACGCTGAACGGCATCTTCTTCCGCGACCTGGGGCTCGACGACCCCGACGTCTACCTGGACTGCGCCGGCGACGACCTCGGTTCGAGCATCGGCAACATCATCGACCGCTCGTATAAGCTGATGGCTCGGATAAAGCCGGATGCGCTGCTCGTGCTGGGCGACACCAACTCCTGCCTCTCCGCCATCCCCGCGAAGCGCCTCCACATCCCGATCTTCCACATGGAGGCGGGCAACCGCTGCCGTGACGAGCGGCTCCCCGAGGAGACGAACCGCCGAATCGTGGACGTCATCTCGGACGTGAACCTCGCCTACTCCGAGCACGCCCGCCGCTGGCTCAAGGACACGGGATGCGCCCCCGAGCGCACGTTCGTGACGGGTTCGCCCATGGCCGAGGTGCTGAGCGCGAACCTCGGGCAGATTGATGATTCACATATACTTGATGAACTCGGCCTCGAGCCGTGCGGCTATTTCCTTCTCTCCGCCCATCGCGAGGAGAACGTGGACGACGACGCGAGCTTCCGCTCGCTCTTCGGCGCTGTCAACACCCTCGCCGAGGAATACGGGAAGCCCGTCCTGTACAGCTGCCACCCGCGCTCGCGCAAGCGCCTGGAGCAGACGGGTTTCAAGCTGCATCCCCTGGTGCGTACGCACGAGCCCCTGGGATTTCATGACTATAACTGCCTCCAGGTGAACGCCTTCGCCGTCGTCTCGGACTCGGGCACGCTTCCCGAGGAGTCGAGCTACTTCGCCTCGATCGGCCGCCCATTCCCCGCGGTCTGCATCCGGACCTCGACCGAGCGCCCCGAGGCGATGGACCGGGGCTGCTTCGTGCTGGCGGGCATCGACGAGCGCGGGCTGCTCAACGCGGTCCGCACCGCCGTCGCGCTCGAGGGGGAGGGCTCCCATCCCGAGGCCCCCGTCCCGGACTACGACACGGAGAAGGTGTCCACCAAGGTAGTGAAGATCATCCAGTCCTACACCGGCGTGGTGGATTCGATGGTGTGGAGGAAAGAATAATGACTCCCGTCGGCCAATCATCGACCCTTCAAGTTATTGGGTCTCGGAGCGATAAAGGGCAAAGTCCGGCTCATCGCTCGAGTCTGAACAATTCTGGTGATAGTCATGGTCTTGTTTCTGTGGTATTGCCTCTGTATAACGTATCAGAATATGTCGGCGATGCTATAGAAAGCATATCATTACAGACCTATAAAGATATAGAAGTTGTCCTAGTCGATGATGGTAGCGAAGATGGTTCACTTGATGTTGCCATGGAGGCAATTTGCTCCTGTGGATTAAAGAACTACCGCGCTATTCAACAAGAGAATGCCGGTGTGTCGGCTGCACGCAATAGAGGGGCAGAAGCAGCTCTCGGTGACTGGTTGATTTTCTTAGATCCGGATGACGTACTGGCTCCAAAGACGATTGAATCTCTTGTTCGAGGGTCGGTGAGCCGTGGGGTTACTGTAGCGATTTCTAACTTCACTCTTATAGATAATACGGCAATTCCATATGATTGCCCTTTTGAAAAGCCCCTCACTTTTCTGTCTAAGGAGGAAGCGCTCAAGAGTCATCTTTTGCGCAATCGTAACATGGCAGCCCCAGCCATACTGGTTAGCTCAGATCTTGCGGCTGAAGTGCCATTTTCAGAAGGTTGCCGATATGGTGAAGATGTTATGTGGGTGTGGGAGTTACTTGCTAATAGTAACGGCGTGGGCTATTTAGAAGCCCCTGGGTATGGATATCGTTTGCGTCCCGGGTCAACAATGACCGCTCCTAGTTTGGATAGAATTAGAAGTGGCGCAATCTCATTTCTTAAATTAGACGATTTACTTAAAGGCGTGCTGGGTAATTCTACCTGGGCAGCTTCGCGTTGGATGCTCGGGGTAATGCACGTTCTTGCGAGATATGGCACTAGCGAACAATTCGAATGGTTCTATCGCCAGTTTTATCGTGAGCGCATACCTTCTCTCTATACCTTTCCTCAAGTGAGGGTTCGAATACTCGCTTTATTGTCAATGCTGGGCCCACGTTTACTTCGAGCGTTAATGAAGCGCTAAGGTACCGGGAGGGAGTGCGGAATGCCAACGATTGTAAATGTTTGTTTGACCGGTCCGTATTCTGATGGCTTTTCGTATCAAGATAACTTGCTGCCAAAGTATCAAAGAAGGCTTGGCTACAAGGTGGTGGTCATTGCCCCGGTATGGCGTTGGGGTGAAGGCGGAACTTTGGAAAAGACTCCTTCAGGGCGCTATGAGAACGAGGATGGGATCGAAATCGTTCGAATTGAAAATGACCAAAAGAAGCCAGTGACCTTTCGTTTTAAAACTTACGGTACATTACTCGGCCTTCTTAAGGAATATCGCCCTGAAATCATCTTTCTTCACGGTCTGCAGATAAGGGATTCTGCTACTATTTGTCAATACGTGCAACAGAATCCTGAAACGAGGCTATTTGTTGACAATCACGCAGATTATTCAAATTCAGCCCAGAACTGGTGTTCAAAAAATATTCTTCACAGGCTGATATGGAGATATCATGCCAAGCGATTAGAGCCGCTAGCAGAAAAGTTTTGGGGAGTATTGCCAGCGCGTGTTGATTTTCTAATCGATAATTATGGCATCTCTAGGGAAAAGTGCGACTTACTTGTTATGGGGGCCGATGATGATGAGGTGGCGCGTGCAAGTAATTCCCTCGTGAGGTCTTCCATTCGACACGATTATGATTTCAGCGAAGATGATTTCGTTGTGGTTACTGGAGGGAAGATCGATGCAGCGAAGTATCAAACTTTGCTGTTGATGGAAGCCGTGCATTTAATGAATGCACAAGTAAAGTTATTGATATTTGGGCCAGTTGATTCAAAGCTGCGAGGGGAATTTGAAGAGAGGCTTGATATAGGGAAGATGGTTTATGTTCCCTGGGCAAATGTTTCAGAGTCGTATGCTTACTTTGCCGCAGCCGACGCGATTTGCTTTCCCGGGAGGCATTCGGTCTACTGGGAGCAGGGGGTAGCAATGGGCAAGCCTCTGGTTGTTAAGCGGTGGGCGGGAACTGAGCACATAGATGTTTGTGGCAATGTAATCTTTTTAGACAGTGATGGTGTTGGACCCATAAAAAATGCGCTTCAGACTTTGATTAACGATTGTAAAGAAGCTGGATCATATTATAAAGCGGCAAACATCGCTGCTAACAGTTTCTTATATTCAGAAATAGCCAAGCGTTCTATAGGGCTTAAGTAACTAAGCGCATTGGGTTATAGGCATAGCCATGACGCGGCCTAACTTAGTAGATTCTCTCGCAAACGTTCTGTTGTTGAAAAACAATATCTAGTCTGCCTAGAAAGCAGTGAGGTTAAAACAATGCTTCGGATGGCAATTGAGCTGTGTATTGCTTGGTTGATAATCGCAATTTGTGTTTGCATGATTCTACGCGGCGATCAAATTGATCGTAATGACCAGGTGAGGTATTGCTTGGCGATGACCTTTGTCGTCTCCCTATTGATGGCATTTAGGACTCTGGGCCTGGACATCGTAGGCTATGAGAGACTATATCCAAATGAGTTTTGTGGATACTGGGCGAGTCATGATTTTTGGTCGGGTCTTAGCCAGCTCTCCCGCCAGCAGTACGAGCCCATACATTATCTGATTGCGTTTTTTACTGGACCAAATGGCTTCCCTATTTACCTTGCAATTATGGCTTTTTTCCCTCAGGCGGTTGTATGCTTTATTTCCAGTACTCGCAATAATCCAATTTATTACTATTGTTCGTTTTTGTTGATGTATTTATTTCAGTTTGATGTGACGAGACAGTTCTTCGCTACTGGGTTTTATCTTCTTTCATTATTGCCGAAATCTGTCTTAATTTCGGTGTTCGTCTCTTTTGGCATTGGGCTTGCGCATTACGGAACTTTGGCTACTCCCCTTGCAGTGGCCCTTAAAAAGAAGAGAATGTCTCAGGTAGGAATTCTGGCATTAGGCCTGTCTGCCATTATTGCCGTGTATTTTATTACGCATAGCAATATTCTTGGCATGCTTGCACCAAACTCTGCATACTTTCAGGTGCGTTCGAGCGCTTATGAAATTGGTAGTGTGTGGTCGGATAGTTTGCTAAAGACGATAGAAATCTTTTTCTATCCAGTATCTTCACTCCTATTCTTCCTGTTTTTTTATAGAAAAGATGAAAATATCAATGAAGATAGGATGCTTGGGATAGCGTGGAATCTCAACATACTTTCTTATGTTTTCTTTTTTGCATTGCTGCTGGGCGCGCAGAATGATGTGCTCGCATACCGCTATCATGTGATGATTTCTGCCTGTAGCTTCCTTCTACTGGGCGATTATTTCGATAGAAATCAAGATAAGGAATATAAAGTGACGGGTATTGCATACCTGGTGTTAATCGATGTGGTCCATACGCTTTATTATTTATCCATGTATCTAGGTTAAGAGGCAAAGTGATTGTTCACATTATGCCGAGAGACAAGTTCTCTCATGACATGGTTCTCTTTTTCGAAAAAAACTATGCAGGCCTGGATTTCCACCACTACCTCTATGGAAATGCGCATAAGGGATATAAAACACCGGACGCTGCCAATCTGGTAGAGATGGAGAAAGAAACTAGCCTGCATGAAATAATCATTTTTCTCAAGGATATTCTTACCTGCGATGCAGTCATCTTGGATTGGTGTGAAGGAAGAATAGCTTCCCTGCTGTATTTGTTGGGAAGAATTAAGCGTACAGCTATTTTGTTTTGGGGCGGCGAGCTGATGTGGAAGCAGGAGCCGCGTTCTGATTCAGGTGTAATATCTAGAATAGTGCGTCACTGTAATCGAAAAGCCATTCATGAAGCAGGTGCTATTCTTACGCTGACGCCTGCTGATTTACATATAATTGATAATTGCTATGCTCCAACAGGAGTTTGTCTCCCTGCGACAATGTGGACAGATGAGCGGGGGGAGCGAACCGATCCTTTCTGTAATAGGGAGCATGATGCAGTACGTATATTGGTTGGTAACAGTGCAACTCGGAGCAATCGACATATTGAGACCTTCGAGCTTCTTGCCAAATATGCTGACAAAAGTATCGAGATAATACTCCCACTTTCCTATGGAGACGAAGAGTATGCGCGAAGTGTTTCCGATTACGCGAGGATGCTTTTCGGTGAAAAAGTAATAGTAATCGAAGAGTTTCTGGACATTGACAAATACACCGAGTTGTTATCGACGATTGATGTCGGGATTTTTAATACCGACAGGCAGCAGGCCTTGGGGAATATTAGGGTGCTGCTTCGCTTTGGGGCGAAGGTGTTTCTTTCGGATGACGGCGGAATGATCCCCTTTTTTAGCGAGGAGGGGTATTGCGTGCACTCGGTCTCAGAAATATCAAAATTGGATTTCAAGTTATTTGTCGAAAACGATATAGAGGAAATCAATAAAAACATTCGTGTTGGAAGTAAGGCGGGGCTGAAAACAAAGGCTCTGCGCCAGTGGGACGATATTTTTGCATTACTGCTTGACAAAATGAGAAGCGCTTCTGTATGAAAAAGAACGGTATTATTTCTTCATTGTTTTGGAAAATGTTCGAACGCGGCGGCCGCGCTGTAGTTGAACTAGTTGTCCAGATCGTCATGGCTCGTCTGCTCGCTCCCGAGCAGTTCGGAATGCTTTCCATCATGCTCGTATTCGTGAACCTGGGAAATGTCGTTGTGCAGTCGGGCATGAACACGGCCATCATCCAGGCGGAGCATATCGAGCGCGTTGACTGCTCCACGGTGTTTTGGATGAGCTTTATCGTCTCTCTGGCGCTCTATGCTATGGTCTTCGTTGCGGCGCCAGCGATTGCCGGTTTCTATTCATCGCCGGGATTGGTGTGGCCCCTGCGCGCGCTGGCGCTCATTCTTGTCATCAATGCATACAACGCCATCCAGGTCGCCCTCATCACGCGCGAACTCGACATGCGGAAAATTTTTCGGGCGACTGTTGCGTCGTCGCTTGCCTCAGCTGTGCTCGGCATCAGTCTTGCGCTCGCTGGTGCGGGAATCTGGGCACTCGTCGCTCAGCAGCTTTCCTACCAGTTGATTAACTGCTTGGTGCATGCGTTGCAGCTTGATTGGAGGCCGCAGGCTGAGTTCTCGACTGAGAGCGCCCGGCGGCTCTTCGGATTCGGGTCAAGGCTTCTTGTTTCGAGCCTGCTCGAGCAGGCCTATCAAAGCCTTTCTGACCTTATTATTGGTCGACAGTTCTCAACTGGCGAGCTCGGACTTGTTTCGCAGGGCAAACGCTATCCCCAGGCGATTGGAAGCGTGCTGGACGGTGCCATCCAGCCTGTGATGCTTTCGGCGGTCTCGCGCGTGCAGTCCGATAGGGCGCAGGTGAAGCGCCTCGTACGCCGAGCACTTAAGACATCTACCTTCCTCGTGGTGCCAGCAATGACGCTCTTTTCGGTAGTCGCGCCCGCGCTCGTGCCAGTCCTACTTGGTGCCCAATGGTTGGAGGCGGTGCCCTTCTTGCAGATGTACTGCTTTGTGTACGCTCTGCTTCCCGTACATAGCACCAACTTGCAGGCACTGAACGGCATGGGCAGAAGCGATCTTTTCCTTAGGTTGGAGCTGGTCAAGAAAGCTTACGGAGTTGCCATCGTCTGCTTTTGTGCTTTTGTTCTTAAAGATGTTCACCTTATGGTTGTTGGGTACATGACCTCAGGAGTAATCTCTACCTTCGTGAACGCTTGGCCGAATCGCCACGTTATCGGCTACTCGTATGGTGAACAGGTACGCGATATCTGTCCCGCGTTTCTGATTTCTGCAGCTGCCGCAGTTCCCGCGCTACTGGCGGCCTCGCTTCCTTTGGATGGTTTGGTATTGATTGTGTTGCAAGCTGTCGTTTTCGCCGCTGCTTACATAAGTGTTTCCGCCCTTTTGCATGTGGAGGCATTTGTCTATCTCTTGAATACGTTCCAAGACTTGTTCGGGGGACGCTAGCTTCCGACGTTCTTACTGGCATTTATCCTCATAACTGAAGGGAACCTTGAAAAATGAATAAGCGGATCTTGGTGACCAGGTCATCGATGCCTTCACTCGAAGAATATGTAGAGGAGATACGTCCTTTATGGGAGAGCCATTGGCTTACTAACATGGGGGCGGAGCATCAAAAACTCGAAATGGCCCTTAAAGAGCGCCTAGGTGTTCAAAATGTGGTCCTTTTCACAAACGGTCACTCCGCGTTGGAATGCGTTTTGGAGGCGCTTGATCTTCGTGGGGAGGTCATTACAACGCCTTTTACTTTCGCTTCAACGGTGAATGCGATATCTCGCAAGGGACTTACTCCAGTTTTCGCTGACGTTAAGCTTGAAGATTACACAATTGATCCTGCGTCAATCGAGCGGCTGATTACACCTCGCACAAGTGCGATCGTACCCGTTCACGTGTACGGTAATCTCTGCGATGTCGATGCTATTCAAGATATCGCCGATAGGCATGGGCTTAAGGTTATCTACGACGCCGCTCACGCATTTGGAGTGAAGCGCGACGGTGTGTCAGCGGCTGTTTTTGGCGATGCCAGCATGTTCTCTTTCCACGCCACGAAAGTGTTTAACACCATCGAGGGCGGCGCTGTCTGCTTCAAAGACTCGGCGCTCTATCCGCTTCTAAATCAGTGGAAGAACTTTGGAATTACCGGACCCGAAGACGTTGAGTACGTTGGCGGGAACGCAAAAATGAATGAGTTTTGCGCTGCGATGGGCGTTTGCAACTTGCGTCATCTGGACGACGAGATCGCTAAGAGAGAGCAAATCGATGAACGCTATCGTGAGTGGCTTGGAGGGATACCCGGCATCAAGCTGATTGACCATCAGGCTGGCGTTTTACCAAATCATGCCTATATGCCCGTTGTTTTTGATGAGCAACGTTTTGGTGCAACGCGCGAAGATGTGTTCAATGCCCTTGAGAAAGAGGGGATTGGCGCTAGGAAGTATTTCCATCCTTTGGCGAGCGACTACGCCTGCTACCGCAGCGTCTATTCGAGTACGGCTACCCCAGTAGCGAAGTGGGTGTCTGAACGCGTGCTCACGCTGCCCATGTATGCGGATCTTGCACTGGAGGATGTTGACCACATTTGTGGCATTGTCAGGAGGTGTGGGCGGTGAGCTCGCTATTGATTATAGGCTCAGGGGGGCATGGCAAGTCTGTGCTCGACTGCGCGTTGTCAATGAATAGATATGACGAAGTCATCTTTGCGAGCAATGAGGAGCGTCCCGTCCCAGTTCCTGGTTTTAAGATTCTTGATGAGCGCGAGCTGTCGTACAGTTATATGCGTGGTCATTTTAATGCGGTTATTGTTGCGATTGGAGATAACACCATTAGGCTTCGGAAAACCGAGCAGCTGTTGGCCGAGGGAATTCCAATGCCGCCGCTTGTGCATGATACGGCATACGTGAGCCCCTTGGCTAGGTTAGGGGCGGGAACTGTTGTGCTTGCGAGCGCAGTAGTGAATGCGTTTGCGTCAGTTGGGATAGCCTGCATCGTGAATAGTTCAGCTGTAGTTGAGCATGATTGTGTGTTGGAAAACGGCGTCCATCTTTCTCCTGGAGCAATTATTGCCGGTGGTTGTGTAATTGGGCGCGAGACGTGGATTTGTTCGGCATCGGGCGTTGCCGATCACGTGTCGATGGCGCCGCTTTGCACTCTTGCGGGAGGTTCATACCTTAGGTCGGATGGGCTAGTTTCCGGTTTATACGCAGGCGTTCCAGCGACGCTGAAACGAGATGGTGTCTAGTCCCCCTTTTTGGCCTTGGTTGGATTTTAGAGGAGCGCTCCTAAAGGGTTGCTCGCCTTGAGCACACGGGCTTTTCGCGGGTATTCCGTGACAGTGGGGTGCTGTCTGCGATATTCCTGTGAAGTCGGTGCTTCATTTCTGAATTGCCGTTTGTGTCATTGCCTTGCTGGGCTCTTTTCCGCCGCTCAAGCTTTTAGGCTATCACTTCAAATAATTGTTAATAAAGTAGATGGGAGTCCCCCTATGAAGATCGCCGTCGCCGGGGCGGGCTATGTTGGCCTGTCCGTTGCCCTGTTGCTTGCGCAGCATAACGAGGTAACCATCATTGATGTGGTGCCCGAGAAGGTCGATTTGCTCAACAGGGGGGAGAGTCCCATCCGCGACGAGGAGACCGAGCGCTTCCTGCGCGAACGGGATGAGATGGGGCTTCGTTTCGTCGCGATGCTCGATGCGCGCGAGGCCTATGAGGGCGCGGAGTACGTAGTCGTCGCCACGCCCACCAACTACGATCCCAACCTGAACTACTTCGACACCTCTGCCGTCGAGGCGGCGATGGATGCGGTGCGTGCCGTCAACGCTGACGCTTGGATCGTCGTGAAGTCCACGGTGCCGGTGGGCTACACCGAGCGCGTCCGCCGGGAGCGCGGCGATGCTCGCATCGTCTTCAGTCCCGAGTTCCTGCGCGAGGGGCACGCGCTCTACGACAACCTGCACCC
>ULXG01034405.1_pt1 | contig 19286 bp, 14 predicted proteins | sample 1961141 | NCBI WGS metagenome assembly ULXG01 (sample SAMEA4835834, study PRJEB28245) | human gut metagenome | biome: gut microbiome; material: fecal sample | place: Denmark | collected 2008 | reverse complement strand
ATTATGCCCATTTTGATGAAAAAATTTCTTTGGGGAGGGCTTGGAATTATATAAGTAATCCTGAAAACGTAAAAAAGCATGGCTTCTATCCTTTTATTCATTATGAAAAGAAGTTTAATAAGTATAAAAAAGAGAATGGTGCTGGATTTATTAAGGAAAAAACGCGAGATTTATGTTATTCGGCCCATATTGACCGATATATTTATTCTTATTATAGCTATCTGTTAAATCAAGAATATAATAAATATCTGCAATTACATGATATGAATATGTCGGTTGTTGCTTATAGGGATAATCTGAAGAAAAATAATATACATTTTGCTAAAATAGCATTTGACTATATCAGAGAAAGCCAGGAGTGCTATGTTATTATAGGTGATTTTTCTCATTTTTTTGATTCATTAGACCACAAGTATTTAAAAGAACAGATATGTACGGTTCTGGGTTCAGAACGACTGCCGGATGATTACTATGCGGTATTTAAAAATATAACACAGTATTCGGCCTGGGAATTAACGGATTTATTAAAATTGAACGGTTTGCAGGATACGGAACATGATATACATACTTTAAATAGCAGACCTAAAGTACTAGACAAAACAGAGTTTAAAAAATATAAACGAGGATATGTCAAAAAACATTTGGAGGATTTTGGAATTCCACAGGGATCAGCAATAAGCGCTGTATTGGCAAATATTTATATGATAAAAGCTGATGAAGAAATTGTGAGATATGTTTCTGGCTATAATGGATTATATATGCGCTACAGCGATGATTTTATAATTATATTACCCCACTTATCTGAATCAGAATTTAACGCTGCTTTAGGAATGATTGTTAAGATAATAAAAACGGTTCCAAGACTGCTGCTTCAAGAGGAAAAAACTCAGTTATTTAAATATAAGGAGAGAAAGCTGCAAAGTTGTAATGCCTCGTTTTTAGAAAAAATCAAGAATGGAAAAAATGAAATTGATTATCTGGGGTTTACCTTTAACGGAAAAGAGATTACACTTCGGGATAAAACAGTTTCAAAGTATTATTACAGATTGTATAAAAAAATAAAGACAATAGAAAAGGCTGAAGGATATTCACGTTTAGGAAAAAGGATAAGCTGTAAAAATTTATATGAGAAGTATTCGGTTAAAGGAAGTCATTTAAAAGGAAAAGACGGTAAGATGAAAGGAAACTTTATTACCTATGTTCAGAGAGCACAGAAAATTTTTGATAATGAAGAATCAATAGACAGAAAGACGAAAAGGCACATGTTAAAAATTCGCCGCAGATTAAATGAAGTTTTTAAAAAATAGAAGTACTTGCCGCTGTAATCCCAATGGCCCCTCTTTTAATAAACTTTAGTTAACACCTCTAGTTTAGAGAGTGGTGGAACACAATAGAGATTAGGTTGACAGATTACAGAGAAAGCATATACAATGAATTTACCACACTTTAACGAAGAATTATCTAACAGAACACATATTCAGGAGGCCGCAGGATGACAGATAAACATAACAATCATAATACCGGCTCAAAGAGTGGTCAGTCCACAGCCGGATACACATTTTCCAATCAGCTCTATATAGATATTGTAAAAACTTACCTTGATACCGAGTCCGTGAAAGAGACGGCTGCAAGATTAAATACATCTGCAGTCAAGGTGCGCAAGGTCCTGATCACAGAGGGGCTATGGTCGAGTAAGACCAGCCTGGAGATACAGCGCTGCCTGAGCCAGGGGAAGACCACAGCGGAGATAGCAGAGCTTTTGTCAACTACGGAGAAAGCGGTACAGCAGTATCTGCCATATACCAGGGGAATGTATAACGGGGACCAGCAGTCTGTGTCAGCCCTGAACAGTGCGGATTACAGAAAAAGGATACGGGTGCTGAGGGAAAAAATCTTGCAGAGGAGTATGGGCGGAGCTATGGAAGAGAAATGGAACACGGCAGCTGCGGACATTGAAGGTATTCAAAGAAAAGGAGAGAATGAACCTCTTATGCTGTCAAAAGCGGTGAGGTATCCGGGAGCACTGCTTTTACCGGAGGGAGCAGATGTGTCAAAGCTGCATCAGCATATTCGTCCGATCCGCCTGCATATGGAGTTGATGCGGGATGATTTCAGCCAGGCGGAAGAAGTGAAAACCACATATGTCTTGCAAACTTATGGACACGTGGCGTATGGCGATACCATCTCCAGGGATGTTATCGTACCCGATGATATGCCGCTGTGGGCGCTGCATTATACGATACAGAAATGTTTTGGATGGCAGAATTCTCATTTGCATCGATTTGAGCTGCCTCAGAGACAGTTCGAAAGGATCACAGATGGAAAACTATGGAAATATATGGAGTTGACAGGCGTCGTATTCCGCAGCCCGTGGATGGATGAAAACGAAGAATTCTGGAACGATGATTATGAGTCCGGCAGTTTTAAAACGTGGATCCGCAGGAAATACTCCGGTCCGTATGTATCTCTGTGCCATGGAGAAGGAATATGGCAATGCAGACAGGATACTGCCCAAATACGTGATCAATTCGCATATGTGAAAATGAAGCCTCATTTGGGGGACAAAACAGAATATTTTGGCTGTCCTGTTCCCATCAGTGAAAATGAATATAGACAGAGGGGGAGCATGGAAGTCTATACGTTTAACGACATCCCCATACAGGCGGCATGGTATATATCGGAGGGCTCCTGTACGCAGCTTCTGGAGCGGCTGACCGTCGGAGAAATTTTTGCGCTCCACGACAGAGGGATTGACGACAAGCTGGTTGCGAGCAGTTTTATCCCACAATGCTTTGAGGATGTGATGAACGAGGAACTCCAGCGCGAGATTGAAGAATGCCTGCGGTACGATTCTTACGCGCTGCAGCCCAAAATCCGTTCTTTGACGGATACTTTATACTATAATTACGATTTCGGCGACAACTGGCATGTGAGGGTGACGGCCAGTCTGGGAGCGGCGGATTTGCTTGAAAGTGGCAGAGTATCCCAGGAGGAACTGGGACAGGCTGTTTTGCTTCTGATGGAGAAGTATCGGCCTGTGTGCATTGCTCAGGATGGCTGTTTTGTTCTGGATGATGTAGGCGGCATGGATGGTTTTGTACAATTTTTAAAAGGAATCAATCAGCCAGACAAGGGAAAAGCTGCCGTTGAGGAATGGAGAACGGAAGATGCTGATGAGGAGGACTATGGGCCTTATGAAGATAAAAAAGCCAGCATAGAGTGGGCGAAGAGCCTGGGGTGGAATGGGAGAAAGATTACGAATAAAAATTTGTTGTAAAAGGCAGTATCCAGTCGGATACCGCCGCCAATCTCATCCATCCGTTTCCTTGAAATTACTCTAACGAAATGGCAGTATGAAATAAAGATTCCAATCAGCTTTACGGAGGTACATTATGCTGAACATCTATCTTGGCGAAATGGAACAGGCAATTTATTATCTGCCCGCTTACTTCGATAATCAGTATGAAGATGAATGGATTATAGAGCCATTATCTGTAGAAATGATAAAAGATGTAGACCGGTCTGAGGTCATCAGCCCCCATTTAATTGAAAGCCCTGTTCTGGGGCCGATTTCTGTAAAAGAGATTTCCGGAGGGGTCAAAACGCTGATCCTTTTGGCATTTAACCAATCGGGCAAAGTTTTTAACGCATCAGCCTGTGGGGATAACTGCGCGAAGTGGATCCTGCAAATAGGGAAAGAAAAAGAACTGACCATCAATCTCAGACATCTTATGGATTTTGGAGCGGGTGGATTTGAGATTAAAATCCTTAATACAGGAGATATCGTCCATAATATGGAGGAATTTGTAAGAATTGCCGGAAACTATGTGTAGGAGAGAAGGATGAAGGGCAAATATAAGATTATAATAAAAAATAATCGGCTCCATTATGAATTTGAGATTAAGAGAAATATTACCATTATACAAGGTGACAGCGCCACAGGGAAAACCACATTAATTAATATGATCAGGCAGGCAGAAAATCTAGGGCCTTCCAGTGGTATAGAAGTAACATATAATGTCCCATGCAGAGTTCTGGAAGGGGCAAACTGGAAATTAATCCTGGAAAATTCTTCGCGCACCATCTTTTTTACAGATGAAGAAAATCAATTTATCAATACGGAGGAATTTGCTGCCGCAGTCAGGGATTCAGACAACTATCACGTCCTGATTACCAGAGAAAACTTGTATAACCTTCCATATAGCGTGGAGGAAATTTATGGTATCCATTGCTCCGGAAAATATCATGACACGCGGAGAATGTATCAGCAAATGTATCAGCAAATGTATCAGATTTATTCAAATTATCAGCAAATGCCTGTAATACCAAAGAAAATCATCACAGAGGACTCTAATTCCGGATATGACTTCTTTAAAGCTGTTGGTCTGCCATCCCAGGAGCGTTTCTGCTCATCCATCTCCTTCAGGTCATCAATCGCTATTTCCACATCCAATGTATGAAATCCCAGCTAGCAGGCCGCTATCGTCTCGACATCGGCAGCCTGGCTATTCATGGATATTCGGATAATTTTAGGATAATCGTATCCGATTTTCAAAGCCAATTCAAACAAGCGGCCCCGAACATCACCGGATATCCCTCCGCCTCAACCCAACGAATACTCCATCATCTCATACACAACCCTGCTCCCCTCCCCAATCTCCATGGGAAGCAGCGCTCTGGCAACGCATTTCTCCCCCAGGGATGGCTCGTCCTCCCGGACCAGGTAAGCGTAATCGCCGTCAATCCGTTTCACCACATAGTAAACTTTCTCAAACATCCTCGTATATCTCCTTACATTTATTTCCATTCAGCGAATCTCACACGATCATCTGTTCCTGCTCCAGCCGAATCCGATTCCGGCGCATAAGACGGATCACCTTATGAAACATCTCATATTCCGGATTATTCTCGATCCGTTCCAGAGTTTTCAGATAAGCCGCCGAGGTAATCTCCATAGCCTGGTCCTGGTAAGTTTCCAGGGAAGCCCGGTCCATCCGGTAAGGCATAAGCTCCGGCACGATCTGACCTTTCAGCCGCACAAACATGCGGAATCCGCCAACATCGATATCTCCCCAGTGAAGATAAACCATCTTCTCCGAAGCCTGCCGCCGGCATCCCTCATAAATCATCCGGAACCACCGCCCCTTCATAGGGCTGTAGCAGCCGCCGTGGTAAATCACCAGCTCGTATTCGGAATGTTTTTGAGAAATATACCACACATAATTGGCCTTATTTTCAATAAAGAGCACCCTGCGGATTCCCTCCGCCTCCACAGAAACGGCGTGCTTGACTGTTTCCGAATTGATATAGGAGCCGTAAACCTGAGGACCGTAATCCATCACGCTTCCGTCCTCCAGCCTCACCCTCAGCTTCCCGGTAAACTCCAGGACCTCCGGCCAGCGGACGATGCCCTTTTCCAACAGCAGCTCATCGTCATCCGGTATGGAATCCAGAGCCCCTTCTTCCTGCTCCCGCTTTTTAAGCGCCCGCAGGATAACCAGGACCCTGGATTTCACATGGCGCTCAAAATGTTTGCTGTCCCCGTAGAGAGCAGAGCTCATCAGCCGCTCCATCTGCTCGCCCTGGTTCTGCTCCATGAAAATGAGGCATTTCAAAATATCCTCATTGAGTTCCGGCTCGTGGGTAAAATACCGGCGGATCTGCCCTTTTGCCCGAAGCTCCTCCTCATAATCCGTGAGAAAGCGTGCCAGGGCATGCTCCGGGGACAGCTGACTGCGGTATTCCCGGATCAATCCGCAAAGTGCCTCTGCCTCCTCTCTGGCGGGCCGGCGGCCAAGCCGTTTGCAGCAGGCCCGGATTGCCGCCTCATCGGGAACCAGCCAGATCTTATCGATCAGATTGCCCTGCTCGAACCGCTCCCAGGAGTAATCGATGAGTCCGGATTCCTTCAGTTCCTTCAAAACGGCAAAAAACAGCCGCTTTTCCTCCGGATTTTCCATCCGCCGCTGGATCCAGTCCTCCTGAGCGGCAGTCAGAGCAATTTTCCGGGTAAAGACTCCTGTTAAAAATGCCTTGCTCTTCTCATATTTATCCATCAGGCGGCTCAATAATTCCTGCTCATAATTCATGCTTCCACCAGCTCTTCTATTTGTTTGGGGTCAAAATACCGGGTAAAGGAGTGGCGGCTGTCCTTGTAAACCGCGATGTTCCGGTCCACCAGGGGAGCGATATCCGGAATCTTGTCCGGGGGAGCGGAGAAAATGGCCTGGAGGCCGAAGCGCCGCAGCAGGTGGATGCTCTCCTGGATCCGCTCCCCGTCCATCTTACTGAATGCCTCGTCCAGGATAATGACCCGGATGGTATTGTTCTGGCTGCGGTTCCGGATGCGGCAGACCTGGGAGAAGGAGGCCAGCAGGGCGATGTAGAAGGGAATCTGGGTCTCGCCGCCGGATTTTTTCAGCAGGGTCCGGGACAGGCGCTGCTCATTTCCCTGCTCGTCCGTGACGATCAGGTCAAAGACCAGGTAGGTCTTATAGTCCGTAAACTTGCGGATGCTCTTCTCGTACTCCGCCCGCCGCTCGGCGGTAACATTTGTCTCATTAAAAATCAGAAGCTGGAACAGCTCATCGATTTCCTTCTGATATTTCTGGTTGAAGCTCTGGGAGGCGATATTCCATCCCCCGGTGTCCATCAGCAGCGGGTCCATGATCATATCGTAATAATTCCGGTATTCCGGTCTGGGAGACTTCACAAAGCGGTAGCGGTCCGTGCCGAACACGCTCTTTTTCAGGGAATCGTTCAGCTCCTCCAGCTGCTGGGTCACGGCCTCGATGTTGGATTTGATTTTCGCGATGAAATCGTCCCGGAACTGGTCGTAGGCCTTCTGTTTGGAATCCCTGATTTTTTCCAGATATTCCGGCAGCCGGATCTGGTCCAGTTCCTCCAGCTCCTTGTCGAAATACTGGTTGCTCTCCAGTTCAATGTCGTAAGGCATCTTGTACTGGCTGTTGTAATCAGAGCGTTTTCTGGTACGCTGGCTGCGCAGCCTGTCACGGGAAATCTCGGTCTGGCGCATGGCGGAAAAGAACCTCTCCCGCAAAGACTGGGAGTAATCCCCCTGCTGGCCCTGGACTTCCGCAAAACGGGGCTCTCCTGTTTCCTGGATCCAGGCCTGGTCAAATTCCTGCTGGATCTGATTCCGGACCTTTGTAATCTGCCCGATGATCTCCGGCAAATCCTTAGACTTCAGGCCCTCCAGCTGGGTCTGGCAGCGGGTGTTTTCCTTATCCAGCGAGTGCCAGCTCTGCTCCTTTTGGCTTAAAGTCCCCTTTAATTCCTCAATCTGCCGGCGCATCCGGTCCAGATAGAGGAAATCCAGGCTGTCATACTCCTGCTGCACCTGGGTTCTGGTCTTCGACAGCTCCTCCCGCTCCTGGCGCCGCCCAACCGCCTCCTGGTGCCGGGCGGCCTCGTAGTCACTCAGAATCCCGGTGACTGCGGCTTGAGCAATGACCCGGTGGCAGCCCAGAACTTCCTCGTAAAGCCGGTTCTGGGTTTCCAGCTCCGCCTGTTTCTGCTCCAGCAGAAGCTCCATGGAGCGGCGCCCGATGAAGGGGGAGGCGTAGCGGGCCGGGTTCAGCTTCCGGCTGACGAATCCCTTGTAGAGCATGCAGGAGTCGGTGATGGCAGTTTTGTGCCGGTTCAGCTCCAGGACCTGTTCGCACTTAATAACGCCGCCCAGCAGATAGTCGGCGTAAAGCCTGGCATCTGGATGGTCTGTCTCAATCTCCTCTGCCAGGGAGCCCTCCATGGGCTTTTTAGAAAAATTCCTGCGGAGCTTTCCAATATCCACCAGCCCTGCATCCCAGATTTTCTGCTCCTTTTTCTGCCGGTCGTAGATGGCCAGGGCGTCCCCATAATATTCCTCCGGCACCAGCAGGTAAAATTTCTGCTGGTCCAGATACCCCTCAATGGCGTTTCTCCAGCGGGGATTCCGGATTTCCAGCAAATCCGCCAGAACGGATACGTCCACTGCCTTTTTGTGAAGACGGAATAATTCCTCCTCCAGCAGCCGTTTCAGGGCCTGGACCTGGGGCGGAAATGGCTTGATCCCATTTTTCAGATTCCGGATGGTGGCCTCCAGCTCCTGGCGGCTTTCCTTTAACTGCTCTCCCCGTTTTTTTAGCTCCGTCCGGTATTCCTCCAGCTCCCGGCGAAGATGTTCCATCTGCCCGGCAGCCTCCCCAAAGGGGAAATCCCAAATCTGGTCCTCCGTAAGGGCCGCCATCTGCTCCATCAGAGAGCCGTAGTCTCCGGAAGGCACAAAACCCGCATTCCGGGCCTTTTCCAGCTGGACCGCCCACTGTTTCCCGTAAGAATTCGTCTGTGCCAGGGCCTCCTGAAGGGCAGCCCGTATTCCCTGGATTTGAGAATCTAATTCCTGGATCCGGTGTTTTAAGTCCTTTTCCCTGCGCACAATGTCCGAGCCCTGAAACTCGTCCTCCAGCTTTTCCAGCTCCCGCTTCAGCCGCAAGTTTTCCTCCCTCAGAGCGGACATCGCTTCCAGATTGCTCCGGATCAGCTGTTCCTTTTCCTGGATCTGCGCCATGCAGGCCCGCTCCTGCTCCAGCTGTTCCTCCAGCTGGGCCCGGATGACGATAAATTTCTGCTGCTGATATTTCTCCTTTTCCCGCTCATAGCTCTGGCTGATGGACTGGATTTCCTTCAGGCAGGCAATGCGCTCCTGAATCTGCCTGGCATCCTCCTCCAGACTCTTGTACTGGCGGATGTCGCTCTGCATCTGCTCCACATCGATGTTGTTCTTTACATCGCAGATGGACTCGGTGATGAATTTTTCAATATCCGCAATGGGAGAAAATGGCACCGCCTTGCGGAGCAATGTCCGGTATTTGCTCTTAATCTGCCCGAATTTTCCCAGAGTGACCTCCTGGTAGCGCTTATTGGTCTCATAAAACTCGTAAAGCCCCTTTTTCCGCCCAAAAGTCCGGGAGAGGAAGGTGCGCAGCCCCGGAATGTCGTAGGGCGTCCGGGTCTGGGGGTCCACAAAGAGGGACTCCGGAAATCCCTGGCTGTGAAGGATGAACCACTTGTAGTCAAAACTCTGGTCTTTATAGCAGTCGCAGACAATTCCCGTGGTAAAGAGGCTCTTTTTCTCCGTATCCTCAAATTCCAGAGCCACATAGCTGGTAAAACGGCCGTTCCGCATATACCGGAATCCGGCGTCCCCGTCATCGCCCATTTCCCCGAACAGATAGCTTTTTAAGGTCCTGGCGGATTTCTGGTTGGCGGCCTTGTTGAAAAAACTGCCGGTGGTATCCCCCAGAAGCACCAGCTGCAGGGCGTCAATGATGGTGGATTTTCCCGCCGCCGTTTTGCCGGTGAGAAAATTGATCATGTCAAAGGAAATCAGTTCCTTCTCATAATTATGCCAGTGGATCAGCAGCATCCTCTTCAGTTTCTTCATGTTCGGCCGTCTCCTCCTCATCAATCAGCTGGTACATATTGCTGATGCGCTCATTGGTCACAATAAATAAAATCGTTGGCAGAATCAAAAGCCTGGTGTCCGCATTTTCCCATGGACCGTCCACCTTTTCCACAATCCGGAACCGGTTGAGAGTCCGCAGAGAATCCCTCAGGGTAAGGTTGGCAGGTTTGCGCTTGATGACTCCCAGGGAAAGCATCTTGTGGACCAGGTCCCCGGTAGTGGTGAAAATGTCTCTGGACAGGGACAGCTTTTCCCGTTCCTCCTCGTAGATCAGGCGCAGCACATAGAGCATGAGCGTGGTGGCCTTGTCCAGCTTGATGCGGTTAAACTCATAGCTGCTGGAGAGAAAGATCACCCCGTAATTGGAATCACGCTCCAGGCGGAAGCCGGCGTATTCCAGATAGTCCTGAAACAGCTCAAAATTGCGCTCCACAAACAGATAGTCCGGGTTGGTCCGGTTCATATTGTCCTCAAAAGCATAGGTCCCCTGGAGAAGATAGGTGTGGGCCAAAAGCCAGTTGACGATTCGGCGGAAAGTCTCCTGCTCCGTCAGATTCAGTTTTTCAAATGCTTCTTCAAACATGGGCTGCCATTGTCCTTTCTCATGATTTCCTTATAAAGCGCACCCTAGGCAGGCTGTACCCCTGCCGGTCCGTATTGCCCTCTGAAAATTCAGCCTGAAAACCGGCGCTTTTTTCCCTGCCCCGGAGAGTCCCCAGCAGGAATAAGATGAAATCCTCCGTTCCCTGAATCTTTACATCCTCGGTAGTAAATTCCTCTCTTCCCTGAAAGCAGCTCTCGATATAGGCATCAATTTTCTGATTGCTGTACTGCTTTTTCACATCCTGGAGAAAGCTTTCTACCAGGGCCGGATTTTCTTCCTGTTCCTCCAGAGCCAAAGGCCTGCCCTCGGTCTTCACCGTCCGCTTCACCCGGTCGTAGAGGGACTGCATGTCCAGATAACCGTGGCGGTAAACCTGGACCGCCTGGGTCATAGCGGAGAAAACCGCCTCATTGTCTATGTGCTTCAGCAGGGCAATCAGCTTGCCCTTGGCGCTGCGGTCCGCGTTCATCTGATAGCGGATCCGGTCGATGGAGGCGTTGGTGTACTCCACATGCTTCCGGTCAATGTCTGCAATCATCCCCTCGATGCTCTCGTAGGTGTCCGCGATGGAGGTAATCATAGCCATGGTTTCCTGGCGGCCCGTCTCTTCGTCGGGAAATACCTTCCGCCGGATGCCCTGATCCACGATGGAGGAGAGGACTTCCTCGTCCATGACCCACTCATTCAGCATGGACAGGATGGCGTATTTGAAGCGGGGCACCGAGTCGATGGTTTTCAGGGGATAGTAGATGGTGTCTACAATCTGCTCCTTGTACCGGTCGAAATGCTCCTCCAGAAGGGTATTCACATCGGACAGGTCGCTTATGCGCTGGTAATAGCGCTTGATGTTGTTGAACAGAAGCTTCAGCTCATCCACCAGGCGCACCGTGTTCTGGTAAGCGGCCTGGAGGGCCTGATAGAGATAATCGGGATTTTCGCCGGAATTTTTCAGAGCGGCGTAGGTGGCGTAGACGTAGCTGTTGTACTCCCGGACCCGGTCCGTGGACAGGTCGTAGAGCAGATTGATGACCTCGATGGCATAGTCGGGAATGGTGACATTTTCCTCGAAGGAGCCCCGCTCGTACTCAAACTCCAGCCAGCCCGTGTCCCTAAGCTTTCGAATCAGCAGATGGGCCTTCCCCGACAGGCCCTCATTCCCCTCTGCCCCCATCTCCTGGGCCTCCTCGGAGAAATCCGCCTGTAGGATACTGGATTCCAGGGAATTCACCAGCATAGCTGTCAGTTCCTCCCGTCGGATCACAAGCTCGGTTTTAAATGCCTGACGCAGCACAAAAAGAGCCTCCACGTAGAGCTCCTTTTTCGTGGAGGTGAGAATAGTGAAAAAGCGTTGTGGAATGCGGGTGAAAAGGGGCATGAGCAGGGTCCTTTCTGGAGCCTTTTCGGCACAGGCTTACTTTTTCTTGTAGTATGCCACAGCCGTGGGCAAGAAGCAAGCGGTTTCCAGATAAAAGCTGCCTCCAGGACCAATCCGTTCACGATGAAGGCAGCTGCAAGGGGCTGTGTCCGTTATCTGAGAATACATCAGATGTTTGTTTCAGTATACATGCATATTTCAACCATTTTTATAAAAAATCCAGCAAATTATCCTAAATTTTTTTGCTCATCCTGCAAATCAGTGATTTTGGTTATCAGGAGTAAATCCTGAAATGTATTTACTCCTGATATGGGTTATGATAAAAAAGATTAATTATATTTAAAATCCACGAAAAAGGCAGGATATCTATGAGTTCCACAAGAAAAGCGCTTCTGGTAACCACGGTAAGCGGATTTGTTCCTCAGTTTGAAATGAATAATGTGCGGATTCTTCAATCCATGGGGTTTGAAGTACATTATGCGGCTAATTACCATACGCCTTCCTATGGTACAGACAATCATCGCCTGGATCATACGGGAATTGTGCGCCATCAGATTGATTTTGTCAGGAGCCCTTTTAAACCGGAAAATATCCGGGTGTACCGGCAGCTGAAAACGCTGATGGAGGAACAGCATTTTCAGCTGGTTCACTGCCATACGCCCATGGGCGGAGTGATGGCGCGGTTGGCCGCCCATGCTACAAAAACGGAGCCCGTGGTTTATACTGCTCATGGATTCCATTTTTTTACAGGCGCGCCGGCGATCAACTGGCTTCTGTATTATCCTATGGAACGATTCCTGTCGCGTTTTACCACCCAGCAGATATGCATCAACCGGGAGGACTATGAACGGGCGGCAAAGAAATTTCACGCAAAATATGTGGATTATATTCCCGGAGTCGGAATTGATCTCAGCCGTTTTCATGAAAAAACAGCGGCAGAGATTGCTGAGAAGAAGAGGGAGCTTGGGCTGTCCGAAAAAAAGTTGATTCTTTTATCCTCAGGAGAGCTGATCCCCCGGAAAAATCATGAGACAATTATACGGGCAGCGGCACGACTGAATGAAAGTTTCCCTGATTTTCAATATATAATCTGCGGCCACGGGATATTGGAGGAGCATCTGCGGGGACTGGCAAAGGAGCTAAACGTGGAGGATAAAGTACGTTTTCTGGGATATCGGGAAGATATGCTGGATATCTACGGCATCGCCGATATTTTTCTCTTTCCCTCCTATCAGGAAGGGCTGCCCATGGCCCTTTTGGAGGCCATGGCCAGCGGCCTTCCGGTAATCTGCTCGGATATCCGGGGAAGCAGAGACCTGATGGAGCCGGAACGTGAGGCGGAGCAGATTCTCTGCAAGGGCGGAATCATGATTAAAAAGGCGGATGATGTGGAGGCTTACGCTCAGGCACTCCGACAGCTGGCAGCGACCCCTCAGGAGCTTGTCCGCATGGGGCAGGCCAATGCCAGCCGGGCCGTCCAGTTTGGAAGTGAGCGGGTCCGGGAAACCATGAAAATGATTTATGAGAGATTGGTGTGAGGGCAGGGCATTCCCCCTACCCCTCATACATCCCCGCCAAAATATCCACCACCTTCTCCATCCCCAGGATACTCACATTCATCAGCATCTGATGGTCCTCAATGCTTCCCCACTCGCCCCCGGCGTAGGTTTCATAATACTGTTTGCGGCGGTGGTCCGTGCTGCGCACGGCGCTGGAGGCGTCTTTCTCCGGAATATTGTACCGCTGCATAATGCGGGCGATGCGGTCTTTTTTGGAGGCGCATAAGAATACATCGATGAGTCCTGGATGGTCCCGCAGAATGTGGTTGCCGCACCGGCCTACGATGATGCAGGGGCCCTGGGCTGCCAGCTTTTTGATCAGGGCAGTCTGGACCAGGTAGGTGTTGTCCGTTAAAGGCAGGCCGTACCGGGCTGCGGCCTTTGGGTCTTCAGGAACGTGGTAGGTGCGCAGAAATGAATGGAGAGCGCTTTCATCCACCTTTTCCACGCTGACAGGAGAGAGTTCCAGCTCTCTGGCTGCCATCTCCACCAGGGAGCGGTCGTAAAGAGGAATTCTCAGCTTTTTGGAAAGCCGCTCGCCAATCTCATGTCCGCCGCTTCCGAACTGCCGGGCAATGGTAATGATCTTGTAACTCATAGGCACACCCCTTTCTGTATACGCTGTTCTGAACTGTTAAGAAAATTATACCGCATAATCAGAAAAAATGGTAGCTATGCCTTCATTTTTGCGTCATTTTCCTGCGGCTCTTCTGTGACTGCAGCTTCACGGCTGCCGCTGTCGGCGTCCGGGGATGGCTGCCAGCCTGCATGGTCCGAAGATGGGCCGGTGCCGGAGGAGCGCTGCTGTCTCAGCATGTCCCAGATGGTGTCGTGCATCCAGTTGACGGTATCGCTTAAAACCTTATTTTCCGCATCCAAATCCATGATAACGGTGCAGAGTTCCGCGATGGTCTCCCTGCTGTTGAAGCGTTTCCGGGAGGCGGAGACCCGCTGGAGGATGGAAGGGTTTTGTTTCAGCATTTCTTTGGCAAGATAATTGTCCCGCTCTTCACAGGTCATTTTCATAAATTCCGTATAGTACATTCTCAGCATGCACATGGGTACGCTGCCGCCGCATTTCGGGCACAGCGGATGCCTGGAGGTCTGATAGTAGGCATAATGTCCGCACTTGGGGCAGTAAAATACGGCAAGTTCTCGCATTGAAAAATCCTCTCTTTCCATATACTTTTCCATTTGAGGAAGGCAATTCCCCCCTACACGATAATGTATAACGAAGAACTTGGCAAAATATACCGATTTTCCTGGAAAATATGTAAATTTCGTCATAATGCACAAATTTCGCCGCAAAAAACAGCAGGGTTTTCCAGACCCTGCTGTCGAAGATTCCTCCCGGTTGGAGCGCCGGCAGAAGGTTCTGGGCGGCAGCTCCATGGGTGAACGGATGAAAGTATGGTTTGATCGTACCTGAAAACAGGCGCGGGAGGAACAATGCTTGCATAAAGGGGCGGATTACTCCTGAATCTGGCCCTGGGTATTTACCACCCAGATGTTGCCGTCCTCATCCTCGAAATCCTTGTATCCGCTTCCCAGATCCTCGCGGACAGCTGACTTGGAGCCGGAGCTGGCCTTCTGAACGGTTCCGTTGACATTTACCAGGTAGGAAACTCCGTCCAGCTCTACGGGAGCGTAGCGCAGGTCACGGTCCGCCTCCTGGCGCAGTCCCTGGATATACAGCACATTGTCCTTAATCCCGTGGTAGCCGCGGCCCTTGTTTGCCCCGTCGGTGCCGAAGTACCAGTTCTGACGCTCGCCGGTGTCCTCGTCCTCAATGATCTGCTTTCCGGTTCTCATGATGCCGTCCTCGCCGAAGTAGTAGTTGGAAGCTGTTCCGTTCTCATCTGTGATGGACTGCTTTCCGGTCAGCATCTCGCCTTTGGTGTTGAAAGCGTATCTCTTGGAGTCAATGGTAAACAGCTCGATGCCGTCTTCTGCATGGTGGGGCTTGCCGTTCTTAAAATAGAAGCGGTAGGTCTCATCCTCCTGGCTTAATCCCTCAATTCCCTCGATGGTTCTCCAGCCGGAAGCACGCTTTCCGTCCTCATCGTAATACTGATACAGACCTGCAGTTTCCTCTCTGGAGGCGGCAGCTGCCGCGTTTGCAGCGCTCTCCTCCTGGGAAGCGGTGCTCTCGGTAGCTGCATTCTCAGCGGCCTCGGCATTTTCGCCGGCAGCGTTCTCAGCAGCGGCTGCGGCCTCCTGAGGAAGGCGGTACCATCCGGTCACCATGCGTCCATCTTCAAAGCTGTAGTAGGCTCCGTTGATCTTCTTATCTACCTGATTCTCCACCCGCTTTCCGTTTCGGTCGTAGTAGAACCAGGACTCTGTTACATCGGGGTCGTCTGTCTCGTCTTCCAGAAGAATCCAGCCGGTCTTCATCTTGCCGTCGCCCTCTTCGCCCAGGTAGTAGTTGTCCCCGTCAATGTTGACGGAACCGGTCATCATGTGGCCCTCCTCATTAAAATAGTAGGAATGACCATCGATTTTTACCCAGCGGGAAGCAGACATTTTCCCGTCTTTTCCATAATAGTACCAGTAAATTTCCGGCTTCTCGTCGCCATAGCTGTAATCCTCATTTTCAATGGAAACCCATGTGCTGGCGACCCGTTTGCCGTCTTCTCCTACGTAATACTCGTCTACCTGAAGATTGCTGGCCCGCATTCCGTCGGAATCCAGGTAATACCAGCTGTCTCCCTCTCTCTTCCAGGTGTCGGTCAGGCGGTACCCGTCGGAATCATAGTACACCCAGCCGCCGTCTTCCTCGGTCCATCCGGCAGAAGCAGCGTACACCGTTGCAGCATTTCCGTTCGCTGCCAGAGCAGGAGCGAAAACAGCCATCAGAGCGGTAGTGGATAATGCAGCCATAACTTTCATGTGTTTTTTCATAATATCGAATCTCTCCTTTTTGAAATGTGAAACTTGGTTTTCTGTGTGGCCGAAAATCCGCCGTTGCATTACATGGGTGATTATAGCGTATAAACGAACCCGTGAATAGTGAAGGTTGCTGGAAGCTCTGGAAGACGATGGAGGGGGAGAAAACGCCGGCTTCTGCTCAGGGGGAGCCCCTACCGAAAACACCAGTAGGATTTTCCGGAAAGATATGATATACTAGGAGCACTTAACGAGGTATTTTACGAGTTTCGTGCGAGTTATACAAGCGTATACTAGGAGCACTTAACGAGGTCATCTGAAAGTAAGAAGGAGTGCAAAACTATGAAACAGCGTTTAGCAGATTATCTGGCAGACCGTCTGGTGGAAGCGGGCATCTGTCAGGTATTTACGGTAACCGGGGGCGGTGCGATGCATTTAAACGATGCTTTGGGGCACAAGGAGGGCCTGCACTGCATCTACAATCACCATGAGCAGGCCAGCGCGATTGCGGCGGAAGCTTATGCGAGGATCCACAATCGTATTGCTGCCATCTGTGTGACCACCGGACCAGGGGGAACCAATGCCATTACCGGGGTAGTGGGGGGATGGCTGGACTCGATCCCTATGCTGGTTCTCTCCGGCCAGGTGCGGTACGACACCACAGCACGGTGGTCCGGAGTGGGAATCCGGGCCATGGGAGATCAGGAGTTTGACATCTGCAGGGCCATTTCCTGCATGACCAAATACAGCGAGATGGTGATTGACCCTATGCGAATCCGCTTCTGCCTGGAGAAGGCGCTGTACCTGGCAAAATCCGGCCGTCCGGGTCCCTGCTGGCTGGATATTCCTTTAAATGTGCAGTCGGCCATGATCGAGACGGACGACCTGGCAGGTTTTGACCCGGCAGATTATGAGGCAGGAGGAACCGGATGGGATCATGAAGCGGCCTGGAAGGCTCATGGTATTCCCGAAGACCAGGCGGGGGCCGGGGAGAAGCGCCAGGTTCTGCCCGGACCGGTGAGCCGGGAGACGGCGGCAGAGGTCATCCGCCGCATCCGCCAGGCCAGGCGCCCGGTCATCAATGCAGGAAACGGCATCCGTCTGGCGGGAGCCCATGAAGCGTTCCTGCAGGTGGTCCGCAAGCTGGGAATCCCTGTGATTACCGGCTGGGACAGCGAGGACTGCATGGCGGACGAGGACCCCTTGTATGTGGGGCGGGCGGGAAATATGGGAGACCGCCCGGGAAACTTTGCCATCCAGAACAGCGACCTGGTGCTGTCCATCGGCAGCCGCCTGAGCATCCGCCAGGTGGGATACAACTATCAGACCTGGGCCCGGGCCGCCTATGTGATCGTCAATGATATTGATGAGGAGGAATTAAAGAAGCCCTCCGTTCACAGCGACATGCGGATCCACGCGGATGCGGCGGATCTGCTGAAGGTGCTGAATGAGGAACTGGACCGTATTTTGGAGGAAGAGAAGGACTCTCTGCCGGAGCGGATCGGATGTGCGGGAGAGAAGCAGATTTTTGACGGAGGGGAGGGACTTCCCGGCAGAAGCTGGAGCGAGACCTGCCGCATGTGGAAGGAGACCTACCCGGTGATCCAGCCCAAGCATTTTGAACATGGGGACGATGAGCCGGCCAATGTGTACGCCATGATTGGGGTCATCAGCAGCCGTCTGAAGGAAGGCCAGGTAACGGTGGTGGGAAATGGCTCTGCCTGCGTGGTGGGCGGACATGCCTGGATCGTGAAAAAAGGACAGCGGTTCATTACCAATTCTGCGGTAGCTGCCATGGGCTATGACCTGCCGGCTGCCATCGGTGCCTGGGCGGCTTCCCGGAAAAGCCAGTGCCATAGCCAGGGCTGCAGACCGGAGGGGGATGACCTGATCCTGGTAACCGGCGACGGCAGTATCCAGATGAACCTTCAGGAGCTCCAGACCATCATCCACCATAGAATGAACATTAAAATTTTCCTGATCAACAACGGCGGTTATCACTCCATCCGCCAGACTCAGAAAAATTACTTTGGAGAGCCCCTGGTAGGCGTGGGAGTGGACAGCCGGGATTTGAGCTTCCCGGATATGGGAAAGCTGGCGGCGGCCTACGGATACCCCTATATCTGTGCGCATCACAACAGCCAGCTGGAGTATGCGGTGGAACAGACCCTGGCCATGGAGGGTCCGGCCATCTGTGAGGTATTTGTCAGCATGGATCAGAACTTTGAACCCAAGTCCGCGGCCAAGCGGCTGCCGGATGGGACCATGGTGTCCCCGCCGCTGGAAGATTTGTCTCCCTTCCTGCCAGAGGAGGAGATGGACGCCAACATGGTGATTCCCAGGATCCGGGAGTAGAGACCATCAGGAGGAAGAAGATGAGGGTAATTGTAACGGGCGCCACCAGTTTTATCGGAAGGGCGTCTGTAAAAGAACTGTTAAAACAGGGATGCCAGGTGACAGCGGTGGTCCGTCCCGATTCTCCGGGGCTGAAAGCGCTGCTTCATCAGCCCGGAATCCAGGTGGCAGCCCTGAACCTGTCGGAAATTGAGCGTCTGCCTCAGAGACTCCAGGAGAGTCCCGGAGGGAAAATAGAGGAAAGGCGAAAAGATGAGGCCTTAAACTGGCTTCATCTGGGGTGGGAGGGGGCAGGAAGCGCAAACCGCAGCAATCCGGCCCTTCAGAGAAAAAACATCGACTATGCATTAAATGCTCTGGAGACAGCAGCGGACATGGGCTGCAGCCGCTTTCTTTTTTCCGGCTCTCAGGCAGAGTACGGAATCTGCACCGGCCTTATGAGGGAGGACATGGAGTGCCATCCGGTTTCAGAATACGGAAAAAATAAGGTGGAGGTCTGCATGCGTGCCGCTGCCCGGGCCAAGGAGCGGAACCTGGATTACCTTCACGCCCGGATCTTCAGCGTTTACGGACCGGGGGACCACCCCTGGTCCCTGGTGGAAACCTGTCTGGACCGGTTCCTGTCAGGGGGACGGATGGAACTGGGCCCCTGCACCCAGATGTGGAACTACCTTTATGTGGAGGACGCCGCCAGGGCTTTAGTGCAACTTCTGCTTGGCAAGGCCCCTGCAGGCGTGTATAATGTGGCAGGGGAGGACACCCGCCCCCTTCGGTCTTTTATAGAAGAAATCTACGGCCTTTGCGGGAGAACGGGAAGTTATGTCTACGGAGACCGTCCCCCCAATGCCGAGGGAGTCGTCTCCCTGCAGCCGGATCTGACGAAGTTTAAGGAAGCCACCGGGTGGAACGCCAGGGTGGATTTTTCCGAGGGCATCCGGCGGATGATTAAACTGCGGAGGACGGCTTTTGGAACATGACAGGATTTCCAGAAGGAGAAAAAAGATTGAAAATGAAAAGTAGAGGGTATCCATTCCCTTA
>ULXG01047976.1_pt1 | contig 19335 bp, 23 predicted proteins | sample 1961141 | NCBI WGS metagenome assembly ULXG01 (sample SAMEA4835834, study PRJEB28245) | human gut metagenome | biome: gut microbiome; material: fecal sample | place: Denmark | collected 2008 | reverse complement strand
TCGCCATAGTCGCGGGGGTTAGATTCCATCAGTTTCACCCCTTTTCTATGGGAGGATCAGGTAGTTCTCTCCCTTTCCGCTACTACCAATCCTGCGAGAGCGTGTTCTGCCCGCTAAACGCCTCCTTTTGAAGAAAATTTGGGAAAAGCAACGGCCAGCTATCCCGACCGCAGGAAACGACAAAAAGCGCCCGGCAGGTCACAGACCCACCGGGCGCAATAGTAAATTGTTTACATGGTATAGTTCATACTCATGGCCGAACATCTCCGCCGACTGGAACGGGCTTTTTTTGAGCGGTTAGTCCTTGTCAGATCAGGCGGGGATAGTATCCGGCGCAGCATAGCGGCATCCTCCTTCTATGCCGCCGTGGAAGCTGTCAGGACAAAGAAAAAACGGCGGCTCGAATCGAAGCGCCGTGAAGAAAGTGCTTTTGCGCGCAGAAAACCGACTGCCCCGTGGCGGTTTTTTCTTTTCTGCCGCCGGACAGATCATGGAGAATATAAAAACAGAGCCGATAACTTACGAGGTTTTACCTCAGCGTTATCGGCTCTGCGTCTTAGCGTCTGGCTCTTTAATAACTGAAATATTTTGTTGTCGTACACTGATTAGCGTTTCCTGTTTACATTTCGGACAATACAGCGGAAACCGTTCAAGCACCGTGTCATATCGAATACGCAGTCGTGTTTTACTGCCGCACACGGGACACATAATCCATTGAGTTTCACCCATGCCAAACCCTCAAAACAGATCAATACTTGAAAAGATTTTCTTGGATACAAACATCGAGAAAAGCCAAAGTGCGCCCCCGATCATCCAGAGCACGATATACATTGCACCAGGAACGGCAGAGAACGATTGGGTAACTGTGGCCGGTACTACGACAGAATTAGCCACGCTCATAAGTACAGGACCAGCAACAACCAGCAGCATCGCTAACAGTTTTGTTTTTTCATATCCGAATCGGTATTGAATGGGAAGAAATATGCCCATACAAATAACCTGAATCCAAAAAACAACGACAACAGACCGCACGAAATCGACAGCAGACAGCTGGGGAATAACTTGCATTTCGATCCGGAATACCACACAGCAATAAAGGTAAATTAAAAAGTAGAGCAGATACTTTTCCTCTACAAGTTTTTCTCTGTTATAAGGGGTGGCACAAAGCAGCGCCGTTGCTTTAGGGTACATATTTTCCTTTTCGGAAACCGCAAGATTGAACGCAACAGAAGAGATAAAGACAGCTCCCGGAAGTGCAAACACTTCAAGCATTTGAGGTTGTTTCCAGACCAAGAGCACCGGCAGGCCCACCCCAATGAGAATAACCGCAGCCACATAGTTCTTTGCAATAATGCAATCCTTCTTCAACAGTTGTAAAATCATGCGGGTTCACCCTCCTTCATGTGAGAAAGCATGATGTCCTCGACCGTCACTCGTTCAAATACAGCATCCGGGAATATCCTCCTTGCTTCTTCCACTTGGTTGGTAACTCCCGTAAAACCGTATTTCGTTTGCTCCACTTTCAAGAACAGCTTTTCGGTTTCGGCGGGCAACAGGCCCTTTCCTTTTACGAGCCGATGGGTTTCCAACAGCATATCTTTATCTTCTTCGAACAGAATTTTGCCGTTGTCGATCATCACCAGCATATCCGCAGCTTTATCCAAATCAGAAGTGTTGTGCGTGGAATAGAATACAGCCTTTCCGCCCTGATCCATGAATTCTTTCAAGATTTCAATGAATTGCTTTCTCACCAGAGGGTCAAGGCCACTTGTGGGTTCGTCCATAATCAGCAGCTCTGCATGGTGGGACAGCGCCAATGCCAATGAGAACTTCATTTTCATGCCACGAGAGAGAGAAGAAATGGTCTGATCGGGCCTAAGAGAAAAAGCATCTAAGTAATGCGTATATGCCCCGTTGTCCCAATGGGAGTAGGAAGAAGCAATCAAGTTCTTCATCTGGGTCAAGGTTAATTCATCATAGAAGAATCCCTCATCAAAGACGACTCCAATAGAATCTTTGAAAGATTTTTCTGTTTTCGATATGTCTTTACCCTTAAATTTTATGGTGCCAGCCTCATGTGAGATTAGGTGAAGAATGGAGCGTATGGTAGTAGTTTTTCCAGCGCCGTTTGCACCGATAAAACCTGTGATACAATCTTCATAAATTGAAAAGGACACTCCATTCAACTGAAAACCGGGATATGTCTTTTTAAGACCTTCCACCTCTAAAAGCGGCTGCATATTAGACCTCCTCATACAAAATATCCATCATCATGTTCAGTTCTTCTTTTGTGATTTTAAGTGATTTCGCTGTTTGAATCATATCCTGCATCTTCTGTTCCACGAGTCGGCGTTTGGAATCCCGCAACAACTCAAGATTGCTTGTTGATATGAAGGTTCCTATACCAACTTGGCTGGTTACAAATCCCTCTTGCTCCAGTTCTTCGTAAACCCGTCGTATTGTTAGAACGCTTACAGACAGGTCATTCGCAAAGGTGCGGATGGACGGAAGAGGATCACCTTCCACCAATTCCTCTTTCAAAATAGCATCTTTAATCTGATCTTTGATTTGCTGGTATAGGGGGGTATCAGAAGTATTTGAGATTACGATCTTCACAGGACTATCACCTCCTGTTCTTATGTGCTGTTCTATAATACACACTATACACTATCATCACAATAAAGTCAATGCCTCGCCTGCTTCTCTTGCGGCCAAAATAACGAATTATAAAATGTAGAATTATAGCATATAGCAACATTCCACGGACAAAATATGAACTATACAATGTAAGTGGGTGATGCAATATGGCGAATATCAAAGATTGCCCTGGTTTTGAAACTTTCGGTGCCGATGTAAAAGCTGCACGGAGCGCAAAGCATCTATCGCGCAGGACATTGGCGGAGATCGTCAACATCGACTCCCGGTAGCTCGCAAATATCGAGAACGAGGGTACGATCCCCAGCTTGCCGGTTATCATACAGCTTATCAAAGTATGTGGACTTCCCGTAGAACGGTACTTCAATCCAGAGGTCATGCGGGAGGGAAGTGCACAGCGGCAGCGTATCAGCCACAAACTGAAACTCTGTCCGGAGCAGTATTTGACCGCCATCGAGGGTGCGCTTGACGGGGCGCTGAAAACTAAAGAATCAGCGGATGAAACGGAGGGTGCGTAAAGCATCCTCCGTTTTCGTTTTTTAGGGCAGCTATGCTGCCCTTTTCTTTTTGAAAATCCGGGATTTTGTGGGCGGATGAAGGTGTTTCCGGCATTGTATTTACGGGGGAAGGAGCGTAGAGCAAGCACAGCAAGTGTGGCCATACTTGCGAATTTTGACTTTTGGGCGCCCCTTGCCCCTAAACACAAAATTGCTTGTTGGGATGCTCCCAAACCCTTATACAGAAAGGACGGTGCCGCCCTATGGCAAATCGCAAACGCTCCATCATCCTGCGCTGTCCGGTGACGGCAGAAGAACGAAGCCTGATTGAACAGAAGATGGTCCAGCTCCAGACAAAGCGGATCAGTGCCTACCTACGGAAGATGGCGATTGACGGATATATCATCTATGTGGACACCAGGGACATCAAGGAGATGAACAAACTCCTGTCCGCCATTGGCCGGAACATCAATCAGATCGCCAAGCGGGTCAACGCCAGAGGCCCCACCTATCAGGCCGACATGGAGGAAATCCGGGAAAGGCTGGATCAGATATGGCAGTTACAAAGACGCATCCTATTAAGTCAACGCTGAAAGCGGCCATTGACTATATCTGCAACCCTGACAAGACGGACGGGAAGCTGCTGGTGTCCTCTTTTGGCTGCGCCGCCGAAACCGCCGACATTGAGTTTAGCTGGACGCGCCGCCATGCCATCGACAAGGGCACGCACCTGGGCCGCCATGTGATACAAGCCTTTGAGCCTGGGGAGGTGTCGCCAGAGAAAGCCCATGAGATTGGGATACAACTGGCAAAAGAAATATTGGGTGGCAAGTACGAGTTTGTACTTACCACCCATATTGATAAGGGGCATATTCATAACCGTCTGATTTTCAATGCGGTCAGTTTTACCGACCACAAACACTACCATTCCAACAAGCGCAGCTACCACGAGATACGCCGGGCCAGTGACCGGCTGTGTCGAGAACACGGCCTGTCCGTCATCGTCCTAGGCCGGGACAAGGGCAAGAGCTACATTGAGCATCAGGCCGCACAGAACGGTACCAGCTACAAGGCAAAGCTGAAAGCCGCCATCAACCGGCTGATCCCCGTGTCCTCCAGCCTGGATGATTTGCTTGCCCGGTTACAGCGGGAAGGATATGAAATCAAGCGGGGAAAGTATGTCTCCGCCAGGGCGCCAGATCAGGAGCGGTTTACCCGGCTCAAAACTCTGGGCGCCGATTACACGGAAGAAGCCGTTGCCTCTCGCATCGCCGGAGGCCCCAGGCCATCCAGACAGCCCGGCAGCGCAACGGGAAGATTAGCCTGCTCATTGACATTCAGAACAATATCAAGGCCCGGCAGAGCGCCGGATACCAGCGGTGGACGACCATTGAGAATCTGAAACGGGCGGCCGCCACTATGAATTTTCTCACCGAACACGGCATCGGCAGCTATGAGGAATTGGTGGAACGATGCGACGCCGTTTCCACCGCCTCCATCCGTACCAGGGAAAGCCTGCGGGATACGGAACAACGGATTGCCGACCTTGCCCTCCTGGGAAAGCAGATCGACACCTACCGAAAGCTGAAGCCCGTCTATGATCGCTATAAGACCTCAAGGGACAAGGAAAAATTCCTGCGTGGGTTTGAGAGTGAGATCATCTTGTTCGAGGCAGCAGCCAGGGAGATCAAGAAGGCCGGGCTCACTAAACTTCCTTCCTCCGAAAAGCTGAAAGCGGAACTGGACGGACTCTCTGCCCGCAAGACTGCCTTGCAAGCGGAACTTCGGAAGATACAGCGGGAGGAAAGTGAGTATGATAAACTCCGAAAAAATATAAATATGTTGTGCAATGAGAATCAAATTAGAAAAGCGGAAAAAGAATTCGAACGAGAATAAAATCGAAAAGCTGGCACACTTTTTCAGAGATAAATCTAGGGGTAGTGTAGTTCCGTAGACATATATTATGGACATAACGAGAAGTTTCACGGCTAAATAATATATCGCATTTCTGCATCCCCTTCTTTTCTATAGAATATCATAATATTTCGTTTTTGGAGAACTGACAACTATCTTACCACATAGGGGTATGAACAATTTGACATTGCGTGCATGTAATCAGGAACCTACTGTTTGAATATAGGATATCAATTCATTGTATTTTTCATCATCAAATGAATCACCATGATAAACAGTAGAGCACAGTTTTTTCGCCACTGATAATATATCTGCACTTGCATTTGTTTCTATGTATTTTATCATTACATCAATTCGCTTTTTTATTTCATTGAGGTTTTCGGAAAGATATTGCTTGTCTTCTTCGTCAACAAGAAGCTCCCGATTTTTCGAATACATCCACAATTCTTCACCCATATCAGCTATACAACTAAGCCCGATATTTGTTGGTTGTTTTTCTTGAAGTATGTACTCTCCATCGAAACATTTTACTAGTTCTTGAGTCACCTCGACAGGATATGGCGAAGCTAAAGGATCCATTTTTTCTTCGAGACCTAAGTTTATGGCATTGTAGAGATATTGAAATGCCTTTTTGGGAAACTTGATTGCATTCGGAATAACTTCACCAGTATCGTTTATCATCAATAAAAGCAAATAATCATAAGGAGATTTCGCAAATGGAATAGCGGTAATTAAGAAATCGTTTATCATCTCCTCATCTGTTGGATCAAAATTTTTTAGCAATATTGGATAGCACGCAAATATATTGTCATGATATGCGCTTATAGGTAGAACGGCATCGTATGATACCATTAAATCTGTCATAGCACTATTCACTTTCTCTACTTCTGCTTTTCGGGATGATGAAAACCAACTTTTAACTTGATATTTATTATAATTGGCATCAGGTATATGAGATAAATAGTATTCACAACACATATAAGTCTCAAAAATGACTTTTTCTTCATGGGCACATAGTTCTATATGTTTACTTTGAAGGTCGCTATCCAGTGTAATATCATTAAAAAATTTCTGAACATTATATAGTGCCACTAATGCTGTTTTTAAATTATAAATTGCCAGGCGCTTCGCATTTTCCTCTTTTTTAATAAAACCAATTAATTGGTTTGCAAAATTTTGAATCCCATCAAAGTAATTCCATTTTGCTTTATTAAACAATGTCGGTAATTCCGGTTCCTTTTCAAACGGGCGGTGCTCTCTAGGATATGACAAATGTGCGACCATTATACTGTTATAGCGATTATGTAAGGTGTCAAATAGACTAGCAGTATCACCAAGTTTCCGTTTACCCAATAATTTGTGTAAACATGCGGAACTCGCAGCCATTAAATCACACGCATATTTACGAACATCAAGCCAATGATCAATCCATGCATATACTGTGTCAAACTCATAATTGCTTTCTATAGTTCTTAACCATAGACCATTAAACTCTTGATGGAACGTTATAATTATGTTTCTTTTTGGCATTTCTTTATGTGTATCATTTGGAATTTGATAGCTTGCCAATAAATCGATTTGCGGTTTGATTGCGTCTGAACAATACGTTTCAAAGATGGGAAGGGCACGACATATATCGGTCAGCCTCGTAACACTTTCATTATTGCCTTTTGTAAGATCGCTTGCTCTAAGTAAATACTCGACCTTTATTTCTTTATTATCGTCACTTACTTGAATCTTGTGAGAGTTGGTTTTATGTTTGAGATAGCTAATGATTCTCGGAAAATTGTTTTTAACAAACTTGCTGTATTCTTTTTCATTTCCACAAAAAGATGAATACATTAATGATGATACAGTTTTAATAGAGTGGTTTTCGGCCTGGGTCCAAAGATCATTCAGAGAAATTTTTGATGATAAATTCATTGAGGGATCAATATTGTAAAGCCAATCCACAATAACTGCATATGATTCAAAATCTCTGATGTGTGTAAAATCAATTTCCTTTAATTTAAAATATAGGGCAGAGCACAAGCAATAGATGTCAGTTTTTGAAGCTCTAAATTTCGGAATCGAATCACATAGTTTAATCATGTGCTGGATATTAGTATTATCCGGCATCATTTCGGACATTTTTTCAAGTGTATTCAGTTCATGTTCATAGTCTTTAAATTTTGTAAAGGGGCAAAGATCTGTTGCTACAAGCATTAATCCGCCGTGCTCATATGCGTCATCAAATAATGCCTTGTGAGTTTGAAAATACTGCATTACACTTCCCGAAAAAGCACCTCGAATTGCTTGAACGAAGCGTGATAAATCTGGTCCATACAGCCACATATCAACAATGTTAGCGTAAAATCTATCCTTGTCTAAATCGAACTCCGGATAGTGAGAAAACAAAACTGATATGTCTGAAACAGATGCAATCTTTGCGATAGAAAGAGCTGTTTCATCGAGAGAAATATATTCATGCAATCGATTAATAATATGCTGCGAGCGTACAGGATGCAATCCCTCGATATAGTCACCCTCCGAGCTAATATGTACTAGAAATTCATCAGCTAAGCTTTTAAGTATTTCACCAATATCCGAGTCTGTTTTAGATGTTATGCTGCTAATTAGAGACTTGGTTTCAAGTTTAATACCGCAAATATCAGCAAAGCAAACTTTTCTTAAAATTTCAAGTTTCGTGCCTCCTGCCGATGAGTTGCCAATCTGTTTCATTTGCGCAGAGATTCGTTCAGCAATCATTTCACCGTGAGTCAAAAGATATACATATTCAATGAGAAGGCGGCGATCTCCGATCTTTGACCACGCTTTTTCCCAATCTGCAATATCTTCATGAAGCTTTTTCTCTTTTTTGAGAGTATTATATATGTCCTCGGCCTCTTTTTCGCTTAGAATAGGCTTAATAACTTGCAAATGACGAAGAGTGCTTATGTCACCGCCATAATTGTACCAGTCATTTTCACGAGAAGTAACGAGGAGTTTATAATGGTAGGTGACGCTTGTTTGCATGAGTTGAGCTAACAAATTCCACTCGCTTAAATGGGCATCAAGATTATCAAGTAAAATAAGTGGCTTTTCACCTATTCGTGTACGCATACGAAAATACTCAACGATATGCCCTAACTCCGCATCTTCGTTACACCTTGTAATTTGATATGGTGTGTATTCTCCAGTTAACAAGGACATTGCCCTCAACGCAAGCGTGGTTTTACCTTGACCGCTAGATGTTTTTATAATAGTGATTGTATTTTTTGCGATAGAATCAATAATTTCATTTTCGACAACTGGGCGCATCACCGGTAGATTGTTTGCAATATCTGAAGGGGTGGCTTTTTTACCTTCATAGTATTCTGAAGAATATTCATCAGATCTAGAAAATTGAAGCCTTTGAATCCAAGCGTGAGCTGGATTTTGTGGTCCTTTACTTACATCAAATTTTATTTTTTCTATGCATTGAGTTATCTCACTACGTGTTACTTTGGCACGGCTCTCCATTTTGTCAAGGCACAGCAATTTGATGCCATTGGCAAACAAAGAAATATTATCGGTTTCAATTTCAAAATTCTTTATCAAAAAATCCTCAATACTTTTCTCGAGAGAGTCCTTTTTAACATTTATGAAAGATAACCGATGCATAAAATCTTCGAAATTGAAATCACTCCAATTCCATGAAGCAGTTTCATTTTTAATATTATCAATTTTAGTCTTCCAAAACTCTTTTGAGTTTTTATCAAGATTTCCCAAAAACAGTTTCCTTAAATTTCCGGATGCAACCGAAAAATCATACACTAATTTAAAATATCTATCCTTATCAATTAGATATGCCTCGAGATAGTTTTTCAACACACTATCCATAAAGCTGGCATCCTGGTGCTGAGTAGAGTATTTTACCTGGATGTGTGTAATTGTTTTACGGCCATCACTGCATTTTATAGCATCGACATCTTCAATTCCTTCGAGAATAAAAACTGTATCAGCGTCAGAAGATAATATCAAATTGCACGAATACAAGAATTGATAAGAATAGCCCCTCAATGCAGCTTGACCTCCGTTTCTTGATTCTTGCAATTCCTGAAGATTAACTTTAGCAGCAAGCTTCTTATTTGTTCTTTCTTTCTTTTTCTTTCCCATGTTGATAACCTCTTTTTTGCTTTTCGTTGAAGACGCCCTATAAATTTGAAAACCGTAAATTATACACTATTTCTAACATGTTATATAAATCTACATTGAACAAGGGTTTTGCAATTTAGTTTGTAAGATAATCTTTCGTATATTATATCTCTTCCTCCGCACTGACACAATAAAAGAGGTGTTTTCATTACCGTATACCGTAGTTCACAGCTAACAAAAAAGGAGCGCCACCACCGGACAACATCCGATGATGGCGCTTTCGTTTTATTTGCAAAAGGTGAAAATTCGGCATTTCCCCTATGCAGAAACGCCCTGCCGCTCCACACGGGAAATCATACTGCCCCTACACGGAAAAGCCGCCACAGGCGGTTTCTTTGCCCATTTTGAACCCTAATTCCTGCACTTTTTGGAGCGGCGGGAAAGTTAGTGCGGACAGGACACCACCACTGCCCGGAAACTTTGCTTGCAGGGATGGACGCATCCTTTGCAGAGCTTGTTGTACTGGCGCCTGCCGTTCTCGCCCAGGAAGAACGCCCATTCCAAACGCCATTTCTTGCTACGGCTCATAAGTCGCTCAGCTCCGGGGGGGGTTCTGCTGCGGGGTGGACTTGTCCGGGCCTTTCCGTTCCGCGCACTCCCGCTTTGCGTCCTCCAGCCGCTCCCGGATGGAGAGCTTTTCTCCGTCTGCCTCTCCCTAGGGCGCTCGTGCTCCCACTCGTCGCCGGAGAGAGTGAGATAGCCTCGGCTCGTAAAACAGTCCTGTTCCTCCCGCATGGCGTGGTTGCCGAAGGGAACGGGATCACTGGCATCCAACAGCTCCGAGGGCAGAAGGACATCCAAATGCTGCGCCAGCCCACATCCTCCACCTTGCGGATGTTGGGCTCCAGGACAAAATACTCGGTGTTTGCGGGAAACTCCCAGAACTGCTCTAGGGTGGTCAAACGATAGGGCGACTCCCTGGACAGCGGCCAGGAGGTCACGGTCCTCCGGGGAAAGTCCGGCAAGCGCTTGGGCCGCTGCCTCCAGTTCGCTTGCGTTACCGCCTGCGGGGAGCAGTGATTTCAAATGTTCCATGAAATTGGGTTCGGTGTTTCTCAAAGACATCATCCTTTCTGAAAATGGATAAAAGAAAAGCAGGAAACCCGGAAAGGTTTCCTGCTCGATGTTGCCGCTGGGAAGCGGCTGATAATTTTGAATCGCTGATAGAAGAGTAATTGGTTGGAAGGTCTATTTCTCAATAAATTTGCTTGCCAGTTTATAAACTTGGTGAATCTCTTTTGATGACAAGTCCCATGCGCTTAATTCCGCTCCAACCAACGCACCATGTTTTTTACTTATATCCCGCAAGGCATTACCGACTGATTTTCTGACATACTCACTGGGATCATTTTTCAGATCAGCTAATCTTCGAATTGCTTCTTCGGGATTTTCCTTGAAATATGGCCTTGAGTTCCATATTCTCAAGCCTTCTGGTATTGGGATTTTTGTCTTGCAGTCATGAGTCAATCACTGGAAGGGACTTTTCAAATCCGGTCCTTTTGCAGAATTCATCAAAGGCCTTTGCTAAAACCTCTTGAACCCTCCAATTTTCGTCTTTGGATACACTCTCCCACATAAAATTCAGGATTTCTACATCCTCTGATAAATGTCCAAAAAGAAAGATACCATACATTCTGACCTGATAGACCTAAGACCGATAAGCTGCGTAAGCCAGTTCTTTTATATAGGATTTGTCATTGGTATCAAAATCGGTCTTGGCTCTCTGTTCTCCATTTTTGAAGCCATTGGATACTTGCGAGAACCCTTTTTCCAACCGTTCAATATACTGATCCATTTACGGCCACCCCCTGCAAATGTTCAGTTTTATTATACTTGTAGGTTCCGGCTTTTGAAACAGATAAATTGTAAACTTGTCGAATCCATGGATGAGGATGACCAGCAGATGTTATCAACCCTGTTTCTCGATGTGGTAATTCACATACTTCCCGCCAGTGTCGGTCAGAACGATTGTCCCGTCATAGAGTTTCCCGGTACGCAGGGATCGCAGCCCCTTGACCTTTGCCTTTCCATCTTTGAGCAAAGCGGCGGCGATTTTAGTAGTAAATGCCTTCCCACGCTGCTCGAAAAAGCGGTCATTCTTCTACATGACAAACTGACAGGCCCGGTCCGAACAGGCGAAGTTTTTCTTGCCCTCATAGACCGGCTTGCCGCAGCGGGGGCAGAGGCCCACCATCTCCTTCTCCGGCTGGAACAGCTTTTGCCCATCCTCGGAAATGTGGGAGTATTTCCGCACCAGCTCCGCCGCCATCGCCTCGATCCCGTCCATGAAGTCCTCCGGCGACGCCTGGCCCTTTGCCACCTCATTCAATCGCTGCTCCCAATCCGCTGTGAGTTTGGGAGAGGTCAGCAGTTCCGGCAGCACCGTGACCAGGTTGACACCTGCCTTTGTGGGGATCAGGTTCTTGCCCTTGCATTCCACAAATCCGCCGGATACCAGCTTTTCAATGATGGCTGCCCTGGTCGCCGGGGTGCCCAGGCCCTTGCGCTCTGCCTCGTCCGGCATATCTTCTTTGCCTGCGTTCTCCATGGCCGACAAAAGGGTGTCCTCCGTGTAGGGTTTTGGGAGCGAAGTGAAGTGTTCGGTGATGGAGGCGGAGACCGGTTCAAAAACCTGCCCATCCGTCAAGGCCGGGAGGACACTCTCGGTATCTTCATCCTCCGGTTTCTCCTTCAGGGAGGAACGGAATATCTCCGGGATGGCCAGCCCTGGGAAAGCACCTGCTTTCCCTTTGCTGTGAAGGTATGTCCGCCGCAGTCAAAGGCGGCCGTGACCGTCTCGTACACAAAGGGTTCCGCCGCACACAGCAGCTTACAGCAGACCAACAGAAGGATATTACGCTCGCCCACAGGCAGCCCCGGCACATCCGCTTTCTCCAGTTCCAGCGTCGGCAAGATCGCATGGTGGTCGGATACCTCCTTATCGTTCACCCGCGCCGCAACATCGGGGAAAAACTCCGAGCAGGCGTCCCGGATGGCCTGGGCGTTCTCCGGGGAAACAATGCGGTCGCTGACCGCCTCAGCCCCCTCCAGCGCCAAGCGCACATGATGGTATTTCTCCTTGCGGACCAGGACGATCTTACTGTCCTGGTCGGCCAGCATCGCCAGGGTGCGGTGGTAGAGGACGGAAAACAAGCGGCTCGCATTGATGCCGATGAGCCAGTCTGCCTTTTGGCGGCAGAGCGCCGACTGATACAGCGGGTCATAGTCCCCGCCGGGGCGCAGGTCGGCAAAGCCCTCCCGGATCGCCGCATCCTCCATCGAAGAAATCCAGAGGCGGGAGAAAGACTTGGAACATCCGGCGGCTTCATAGACGAGCCGGAAGATCAGCTCGCCCTAGCGCCCCGCGTCGCAGGCGTTGACCAGCTCCGTCACATCGGGGCGTTCCATCGGGGATCGGAAAATGTGGAATTGGGTGGCCTTTTCCTCGGACACCACATAGCGGAAGGGGTTGGGCAGAATGGGAAGGTCCTCATACCACCACTTTTATATCGGTCATCGTAGGCGGCCGCGTCTGCCAGCCCCACCAAATGCCCGATGCACCAGGAAATGAGATACCCATTTCCTTCAAAATAGCCGTCGGCCCTGGATGTGACACCCAGGGCCGACGCGATACTCTTTGCTACATTCAGTTTTTCGCAGATTATAAGCAACATAGTTTCTCCTCCTCTGTGTTGTTTTACAGAGAATTTTTTGGTATAATATAAATTATAGAAAGGGGGGCTTGTTTTGGAAGTTCTCAAACAGTGCAAAACATGTGAATTTAATTTTTCTGGAATATGTGCAGGACACGGTAATACATACAAATATGGAGAAGCCATCTCAGATGATACCCTCTCTTGTGATGATTGGAGCGTAGGGTTTGACTATTTTGCAGAGATAACAAAAAATGCTCCCTGGTATATTAGAGAGCCATATCGAGATTCTAGAATAGACTACTCAACATTTGAAAAACTATTTGAAGCTGATGCAGCTGGAGAGGCTATCGAAGTCAATATATTTGATGCAATACGGAAAATATATGGCTTGAGTCTTGTTGATTTAGCTGTTTTGCTCAATGTCACTTTTGGTGTAATGTATCGTGCACGGAGTGTTGGTACTCCGGCCAAACGGATAAAGACTTTTTCGCAAGTATTGTGCATCCCTGTGGAATTTTTCAAAAAGATGACAACTCATGACTTTGAACAACTTCGAAAATGCAAAGCAAAATTCGAAGAGAGCATCAATGTTGAAACTGTTTTGAAAAACACACCAGAATGGAAACAAAAACTTATAAACCAAGTCGTCAACACCCTACATTGTCCTATACATTTTGCAAAGGTAATTGCGCGTATAGATAAATTGAACTGGGAAAAAGATGACAGCGATGCTCTTAATAACAGCGAAAAGTTGCTAGTCGATTATATTTCAAAAGCGGCATCCAAAAATCGACAAACACTGATTTCTCTGGAATACTCATTGGATATAGCTGCCTTGTCACACATTCGCACCACATACCTCAATAACGAGTAGACAGACCTAACCCGCCGTCCGAAACGGACGGCGGGTTTCATGCTCTCGCTGTTATTCTTGTCCCCCTCTCTGCTAATTTCAGAAACATTTTCGTTTTCGTATTCCTCGTCCTCAAACTCATAATCGTCCGGGTTGGCGCTGACCTTTGCGCCCTGTTTGGGCTTGATGAACTTGATGTAGGCGAAAGCTCCGCCGCCGCCCAGGGCCGCCAGCAGCAGGATCAGCACCAGGGCGCCGCCGCTGCCGGAAAAGAGGCTGACGTGGGTCAATGTGGTATTGATTTTGTATCTCACCTCCTGATTTTGAGCATAAGAAAACCCGCTTCATTTTGAAGCGGGTTTTCTTATATGCCTTCGGGTAGCATAGACAGTTGCCTTACTCTTTCTAATTCCTCCTCAGATTGATGTCTAAATACATACTGAGATATTGCAATCAAGATTTGTTTGTATTCCTCAAGTCCTTGATCGTCAAACTCGAGATTATTGCTATGTAGCTGGTTAATTATTGCCATATTTTTCTGCAAATAGATCGTTGGTATCATCAAATCATTTACATCATTCCATCCTGTATAAGTACCACGCGAAGCGTAAAAGGCCTCCATTTTGTAGTCACAATTTCCGCGACACGCAGCATAACAGTGAACGCACTTATGCGCATGGGGATCCATCACAAAACCGATGATACCATGATCTGAGTGCTTGGAATCCAGTATATCTTGTCCACATACAGCACAATTAAGAGGTTGATATATTGCCAGTATTTTTGAGGGCGTATTTCGGTTTCAAGCCAAGCCTTATACGAAACCGGGAAATATCGTCTAAATAGTTCATAGCGTTTATGATTTAGTATAAACGCCTCTATTTTTTCCTTATCAAAGATTTGAATTTTATATCGATCATTGTAAGAATCAAGGCGAGCATTTAATCCACTACTTGCTAGTGTGGAATAAAACCCGATAAAACCATTAGCTTTAAACTGTCCTAACCGATCCGATATATTAGTTTCATCATCAGGCGTAACAGATTTCCCTGAATGAGCCTTATGCTTGCAACTGACCAGCCATATTGTACGATTTTCGCTGAGAGTACCAAGCTGTCGTTCCTCAGCAAGAATATCTTTGCCACCGTCTGCTCCACGGCTTGGTTCAGATAAAATTTCAAAACTCAAGATTTCAGTAAGGAAATCCCTAGCAAATAGTTCAAATGAGTCTTGATTACCCGATGCAATATGAGCTTCGGGTATTTCGCAAAAGTTAATGCATGGCATAATATCCCACCGTTCATACAAACATTATTGTTTATAATATCATCTCCTCGTACTTAATAAAAGGGCATAAGCAGAAATATTATTATCTACTCGTCCTCATGTTCCACATAGAAGGCGTCCAGCTCGCACAGCTCCAGGGCCTTCAGCCGGGCAAGGTCGGCCTTGTCTCCGAACACCAGGTAGTGGTCGGGGATGCTCCAGCGGTCAAACATCTGGTCGGTAATTTCGCCGTACCGCCGGGCGGTATCGATCAGGTTCTCCATGTCCCGGCGGTCCTTGATCTTCCCGGCAAGGAAGGCCAGCTGGTGGAGTAGCCCGTAGAGATACACTTCCTCGTCAATGTGCGCCTCGTAGGTTTTTCCTCGATGACATACAGCTTTTCCTGTTCCATTTCATGCTCCTTCTTGAATTTTGGGCATAAGAAAACCCGCCCCAATTGGCGGGTTTGTCATTATTTTAATTTCGCCTCAAGTTCGCGTACCCTTACCTTAATACTACCGTTGATCGTTAAACATACACCAAAGAGCTTTGTAGCAAAAAGTGCCTCATCAGTCAGTTTAATCTGAGAATATTCTTTCTTTTCTATATGATTCCGTATAGTAATAAGGTGAAACCGAGCTTCTTCCATAAGTTTAATTTGCTCTTGGGATAATATGGATTCATCTGGATGCATGGCATCTGGTAAATACCATAAAGACTTACACACATCGTAGTATCCATCAGCCCGTTCGCCATCTGTTAAATTAGGGTTTGAACATATAAAAGCATTGAGACTTGCTATAACATCTTCATACATTGATACAAAGGCAGTTAATGAGTCGACTTGTTCTAAATAGGCACTTTTTTTAGCAAGCAGTTGCTCGTTGTTTGCCTGAATAGTTTTATCTTTCACCCTATAGTATTGGGTTATAGAAATATTACAAAATATTCCAACTATTGTGCCACTCAAAAAAGAGATCCCTAAATTTAAGCAATTATCATTATCATACTGTAAACCCAAACGAAGCAATACTACACCAATTGCAAATGAAATGCCAAGGCATACAAATATCGGCCATCTTGCACTTATTTTTCTTCTTATTATTGATAATTTGGAGTTCTGGCACTTATCCTTTTTACCCACTACATTCACCTCTAGTTTAAGTATATCATCTCCCTTCCGATTTGTCATGTTCCACCTTGCTGGGCTTGGTGGTGAGCAGTTTGTAGAGTTCGGTATCCTTCGGGAAGTCATCCGCAAAGGGCAGAATGACGTTATTGAAGAACAGCAGTCCGTGGCCCGGCTCGGAGTTGGTCACATAGGCAAGCTGTTCCGACGAAATGTTTAGCCGCTCCGCCAGTATCTTCCGGTCGCCTGCCGCCTGGTTGAGCATATAGATGAAATCGCTGTTCTCCAGGATATTTTCAATCTCCGGGGAGGAAAGCAGGTCTTTGGGGTTCTGGATCGCCCCGGTAGGGATACCGCCCCACTTGCGGAAGCGTTTCCAAATCTCGGCGCTGTACGCCGCGGTCTGTTCCTCCTTCAGCAGAAGGTGGAACTCGTCCACGAAATACCAAGTAGATCTGCCAATGGCCCGGTTGATGGTGACGGTGTTCCACACCGCGTCCTGGACAATGAGCATACCAGGCTTTTTCAGGTTCTTGCCCAGGCCCTTGATGTCAAAGCAGACAAGGCGGTTAGAGATGTCCGCGGTGGTACGGTGGTTGAAGAAGTTCAGCGAACCGTTCACATAGAGGTCCAATGCCTGGGCCACCCGGTCAGCCTCCGGGATGTGCTGGGACAGCAGGGCGTTCATCAGGTCGCCCAAAATCGGCATATTCTCCGGCCGGGGGTTGGCAAAGTAGGGCTGATAGATCATCTGCACCGCCCGGTCGATGACCGTTTTCTCGATGGCCTCCAGCCCCGTCTTGCTGCCCATGATGAGCTCGCAAAAGGACAGCACGAAGTCGCTTTTCAGCGCCAGCGGGTTTTCTTCCTCGGAGTAGTTGAGGTTGATGTCCAGGGGGTTCACATAGTCGGTGCTGGACGGGGACAGCCGAATCACCTGACCGCCCAGCCGCTTCACCAGGGGCGAATACTCGTCCTCTGGGTCGCAGATGATGACATTGTCCTGGGTCATCAGCATGATAAAAGTGATCTCCCGCTTGCAGCTCATGGATTTGCCGCTGCCGGGGGTGCCGAACACAAGGCCGTTGGGACAACGGGATTGCTTGCGATCCAGCAGGATCATGTTGTTGGAGAGGGCGTTGAGGCCGTAGTACATGGCGTCGCTGCCCATGAATACCTCCTGGGTGACAAAGGGGACGAACACCGCCAGGGCCGAAGTGGTCAGGCTCCGTTCGATCTTGATACGGTTGAGCCCCAGGGGAAGGCTGCTCATAAGCCCGTCCTCCTGCTGGAAATCCAACCGGGTCAGAAGGCAGTTGTAGGTCTGGGCGACGCTGGCCGCCTGGGACACGGCAATCTCCAGCTTTTGCCGGGTCTCCGCCGTGTGCAGCACCAGGAAGGTCATGTTGAACATTCTCTCGTTGCGGGATTGCAGGTCGGTGAGAAGATCCTTCGCCGCGTCGCCGTAGGTGGAGAGGTCGGAGGGAAGAATATCCATATCGTAGCCGCTGCGCACCGCCCGTTTCTGCTCCTGTATCTTCATGGCGTCCAGGTCGGTGATCTTCCGCTTGACCATTTTGATGGCCTCGTTCTGGTTGATGCCCCGGATGTGCATGGTCACCATGATATTCCCATCCGCCTCCATGAAGTCGGTGAGGATGCGGTCGTGCATCTCCGGCGCCAGAATCTGCAGGAAGGACACCGCCCCGTACCGCCTGCCAATGCGGAAGGTGCGGGTCTCCCCGAAGTGGAAGGAGGTCGGAGAGATGAAGTCCTTCACTGAAAGGCCGCTGGCCGGGAGCCAGTCCCATTCAAAGGCGAACTGCCCGCCTTCCGGGTGGAGGATGTTGTAAAGCAGCTCCAGCCGTTCCTTTCCGTCCAGCACATGAGCCGCCGCCCCCATGACCTTGAAGCGGTTGAGGGTATCGGTCTCAATGCGGGCAAACCGGGCCCTCGCCGCGGGAAGGTTCTCCGCCTCGATGGTCAGGGTCACATACTTGGTTTTCACATAGCCGTTGTTGCCCCGCTTGTACTGCATCCGCAAGATGTCCACCGCCTCGTCCCGGATGGGGTCCAGGTCGTTGCCCTGCCGGGTGATACCGAACATTTCATCGGCGGCGCTGCCTCCGCTGCGGCTGTCCAAAGTGACCCGGACGCCGATGGAGGGGTCATAGCCGTTATAGAAATCGCAAAGGCTTTCAAAGATGCTCCGCTGATCCTCCGGCCCTGCCAGGCGGTAATTCACATCCTCGAAGGCAATGGTCTTGGAGAAGGTCCCGCCCTCCAGCCTGCACAGGCCGTCGGGAAACATATTCTGAAACGGGATGCTGTCCTGCACCGTATGGGCTTTTCCGTCGCCCTTTGCCTGCCGGATCACCGCCTCGATCTGCTTGCGCTCGGCACGGGTGAGCTTACGCTTTGCCGGTTTATCTGCCTTTTCTCGCAATCCGCTTCACCTCCTGTTCTAGCTCAGATTGTCGCACCAGGGCGGAATAGAGATTGTTGGTCTGGTAGATGCGTACCTTCGGCCGGATGAATTTGTTCTGGATCAGATGACCCAGGAACACTTCCAGCGGTTGCCCGTTCTTCTCGTACATGGCGAACAGGAAAAAGGGCAGCATCACCAGGATCATGCACAGCGCCGCCGCTCCGAAACAAATCACTTGTCGTTTGGTCAGCCTGAACAGGACCTTGCTCTGTATCCGGCTCAGGTCCTTCGGGATCGTTACATAAGCCAATTTTGTGCCTCCAATCACAATATATTGTGGTTTATCCTATTGACAATTTCAAAATTTGGTATTACACTGATTTAGCACTTAAACTTAGCAAGTGATATATTCGCAAGAAAGGAGAATGTCTATGGGACTGAAACCCGGTCAAAAGGCGCCTGCTTCCGGTCAGTACGGCGTTGTGGGTCCCCGCGGCGGTAAGATCGACCATGAAGTTACCGTTGTGAAGGGTGAACCGATGCCTCCGACCAAGAAACCTGGTCAGACTTATGTGATGAATGACCCCACGAAAAACAAGTCTGGCCGTCCCTAAAACTGAATACTTCTAACCAGCTGAGCCATCTCGTAAGAGGTGGCTTTGCTCATTTAATGGGCACCGAACAGGGATTTTGCAAGGCTGCCAGTCTTGAATAGGGTGTAGCACAGCAGGACCGTATAGCCCATGCAGCCCCAGATGGCC
>ULXG01003068.1_pt1 | contig 19608 bp, 19 predicted proteins | sample 1961141 | NCBI WGS metagenome assembly ULXG01 (sample SAMEA4835834, study PRJEB28245) | human gut metagenome | biome: gut microbiome; material: fecal sample | place: Denmark | collected 2008 | reverse complement strand
CCCGAACCAGAAGGTCCGATAATTGCCAGAACCTCGCCTTCGTTGACCGAAATCGAAATTCCCTTTAAAACTTCGTTCCCATCGAAGCTCTTTCGAATCTGCTCTGCCTTCAAGATCTCCACGGCGTTTCCCTCCTAACGATAATAGCTGAGACGCTTTTCTGCTACAGTGAAGCAACGCGTCACAATGCCGTTCATCACCAGATAGAAAATACCTGCGATCAAGAACGGGGTCATGTCGACCGCCGAAGATACCCATTTGGAAGTAATATGCAACAATTCGACCACACCAATCACTTGGGCCAAGGATGTGTCCTTAACCAATGTGATAAATTCATTCCCCATAGGTGGTATGATTCGTTTGACCACCTGAGGCAAAACGATACGGAAGAATGTCTGTCGCTTTGTGAATCCAAGGACCTTAGCCGCCTCATGCTGCCCCTGTGGGATTCCCTCGATTCCTCCGCGAAAGATCTCTGCAAAATAGGCCGCATAGTTTAGCGCAAAAGCCACCTGAGCCGAGATCACACGGTCAAGCTGGATGCCGAAAATCGGCTTCATTCCATAGAAAATAAACAACAATTGCAACATTAACGGCGTGCCGCGCATAATCAGTATGTAAAAACGCACCGGTAGGTTGATGATCGGATTTTTGGACATCCTTCCGACCGCCACCAAAAGCCCCAATGGCAATGAAAAAAGCAGCGTGGAAAAAAAGATGCGCAGCGACATCAATGTCCCTTCCAACATTTGGGACAACAACACCTGGTAATTCACGCTGCAACCACCTCCTTTTCAGCCCTTTTCTGGATACTTATTATTCTGCTGGAATGGTCGTGACATCTTCTCCGAACCATTTTTCCGAAATTTCTGTCATCGTTCCATCTGCGGACATTTCCTTCATTGCATCCTCAACTTTTTCTTTCAATGCATCGTCGCCCTTGCGGAATCCAATGACATAATCTTCCTGCGCTAAAGAAGCGTCCTCCCCATTTTCATCCTGAAGAATGGTATATGCCCCTGGGTTGTTCTGCAAATAGTAGCGCGCAACCACTTCATCGATGGCAATTGCATCAATGGTCCCGTTCTGAATTTCCAAAACAGCCTTGGAATAGTCATCAATCTGAATTACTTCCTTCAGCGTATCTTTGAAGTCCGGATTCTCATTTAAGGCAACTTCTGCCGAAGAATCTGCCTGTACGCCGACAATTTTTCCAGCCAAATCATTCAAGCCCTTATAGGTTGAATCGGATTTTACCAAGATAATTTGGTCGTTCTTCATGTAGGGAATGCTCAAATTAAACTCAGCGGCGCGCTCCGGCGTCTCGCTAAAGCCGTTCCAGAGGCAATCCACATTTCCGTTGCTCAGCTCTGCGGACTTGTTGTCCCAATCGATCGGCTGTGTGATGAGCTCAATTCCCAAACGGCTGCACACTTCGCTAGCCACATCGATATCAAATCCAGTCAATTCTCCTGTCTGTGTATCAACAAACCCCATCGGAGGAAACGCATCATCCAAACCGAGTACCAGTTTGCCGGCGCTCTCTACTTTTGCCCAAGACTCATCCGTTGTCTGCCCCTCTCCCATCTCCGCGGCGGATGCAGTCGATGTTCCATCGTCCGTGCCCGTCAATCCAGCAGCGTCGTCGCCTCCACCGTTATTCCCACATCCAGCACAACCGATCACCATAAGCGCCGCCAACATAATTGCCCATATCTTTTTCATCGTACTCTCTCCTTCTTAAAACACTCAAAAGTCATATAAATCCCCTCCGCTGCCGCGCCGGAAAACACCGGGTGTGTGGAGGGGTGATACAATAATATTATAATACTAGATTAGCGAGATAAAGTAAAGAGGTAAAATCCTCTCTTGCGCCTTCTTTCTCCAAATTTTGTGTTTATCTTTTCTTTTTCAGAAACTCCTCATAACGATCACAGAGTTCCTGCGTCTCGCCAAATGCGATCTGTTTGCCATGGTCAAGCCAAAGAACTTTATTACACATGGAACGCACTTGTTCCAATAGATGAGAAACCAAAATGGTGGTCGCTCCTCCATGGATAATTTCCATCATTTTTTCTTCGCTTTTTTTGCGAAATGCACCGTCGCCCACAGAAAGGACTTCATCCAAAATTAAGATGTCCGGTTTTACAAGACAGGCGATGGAAAAAGCCAAACGGGACTTCATACCGGACGAAAGCTGTTTAAAGGGACGATCCTGGAATTCCTGTAGGCCAGAAAAATCAATAATTTCTTCATACTTTTCATTCATAAATTTGCGAGTATATCCCAACAAGGCTCCTCGTAAATACGTATTCTCACGGACGGTCAAGTCTCCGTCAAAGCCGCTTGCCAACTCCAGCAGCGCGGCAATGGTGCCGTTGACCTTGACCCATCCTTTGGTCGGAACCATAATCCCTGTGACCGCCTTGAGTAAGGTCGATTTTCCCGCTCCATTGCTCCCAATAATCCCCAGCATATCGCCGCGTTCCAAAGAAAATGATACTCCATCCACCGCCCAAAATTCCCGTACCTGATAGTTTCTTTTGATTCGTCGGAGTACATATTCCTTGACCCCAATATCCTTAAAGTCCCCTAAGATGTATCGGATGGAGACATCATGTGCTTCAATTATCATTGCGATGCCACCTCATACATAATACAAAAATTTGTAATTGTATTTTTTATAAATGAATCCGCCGATCAGCAATACTGCTAAGGCATAAAACGCACATAGCAAATGAAAGCTTGGCTCCGGAATGTCGTTATCAATCACAATCTTTCGGAAGTAACGGATGTATACGAAAATAGGATTCAAATAGAATAAATACCGAATGTGTAAAGCAAACGCCTCAATATTATAAAAAATCGCGGAAAAATACATGATGACCTGTGTGACCACCGTATAAAGATATTGAATGTCTTTAAAAATCATAAACAGGGCCGACAGAATAAGCCCCATTCCGATATTGAACACCACTAGGCAACCGATCGGATAGAGCAACAATAAAAAGGTCCAGCGAAATGGAATCCCATCAATTGCAACAAAGACAAAAAACACCACTAGTGTTAAACAGAAATTAATGAAAGAAGATACATTTTTCGACAACAAAAACATGTACTTTGGAACATTGATTTTTGAAAACACAGCGGAATTATCCATCAATGAGGACATCCCGCTGTTTGTTGCATCGGTAAAATAAGAGAACACCAACTGCCCGCAAAACAGGTAAATCGTATAGTGGGGCGTAGACCGCCCAAAGAACTGTGTAAAAACCAAGCTCATGACTAACAACATCAGCAGCGGGGATAGCACACTCCAAAACATCCCCAATACGGTGCGTTTGTATTTTTTCTTAAAGTCTCTTTTTACCAGCTCCTCAAAGAGAAACTGATATTTCCGCATTTTTTGTAACATGTTCTTTCACCTTATAGATTATGAAATATGCAAATGCTCTTTTAAACGCCGCCAAGTATAACGCATCCCGTGTTCTTTATAGCAGCGAATTCCTCCACGAATTTTTCTGGGAATGAACGTAATAAAACGGCCGATTTTATAAGAAACGGACGCATGAATATTTCGAATTTCTTGATCTGCGCTAGACCTTAAAGTCACCTCCCCTCCTTTCATGAGACTTAGTAATAATTGCTCATAGAATGGAGTATTCCTAGCATATTTCCAAAAATAGTGAGCCATTTCTCTATCTATGTTTTTCCATGGTTTGATACCTGCCGTAAAGTGTATAATATTAGGGCACTCTTTAATTCTATCATATCGCTCTTGAAAATGATCCAGTAGGCCATATCCTTCACCATTCCATTGATGATGCCATTGAAAGTTCCACGCATCGTCAATATAACAAATATTATTTCTGCAAACTATATTGATAATATCTTGGTCAGGACAAATTAATTCGTTTTTCATATCTACAAGTTTAAAGCATTTTTCTTTTATGTTATCTTTTATAAATCGATTTACATTAATTAGTAAGACCCCTGAATTGATATATTGATCTATTGGGACTTTTAAATCTCTTTCCACACGATCTCTAGTGCGAAAATTACTAAAATTATTTATTCCGCCAATTATTTTATTTCCTATATCATATTTATATAGCTCAGCAATGTCTTTTTGTACAACTAAATCACAATCAAGATAAAGCACTTTATCATACTGAGAAAAAATTTCAGGAATAAGCCATCTGTAGTACATTTCCTCACTATAATGTGCTCTTGAATATAAATCAGATTTTAAAACCATATTACTTACATTCACTAACTCAATATGAATGTTTTTACAAGTCATTGAGCAAAGACGTTCATGAAAATCGCAAGATATATTATCATGAAGTACATAAATAAAATATAAAAAACGATTAGATGCATGTTCCTTAATGGAACTGATTGCTGTAGCTAAATAAGGTGCATAACTTTCATTACAAGCAAAAACTATTGGAATAATATGGCTATCGGTTTCATTCAAAATAATTTTCTTATTAAACCGTTCATCTTTTGATTTGTTCTTGATAGATTCTCTTACAATTTTATTTCTCCCCAAAGGTGACATTTCAAAATACCGGATCCAATAATCCGCCATTGGTATGTCAAAAAACTTCCATGGTTTATCTTCTGAAGAAAAATGAATAATTTGAGCATCTTTTCTTATATCATCTAAACTGGTATAACTTGTATTGAAAGTTTTATTTAAACGTTCTAGAGTGTAATGATTTTGACTTCTAGTTAAATTAATATATAAAACATTGTACTTTAATGGCAATTGTTTAACATGCCCGCGAAATACATCGTTAAATACATTTTGATCCATCAGACTCGTATCTGTAGATTCTCTCTTTGTCTGAATCAATAACTCAGTTATGTTATCCTCGCGTATCTTTGCCAAATTTAATAACATAACTCCAGAATTAAAATAGTCTCTCCCTGATGCCGTTTCTATTAATGGTTTGTCAAAGAGAACCTGTGGGACATCTCGGACAACCCCTGCGTATACTTTGGAAACATCTTGTTCGAACAACTCCTCAAGATCAGATAAAACAATGATATCTCCATCTAAATAGATTACTTTATCGTAATTTCTGACGATTTGTGGAATATCAAACTTAAGTAGTGCAGCATTACTTGCGACTAAATAAATACTATTGGAGTCCTTGTGCAAAGAATCATATTTCCTCGCAGAAGCCAAAATAACTGTAACCTTTACTCGATCCCCATTAAAACGATCAAAAAGTTGAATATGCTCTTCCGTTAATTCTGAGGCTATAATAAAAATATCATAATATGTTACTTTCTGCTTGTTTTCTATAAGAGAAGTAATTGCAACTACTGTAGGCACCACATAGTTATCATCACAAATAAAGGCAATCGCAACTTTGTTCATAAAGTTAACCTCCAATAATAATCATCGAATTAATGCAAGATAAATTTGCTCATAAGCATTCGTTTCCGTTATAACGGTTGGATTATTAATTGAACAAACAACCCTATTCATACTGACTGCTTTTTGCAAGGCCAAAAATAAATTTTTTTCTCCGAGGTCAAACAGTATCCCGTTCTTCCCCTCCCGTACCGCTTCCGGCATTGCGCCCATTCGGGAAGCCACCACAAGACATCCCGCAGAGATTGCCTCACGGACCACAAAATTATACGTCTCATACCACAGGGAGGGTACAACAATACAATCGTGTGTTCGATAAACCTCCGGCATACGCTCGAACGAAACCGAACCGCAAAAATGAATCCTTTGATCGTTTCCGGCTAGCCGCTTTAATCGCCGTTCATAGAAAGCCGTACCTGTTCCATACAGATCCAATGTATAATCCCCGGTGAGACGTCGGAAAGCAGCAATAAGCACGTGAATCCCTTTTAATTCCGAAAAGGTGCCTACATACGCAAATGTTTTGACCTGATTGATCGGCCCACGGGAAAAAGAAAATTCAGGTGCAATCCCATGCGGAATGACGTATGGCACAATCTCGGGAAATTCCTGATGAACCACAGACGCCACAAATTCAGAGGGTACGGCAACAGCAGCAGCCTTTTGCAAAAGTTCATCTGCATATTTATAACGTTGAGAAAAATTTGGAATCGTGTTCGTTTTGCATGCAGCAGCACATCGCTGTCCCTGTTTACAGCCAGGGCAAAAATGTCCCTGCCGGTCTACCATTGTAGCATAGTGGCAAAGAATATTAAAGTCCGTCAACGTTACAATATAGGGAATACGGATCTCCATACACACCCGTAAAAACGCCGCCATCGGTTGCGGATAAGCGCAATGCACGATGTCCGGACAATCCTGCTTCAGAAAATGTGTGGCAAAAAGCCGCATAGATCGATCGTTTGGATCAATGCGTTTATAAAACAGCCCGTAGGGAGTCTTACGATAGCGAAACTCTACCACTTGAATTCCTTCAAAAAGGTAGGTTCGATATAAGATATCTCCTACTGAAGATGGGTACACTTTACAATCCTCCGTACCCAGAGTAAAAACCTTTACCCGATGCCCTTTTTCCTGCTGGGTCCGTGCCATATTGAATACAAAGCGTTCCGTTCCCCCTTGGCGAGATGGATAAAAATAATGGACCAAGTAATAAATAAAAAGGGGTTCGCCCTCTCGATTAGAAGCCGGCAATTCTTTATTTGGACAAGACGGGAAATACGGCACTTCCGTCTTTCCTTCCGCCCGGAACCGCTTTCGATCTATTACATATTTTTCCCAGATTTTTGCGGCCATCCCTCGGATGCCATAGTAATCAAACAAAGACTTTGCTTTTTTCAGCATCCTTCGGCCACTTCCTTTCTCGATATGGACAAATCCTAATTCATTCGAATCCTTCTAAAAGCAAAAAATCATTGAGATCTTTTCACTCTTCAAAATTATAACAGAGTTCAAGTCCCTGAACAATCGCCCGAGGACGTCCCCTCATATTCTCAAAGTTCTCCACATATATTTGGTAGCATAGGGCGGTTCAAGCGGAAAAACGGATCCTTTCCCAATCTTGAGCTTACAGTCTGAACATGCCCTAACTAAAACAGGGGGGCGTACCATGAAAGGCATCGTTGAAGAGCGCGCTGTAGAGCTCGGAGAATATATCTTAGAGAATAAAGCTACGGTTCGCAAAGCTGCCAAAAAATTTGGCGTCAGTAAAAGCACCGTACATAAAGATGTCGCGCAGCGTTTAAAATATGTCGATCCACAACTTTACCGAGAAGTGAAAAACGTGCTCGAGGTGAACAAAGCCCAACGGCATATCCGCGGCGGCATGGCAACTCGAATGAAATACAAAAAAAGCCCAACACCAACCCTGGCCAATCCAAATCGATAAGATCTCCAGTCTCTTCCCACGGTAAAAGCCGGAAATCGTTGCGAAAAATTCCATTGCATTTCCTTCTGTCCTCCTCTATAATGATAATAATTATTTTTATAATTTCGTTTCACAATGCTGAAACATAAAAAGGAGGACTTCAATGGTAGGAATGCACCCCGCATGGCTGGCCCTGACCGGTACAGGATTTACTTTTCTCTGTACGGCAGTCGGCGCAGCTATGGTTTTTTTGTTTCGCGGAGGCGTTAAAGCAAATCTTCAACGCATCTTTTTGGGATTTGCCGCTGGCGTCATGATTGCAGCCTCTGTATGGTCTCTCTTGATACCATCGATTGAAATGGCAGAAGAGCAAGGGACCATCGGATGGATTCCTGCGGCCGGCGGTTTTGTTTTAGGCGGCCTGTTTTTAATGGTTTTGGACCGAATTCTGCCACACTTACATCCTGGCAGCGACCAACCGGAGGGAATCTCCTCGTCACTGAAACGCACAACCATGTTGGTCTTTGCTGTAACCTTGCACAACATCCCGGAAGGGATGGCAGTTGGCCTTTCCTTTGCGCTTGTAGCGCAGGAGGGAACCCCGGTGACACTCGCCGGCGCTATGGCACTGGCCATTGGAATGGGCCTTCAGAACTTTCCGGAAGGCGCCGCAATCTCGCTGCCTTTGAAACAGGAAGGACTTTCCACCACCCGGTCATTTATATATGGCGCACTCTCCGGCATTGTTGAACCCATCGGCGGCCTTTTGGCTGTTTTGATTGCCGGTTCTGTTACTCCACTGATGCCGTGGTTTCTTTCTTTTGCCGCAGGCGCTATGATTTACGTTGTGGTCGAAGAGCTGATCCCTGAGGCACATTTGGGCGAACACTCTCACACGGGGACTATGGGCGTCATGTTGGGATTCTTGGTTATGATGATTTTAGACGTGGCGCTTGGATAACATAAAACAATCAGGAATGGGAGACGTTCTGTAAAAGAACGTCTCCTTTTTATTATCCAAATGTTTGCACCAAAGTATTCAGGAACGTCGTTGTAGTTGCTTGCACACGAAGAGCACTCACCTGGATTTCATCAAATACTGTATAAAACGGCAGCAGATTAATGCGGTTTTGCTGGATAAACCAGAAATAATAGATGAGCCCCAGTATAATCATGGCGATTATTCCATAAACATACCCGTAATTTCTCCAGCTTCCCTTTCCCGCCAAAAAACGCCGTTGCTTTTCTTCCTCTGTTCCAGTCGCCTGGAGAGCCGTCAACAGTTCCGGGACATATAAGATCGCTGCCGTAAAAAAGATATTTCCAATACGCTGAAACAAGAAGTGTTTCCATGTGAAGATAAAGAAGATTCCCGCATACATCGCTATGTTCACCAAAACCACATTGCGGGGATTTTTCTTGAGCAGAAGCTTTTGGAAAGCAATCATTAGAACCATGGCTAAAACCGGAATAAAACCGGTCATAAAGTCGCGCCCCTGCATAAAATAAAGATTCTGATCGGTCGCATAATACTGATAGACAAACTGCGTGACCAAATTAAAAATTTGCCAGGAAAAGACAAGCACCAATATAGTCATTCCACCATAGACTCCCAACGATATTCGGTTGATTGCAATCTGTGCCAAAAAATATACAGGGAGCATCAATAACAATGAATTGTGGAAGGTTGCTGCCAACAACACAAGCAACATATAGGGAACGATTCGCTTTTCTTTGATATAGTGAATAGCGAATAGAAAAATGGCGATTCCCAAGGACTGACGAATGTAGCTTAACGTGTTTCCAAAGAAATTGAACGCCACAAAGATAAACATGCCAATCCATGGCTTTGAACAATCCCGGTAAAGGACCCATGCCGTCAATCCAATCATGATGGTGGCAATCACTGCCATGTACACAAATACATTCCCGGTTACAAGGGAAATCAGAAAAGTTAACAGGCTGAATCCAAATTCTGTGAGATATGGATTGGCATCACTGACCAAAAAACTCCAACCGCCGCTTCGGACATTTTCAAAAAATGGGACATAGAACTGATAATAATCAATACCGACATTTGTAGCACGCAAAGCTGAAAAAACAATCAAAACGACCGAAGAAAGACATAGGAATAGGATTTCCTTTTTGCGGCTCGGTCTCCATTCCCCCAAGAATAATCCTAGGAGCAAAACAACAAAGACAACTATGGCATATGCCCACATATGAATCGCCCTCTTTCTCAATACTTTCGATGTTTGTTATCCTTGGCCCGACGACATATGTCAAAAAAAGGTGACATATGGAATCAAGTTGATACGGTTTTGCAAAAGGAACCAGACATAATACAATATTCCAAAGAAGATCGTTACCCCTACGCCATAGAAATAGTACTGCTTGTGCCAATTGGCGCGGCTCTGCATTCTACGGCGCTCCTTCAAACGCCGTTTTCGTTCTGCCTCGCTTTGGTGCCTTTTCGATTCCTCCTCTTTCCATACATCCGTCTCGACACATATGCTCTTCAAGATCTCTGGAATGAGAAAGACTGCACTGGCAAAAAAAATGTTTCCGATACGTTGAAAAATGTAGTGTTGACAGGTCAGTACAAACAATGCCCCTGTACATAAGGCTAAATGAATGAGCACTTTATTTTGTGAATTCCTCTGTAATAGAAGCTTCTTTGTCAGCAGCGCGGTAATCGTCATCAAAACGGGAATCAGCGCCGTCTGCCAACTGCGCCCCCGTAGAAAATACAGGCCCTCTTCCGTAGCATAAAACTGGTAAACAAATCGGGTGACAACCTGAAAGATTGGCCAAAATAGCAGCGACACCAGTAAAGTACCACCGGCATACAGGGTGATCGTCTTCCAATGAATGGGAAGTTGCGCCAAAAAGTAGAAGGGTAGCAATATTAGAATCGACTTGTGAAAAGTCGCCGCCAACAATACGATTCCCAGGTAGGGGAGCCACCGCTTCTCCTTCAGATATCGAATCGCAAACAGAAAAATAGCAATCGCAAACGACTGCCGGATAAAACTCATGGAATTGCCAAAAAAGTTGAAACTGACGAAGAGGAACATGCCCAGCCATGGGATTGCACAATCCCGATAAAGGACGATTGCCTCCAAGCCCACCAGGATGGCGGCTGCAACAGCCATAAACACATGTACATCCCCGGTAAACCGCGAAACCACATAGTTCAACAGGCTAAAACCAAACTCAATCCGATATTCATTCTCCGGCCCTGTCAGGAACTGCCAACCTCCCCGATGCATTTGCTCAAAATACGCCTGATACATCGGATAGTCGATCCCCACCGTTTCCCCACGCAGGGCTGCAAACAGGATCAACAGTATGGAGGCTCCTCCTAGAAAAAGGGCATCCTTTCGCCTGCTGGGTTTCCGCTCACAAAATAAAAGACCAGACGCGACAAGCGCCAGCAACAATCCATAATAGGGCTGCACGGGCAATCCCCCTCAAAAGTAGTGTTCTCTCCACAAGCGCTCCATGCATGGGAAGGGGCTATCGCGGGCACTCCCCGCTGTATCTGTGAAAATGGTTCTTCTTATTATAACACAGCAGCAAACATTTTTCAGAGATCTTCGCTTTTGTTCACAATTCCTTTAAATATGGTCAAAAACAGAATCTTGATGTCAAATAGAAAGGTCCAGTTCTCGATATAATAGATGTCACACTTGATTCGCTCTTCGATGGAGGTATCTCCTCTCCAGCCATTTACCTGTGCCCAGCCGGTAATTCCCGGCCGGACCAAGTGTTTCATCATATAGAGCGGGATCTCTTCGCGAAATTTTTCTACAAAGAAGGGACGCTCGGGTCGCGGTCCAACTAGGCTCATATCCCCTTTAAGGACATTCCAGAGCTGAGGCAACTCATCAATGCTATACTTACGCAGGAATGCGCCAAAGCCAGTGCGCCGGTTGTCCTTTCGTGTTCCCCAAGTCGTCATATCCGCATTGTTTTCCAGGCTCATCGAACGAAATTTATACATCGTGAATTCCTTTTTCCTCCGTCCGATGCGCGTCTGCTGATAGATCACGGGGCCGGGGGAAGAACATTTCACCCCAATCGCTACTACCAACAGAACAGGGGACAACAATACCAGCCCCACAAAGGATACCAAAATATCAAAGCTTCTCTTCAAAAATCCATTTACCAAATTATCGAGCGGTACACGGCGCAGATTGATTAATGGCAAACCCTCTACAACATCGATGTAAGGTCTGGTAGGCAGATACTTCGTATAAAATGGGAGTAAGCTCGACTTGACCCCCTCTTTTTCGCAGGTATCAATGATCTCCTCCAATGCAGGGAATTCATCGTAATCGAGGGAAATGACGACCTCATCAATCTCTTTTTCTTCCAACAAACTCGCTAAATCCTGAAAAGTTCCACGATAGGGAAGCGTTCGTCTGCCGGTGCTCTCTGGCTGGTTGCTCAAATAGCCGCAGACGTCATAACCCAAACTGCGGTTCAAAAGTATTTTATCGTAGAATTCACCCGAGGCCTCATTCCACCCCACAATCAATAACCGCTTGAGGTTATACCCCTTCTCGCGTAAACGCCGGAGAATCTTCCGAATCGCAAAGCGCTCCACAGAGCTGAAAAGGGTGTTAAAGGCCGCAAACAGGGCGATCACCATACGGGAAATATTCACTTCTTTCAAAAAAAAGACCAACACAAAAATGAATACGGTTCCCAGAACATTGGCCTGTACAATCTTCCCCACTTCGGATACCAAGCCCTTGCTGCGAAACGAATCGTGCAGACCGAAATATTGATAAATTAAAAAGTAAAAAGGGATTACCAGGACCATCAGGCGCAAATAGTAGAGGATTCCAATCCGGTCATGTCCCCCATCGAGTACATTGAAGCGGAATAGGAACGCCAGCACCATGGAAACCAAACAGATGCACACATCCAGAACGACCATGGTTATATTAAAAATTCGTTGGTTTTCCTTTAACATTTGCTTGTCCCTCTCCTTTCTGCGGGAAATCCCATGGGGTTGTGTTTATTGTACGGCATTGCGGACAAAATGGCAAGTTTCCCAAAGGAAATTCTGATTTGCCAATTTCCGTCACAGGCCATTCAAAAGTCATCAAAAAAGGCCCGGCGTTTAGCCGGGCCTCTCTAGCCTTGTCAATGGCAATTATGCGTGTGCTGCTCTGGCAGAAACTGCCTTTCTGTTTGCTGGGCAGATATTATATATGATTCCGTCTTTTGCCACCATCGAAATCGGAATTCTGGGCAAAAGCTTATGAAGAACTTCCACAAATCCGTTGACAGGGGCCTCCGCCATCCCTGTCACAATATGAGTCGCTCCTATTTGTTTTACAAACCCAACCGCCAATAATGCGGCATCATCGTGGAAATATACGGACATCTCTGCCTGTACATCGCGCGATGTCTGTCTCAGATACTCCAACTCCTCACAATCGGCATCAAATCCCGCCGAAGTCGGCTGTACACATAGCACATGCAAAGGAATCGACCGTTCTTCTGCGATTCGCTTTCCTGCTTTAATCAATCTGTCACAATCGCGCTGGCCTGTAACACAAACCAGAACCGCTCCTCTGTCGCTCACCATTTTACCTCCTTTCCGTCAATCTCATTGTGTACCTACCGGGGAAACCTGCCACTTACACGGGCTGTAAATCCCCGCCTATTTAAGTATAGTAAAAAATCCGCCAGTTATGGTAACGTTCAGTGTCCATTTCATGAATAAACTGTAAAGGATTCACCAAACAGCCGAATTCCCATCCAACTTGATCGCCACCCCATCCATCAACAGGATTCCAGACCTATTTTGGAATCAGTACTTTTCTTTCTATGTTTAGTGTATCACAATTTCTATAATAACTCCAGAAACATTCTTGTAATTTTTATGAATTTATTCTAATTTTCATTTATGATAAACACAAAAAAGCAGAGTTCCGGGGAAAATCCCTTTCGCTCTGCTTTTTGTGCCCCTAAGCGCTGACGGGGGCGCCTTATTCAAAAATAGTCAATGGATCGATCCATTTTCCCGACTTCTTGACTGCAAAATGCAGATGTGGATCGTCCGCACTCTCGCATGGAGTGGTACCAACTGTACCAATTTTCTGGCCTGCTTTTACCGTGTCCCCTGCCTTAACATCCATGGTTTCCAATCCGCAATAACAGCCGCCGATCTCACCATGCTCAATATATACCACATTGCCAAATAGATCGTCATGATATGCATTTTTAACGGTTCCATCCGCGATCGCCGTTACTTCGTCTCCCAGTTCTGCGGCAAAATCTACACCTGCATGTGCGCGCCAATCCTTCATCGTTTTGGAATAGATAAGATCTTCGATACTAAATTTTTGTACCACAGTATCTCCGACTGGATAGGAAAATGTCTCCGGGACCGTTGTCGTCTTGACAACCGGTTCCTCTGAGGAAACAGGCGCCTTCGAAGCTGGCGCTTGGCTACTTGGAGCGGCACTCGACGGCGTTGATGAGGACACCGCTGAACGACTGCTCTGTGGTACTTCTAGCACCCCGCTTACCGCCTCATTAGCCGGAAAGGCGGTTGTCTGGCTGCTGGATGGGACGTCCTCCTCCGGTGTTGCATAGTTAATGACGCTATCGTACGTCGTCCAGGCGGCCACACCGATGGCAATTAAACAGACGCCCAGAGCAATGTAAAAGCCTTTGGAAGACCCGCCGGATGAATGGTTCTTCTGATAATGGTTATTAGTCATTCGTTGCACCTCCGAGTCTATTTTTGCCACCTATTCCGGGGAATATGCGGTAAATGTAAAAATAGACGTTCCATCCCCATTCCAGAAAACACGAAAAAAGACCGAACCCTTTCGGATTCGGTCTTTCTTCTTAGCTTGAGGGGTATATTGAGGAGGGTAGAACATGTATCAAGTTCTGGTGCGGCTCCATTGCTTGATTACGAGTTTTATTATACTCACTTTACCTCTTTCAGTTGTTACGATGCTATGAATATTCTTTAAACTATTTCAGTAGATTTTTTGAACGATTTTCCGTGTGTTTTGCCAAAAATTGCTGGTTTCAAAAGAAATCTTCGGAAACTTTTGCAAACAAACGTTTACATTTTTCAATTGGTTGTGTTATAATATAGGAGATGAATCGATGGGTGAAATGAGGTTCATAAGAATCCGTTTCCACCTACTTTTATTTGAAATACTGTGCAGAGGATGGATTCTTTAATCCCTTCCCAGTGGATTGTCTATTTTTCCAAATCCTCTATAAAATCTTCTGCAAATGATTATAAGGAAGCTGCACCAGGAAAGTGAGGATGCAAACATGTTGACAGAAAGCCAAAAAAAAGTATACGATTACTTAAAGAGCCGTGCACAGGGGGGCCTTCCACCGACGGTACGGGAAATCTGCAAGGCAACTGGATTGAAGTCTACTTCCAGTGTTCATGCACATCTGAAAACATTGGAACGAGAAGGCTATATCAGCCGAGACGCCGGGCTTAACCGCGCCATTCACCTCGCGGGAGAACAACCCACCATGCAAGTTCCTGTAGTCGGCCGTGTGGCGGCTGGACAGCCGATTTTAGCTGTAGAGGAAGTGGAGGGGTACGTCCCCTTCTGCCCTCCCAACCAGAATGCCGATGAGTATTTTGCCTTGCGCGTCCGCGGGGAAAGTATGAAGTGTGCTGGAATTTTGGACGGGGATCTCGTAGTTGCGCGCAAAGTTTCTACTGCCGAAGACGGCGAGATGATTGTAGCGCTGATTGAAGATGAAGCTACCGTTAAGTATCTGTACCGGGAAGCAGACCGTATTCGCTTACAACCCGATAACCCCGACTATGAGCCCATTTATGCAACCGATGTGGCAGTAATCGGAAAAGTCGCCGCGGTCATTCGTTATTATAAATGAAGCGTACTTCCATTTTCATAAAGGAATCGAGAAAAGGCGCAGTTCCTGTGTGATAGAGGGGAACTGCGCCTTGTTTCATTTTTTAGGTCAATCCAGTTCATCCAATAAAACAGCCCGAACCGGAGAAGCTTCGGCCCCTTTTAGAAAAAGAGGGAATGCAAGCAATGTATAAGTTCCTTCTTCGACCTGTGATAAATCTAATCCCTCTAGAATGGGTATTTCTGCACTGAGTAATTCCACATGCGGCCCCTCTTCTGCATGAGGCGCGCCGATGCTCCATGCATCTGTTCCCACCAGTGTGACACCCGCGGATGCCAGTGCAAATGCAGCGCTGGTGGATAAAAAGGCCTCTCCCTCGCCTTTAAACAGCAGCATCTTCTCACAATAGGGCATGATGCGGTCAATGTCCGCGCCAGTGACAATTCCTTGTGCGGCTACTACCGTACAACGCCCCACAAAACGGGAGAGTTCCATCTCATCCACGGTTTTTCCGTCGTCGATAAAGTGACGTGGCGCGTCCACATGAGTAGCTGAGTGGCAACCTGTATAGAAGCCGGAGAGATTGTAGGAGTCCCCCAGCTCCATCCGGCGCACCAACTCCCGGCGTGGCACGGGATCTCCTGGATAAACCGGTGTAGAAAATAGCTCCCGCGAAATGTCAATGACCTTCATCCTTCTCCGCCTCCTTCCTTTTCTTGTAATATTTTTGTAATATTTTGAAAGAAATAGACCATCTAGTTTGTCTTATCAATAGGGAATTCTTGCTTGCCGCTTTATTTGGCCTTTTCCAGCATTGGAAGCGCTGTACAAAGCAGCTCTGTGGTCTGATGTGCAGCAAAGGTTGAAAATTGTTCGTAGTCAACTCCGGCATTGCTGTCAGCATTATCCGAGATACAACGAACCGCTGTATATTCGGTTCCGTTGATATAGCATACTTGGGCAATGCTCCCGCTTTCCATTTCGCAGGCGATTGCGCCAAACGTGGAGGCTATCCAATGTAGCTTTTCCGCGCTGCTGATAAATTGATCGCCGGAAGCAATCCGCCCGACATGAACATCCCCTTGATATGCACAGCATTTAGCCGCTTCGGCAAGTACCCGATTCATATTTGAGGAGGTGGGGATTACAACCAGGTTAATACCGGATACCATGCCAATCTTGTCGCCGATCTGCGTCGTATCCACATCGTGTTGAATGGCTCCGTCTGCCAGGACGAGGTCCCCGATCTTGACATCCGCGCCGATTCCCCCTGCAACGCCGCTATTGATGATTCGATCCGGTGCATAATGTAAGATCATCGTTTGGGCGCAGATTGCCGCATTGACTTTACCGACATTACAACGCGCGACCACACAATCCACTCCTCGGATTGTGCCGCGTACAAAATCCATTCCACTGATGGTTTCCGTCTGTGGATGTTCCAGTTTCGCAAGAATTTCTTCCACTTCAATTGCCATCGCGCCAATGATTCCGATCATAATTGCATCCCGCCATTTCTAATAAGATTACAGTTTTTGACGTTGTCCAAATTAAAATAGGATACCGCTCTGTATCATCCCAAAATACTGCCTATTTTTTACAGTATACCTGATTGGAAATGGAATTGCAATTACTTTACATAATCACAAAATTTCTGTTGTATTCGGCTAATTTTTGTAATATAATTGGAACTGTTCAACAACCTATGAGAAAAGAGAGGATGGAGAGAAAAAAAGATGAATCGTACATTGAAAAGGTTTTTTTCCGCCGTTGCCTTGGGCTTGACCCTTTGCCTGTTTTCGGCGTCGTTTTGTAGTGCGGCGGCCGCCTCTACATCGGAGGCAGTACAAGAACATACCCTTTCTAATGCGCAATATGACGGTCCGAATGGGCGCTTTAAAGTTTATCTGAGTCCATCTGCACAGCCGTGGAATCCTTATTGTGATGGAAGCGGCAGTGAGGAATATTACATGCGCCAAGTTGCAACAGCGATGATTCCTTATTTACAAAGTTATGGAATTGACTATGTATTGCCAGGCGCACAAACAGGCTCCTCTGCCAACCAGAAGTCCTTTTTGACCAATCGCGCGAATGAAGCTAAAAATACGGGCTGTGACCTCTATTTAGCGATCCATTCCAACGCAGCCACGGGAAAAACCCGCGGTACTCGTATCTATTACTACACAAAGAGTGCCGAAAGCTTGCGCTTTGCAAAAGTTTTACAATCAACCTTCAACTATCCAGATAAATCTAATATCAAGCTCGCCTATAACGACGCTTTGATGGAGATGTACCTGCCAACCATGCCCCATGCATTGATTGAGACAGCTTTCCATGACAATCCACAGGACGTCGCCTGGATTAAGAGTAACATCAATACGATGGCCAAGAGCCTTGCGGATGCTGTCAATGAGTTTGCCAAAGGCAGTACTGGAACAGCGGTGGCATCCGGCCTCTCGATGGATCGTATCTTTGCGAACCTTTCCACTGGAACCGCAATCATCCTGAATGTTTCCTCCACCACTGGTCAAACGGTGCCCAGTCTGGTGTGGAGTTCCAGCAATCCGGCAGTCGCTTCTGTTGACCAGGGTGGTTTCGTGCTGGGGATGAGCGCAGGCGAAACCGTGATCTCTGCCACCACGCCAACCGGAACTTCTGTGCGCTGTACGGTGACTGTGACCGGGCCTACCATGCAAATTGGCGGCGGTCCTGTCGCTTCCGCCGAAGGAGAGTATGTCGCCAATCCAACAGAGGAAACAGGAGCAATTACTCCAACTGCTTAAGAGAATCTATGAGGCCATGAGGGTGTCCTAAAAGTCATGAAATGACGGAAGGATACCCTCTTTTTTTTAGAAATTCAGATATTTTTGCAGACAGAAAGAGGATGCCCCTTTCCTATGAATCCATCGATTCGTAGTTTGGGGAACGCCAATAAGGAAGTAAGAGAAACTTATTAACTTAACGGCTGACAAACGAGGTTGCTAAAGGAACCGGCGTGCTATTTCACAATGAAATGCCACGCCGGTTTTCTACGTATTTCAAACTATGTTTACAGAGGCAAGAATGGTTTGACATTTCCAACAGTCCAATCATGCCGGATAGGCCCAATGGCATCGGGCTTTTTCACCCTCTAAATGCGTAGACACGAATACCATGATATCAGCGAGTGCAAGCGGATTTCTGCTTGCGCCCGCTTGGTTACAAAGACGGAGAAAGCCGTCAAGGGCGCGGAGCGTTCATCTTAACCCTTGGCGGCTTCCTTTGTCTTTGCTATTTCTTGTTTACGATGGCCTGCACCAGTTTTGCCTGCAAGCGGTGTTTCATGTATTCGTCCACCCGCACATGAGGCGTACCGTCCAGATCGTAGAGTGTCCGGGTACACAGCTTATTCATGTAGCCGTCATAGTACCGCAAGAGGCGTTCCACTGCCTGCGGATCACCAGCGCGGGCCTCTGCAAAAACTAACAGGGGCAGAAGCACCCTGCCGTGGAATGTGGGCTGCTTCATTGGGGACACCCTCTTTATTTTTATGCAAGTGAATTTTAAGAGAATCATTTCCTTGATAGCAGATACTTGCGTTCTACTTTTCACCACGGTAAACAAAATTAGTAAACTATTGAAAATATGTTATATTCTAATCAGTAATAGTTAACTTATTGCATGTATAATAAATCCGCGTGCAGTTTTATTTATGTCTATTGATTAGCATGTGCTAATCGCCTCCGTCCACCGTCCTAAACGACCTTTAAAGAAAGGCGAGCTTCTCTGAGACAATACCCTCTCCTACACATCCTGTCGCTACGCTCTTGTGACCAGGTGCGTCACTGCATTCACGCAGAGAATTCTGCTCCTACGGTATTCTGCACCGAAGGACAGCTAATCCATGCTGTTTCGAACAACGAATCAGTCCGCTTGGCCGACGGCATCAAACTTAACAAGCTCTTCGAAATTCAAATCGGCTCCCTTAAAATTGACTTTAATGGTTATGCTTTGAAAACTGCCGGTGTCTCCCCGGAAGCCCATCCTTGGTGAAATCAGTCAACGTCTTCGGCGTAAAAGGGATGCAGAGATTGTGATCTCTCGTCCACGGCTCAATTCGGGGATACCATCCGTTCTCAAAACACCAGCTTTGCAACTACAAAAGAAATTTTTCGTGAAGAATCCATTCGCCCATTTTCTCACAAATCAGAACAATCTATCTCTTAATACGAACGCATCCCACTCCCTTTAATATCCGTTTTCATTCTACAATCCAGTTAATACGTATATATTTTGATCTTTAATAAGATCCATCCATCGCTAAAAAACAAACAACTGCCCTACAAATCCAACGTTCTGAGGACTACAAAAAATTTGTATACAACGAAAAAGGAACTACAAAAGATGTAGTTCCTTCAAAAAGTGGCTC
>ULXG01045906.1_pt1 | contig 19711 bp, 7 predicted proteins | sample 1961141 | NCBI WGS metagenome assembly ULXG01 (sample SAMEA4835834, study PRJEB28245) | human gut metagenome | biome: gut microbiome; material: fecal sample | place: Denmark | collected 2008 | reverse complement strand
TAGGCCTGCCCGTGTTTCAGAGTAAAGTTCACCGTCGTATCGCTGTGGACATAGGCGTTCACAATATTCTGCCCAGCAGCTACGATACCGGCCGTACCATATGTATTAGATGGAGTGGAAATGCTGGTGGAACCCTTTTTACCGCTGGATGTTTGACCAGCAAGGACAAGCTGCTCCTTTGCTTCTTTGGCACTGTAATAGACTACTGCATATGCCTCTCCCGTCGCGTTGGGATCTTCGACGGTTGCGCGAAGTAAGTTGATCTGCGCCTGCATGGCGGCGGCACTTGTTGCGGTGTATTTGGACAAATCCAGCTGTTCCAATTCGGCCAAAAGCTCAAGAAGCTCTGCCTTACTTGGAATTCTACGCAGCTCCAAAAGTACCTTTGAGAGAGCTTCTGCAGCGTCGTCCACTTGCTTCTGGCTGGCATCCGTATCATCCATTACAGTCTGAGCCTCTTCGATCGCTTGACAGAGTATTTCTTCACTACCTTCAACGTAATGATCGATTTCTTCCAAGATGGCTTTTGCTTTGGTTAGCACAGTATGCAGCCCACTCTTGTCGGCCTGGTGGATCAACCCAAGCATGGCATCATAAAGATTCTGCCAAGCCTTCTCAACATCAACCGCCAAGGCGTCGTTTCCATCGTCATAGACTTCTTGGGCGGCTTCCAAAGCAGCTTGGAAAGCCTCTACGGTTTCACTGGTAAATTCGCTTGTGTCGATACTCTCGGCCAATTCGATCAGGTTGCCCAATTCGGTCAGGTCACCCTGCTCAAAGGATAGATAGTGCAATGCGTCTAGCAGCTTTGCCCAAGCTTTGTTGACCTGTTCTTGGGTAGAGGCAGTGTTTTCATAGATGGATTTTGCCTGTTCAAGCGCTCTGTCAATCGCCTTTTGGACGCTCTCAACCGCATTTGCATATTCATCGCCTTCTACCAGATTTTCTGCAATTGCAATGGTCTGCCTTAGAATGGTTTTGTTTACCATATCAAAGGCAAAATGCAGATGGGAGTCTGTGTCCGGCATGATATAGGTATAAGTGACACGATTTGGAGTGAAGTCTACCGTCTCGCCGTTCACACGGGCTTCCAGGAAGGATCGGTCTTCGCCCAACGGTGTGAAGGCAAAGGTAATCGGGTCGCCCGCCAATATATGGGTAGCATAAATGCCATCTGCATCGACTAGGGGCTCTGTGTCGGAGGTAACCACAAGATCTACGCCTGGGCCATAGCCAGCGATCAGCAGGCGGGGAAGCCGTTCAAATTCCGCTACAATGGTGACGTCCTCATTGGGCATCACAAACCGATTGTTGTCTATGGAGACGGTTTCACCGCTTGCGGTGCGGTAGGCCAGGGACTTGAGATGGTAGTTGGGGTCTGGATTGGCGAATACGTCTACCATTTCCCCTGCATTTGCAGTGGTACGGGTCAATTTAATGGCCCCGCCCTCGGCTTGTTCAGCCGCAATATGGTGTACCTCATTGAGTAAAATGGCCGCAAGGCTGAAGTTGCCATACCGTTCAGAGGAAACCGATTTGTTGTAGATGCGAACCTGTACGTCCTCAACAGATCGATAGGTCAACGTAAACATGCCGTACTGGACGGGCTCAAAGACTTGATATTCATAAGATGCAGTCTTATCCCCCGAAGTCATTTCGACAATCATGTCCGCATTCCAGTTGCCGATGGTGATCTTGGCCTCATGGCGGTTATCCCCTCCCGGCAATGTAAAGCTAACGCCGTTGTTCACATCTTCCACAACCAAGTATGGTTTTTGATTTTTCATGCTGGGGGTGGGGGTACCATCTGTGAAGGAATAGACGGTGTTGTACTCGCTGTTGTTAACACGATGCGGTGCCTTTTCTGTGTCAAAGATCATGAAATCCTGAATAGATGGCTCCACATTTTTGCGCTCATAGGCGGGTTTGCCGTCCACACTGTTGAACAGAATCCAGTCTTTGCCGCCTTCTTGTGTCAAGTTGATTGCATCTGGAAGCGTATTGGTAAACCGGATATTGAAGTCATTGTCAACAATCTCTGGTTCATCCGGCTCAGGAGGCAGATTTCCTGTGTCAGACAATGTGACAGCACCCAATGCAATGCTGCCCGCAGTTCCGGAGGACGCGAGGGACTGGTTCAACACCATCCGGACTTCGACTGGGTCGTCAGGGTTCTCAGCCCAGTAATCGATGCCAATTTTATGAACTTCCCATCCATTGGTATTGCCATAAGTGGTACTATAACACACTTTCCCACCGATGAGCAGCTGAACTTCGCATGCGCCTTTCCAGGAACCCGCATAGAGGTTGACATGCTGTACAGTATCAGCAGTAGGCAAGCGGAAAGCGAAGCCGGCCTGTCCTTCCGGACCGCGGCAGGTAATGGCCCACTGGTTCTTCGGCTGAGTTCCGCCGGCCGCATCACTGGCGGTAAAGTTGAGCTGCATATCTTTTGCGACGTCCACAGCCAAAGGAGTATCGTCGGAAACCAGCCGGCGGAAGTCCGTGATGACATTTTCGGTGTCTTTCTTGGCATAGTCGTCGACGTATTTTGTTGGGAACTGTGCCCAGTCCTTTGTCCCCTCCGCAGTGAGGTCAACCGTTGTGCCAGAGGCGTCTTCCATGGTTCCGACCGCATAGTCATTGGTCGGCTCTGGAATGACCGCATCTGTCTCTGCCAAAGTTACCGCAGGCAGGCCGACGCTCCCACCGACACCGCCCGTGTTGGACTTCACAAGAACCTGACGGATGATCATTTCATCGCTGGGATCTGGAAGTTGATAATCCAGGCTGATCTTTCGAACGTCCCAGCCATCACTCCCGCCATAGGTTGTGGAGTACTGGACGCTGCCATTGACCAGAACATCCACCCTTGTGGTAGCATTCCACGAGGATACATATAGATTAGCATGTTGCATCTTCTCACTGTAAGGCAACTGGAATTCGAAACCCGCTTTTCCTTCGTCCCCGCGGGAAGTGATACAGGCCTTACTGGTTGGTTGCGTATCCTTTGCATCACTGGCTACATAGGAAAGGGGCATGTCGGTCGCATGATCGACGCCGCCCTCCACCAGACGGCGCAGGCCGGTGATGGTATTTTCGGTATTCTTCTTGGCATAGTTGTCCACATCATCTGCGTTGAATTGCGCCCAATCCTTGGTGCCTTCTGCTGTAAGGTCTACTGTTGCACCCATGGCGGAGGTCATGGTGCCGGACACATAAGGTTGCTCGTCATAACGAAGGGATAGAACCGTGACAGGTTCGACGATTTTCACGGTTTCACCACCATACGACGCTACGATGGTCAATTCACCATTCTGGTCCAGAGCAGGTACGGTAGGACACAGTACAGAACCGTCGTCCATTAGGCCCGTCTCAAAGCCGTTCATCGAGCTGGAAAACGTGAATGTGGTACCGTAGATGGGGCCGATCACGTCGAAATGCAATGCCTTGCGCAGGGCTTCGAAGCCGGTATTGCCGTTCAGAATGGTATCGCGGACCGCTTCATAATCGGCATAGGCGCGTTCACGCGCCGTACGCGGTGTCTGTTCAGGCACTTCACTGAGGACATCGCTTAACGGCCCTTCTTTTCCATCCGTTACTCCGGAAATTGCGACGTAATAACGCGTATAATTCTCCAGACCTTCGATCACATACGGAAGGGTAGCCGTAGAGCGAAGTTCGGACAAATTCGCTTGGCTCGTACCGAAATAAACATTGTAACAGTCGTAACGGTCGGAAGCGTCAGCCGATACGGTAATGGTACCATTTCCAGATTCAATGGAGACATTTGAAACTTCTGGGGGCAGTGGAGAACCGCCAGATTCGAGGATGATTCCCTTGATAGAAACAGACCCGGTACCTTTGGAAGCACGCTCTGCTGCATATTCCACTAACAGGTGACGGTCCTTATCTCCGCCCGCGCAGTAAGGAATTTCTACCACATAGGTGCGTTCCTCGGTATCGCCGTACAAGGTCCGGCTTACACGCGGAGCGCTGGCATCGGACAGTGCCGCCGTCAGAGTAGCAGAGGTGCCTTGCACGCCAACAATCAGTTTTACCGTTTGGCTAGTGTTGGTTGCCGGAACCGTGAACATAAAGCCCTCTTGCCCGAGCGAATAAGTGCCCTTGGAGAGATTTTGTGCTCCGGCGAAACCGAGAGCTTCCATCTCCGCGCTGTTGGAATATGTAACAGGACTTTGGCTGCTGTCAGCGCGGAAACCAACTGTATTGACATTTTTAATAAGTCCTGCTCTTTTACCGGCCTGGTACAGAAGTCCGTCGTCTATGGATGGGTCCTGTTCTGTGCCAAAGATCACATAGTCAACAGCGTTGGCATCCAACGCTTCTTTTGTCAGGGAATCGTCGTCAGAGCGGAACGGATGTGCTGCTGCGTCCAGATAGGGTTCCTGCTCATCCTCCACGCCATCGATGTGATAGGATGTTGTTCCGGCTGGAACCTCTAAGGTCTCCTCCACATCGCCATTGCGTACATGTAATGTAAAAGCGTGATCAGCGGTGACGGTGATGTCTGCGGGAGACTCCGAGCCCACACGTTCTGCCATGGAGAGGGAGATGCGAACCGGTTGGCCATCGTGGCACATATATAGATTGCTGATGCCGTTTTCTTCGGTCAAACGGAGGTCCCAATCGACTGCGTTGTCCGGGGCGCGCAGGCCGATCCCGAGCAGATCTTCAATAATAACGCCGATACCGAGAGCGCCTGTCCAGCCGACAAAATTGTCGCGTGCAGGGTCGCCTTGACGGGTGTACTCACTGGAATAATTTTCCCAGAAGGTGGCGCTGCCGATCACAGAATCGGTCTTACCCGCCTGATAAACATCTGAGAGCGCCTCGACATGGCGGAGAGCCTCTGCAAACGCCAACTCCCGGTAGCCATAGTATTCCAGCCCCTTAATATATTGGAAGGAAGCCGGCGCCCAGACTGCGCCATTCCAATAATTCCCGGTGGGGTAGAAGGTAGACCAATCATAGGTTGTTGTAGACAAGCCTTGGGGGCGGAACATTTTTTCAGAATTTAAACCGTAGTTTCGCACCATGGCGTCGGCACGTTCCGGTGTTGCGACATGTCCGGAGAGCGCCCACAATCCCGTTGGCGTTGGAACATTGGTAAATTGTTGATCCTTATCCAAATTAAAGTAGAACTGGCCCTCTTCGGACCAGAGCTTCTCATTAATCAAGTCTGTGAGATCTTCATATTCCTTCTGGAAACGTTCTTCTGTTTCAGTATCGCCAATTTCGTGGGCGATTTTGGCGATATAGTACGCAGACTGCGCCTGCTGGATGCTCAGATCGTTGTACGTTTGTTCCTTACTTCCCCAGTCCTGGTTGGGCGTGTTGTCAAAGCCGTTTGCCAGGCCGGTGGTCTTGCCGTACAGGCCATTGTCCATCAAGCGGGTGCGCTTGATAAAATCAAAATGGGAGACAATGCGCTCCAAGATGGTCTTTCCGTCGATTTCCTTGGTAAAGCGCGATTTGTCACCGTGCACTTCGTATTGTTGCCACTCTGCCCATGCGAAGAGGGGAGGGTTCACCGAGTGCGGGTCGTCGTATCCGCCATTATAGTCGGCGTTTTCACCAGTAATTTCACTGATTTCGCGGGCGATAAAGCCATCATCGGGCTGTCCAGGGTTATCTACCTGACAGTAATAAAAGTTGTCCATGGCCTGCAAAGTCGGAAATTGATGAATACCATACTTGTCGAACATCATCATGAGCAAGGTGTCCCACACAAAGATCATGTCGCTGAATGCTTCGTCCACATAGTAGGGTTCTTCAGGGTTCAGGACACTTTTGGCTTTGCGGATATTGCTCTTATGGGACTCCCAAGCCGCATCGTAGAGCTCTTCCCATTCTGGATGTTCTGCGAAGTGGACCTTGGGCAGATCGTCCATATCGATCTCGTACCCACCGGCCACAATCTCTGGTTCTCTCGTTGCACCCATCGCGGTTCCAAATGGAATGGAAGTCAAAAGTACAGCGGCTGAGAGACAGAATGCAAGCAACTTTTTCAATCTTTTCATTTTCTCCTCCTTATTCTGGAATGGAAGTTCCATTCCGTTTGATGGGTCGCCACAGATATTCAGCCCTCCTTTCCCTGTGAACAACGACCGTTCCAAAAATTTTCTTCTGGATGAATGATTCAATCGCCCTTTTTAATTAGCTGCAATGACACATTATCATCATAGCGAATCGAAAATAGAGGGTCAACAGAAAAACCTGCCAAAAATTAGAAGCTGTTTTATAATATTTGCACGATATTTCGTTTAAGATTATTAAAAATTATGTGAAATTGCTATTATAATATAGCAAAAGCCAAGAGTATAGCAAAAAATCCCCTCTTTGAAATCTTTCAAAGAGGGGATTGCGTATTTTAGAATACATATTTATCCGTTCGATTTTGTACTCTGAGACCGCACAGTTGGCCGAAAGTGTTTGGCACTGATCCGGTGTAAAACGACCAAAACAACAATCAGACAAGCCAAACCGCTCAATAGCGTCAACCAGACATTTGCACCGCTCAAACCAGCAACCAGATAACCGACAAAGCAGCAACAGGCAACTGCAATACAGTACGGCAACTGAGTTGAGACATGTTGAATATGGTTGCAACCCGCGCCGGTAGAAGACAGAATCGTGGTGTCAGAAATGGGGGAACAGTGATCGCCAAATACGCTGCCTGCCAAGGTAGCGGAGAGCGTGACAACAAGAAGCTGCGGCGCAATTGCCACGCATGTCGGCACGACGATCGGGATTAAAATGCCGAAGGTTCCCCATGCCGTCCCCATTGCAAAGCTGAGCAGGGCAGCTACAACAAAGACGATCGCGGGTAACAGAGCTGGAGGAAGAGCGCTTCCTGCCAACATGTCCTTCACAAAGTCCCCTGTCATCAATAAATCGCGGCAGACGCCGCTGATTGTCCAAGCCAAGGTCAAAATGATAAATGCGGGTACCATGGATTTCACGCCCGTGGTAATTCCTCCCATAAAATCACGGAAGGAGACAACCTTGCGGGGAACAAACAGAAGAAACGCAACAACCAGAGCGGCAAATCCACCCAGGACCAAAGCCTCCGCAGCGGTACAGTTGCCGAAGGCTGCGCTGATAGAATGGTAAGCGGGGTCATCCCCCCAGAATCCGCCGTTGTACAACATGGCGAGGATGGAGAATACAATCAATGCAAAAATGGGGATCAGCATGTCAAAGACGCGGCCCTTCGGGTTCTCCTGAAAAGGAGTTCCCTCGGCGTTGGGCTGGTCAACTGCACCGAGTTCCCCCTTTTGAGCGGCAATTTCGGCTTTCTGCATGGAACCAAAGTCGAGATTCACAAAGCACAGAAGAAAAACCATAACAATACTCAGTATGGCATAGAGATTATAAGGAATCGTAGCGACAAAAGCGGCTAGATCACTTTCAAATTCGCCGGTGATCGCCAGATTGGAACCTACGGCAGCCGCCCAACTCGAAATTGGGGCGATGATACAGACGGGCGCAGCTGTCGCATCGATGATATAGGCGAGCTTTGCCCGGGAGATTTTATGTTTATCGGTGACCGGTTTCATAACAGTACCGACGGTTAGGCAATTAAAATAGTCGTCGATAAAAATCAGCGATCCAAGCACGCCTGTGGCAAGCATAGCTGTTTTTCTGGACTTGAGTTTTCCACTGGCCCAACGTCCATATGCTTGGGAACCACCAGCTAAGTTGACGACTGCTACGAGCGCGCCCAGGAGTGCTAGAAATAGGATGATGTTGATGTCCACGCGGCTGGCCATCAGTTGAAAGGTATAATCGACCGTCCCTACAATCGGATTCGCTCCGACGATACAGGAGTAGATCAGCGTACCGGACAGAATGCCAATGATGAGCGAGGAGATCACTTCTTTTGTGATCAATGCCAGAGCGATTGCGATAATGGGCGGGATGATCGATAACCATCCAGCATAAATTGGGTCCATACAGACTCCCCCTCCATTTGGCCCACTCAGATTTACGTGCCAGTCGGCATGCGGCGGACTCTTTTCTCCTATTTTAATGGAATCTTAATGGGAAAGTCAATAAAAATTCATATTTTGTTCATAAAAACAGAAAAAATTTCAATTATTTTGTCAAATATTGCGGCCCGAAAAAAGATAAAAATAAAACGGATGAAATCTGCCATTCGTCAAGAATATCAGAAGGTCTTTTCCAATTCGTCCATCTTTTGCCGTAGATATGCCTTGGTCTCTGAGAGCGTACAGACGAGGTTGCCCTCCATCAGGTAAGAAAACAAATCGTCAAAGCAGGCGGACAGCGATTTCTCGTATAGGAAGAGGATCGCGTACTTGTTGGGGGAGAGCTCGTAAGAAAATGCAATAGAACCATCCCAGAAAGAGGTGATCTCCAAACGGGAGGAGAAAGAAACCGAGGGTTCTCGCAACAACAGACGGGTGCAAGAAGGATTGGTGTCTTCACAAAAGCGCCGAAGAACCTCCCAACGGTCGCGCGGTTCCAAAGGCGCATAGATGGAATCAGGTGTATGCCAGAGGCGACCGGTGCGGCAGAAATATTCCACCCCTTCCCTGGTAAAATATCCAATATAGGGGGTCTTTTCCTGCGCAAGGGAACCCCAATAGTTTTGATAGTGCAGAAAGGCCTGAACGATCTCCTCACGGTTTGGGGAATCACAGAGATATTTTTCCAGCAAGGGACGGTCTATATAGAGAATAAAGTATGGGTTACAGGAGCAGGACCAGCGCGGAGAGGACTGTCGATTGACAAATTCATGGTAATAATACTGAAGATTTTCCGTGATCGTTCCCAAGGTTGAAATCATGAGATTGGAACGCTTACAAGCGTCGTCAAAAAGATTTTCAAAGAATGAAACATATTTCTCTCCTCGCAAACAGATCGCATAGTTGCGGTTGTAGGAAATCTGTAAAGCGCATTCGCTGGTGACCACTAAGTACGGAAGCAGATTACTGTTCTTAAAATGAGAGGTGATACTGTCATAGTAATAATAGGGCTTATAATCCCTATTGGAGAGCATTAACTCGACCACGGCTCGTAGACAGTCTAAGTTGTATTGATTGTCCCCCTCCGGGGAGTCGCTTTCGAGGCAGATGACATGCTCAATGGAACATGGACGCCCCAATGTGAGAGAGGAAAGGGAGTGAATCAAGAAATCGTATTCCGGCTGAGCAATCACCCGAATTTTTCCATTTGGCCGGGTGGCCTCTGCAACGACCACCGACTGAACAAGGCTGTTGACCGCCAGAATACCGGAACGGACCTCCGCGCCCTCCTTTGGCAGCGGCAATGGCTCTAAAATAGGAACCGGCGTGAGCGAATGGACGTCCACATATTGGTTAAAATCGTTTAGAAATTCGACGGTATTGCGCCTGCGCTGATAGCTTTCTTCTCCCATGCGCGAAATATCGTAGGCGGTGCGCAGTTCGGAAGATTGTGTGGGGCTGAGTCGAAGCGCCTCCATCAAACGGTTTAAGACCGCTAAGCTGGCGGGAAGGCGTTCCCCATTAAGAAATTTATAAAGGCTTGACCGATCAATTTTGCTATTTTGTGCAAGCCCGTAAATCGTGAGCTGCCCTTTGTCAATCCGCGGCTGGATCAGGGCCTGCATCTTCTGTGAAAAAACCGACATATTCTCACTTGATCCTCCCAAAATACTACTCCACGCGCCCTTTGGCGTCCAATCAAAATACGGAAAAGTTAAACGCTTTATTATATTAGTATAGCAGAATAAAAAGTGCTTTGGTAGCGGGAGTTTCCTACAAAATTTGGGAAGAAACGGACTTTGGTTTTTACGGGGATGAGACTTTGGTGTTGGTTGGCAGGGGAATTCTTGGAAGAAGCCGAAAAAGGGTTGCTTTTTTAGAGCCTTTGCTCTATGATAGGAAAAATTGCTCTGCAATTCGAATGAAAAGGAGAATGATTTTGAAAAGGAACAAAAAGGTTGTCTTAAATGTTTTATTGACACTGGCGGTCTTGATCTGGATTTTTGTCGCGAATCCCAACCTGAATCCGGTCTACGCTGATGGCGCATTCCATTGGTGTGTCATCCTTTCCTGTTACGTGGTTTTGAATTTCCTTGTGGGTTTTGGCGGCGTGACGGTGGAACAGAATGCTGCTGGGATACCGACTGTGCACGTTGATCGAAAGGCCCGCGGAGCTAAGGCCGGTTTCCGGATCTTAGGCGTGTGTTGGGGACTCTTCCTCGTAGCCTGTATTGCCTCGACGGTGTTTTTCAATTATGGCGCTTATCGCGACCAGTTTGGAACGCCGGAAAAGGCTGAGTTTACCGATTCCGTCCAACCGATTGCACAAGACCAGCTGCCCATTGTGGATAAAGCGCTGGCAAGCGAGCTTGCCGATAAGAAGCTGGGCGAGAATCCCGGTTTGGGAAGCCAGGTTACGCTCGGTACGCCGGTTATCCAGCAGGTAAATGGAAAATTGATCTGGGCAGTCCCGCTGGAGCATTCGGGGTTTTTTAAATGGCTCAAAAATATGGATGGCTCGGCGGGGTATATTGTGGTGTCTGCAACCGATGTCAACGACGTCGAGCTGGTGACGGATTACAAGATCAAATACCAGGATGGGGCCTATCTGCTGGACAACCTGGAACGCCATACACGGTTATTTGGCGGCGCTCTGTTCCGCGGAATTACAGATAAGTCATTTGAGTTGGATGACAATGGAAAGCCCTACTGGGTCATCACCACCTATAGCAACCGTTGGCTGTTCTCACTGCCGGAGGCCACCGGTATTTTGACCGTAGATGCGACCACAGGCGAGACTGCCCGCTATACCATGGACAATATCCCGGAATGGGTGGACCGTGTACAACCAGAGGACTTTATTGTTGAACAGATTCAAAATCAGGGTGAATATGTCCATGGTTTCCTGAACTTTTCCAACCAGGACAAGTTCCGTCCCAGCACGGGGCATATCATCGTATATAATGACAACAATTGTTATTTATTTACTGGACTGACCAGCGTCGGTTCGGATGAATCGGCCATTGGCTTCATGATGGTGGATATGGTAACAAAGGAATCAAAAATGTACCAGATGAGTGGCGCTACAGAGACAGCGGCCATGAGCAGCGCCCAGGGAAAGGTTCAGCAATACGGATATATCGCGTCGTTCCCCATGATTATCAACCTCGATGGAGAACCGACCTATTTTATGACGTTGAAGGACAACGCGGGCTTGATTAAACAATATGCGTTTGTCTCGGTTGCTACCTATACAGATGTCGGTACCGGCGAAACCATCAGCGCGGCATTGCGAAATTATCGTCAGACCCTACGGGAAAATAACAGCGGCAAAGTGGAAACCAGTATCGGCGATGAAACCGTGACGGGGACGGTATTGCGAATTGCAAGTGAGTCCATCGGGGACACCATCACATATCGTGTGATTCTGGAGGAACAGCAGAACCGCATTTTTACTATTCCCTATGATGCCAGCGCAGAGCTTTCTTTAACGCAGCCGGGCGATCGCGTGCGTATGAACTATCTGCCAAGCGAAACGGGGGTTTGTTCCGCTACCACGTTTGACAACTTAGAATTTACGCAGGAAGGTACTTCATCCACGGGGGGAGCTTCAAAGGAAGATTTGCCTGAATCGACCGCGCCTGACCATACAGAAGATGCCTGACCACGTGGGCTGTTCGCTTGTATCTGAAAGACAATCGTATATATTTCTTAGAAACCGGCGGCCTTTTTAAGGGCTGCCGGTTTTTCAATTAAAACATTGCAAATTTTCGCTAAAATAATTGAAAGACAAGGGGCTAAAAAGCTTTTATAATGGGAGTAGACCAAAACAGCAGAATATGGGGAAGTATATACGGTCGGCATTCCACTCTGACAGTTGACAGGATGTGAGCGGCATGCCGATTGTTGCCATGCCTTTCGGTAAAACCAATCTGCTTATAAGAAGACTGTTTGTAAAAGCTGGGGCCGGGACGACGGTTTGTTGTTCCGGCCCTGGCTTTTTCGATGTGGTTGTTGGAAACCTCTCCACCCGCCTCCATCCTGGGATTGGACATCGAGAAAAAGATGTACGTTTTGTCATCCATTTGTAACCATCAAAGTGAAAAATTTCTGCAAGTATGCTTGTATTCTGGATGAAAGCACAAAAGGGAGGCGGAATCATCAAAGGATAGGGGGGATTTTTGTGAAATCGATCCGGCGAAGAAGCGTTGCATGTATTCTCAGCCTCATTTTGCTTTGCAGCGGCCTGTTGGCTGCCTGCCATGCACAGAGCGATCGCTCGGAAGGGACGGCATCGATGTCTGTCGATTCTGCTTCTGGCGAATCCGGGGCAATGGATACGGTGAATGGCGCAAAACCAGAGGAACTCATGGAAGAGAGCACAACCGGCCTGGGAGGAAACGCAGGCGGCGTAGATTCCGGAACCCGCCCCACAGATGGGGAAAAGCTGATAGAGAATCTGTATTATAAGATCGAAACCTTGCAGTTCGAGGACTCCGTGGAAAAGGTACAGAACCTTTATGAGGAATTGGGGGGATATGTGCAGGAATCCAGCGTCGAAGGCATTTCCGGTCAACACTTGCGCTGTGCACATTATGTCCTTCGGATTCCCCAGGAAAAGGTGTCACAGTTTCAAGGGCGCACTTCTGAACTCGGCAATGTTCTTCGGGTGGATACCAATGTTCAGAACGTGACGGACACGTATTATGACATCGAAGCGCGGCTGAAAAGTTTGCGTACACAGGAGGAGCGGTTGCTGGCGCTGTTGGAACAATCCGGCTCCTTGGAGGACATTATACAGTTGGAGCAGGCGCTTTCCGATGTGACCTATGAGATCGAAAAACTGACGGGAACTCTTCGCAACTACGATTCTCTGATCGAATACACAACCGTTACCATCGATTTACAGGAAGTCACGAGGGAGACAGAGGTTTCGCAAGCCCCCGTTACTTTGGGAGAGCGCATGTCAGCGCAGTTCCACTCTACGATGACAGGCCTGGGTGCGTTGGGAGAAGCTGCCCTAATTTTCCTAGTGGGGAGTCTGCCGGTATTGTTCCTACTGGCGATCCTGTGCCTGGTGGTGTTCCTGATTGTGCGGAGAATCACACGTTCGCACAAAAAGAAGAGGGAGCCAAGACCTGAGGAACCTTTTACAAAGCCAAATGAAGATTTCCACAATCATCAAGAATAAATGGAGGAGACAAATATGAAATCATTCAAAAAAGTTACTGCTGCTGCGCTGATTTGCGCCCTGCTGATGAGCATGCCCGGCTTGGGGGCTCTCGCAAGTACGGAACCGGTTGCAACTTTGGAGGAACCGGCCTTAGTGAACACGGACCAAGAACAGAAAAACTATACATCTGCGGCGGCTGATTTTTCCATCAAGCTGTTCCAAAACAGTATGGATTCTCAAAAGAATAGCGTGATTTCACCGCTTTCCGTCTATTTGGCGTTGGGGATGACGGCAAATGGCGCCAGCCATGAGACCTTAAACCAGTTTGAGTCGGTGCTCGGCGGGGGGAAAGTCAGCCTGGAGGAGATCAACCGCTATAATTCGGAATTGATTTATGCACTGCGTTCCAACGATGACCGGAAGCTTCGCATCGCGGATTCCATCTGGTTTGATACGGCAAAGGACCTGACGGTGAATCAATCCTTCCTGGACAAGAACGCTCAATATTACGGAGCAGGTATTTTCCAGCAGAATTTTAAAGATCCTGCAACCATGGAACAGATCAACGGATGGGTGAGTGATAACACAGAAGGAAAAATCCCGGCCATTCTGGACGAGATGGACCAGGATGCGATCATGTACTTAATCAATACGGTCCTGTTCGAAGCAAATTGGATGGTTCCGTATAATGAAAGCCAGGTTGCCCCGGGGACCTTCCATGCAGCGTCTGGGGACCAGAATGCGACCTTCATGACCTCAAAAGAGACCTACTTGAAGGACGGCGGCGCCCAGGGAATGATGAAGTACTTTAAGGATGGGCGGATGGCCTTGACAGCAGTTTTGCCTCCGGCCGGTTTGAGTGCGGAACAGTATGTCAAGTCTTTGACAGGGGACAAATGGTTGTCTCTGATGGAGTCGGCTGGTGTGGAGGAAGCAAACAGCCACCTGCCAAAATTCAAATTTGAGTATGAAAAGAAGCTGGCACAGCCTCTGCAACAGATGGGACTGACCAATGCATTTGATGTGCAAAAAGCAGATTTCACCGAGTTGGGCTCGTATACAAACCGCAATATTTCGGTCAACGAAGTTCTGCACAAGGCGTTTATTGAAGTCGATGAGGCGGGTGCAAAGGCGGGAGCGGCCACTGCGGTAGAGATGATTGCGCGGATGTCCATGCCGGTTGGGGAACCGGTGGAGCTGTGGTTCGACCAGCCGTTTGTCTGTGCGATTGTGGACACGGAGACAAATCTGCCCCTGTTCCTGGGGGTTGTACAGAATCCAACAGCAGAGGGCTAAAAAGGGTTCAAACAGACCTGCGGGGAGGCGGAAAAGATGGGGAGAAAAATGGCCGCCGTTCTTTGTGTGGCGCTCTGCACGGTATGGATGACCGCATGCGGTGGGCCACAAGCAGGAGGTGTACATCTGAAGGAATCCCGGCAAAATGTATCCGAAAGTAGCACGAACGCATCCGCCTTAAAGGAAGGGTCAGAATCCGATGCTGTGTTGGGGGAAGTAGTGCTTTCTGAGCAGGAACAGGAGGATCTGGCCGTTGTAAAGGCCATCTTCGACTGGCTCTATCCATTGGATGATGCCCTGAACGAAGGGATCGAGTGGATTGCCCTGGATACCACAGAACTAGAGATTTCCGATGTTGTGAAGAAACAGCTTTTCGAATACATTGGGGAACAGAGTGGGTTTTCTGTCCGAGAGTCCACTGCGCAGGAGTTAAAGGACGAAGGCTTGCTGGGTGAACAGGGAATCCGTACAGGGATTTTGCTCACAATGTCCATGCAAGCAGAAGAGGCGGATACCAGGCGCTTTTCCGCAGAAAAATACCGCAGTCCGTTGGGCGCAATCGGGGTAAATGATGGAATTGTGCAACGGGACGGAACGGTGTGGAAGATAGACGACAAACAGATCCGGGTATTCATTTCCTGAGCAATCCTATAGAAACAAAAAGGCCATCCGGCACGTATCTGCCGGATGGCCTTTTACGTAGGAACCTGGACTGTATATCACAGCGGTTCGAAAAGGAAAACGGTTTACCCAACAGAAACGAATATACAATCCCCGAGAGATTGACAAATGAAAAGATAAAAAATCTTTAAAAGGATTCCGATAGGACAAATGAAAAATAGCGGAAAATACCATTTAATCAATTAAAATAGCAATATAATTTAGACAATCACAATTTATTCCATTGACAGACATTTCCATTTTTCGGTATATTTTACTTAAGTTCTTATTTATTGAAATTTTTTAGAGAGATTGTCACTATTTGATCGAGTGCGTTGGTTGTAAGCCCCACGACATGCCTTTTTCGATTGGATAGAGATGTCTCGCGTTTTTATGAAAGGAGAGGATGGAGCACTTTTCTAAATGTTGATCCAATGGAGGGCTGGATGATCGTGCATCCGGCGTCGAATGAAAATGGAGGCGGTGGGTACTGCCTACGAAAATAGGTGTGGAATGGAAATCTGTGATAAGATTCTGCAACCTATAGGTCGTTGAAAAGGAGGAGAAAAGTCATGAAAAGGAATAAGAGCCGGATTGTGAGTCTGGTTCTTTGCGCAGCGATTGTTTTGTCCGGTGCTCTGCCGGCGACCGCTGCATCCGCAAAGGAAGAGAGCAAACCTGTTGCCGTTCAAATGAATACGCAGGGCTATGCTTCAGAGATTATCGGCAATGTGCGTGTACAGGTCCTGTCCCCGACAGTGGTCCGTCTGGAAGAAAAGGGTCCAAAAGGATATGAAGATCGGGAAACTTTCCATGTGACGAATCGTGACAATTGGGAAGGGACGGAAGTAACCCGTGAGGAAATGGACGGAAGCGTCATCCTGCGGACAAGCGCGTTTGATATTACGATTCCTTCAGACGCCCAGGACCTTTCCGGTATCACGATCAGCGATAAGGAAGGACGGTTGCTCTGGAAGTATAAGGGCCTGCCGGGCAGCAAAGTCTATTTACCCGACCCAGGCGAGGACGTTTTGGCTTGGGAAATGGGAGATAGCCCCCGCATGACCGTGCCGGAGTGGGGCTTCGCACCACAACCGGAAGACAACAGCGAGAATCGGGAAACAAATGGCTTTGATCAGAGCAACGATGCACCGGATATGTATGTTTTTCTCCCGCAGGGCGACGGCGTACAGCTGCGCAAGGATTTCAACAAGCTGACGGGCCAAACCGAAATGCTTCCGCTTTCGGCGTTTGGCGCTTGGGATAGCCGTTACTATGCCAACACCGACGAACAGGCTTTGCAGCAGATTAAGGATTATCATGAGACCTATCAGGTGCCGTTGGACAACCTCGTCATTGACACGGATTGGAGAAAAGCTTCCAGCGGTACGGGATATGAGATCAATACCGATTTGTTCCCGGACATGGAAGGTTTTTTGCAGGACGCCCACGACTTGGATGTCAACATTATGTTTAACGACCATCCGGAACCGTCCAAAAACAGCGAGGGACAGCAGAACAATGCGATTAATCCCGACGAAGTGAAATTCCGGTATGACAATCTCACGAAGTTGTTGAATATGGGCTTGGACGGATGGTGGTATGACCGCAACTGGTCCACAACCATTGTGGCGCCGGAAGGATTTACCCATGAGGCAATTGGCGCTTCGGCATATTCGTATGCACAGAAAGCCGTCTATCCGGATCAACGCCTGTTCATGATGAGTAACGTCGATGGCAGCTCCAACGGCGTTGACATCGGCGCGCCGGATGTAGCGCAGCACCGTTACGGGATTACCTGGACCGGCGACATCGGCGGTCATCAGGAAACCTTACAGGATGAGCTGGAATTCACGGTTCAATATGGAGCCATTGGAGGGCTGCCCTACATTTCCTCTGACGTTGGCACGCACCAGACCAGCACCAAGGATATGACCGCAGACGAGTATGTCAAATGGATGCAGTATGGCGCGCTTTCTCCGATCTATCGCCCACACTGCGCATGGGTAGGTTCTGTGGACGAAGGCCGTATGCCTTGGTTAAAGGGCGAGGATGCGCTGAACATTATCCGTGATTATGTCAATCTGCGTTATCGCTTGCTCCCGACCTACTATAATCTTTCGCATGAAAACTACGAAACCGGCATGCCGCTGGTCAGAAGGCTGGACTTCGAATATCCGGAGTATGAAAGCGCTTCGAGAAATGACCAGTACCTGCTCGGCGAAGACATCTTGATTGCGCCGACGATCACCACATCGGAAAGCGGCGATCCAGCTGTTCCTTCCGCATGGTTAAAGACTCCAGACGGCGAGCAGGGTCTCAAAGCGGAGTTCTTTAACAATCTGAACCTGGAAGGCGAGCCGGTTGTTGTCAAGAATGTTCCCAATATCGATTTTGATTGGGGGAAAGAGTCGCCTGCACTCGGTGTAAACGAGGAAGGGTTCAGCATTCGCTTCACGGGCACGATCACCATCGGAGACAAGGATGTACAGCTGCAAACCTATAGCGACGATGGTTCCCGCATTTACATCGACAACGATCTGTTTGTTGACTCCTGGAAAGATCAGGAACCGACGGCAACCACCTCCGAGGGTACCTTGAAGGCTGGACAGACCTACGACATCCGTTTTGAGTTCTATGATAAGGAGAACGAAGCCGTTTGCAAGATGCAATATGTGCAGGCGGGCGAAAAGGATGAGGCTATTTGTACCAGAACGGTTTGGATTCCAGAAGGAGAATGGATTGACGCATTCTCTGGCGAGACCATCTATGGCCCGCGCAGCATTGAGGTGGAAGCACCGATCAGTGAGAATCCGATTTATATCAAAAAAGGTTCCATCCTTCCGTTGGCGGATGAGATGATGTCCACAAAAGAAGGGGATTGGAGTCACCTGACGTTGGATGTCTATCCGTCCACCCGTTATGAGGATTCGACTACCCTGTATGAGGACGACACCATTTCCAACGATTACACCGAGGGGAAATTCCGTACAACGGAACTTTCCACGAAGTTTGAGGATGGAAAGACCATCATCGACATTGGCGCGGCGAAAGGAAGTTTTGACGGCGAGCTGTGCTTTGACAACCGCAGCTGGACCGTTCGGATTCATCAGCCAGAGGGCTGGGGTGAACTGAAAAATGTTGCGACATCGGATGGACAGACGCTTGCCTTTACAAAGGTGGAGCAGGACACAGATGCCATGCCTTTGGAAATCGAAGGCGGAGCGGCAGACGGAGCAGTCTATGAAGTGGAAGTGTCCGGAAACGTCTATGAAGCTATGCAGCTGGTAGCAGAATTTGAAAATGCAGTGGACCCGGAAGTGCCGGACCTGGAATATGACGAGGCAAGGGATTACGACAGCTACAAGCAGCCGGTGGACTATACCGTGGATATCACGGAGGATATGCCGTATGTGGTCGACCTGACAACGTTGGGCAACCTGGACTGGGTACAGCCGAACGTCAATGATTACAGGGAAACCATGAGAAAAAATACAACCACGCCGCAGATTACTTTCCTCAAGCAGAATGCCCGCAGTGTGGGAGGATTTGACGACTATTGCACAACCTTTAGTTATTCAGACGGTTTGCCGATTCAGTCGGTAGACGCAACCCGAAACGGTTCGGTTATCTTTGATGACAATGCAAGTTTTGAGTTCACCGTACAGGCAACGGAACAGCCCAAACAGCTGATTCTCTTTATCGGTGGATGGAAGAGCGAAGGTAAGTTGGAGATTTTCGACAAATCCGCAGATACGGAAGTCCAAACCTTTACCTTTAGCGACCCGGAGAAGTCCTATTATCGGAAGGTCACCATCGATATGACTTCTGAAACCGGAACCGATCTGGTGGTTCGTTACACAAAGACGAGCGGTAGCAATATTACGTTTGCCGCAGCAGCACTTCGCGATCCGAATGCAGAACCAGGCGAAGAAACCAATAAGGTTGTAGAGCGTGAAGTCGAAGTACTTGACTGGTATCCGGACAAACGCAATCTGACCGAAGAGGGCAACCTAGACTGGATTCACTTGGGACAGGCAGCGACCTCCAACATCAACCGTAAGAATGTCGCAGAAGAACAGCTCGTTCTGACAAATTCGGCTGATTTGGTCGGATTTAACGATCATAAGACGGCATTTACCTGGACAGATGGTACACCGGATAAGGAGGCAACCGACCTGATCACCGGATTGCAGCAGAGTAAACTGGGAAGCGACTTTACCCTCCAGGCGAAGGCAGGTCCGGAAGAGAAGAAGCTCACCCTCTACATCGGCGGATGGAAGGGGAAAGGAAAACTTACCGTTTACGACGCATCCGGTTTAACAGAAAATCAGGTATATGAATTTGGCGATTTGGATACCAACTTCTATCGTACCGTAACCATCGATATGAAGGCAGAGCAAGAGACTACCCTGTATGTACGATATGAGTTGATTGAACAGAATGGCGGAAATATTTCCTTTGTAGCAGCAACATTGAATGCTCCAGAAGTCGAGCCGGCGGAACACATGCTGACGGTAAGCTATCCGACAACGGTGAAGCTGTCGATCGACGGGGAAGAGCAGAC
>ULXG01042798.1_pt1 | contig 19746 bp, 17 predicted proteins | sample 1961141 | NCBI WGS metagenome assembly ULXG01 (sample SAMEA4835834, study PRJEB28245) | human gut metagenome | biome: gut microbiome; material: fecal sample | place: Denmark | collected 2008 | reverse complement strand
CCGCCGTTGTTCTCGTAGTTGATGACCTCATCGGAGGACATTCCGAAGATAAAGGCTCTGTCGGCTCCTACCTCCTCCACAATCTCCACGTTGGCTCCGTCCATGGTCCCTAAGGTCAGGGCGCCGTTCAACATAAACTTCATGTTTCCGGTACCGGAAGCCTCCTTGCTGGCGGTGGAAATCTGCTCGCTGACATCCGCAGCCGCAAAGATGATCTCCGCGTTGGATACCCGGTAATCCTCAATGAACACTACCTTGATCTTTCCGTTGATGGAACGGTCGTTGTTGATCACATCCGCCACGGAATTGATCAGCTTGATGGTCAGCTTGGCCCGCTTGTAGCCGGCAGCAGCCTTCGCGCCGAAGATAAAGGTTCTGGGCACAATATCCATGTTGGGATTGTCCTTCAGCTGATTGTACAGATACATGACATGGAGAATGTTCATCAGCTGGCGCTTATACTCATGAAGCCGCTTTACCTGCACATCGAAAATAGACCTGGGGTCCACATCGATCCCGTTGTGCTCTTTGATATATTTTGCCAGACGCAGTTTGTTCTGATACTTGATGTTCATAAACTCCTGCTGGCACTTCTCATCGCTGGCGTAAACAGCCAGTTTGCCGATATGAGGCAGGTTGGTGATCCACTCGTCCCCGATCTTATCCGTCACCCACTTGGCCAGCAGAGGATTTCCGTGAAGCAGGAAACGTCTCTGGGTAATGCCGTTGGTCTTGTTGTTGAACTTCTCAGGCATCATCTCATAGAAATCCTTCAGTTCCTGATGCTTTAAGATTTCCGTGTGGAGCTTAGCCACGCCGTTGACAGAGAAGCTGGCGGCAATGGCCATGTAGGCCATCTTCACCTGGCCATCGTAGATAATGGCCATCTTGCGGATTTTCTCCTGGTTGCCCGGATACATCTGACGGATCTGATCTACGAACCGGCGGTTGATCTCCTCCACGATCTGGTAAATTCTAGGCAGCAGCCGTGAGAACAGCTCGATGGGCCATTTCTCCAGGGCCTCGGACATAATGGTGTGGTTGGTGTAGGCGCAGGTCTTGGTTGTTACATCCCATGCCTCCTCCCAGGTCAGCCCTTCCTCGTCCAGCAGAATACGCATCAGCTCCGGGATCGCCACGGTGGGATGGGTGTCATTTAACTGGAACACTACCTTCTCGTGGAATTTGCGGATATCATCGTGCTTCTCCTTGTATTTCTTCACCGCTCTCTGCACACTGGCCGAAATGAAGAAATACTGCTGCTTTAACCGCAGCTCCTTTCCTGCATAGTGATTGTCATTGGGATAGAGAACCTCCACGATGGTTTTTGCCAGATTCTCCTGTTCCACTGCCTTCTGATAATCGCCCCTGTCAAAGGCATCCAGCTTGAAGGTAGTGATGGCCTCCGCATCCCAGATGCGCAGGGTATTGACCACATTGTTTCCGTAACCGATCACCGGCAGGTCATAGGGGACTGCCCGGACGGACTGATACCCCTCCTGGATGAAATAGTTCCTTCCATTCCGGCACTCAGTACGGACATATCCGCCGAATTTGACCTCCATGGCATACTCAGGGCGGCGGATTTCAAAGGGGTTGCCGTCCTTCAACCAGTCATCCGGCACCTCCACCTGGTATCCGTTCTCAATCTTCTGCTTGAACATTCCGTAGCGGTAGCGGATGCCGCAGCCGTAGGCCGGATAGCCCAGAGTAGACAGAGAATCCAGGAAACATGCTGCCAGCCGTCCCAGGCCGCCGTTTCCAAGAGCCGCATCCGGCTCCTGGTCCTCAATTACATTTAAGTCAAATCCCAGCTCGTCCAGAACTTCTTTTACCTCGTCCCAGGCGCAGATGTTGATCAGGTTATTTCCCAAAGCCCGTCCCATAAGAAATTCCATAGACAGGTAATACAGGGTCTTTACGTCCTTGCGCTCATACTCCTTGTGGGTGGCGATCCACTCGTCGATGATCACGTCCTTCACCGCGTAGGCTACTGCCTGAAATACCTGCTGCGGCGTAGCCTCGTCGATGGTCCTGCGGAACATATTTTTCACATTATCAATTACACTGTTTTTAAAAGTGGCCTTATCAAAACCTTTGTTCATTGACAACCTCCTGCTTGGTTATTATGCGTTGTTCTTTTCCACGCCAAGGGAAACCTGCTGGCCGTTGATATTCCACTCCTTGGCATATCCCCCCATCTGTCCGACCACGATCCGGTCTGCCATTACCTCGGTGCAGATCTCCTCTCCGTGCTCCTTCATCAGAGCTTCGATGTGAGCATTGCCCTCCTGGTAAACGGTGATCTTATCCATTACCTCAAAACCAGCCTCTTTTCTCATGGTCTGGATCTTGCTGATCAGCTCACGGACAAAGCCTTCCTCGATCAGCTCCGGCGTCAGGTTGGTATCCAGCACTACTGTTACGTAGTTGTCCTCCTGCGTCACATATCCCTCCTTCTGGGCTACATCGATGAGAAGGTCATCCCTGGTCAGAACCACTTCCTGTCCCTGGATTTCAAAGGTCAGGCTTCCCTTCTCATTGAGGGTGTCCATAGCTGCACTGCCGTCCAGTTCCGACAATGTCTGGCGAATCTGATTCAGCAGCTTGCCGTACTTTGGTCCAACGGTCTTTAACTGGGGCTTGAAGGTGTAGGAAGTAAATGCCCGCACATCGTCGGCAAAGGTTACCTTCTTTACATTCAGTTCTTCCTCGATGATCTTTACATAGAAGTCGGAAAGAGCATGGTCCGCCTTTACATACATCTGGGCAATGGGCTGACGGTTCTTGATGTTGGCCGTATTCCGGGCAGCACGGCCCATCACAACGGTCTTCAGCACCTCATCCATATCAGACTCCAGCTGAGCATCGATCCACTCCTCCTGAACAGTCGGGAAATCGCACAGGTGGATGCTCTCCTGGGCGTTCTTGTCCACGGTCCGCACCAGGTTCTGGTAAATCTGCTCGGTCATGAAAGGAATCATGGGAGCTGCTGCCTTGGCTACTGTCACCAGGGCGGTATACAGCGTCATGTAGGCATTGATCTTATCCTGCTCCATGCCCTTGGCCCAGAAACGCTCTCTGCTTCTGCGCACATACCAGTTGCTCATGTCATCCACGAAATCCTGGAGCGCTCTTGCAGCCTCAGGAATCTGATAATGATCCAGATTCTGATCCACGTTCTTCACCATGGAGTTCATCTTGGACAAGAGCCAGCGGTCCATGACGGAAAGCTTCTCATAATCCAGGCTGTATTTGGTCGGGTCAAATTCGTCAATGTTGGCATACAGCACCCAGAAGGCATAGGTATTCCACAGGGTACCCATAAATTTGCGCTGTCCCTCGGTCACTGCCTTGTCCTGATAGCGCTTGGGCAGCCAGGGAGCGCTGCAGGTATAGAAGAACCAGCGAATCGCATCCGCTCCGTGAGTCTTTAATGCGTCAAATGGGTCTACCGCATTCCCCTTGGATTTGCTCATCTTCTGTCCGTTCTCATCCAGGACCAGTCCCATTACGATCACGTTCTCGTAAGGAGCCTTGTTGAACAGCAGGGTGGATTCTGCCAGAAGGGAGTAGAACCATCCTCTGGTCTGGTCCACAGCCTCGGAGATAAACTGAGCCGGGAACTGAGATTCGAACAGTTCCTGATTCTCAAAGGGATAGTGATGCTGGGCAAAGGGCATAGCTCCGGAATCGAACCAGCAGTCAATCACCTCCGGCACCCGCTTCATCTCTTTTCCGCACTTGGGGCATACCACCGTCACGTTGTCGATGTAGGGACGGTGCAGCTCAATATCATCGGGGCAGTTGTGGGACATGCTCTTCAGTTCCGCGATGCTCCCAATGGAATGCTGATAGCCGCACTCACACTCCCAGATATTTAAAGGCGTTCCCCAGTAACGGTTTCTGGAAATTCCCCAGTCCTGAATGTTCTCCAGCCAGTCACCGAACCGTCCTTTTCCAATGGACTCCGGCACCCAGTTGATGGTGCTGTTGTTGCGCAGCAGGTCCTCCTTCACCGCGGTCATCTTGATGAACCAGGACTCTCTGGCGTAATACAGCAGCGGAGTTCCGCAGCGCCAGCAGTGGGGATAGCTGTGCTCAAAAGCAGGAGCCGCAAACAGAAGCCCTCTCTCCTCCAGGTCCTTTAACACCAGCGGGTCCGCATCCTTGACAAACTTTCCTGCAAAAGGAGTTTCCGGGGCCATATCACCCTTGGAATCCACCAGCTGTACAAAGGGAAGGTTGTACTTGCGGCCTACATTGGCATCGTCCTCACCAAAAGCCGGGGCAATGTGTACGATTCCGGTACCATCGGTCAGGGTTACGTAGGTATCGCATACCACGTAATAAGCTTTTTTATGCTGCTTTTCGCAGAAAGGCACGGAGCACTCATAAAGAGGCTCGTACTCTTTATACTCCAGGTCTTTTCCTTTATAAGTTTCCAGAACTTCACAGCCCTCTCCCAGGACCGTTTCCATCAGGGCATGGGCGATGTAGTAAACCTTTCCATCCCCGGCCTTCACTTTCACGTACTCCTCGTTGGGGTTGACGCAGAGAGCCAGATTGCTGGGAAGGGTCCAGGGGGTGGTGGTCCATGCCAGAATGTAGGCATCCTCATCCTTCACCTTAAAACGGACGATAGCGGAACGCTCCTTTACGTCCTTGTAGCCCTGGGCTACCTCGTGGGAGGACAGGGGAGTACCGCAGCGGGGACAGTAGGGAACCACCTTAAAGCCCTTGTAGAGAAGTCCCTTCTCCCAAATCTGCTTTAAAGCCCACCACTCAGACTCGATGAAATCGTTGTGATAAGTAACGTAAGGATGCTCCATATCCGCCCAGAAACCAACGGTATTGGAGAAATCCTCCCACATCCCCTTGTATTTCCAGACGCTCTCCTTACACTGCTTGATAAAGGGCTCCAGGCCGTATTTTTCAATCTGGTCCTTTCCATCCAGACCCAGCTTCTTCTCCACTTCCAGCTCCACAGGAAGTCCATGGGTATCCCATCCTGCTTTTCTGGGCACCATATAGCCCTTCATAGCCCGGTATCTGGGAATCATATCCTTGATCACGCGGGTCTCCACATGGCCGATATGGGGCTTTCCGTTGGCTGTTGGCGGTCCGTCATAGAACACATAAGGCTCACAGCCCTCTCTGTTTTTGATGCTCTTCTCAAAGATGTGGTTCTCTTCCCAGAACTTCTCCACCTCTTTTTCCCGTTCCACAAACTTTAAGTCTGTGGGAACCTTCTGATACATGGCAATTCCTCCATTTCTCTTCACTTCATCCAGCCGCGTCCGGAAAGGAGCCGGCTTCTGCCCGCGCCTTTACGCCGCTGTCAATTCTTAACTTATCATTATAAAAAGGCTTCCGCCCCATAACAGGACGAAAGCCCACAATGAACTTCTTCGTTTTACCACCTATTACTCCATACCATCATATGTGTTCCCTTAACGCGGAAAATACGTCCTGCCCTACGGGTCAAACGTGCGGAAATCTGCGGAGACTCCCCCTGCATTCCCCTTCGTTCTTCCTCTCAGCCAGGCGGCTCCGGAGTGATCTTCACACTCTGCCATACTTGCGCCGGTTCCCACCTTTCCCGGCTCTCTGGGGCGTTCCGGCAGGGCTACTCTCTCCCTCACAGCCTTTTGCTTCTGACCACTCTATTATAGACGCCAGTCCGGGAAATGTCAACGGAATTTGCAGAAGCTTTACATAAATCATACAGCCCGTCTGTAGCGCCGGTTCCGGTTGCTGCCTTCCGCGATCAAAAGTCCGTCCAAGGCCATATCCCTCAAAATCTTGCGGGCCTGGGTCATTTCTAAATTTAAAAGTTCCGCAAGTTCCGCTGAGGAAATCGTATCATGGCTCTCCAAATACGTTTCAATCATTTTCCTGCGCTTTGTCATTTTATTTGACAGATTCTGTCGATTGTTTTTTATCAACGTTTTTTTATCGGCGCTTTTTATCGACGCTTTTTTATCGACGCTTTTTTATCAACGCTTTCTAAGGTTTCTTCCAAAATGTGCTTTCCATCCACCTCCCGAACTGTCACATGTCCACTTGACAAAATATTTCTGCTGATTTTCTGACTGTTGTTAATCGTATTCCAGAACTCTTTCACCATGCGTTCTGGTTCTGAAAGTCCCGCAATTCGCAGGCTTCCGTCCTTTTCTTCCTCTACTCCCAATAAAATAATACCTCCAAGGGTATTTGCGAAGGAAGAATAGGTTTCCCAAACACTCTGTGGTAAACCGCCTGAAGCTTTTTTTACTTCCAGCTGATTATTTTCTTTATATTCAGCAATATTGGATAAATCAATCATCCTCTCCATCCCTCCTTCACACGGATTCCCTGCGGTACACTATATAAGAATACCCCACCGGCGCCAAAACAATCACAATCACCACCGCAAAATAAAGAGCTTCCATCCTGAGATATCCCAGCACCATCATCAGAAGCCCTCCCGCCATCCATAAAGATCCGGCAATGCGATGGGTTTTATTCCAGTTTTCTTCATCGTTTAAGGTCCAGGGGGTTCGGATTCCCATGGTAAAGTTATAACGGCATCGGGGAAGGACATTTCCCATGATCAGGACAGCAAGACCAATAAACACACTCACGATCCTTCCCACATCCACCTGAATCCCCAGACCCGCAGCCGTAATGATCACCTGGACTAAAATTCCCAAGATCACCAGGAACCAGCGGCTGATATGCGCCAATGGCCCGGAACGTTTGATATTCCACCACTTTGGGTCCAGACGGAGGGCCCAAAGCAGTACAACCTCCATCACCAGCATAAAGGCCGGTATGCCAAAGCAGGCAGAGAACCGGCTGGAATACCCATTGACCTGTCCTTCCCAATCCCATTGGGTAGGTACCTGCTCCGGCATCTTCTGATAAAATACCAGTGAGATCATAAAAGGGATCAAAGCGGCCGCCCAGTAAACTGGCTCCCACCTGCCCATTCCAAGCTGTCTGCCGTCCTTATTTTCCATAACCCTTTCCTCATTTCTCCGAATATGATACACTAATAGCCAAAAGGATTTTCCATAAACCAACAGAAGGAGCTGCAGCCATATGAACGAAAAAATCCTTTCCCGGTCCATCCATCCCCGGCGTTATCCTTTAACCGTCACCGCCTACACCCGGATTTCCCCCAAGCTTACGGCCCCCATCACCCTGGCGCTGGTCACCGACCTGCACAGCACCCTTTACGGTCCCGATCAGGAGATACTTCTGAAGGCCGTCCACCGCCAAAGTCCGGACCTGGTCCTCCTCAGCGGAGACATCGCCGACCACAGGGTTCCCCTGAACGGCGCTCTGATTCTGCTGAGAAAACTGGGTGCTTCCTATCCGTGCTTTTACGTGTCAGGAAATCATGAGGAATGGACCCGGCAGATGCCAAAACTCCGTTCCCGCTTCGCCCGGCTGGGGGTCCAACCCCTGAGAGGAAACACCGCGACACTCCGGTTAAAGGGGCAGACCATCCAGCTGGGCGGCGTGGACGACCCGCACGCCTTCGTCCGCTCCCATCACAGCAGCCGTCTTTCAGAAAAATGGATAGGGCAGCTCCAGCGCTGCAGCCGCAGTCTCTCCCCCGACAGCTATTCCATTCTCCTGTCCCACCGTCCGGAGCTGACCAGATACTACGCGGAAAGCGGCTTTGACCTGGTCCTCTGCGGCCACGCCCATGGCGGTCAGATCCGGCTGCCCTTCTGTCCCGGCGGCCTTCTGGCTCCCCATCAGGGATTTTTTCCAAAGTATGCCGGCGGAATGTATGAATTGGGAGGAACTTCCATGGTTGTCAGCCGCGGGCTGTGCATCAACCGCCTGCCCCGCTTCGGCAATCCTCCGGAGCTGGTTATAGTCCGGCTTGAGCCTCTTGGTAAAGGCAGGGAGGGGGAGGGTGACGGATGATAGCAAAAGAGGGCAGGCTACCTGCCCCTATGCTTTTCTTTCTTTTTCTGCTGTTTCAGTTCAAACTGCCGCTGTTTCTCTGCTCCTTGATTTTAACATACAATCGGGCATTTTACTATAGAAAATAAGCCGCAGGCAAACAAAGTATCTCGCTACGCACCAGGAGCCGGCAACACCGCTGTCTGCGCGGCATTCCCGGCTCCTTATTTCCATTAATCCAACTCAATGATCACATCCCCGGCCTTCACATCCATCCCGGTCTTACATACCATATCCGGGAACTGGGGCGTATTGCAGACGATGACCGGAGTTACCACATCGTATCCGGCCTCCTTGATCTTCTCCATATCAAACCGCACCAGAGGCGTTCCCGCCTTCACCTTCTGTCCGGCCTCTGCCAGAGCAGTAAAATGCTCGCCCTTCAGCTCCACCGTATCCAGACCGATGTGGATGATAATCTCCGCTCCGTTGTCCGCCGTCATGCTGACCGCGTGCTTGGTATCAAAAATCATGCTGACGGTGCCGTCCGCCGGAGCCTTCACCTCTCCCTCAGAAGGGATGATGGCAACGCCTTTTCCCAGGATTTCCTGGCTGAAGGTGGGGTCATTCACCTGGCTCATGGGGATGGCTTTTCCCGCCACGGGTGATAAGATCACATGCTTTTCCTTGCTTCCGAATAAACTTTTAAGTCCTTTTAACATACCGTTCCTCTCCTTATAAAAACTGATACAAAAGTCATACCAGCATCCAAAGGAAAAGTCAATCAGCCGGCCGTTACCTTTTCAGGTAACCTGTTACCATTTCCGTTTCCACCCCACAAAGGCCGCCGCAATGACCGTCACGCCCAGGTAAAACCAGGTGCTGGGGTTGGAAAACCAGGTGGTGAAAAAGGCCAGGGCCATGTACATGGCAATCTGGGCGTAAATCACATGGACCACCGGATTGCCCGACCGTTCCCTTAGCCCGGAAAGGAGCCTGCAGAACAGCCCCAGAAGAAGGGCGAACAGGATCACCCCGAAAACTCCGAAATCATAGTAGGCATCATAGAGGATCGTAACCGTCGTCAATTCCTCCTTCGTCACAAAGAGAGGAAAATCCACCAGACCGGGAGCCAGGAATTTCAGCCCCGTAAAGGCCCACAGAGGAAACAGCATCCGCAGCCCCATGGCAAAGGACGGCAGCTGCTCCACCAGACAGTTGAAATTGTCGTAATTGTTGGCAATATACATGTAAGGCTGTGTGATCCAGATGGGGGTACTGCTGTTTTTCATCTCAAAGATGCCGTTTAAATACTCCACGCTGTGGCTGCGCAGCACCGTCAGCCCCAGGTAGGCCGGCACCATGCAGCACAGCAGGATGAGGACGTATTTCAGCCGGAACCGTCGGCTGATGGAGATAAAGGTAAACACCGCCATCCCCACTGCCAGGATCAGCTGGAACCGGGACACACAGAGCAGAGGAATCGCCAGGGATACCGCCGTAAATCCCAGGGCCGCCGCCCCCTGGCCGGTTTTCAGCCGCTGCCACAGCCGTCCCTCTTCTCCTCCCTCATCCTCCTTGATCCACACCACCAGCAGGCTGGGAACCAGCACACAGGAAACGGTAAAATAGTGGACTCCGCTGATGTGAAAATAGGAATAGGCGTGGGGCACGCCATAGGAAAACATGGGGATAAAGCCCAGAACCGCTGCCTCCAAAAGAAAGGCAGCCAGGGAAATGAGGGTAATCCCGCCCATAGCCCAGAGGATCCGCCTCCGGACCCGTCGGCAGGGCTCCTCCGGACTCTCCTCCCGGCCTGAGGCAGGTCCCATCTGACCGGACGCCGTCTCCCAGGACAACACCCTCCACCGGGCCATCCCTCCAGCCAGGCTGTCAGGCCCTTTCCACCGTCCTGCCAGGCGGAATGCGGCAACCGCCAGCAGAAAGCAGAGCCAGGTCAAATCTGACCAATCCGTCTGAAGCCTGGACAGCTTCAGACAGGAAATTCCCTGTCCTCCCACAAAGGACAGACAGAACAGTCCCTTTAGATCAATCAAATTTCCGCTTTCCCGGTAGTCCTTCCAGTAAAGCCAGAAAGCAGCAGGAATCAAAACCAGCCCGGACAGCATGTAAACATGCTGCCGGGCCAGGATCCAGCTGACTGCGTAACAAATCAGATAAACTGCCATCAGACTGTGCCTTTCTCCACAAATTCTTTCATGTACTGCTCCACTTCTCCGGCAGTAGCAAAGCTCATGGCTTTCTCCGCCACCTTCTGAAGCTCCCTGGTGTCATAACTGCACACCATCTTTCTGGTCCGTAGAATGGCGGAAGCGCTCATGCTGAACTCATTTAACCCAAAGGCCAGAAGAAGAGGGATCATCACGGGGTCGCTGGCCGCCTCGCCGCACATCCCCACCATAATGCCCTGCTCTCTGGCACAGGCAATAATGTGGCGGATGCTGCGCAGGACCGCCGGATTGAAGGTGGAATACAGATAGGATACCTTCTTGTTGCCCCGGTCCACGCTCATGGTATACTGGGTCAGATCATTGGTGCCGATGCTGAAGAAATCCACTTCTTTTGCGAAAATATCCGCAATCAGGGAAGCTGCGGCAGTCTCCACCATGATGCCCACCTGAATATCCTTCTTGTAGGCGATCCCCTTCTCGTCCAGTTCCTTCTTCAGCTCCTCCACCAGAGCCTTTGCTTCCCGGTACTCCTCGATACAGGTTACCAGAGGCACCATGATCCGGATGTTCCCGAATGCGCTGGCCCTCAGAAGAGCCCTGAGCTGAGGCTTGTAGATATCCTCCTTCCGGTCCAGGCAGAACCGGATCGCCCGGTATCCCAGGAAAGGATTCTCATCCTTCTCCAGGCCCATGTAGGGGATTTCCTTGTCACCGCCGATATCCAGGGTACGGATGATCACCGGCTTGCCGTTCATGGCTGCGGCCACCTTTTTGTAAGCCTCAAACTGCTCCTCCTCCGTGGGCATGGCAGTCCGGTCCATAAACAGAAACTCCGTGCGGAACAGGCCTACACCCTCCCCGTCATACTGGAGCACCTTGTCCACATCCTCAGGCTTTCCGATATTGGCTACAATCTCTACCTGAACCCCGTCCTTTGTGACGGAGGGTATTCCAATATACTGCTCCAGGTCCTTTTTCTCCTGAAGGAATACCTGGCGCTTCTTTTCATATTCTTCTTTCACATCCTGGGACGGATTTACATATACTTCCCCTGCATCTCCATCCAGAACTACAAAATCTCCATTTTGAACCTGTTCCATCAGGCCATTCACCGCCACCACAGCAGGGATCTCCAGCGCTCTTGCCAGGATCGCGCTGTGGGAGGTTCTCCCTCCAAGCTCCGTAACAATTCCGACCACATGCTCAGGATTGATCCCCGCCGTCATAGAGGGAGTCAGATCCTTTGCTACCAGAATGCTCCCCGCCGGAAGAGCGGCGATATCCACCGACTGGATCCCCAGCAGCACCTTCTGCATCCGGGTTTTAATATCCCGCATGTCCGTGGCTCTCTGCTGCATCAGTTCGTCTCCCATGGAGTCAAACAGATCCGCGTATGTGTTGCAGACGGTCTCAATGGCGTATTCGCTGTTAACCGCCTCGTTTTTGATAGCCGACTCGATCTCCCCGGTCAGCATGGGATCGGACAAAAGCATCACATGTCCCTGGAGAATCTCCGCCTCCTTCTCTCCCACTCTTGTGGCCAGATCCTCAGCCAGCGCCTCCGTCTCTCTCAGGCTCTGCTCCAGCGCCCCCTTAAAACGCTCAAGCTCCGCCTCCTGATTTGCCACAGTTTCCTTTCGGATAACCAGCTCGGCTTCCTCCACCACCACGGCTGTTCCCAGACCGATGCCGGAAGAAGCTCCTGTTCCCTTATACATGTTTCATTCCTCCTTATATAACATTATTTATACCATGCACAGAAATCTGTTTTCCGCGCATTACTCCCCTAATCCGCTTTCGATCAGCTTCACCATCGCCTCCAGGGCTTCCTTTTCATCTGGCCCCTCACACATAAGCTCTATCTCGTCCCCGCATTTTACGCAGGCCCCCAAAACGCTTAAAACACTCTTGGCATTAGCCGTGGTGCTGCGAATCTTAAATAATATTGCCGACTTATAATTCAGTGCCTCCTTGCAAAGGATGCCTGCCGGTCTTAAATGAAGACCAGATGGATTTTTAATAACTGTTACCTGACTAACCATACTTACACCTCTCTCTAGTTGCTATCCTTCTGTTGCAGATGTGTTCTGCTCTCCGGTTGTTTCCGAAGCGTCATCACCTCCATGACTTCCTGGCCGCGTCCCTGTATGGGCGGCACTCTCCTCTTCTGTATTGGAGCCGGAACTTCCGGCTCCCTCACTGGTCTCGTCCGCTGCCGCCGGACCCACCTCGGAAACGGTGATGGTGGACGGACTTACGCTGACGATTTCGTAAGCGCTGCTTAATGTTACCTGAGCGGTGGCGCTGTGGATGCCCGGACCCATGGAGCTTACGTCGATCTGAGCGTCAAAGCCGCCTGTGGTAAGCTGGTCCAGATCCTCGGACAGGCCCTGCACCACCACGCTGACCGTGTCCTGCTCAAACTCATATTCATAGCGGCCCGTATCCCCCTCCAGACGGATCTGGGATACCGGCAGTTCAAATCTCCGGTTGGTCAGGGGCTCTACCCGGATCACCACCTGGATAATCCCGTCCCCGCTGGTCAAATGCACGCCCTCCGGCAGATAACGGGTCAAATCCAGCGTAACCCGGCGGTCTCCCGTAGCTCCCTCCATATCCAGGTCCTCCCCGGAAATCGTAATGGAGGAGATCTCCGCCAGAGTGGATTTTAAGCCCTCCACGGTCACGGAGTTCACACTGGATTCCACTCCGGTATACCGGTACCCATCCGCCACCTCTCCGGAAGGTTCAAAATCCAGCACCAGATCCTTAACCCTCAGAATATTCAGGTCGTAGGTAATATCCGTCCGATTCACTGTCAGACGGTCATTCTGGGCGATCTCATTGCCGTTGGCATCATAGAAAATGGGGCTGGCCGTTCCCGTCACATTGGAACTGGCATTCTCCACATTGATCTCAATTCCCACCTGACTGATTTGCCCTACCAGGGATTCGGGACCGCTGACATACACATAAGAGGGCGAAAGGGTTGCCGTTCCGGGAGCGTAGCCGTCCGCCGCATTTCCCACCGGCTTCACCGTCAGGTCAAAGGCCTTGCGCTGCAGATCCTCCGTCTGGACCCGAATCACCCCAGGCCTGGTATAGGGCTCGCCGCTGATCAACCTGGTGTGGTTTACCACCTCCACATACACCGGAACAGAGCCGGTAGGCTCGTACATTTCGGCCAGATCGATGTAGGCTCTAAAATCCGAAGCCCGGATATTTCCCGCCTCCATGGTCTGAACCTCGTAATAGACCGTAACGGTCTTCTGGTCTCCGATAATCTCATAGGTTTTATTTTTCGACTCCAGCACGTTGGCATTGACGATCTCAAGCTCTACCTGCTGGGACTGAGTGATCACCGGGTTGGAAACACTTACCACAACCAGCCAAATGAAGAATGCCAGAAAAACGGAAAGTATTTTCAGCCCAAGATTGTTAGTCAGCTTTTCTTTCATTCTTCAGCCTTCCCTTCCATAATTTGAACCTGCCGCTCTCCTCCGCCGGCTTCTCCACCTGGGCCAGGACCTTGCGCAGGCTCTCTGCATCGGCAATCCGGGTAAGGCCGCCGCCCTCGGCAACGCTGACCCGCCCCGTTTCCTCAGAAACCACGATCGTCAGGCTGTCGGTCACCTCGCTGACTCCCACTGCAGCCCGGTGTCTGGTTCCCAGGTCCTTGCTGATGGTCATGTTGTCAGAAAGGGGCAGATAGCAGGTAGCTGCTGCCACCCGGTTGCCCCGGATCACTACCGCACCATCATGAAGAGGCGTATTGTGTTCGAAAATATTGATCAGAAGCTGGCTGGTCACCAGACCGTTGATTTCGATTCCCGTGCGCTCGATCTCTTTTAAGGAGGTGTTCCGCTCAATTACCATCAGGGCGCCGGTCTTCACCTTCGCCATCTCAAAAGTGGCCCGTACCAGCTCATTCACCGTTTTTTCCGTAAATCCCCGCTCCTCCTTTCCATCGTCAAAGGAAAGGATACTGGAAATAATCTTCTGGCTTCCCAGCTGCTCCAGTGCCTTTCTCAGCTCCGGCTGGAAGATGATCAAAAGGGCGGTTACCGCGATTCCTGTAATGTTCTCCAGGATCCACAAGATAGTAGTCAGATGAAGTACTGCCGCCAGCAGAGCAAAGGCGCAGATGACCACCAGTCCCTTTAAAACAGTCCAGGCTCTTGTATTCTTGACCCAGTACAGGATTTCATATACCACGAAGGAAATAATGATAATTTCCAAAATATTAGTAGGTGAAATTCTGGTCAGCAGGGAAAGCCAGGATCTGCCCATTTCCATCAGCTGCGCCATATCTCCACCTCCTTAAAGCCAATTCTCAACACATTTTCCACTCTTTCATTTCCAAGGATTTATTCCCGCACGTTTTTTTTGCGGGCATTGATTTTCTGCACCTTGAACTCCGGCGTAGCCACCGTCATCTTCGGCACAGCCTTTACATAGTAATAATAGTCATCGTCCTCAAACTGCACATACTCCGTCCTGGTGTAATCTACGCTGAAAATAAAGAAGTCATAGACGATCGCCAGCAGACAGGAAACCGCCAGTCCCAGGATCATGGGCACTACCGGAACGGACACGCTGAACAGGAAATCTCCCATAAAGATCACCACCAGCTGGACTACGGCTCCGGCCGCAATCGCAACTGCCCAGGCATAGTCCATGGAAAGGCGGTGGATCAGATAGACCACCAGGATTCCCAGAGCGCAGGCAACTGCCATCACCATCATGGTCCGGTTAAACACAACAGACTGGATGATCTGCGTATACTTCTGCACAATATCCACCGTTGAATCACTGGTCAGCACTCCTGCATTCTGCTTTACATACAGGAGCAGATAATACAAAAATACGCCGCAGCTGACCGGGATCACGGAAAAAAGGCTTCCCCCTAGCCCTACCAGAAGAGGGATGGCATAGGGAATCTGAAGCCCAAAAGCCATAGGCGTCAGGATCATCAGAACACTGTCTCCCGGCTTAAACCCATAATAGAGAGTGGCAATTACCAGAAGCAGGATCAGGGTGATCAGCGCCATCTCAAGGGACACAGCGTAAATGTGAGCTACCATCAGACAGCCGGCCATAAAAACCGTCACTCCCCAGGGCAGGGCGGCGCTCACCAGAGCCATTACCAGTGCTACCACCGGGTTGGTCAGTTCCGTCATATATCCCAAAGCCTGGTTCAGGCTCATAAACGTACACAGGCCAAACAGGAAGCGCAGAACCGGCTGAATTATCATACTGTTTTTTGCATAGAACGCTCTCATATGCTCTTTCCATACCAAAAGGCTGGTCATCCGAATTTTCCTCCTTTATAGCTGGTACCGTCCCCCTTGCCATAGCGGTTCAGCAGATGCTTTAATTTCGCAGAATACATGATCTGGTAACGGGAGGCATAGTTATAGCGCCTCTGAGCGATCACGCAGGAAATCCCCAGATAGACGGCCAGCCCCAGCAGATACCAAAAGCCGCAGAGTGCTCCCAGCCTGGCTGCCCCCTCAAAAGAAATGCTTCCCAGAATATCCTCCAGCTTATAGAGGGCCCATAAAAGCAGAATCAGCAGATAGGAAAAGGTATATCCAAAAAAGGAGCGGAACATCTGAATCCCCACATAATCGCTTTTAAAATAGCGGTTAATGGAGAATATCTCCTTTCCCCGTTTCTTTTCAAAAATGCCCAGCTCTGTCATATATCTGACCTTCTCTTCATTCAGCATAGCAAGTCCTTTCCATGTTGTATTCGCTATCCTCTGGATATGCTTTTTTAGTATACCACAAGTTGATTCAGATTGCGACACCTATTCAGAAATTTTCCGCGGCCTCCATGCTTTCCACTACCAGTAAGCGCGGAACAAAGGCCTTCCTCTGTTTCCGCGCTCGATATGGTATTTCCCCTATTTCAGCTGGTCCAGAAGGGATTCTCCGATGGTCCCCTCCGGCATAGCCACTCCGAAGTTGTCCGCAATGGTGGCTCCGATTACTGCAAAGCTCTTCTGGTCTTCCAGACGTCCCCTCTCCTTCATGGACGGAGAATAAGCCAAAAGCGGAACGATCTCCTTGGTGTGGTCCGTTCCCTTAAAAGTAGGATCATTTCCATGGTCCGCCGTCACCATCAGCAGGTCATCCTCCCGCATTCCCTCCAGGAAGATCCCCAGCTTCTCATCAAAGCGTTCCAGTTCCTTTCCATACCCGATGGGGTCACGGCGGTGTCCCCAGAGGGCATCGAAATCCACCAGATTGGTAAAGCAGAGTCCGTGGAAATCCTCCTTCAGAAGGTCAATGGTCTGCTCCATGCCGTGCACGCTGCTCTTGGACTTATATGCCTGGGTAATGCCCTCTCCGTCAAAGATATCCCGGATTTTTCCTACGCTGATCACATCCAGCCCGGCATCCTTTAAAGCATTGAGCACGGTCCTCCCGTAAGGCTTTAAGGCGTAGTCGTGGCGATTGGCAGTGCGCTTAAACTCGTCCCTGGTCCTTCCCACAAAGGGGCGGGCGATCACCCGTCCAACCTTCCACTCATCCTTCATGGTCAGCTCTCTGGCAATCTCACAGCAGCGGTACAGCTCGTCCAGGCCGAACGTCTCCTCGTTTCCGCAAATCTGGAGCACGGAATCTGCAGAGGTGTACACGATCATATCTCCGGTCTGGACCGACTGTTCTCCAAGCTCTTTTAAAATCTCCGTGCCGCTGGCCGCCTTGTTTCCGATGATCTTATGTCCGGTGCGCCGGCTCAGCTCATCCAGGAGCTCCTGGGGAAATCCCGTATCCGTAAACGTCTGGAAGGGCTGGGTAATATAAAGTCCCATCATCTCCCAGTGCCCGGTCATCGTATCCTTTCCCACACTGGCCTCAAACAGCCGTCCGTAATGCCCCTTGGGCTCACCCTCTTCCTTTACATGGGTCAGCGGGTGCAGACGGGTAATGCCAAGTTCAGCCATATGAGGAATCTTAAATTTCGGCATATGCAGATCGATATGTCCCAGGGTATCGCACCCTTCATCTCCATATTCAGCCGCATTGGGCATAGCTCCGATCCCCATGGAGTCGATGACAATAGTAAAAATCCGACGATACTTCATCTAAATATCTCCTCCTGTATTCTGTGTGTCTTGAGAAAGCATAACACAACAAAATGCCGGCGTCAATGGCCGTTTCCCGAAACCGCTTGAAGGCTCCCCGGGAATGTGTTAAACTGTTTAGGACGGCCCCAATGAGGGGGAAAGATCCCTTGGATGGAGCAATTTTTGAAGTGGAGTGAAGCATAATATGGAACAGAATGAACGCAGATTTGCCGTGCTGATCGACGCGGACAACGTATCCCCAAAATACATCAAATATATCCTGGATGAGGTGTCCGATGTGGGCCTTGCCACCTACAAGCGCATCTACGGCGACTGGACGGACAACGAAAAACGCGGCTGGAAAAATGTTCTTCTGGACTGGTCCGTCAACCCCATCCAGCAGTACAGCTACACCACCGGGAAGAATGCCACCGACTCGGCTATGATCATCGATGCCATGGATATTCTCTATTCCGGAAACGTGGACGGATTCTGCCTGGTATCCAGCGACTCCGATTTTACCAAGCTGGCTCAGCGCCTCCGGGAGGCCGGCATGTTCGTCATGGGAATCGGCGAGCAGAAGACTCCCAAACCCTTCCGCGCCGCCTGCGACACCTTTAAGCTCTTGGAAATCATCTCATCCGAGGACGCGCCGGAGGTAGTGGAGACGGTAAAAGGCCGGGGCACCATCGTATCCATGAAGGAGGATGTGGCCAATATCGATGCCATTCAGAAGACCATTACCAGCACCGAGGAGATACAGAGAGCGATCTCCAAGCTTCTCATTGAAAACAACGGCTTAAACCAGCCGCTGGGCCTGGCGGCAGTGGGAAATTTCCTCACCAAGCGTTTTTCCGACTTCGATGTGCGAAACTACGGATATTCCAAGCTGTCCACCTTCCTGGAGAGCCTTACCGGAAGCGACTTCCAGGTGGTTAAGCTTCACGGCGGATACTTCGTCCAGGAGAAAAATGCCAGCATCTCCAAATCCGAGATCGAGCAGGAGATCATCCGCATCATACAGGGTTATCAGGGCCATGTGGACAATTTGAGCATCATCCACGACGAACTGAAAAAGACCTACCCGTCCTTCGATGTAAAGCAATATGGATTCAGCCGGATTTCCAGCTTTCTCCGCAGCTTCGGCAAATTTAAGATCAAAGACAACATGGTGCAGTTAAAAACATCCTGACATCCGCAAAGAAGGGACAGGCGAGGCCTTTTAGCTCACGCCTGTCCCTGTTTTTTTGCTGCGGCCTCCCTGCCTTTTCCTACTCGAATCTGACCATCTCCTTCTTCAGCCGCTTCATGATCTTCTTTTCCAGCCTGGAAATATAGGACTGCGAGATTCCCAACAGGTCTGCCACCTCTTTCTGAGTCATCTCCGTTCCCTCCCCGTCCGTAAGGCCGTAGCGCAGCTCCACGATCTTGCGCTCCCTGGGGCTCAAACGGCTGATTGCGCTGTTCAACAGATTCTTCTCCGCCTCTGATTCCAGATCATGATAGATCACATCCTCATCTGTCCCAAGAATATCCGACAGAAGAAGCTCATTTCCGTCCCAGTCCACATTCAGCGGTTCATCAATGGACACCTCCAGCCTGGTCTTATTATTCCGGCGCAGATACATGAGAATCTCATTTTCAATGCACCGCGAGGCATAGGTCGCCAGCTTGATGTTTTTATCCGGATTGAAAGTATTGATGGCTTTGATCAGACCGATGGTTCCAATGGAGATCAGATCTTCCACTCCAACGCTGGTATTGTCAAATTTCTTCGCAATGTACACAACCAGCCTGAGATTGTGCTCGATCAGCGTGCTTCTGGCATGGGCGTCCTCCTCCCCTCCCAGAAGTCCGATCATTTCTGCTTCCTGGGCCGCATCCAGCGGAGCCGGCAGGATATCCGCACCGCCGATGTAATGGACCTCACTCTGTCCCGGCAGAAGAACGGTCCGAAAGCTGGGCATGGTCTTTAACTGAAAACGGCTGGGTATCGACACTTTGATCATCATGAATTTTCCCTCCTGTATGCCGGAGTAAGGGATGACGCCGCTTTGCCTTTTTTTCCCACTGCTCCTGCTGGAGCAGCAGATCATAATCTCCCCTTCCGGAGAGAGGTTCCCTGGAAGCGGCCACCAGCGGATGAGAGAAGCAGTACTCTCCATCATCCATCTCCACCTTCATCCAGTCCAGACGGACCGCCGGGAGAATGCCGCTTTTCGTTCCCACCGCCCGGTAAGGCACAAAAATAACGCCCCGGACTTTGGGACACAGCTTGAGCATCACCTGGGCGGAGGCCACGTGGACCGGGCAGCCGCTGACTGGCTCCTTCAGACAATTTCCCGTGTCCAGCAGCCCCCTGACCCGGACCTCCTTTCCCTGAAAGCACAGCACCGCCTGGCAGTATGTCCGTTTCCGAAAACGTTTTTTCAGCATTTCCGCCGCATTTTCCAAAAGCACCCACGCTCCCGCCATGCCCCCTGCCGCAGTCAAAAGCCAGCATAAAAGCAAAATCCCTGCCGCCCTCTCTCCGCGAAGAAGCAGTTCCAGATAAAATCCCGCTCTGGTATG